>Ga0207874_1000008_pt1 | contig 332006 bp, 295 predicted proteins | sample HigsolmetaAR201D_FD_184833 | JGI IMG/M metagenome (GOLD analysis project Ga0207874, IMG submission 184833) | Ionic liquid and high solid enriched microbial communities from the Joint BioEnergy Institute, USA - AR20-1-D (SPAdes) (version 2) ... | reverse complement strand
CGGTGCGCAGCGAATATCGCAACGTGCTGATCGCCTTTGCGATCGGCACCATGGCCATCGCCATCGCGACGTTCTTCGTCGATCTGTTCACGCCATGGCTGTGGTACTGGGCTTACGCGGGCTTGGTGCTGCGCATCGCGGTGAACGCACGCGTACAGGCGCGCGAACGTGCGGTGCCGGTCGCTGAACGCCCGGCAATCGTCAAGCCAGACATGTTCGGTTGGGTCTCGACGGCGCGCCGGTGAGCGCAAGGAGCAGCGTGAGGGCGAGCAGCCATTCGATCGATTCGCTCGATGAGACCGAGCGGTCGCCGAGCGAGGCCGCGACGGGAGCGGCACGGCTGCAGGCGATTTTCGTGCTGAACAGCTTGAACGTCGGCGGCTCGGAGACCAAGGTCGTACGCTTGGCGAATGCGCTTCAGCGCCGCAAGCTGCGAGTCGGCATCGCGTACTTGAACGAACCCAGTGCCTTGCGGCCGGCCATCGACAAGGGCATTCCCGTGTGGCCGCTCGGCCGGCGCGGAAAGTTCTCCTTCAAAGCCGTGCGCGCATTGCGTGCGGTGCTGCAGAGCACGCGAGCGCCGCTCGTCTTTGCGGTGAATCTTTATCCCGTCTTGTATGTCGTGACGGCGGCAGCATTACTGCCGAGTCGGCCTGTGACGGCCGCGCTGTTCAACACGACGGCGCCGACCGTGCGCGAGCGCTGGCGGCGTGTGTGCTTCGTGCCGTTTCTCGCGCGCCTGGATCGCGTTGTGTTCGGCTGCGACGTGCAGCGCAAGCAATGGCGTCCGCGTCTTCGTTCGGTGCGCGAGCGCGCGGTCGTCATCTACAACGGTGTCGATGTCGCGCATTTCGCGCCGGCCGGCGAGTCGGTCCGCGCCGCCGAGCGGAGCCGGCGGGGGTTCGCGTCCGGAACATTCGTGTTCGGGACCGTGGGCCGCCTTGCGCCGGAGAAAAACCAGCAGGCGCTCATTGCGGCACTCGCGCAGTTGCGAAAGCAGGGAATCGATGCGCATCTCGTGATCGTCGGCGAAGGCTCGGAGCGCGGTGCGCTCGAGCAGGCGGCCGCTCAGCACGGGGTCGCCGAGCATGTCACCTTCGCCGGCGTGCAGTACGACGTGCGACCGTGGCTGGCCGTGCTGGATGTCTTCGTGCTGCCGTCGCGCAATATCGAGACGTTCTCCAATGCTGCGCTCGAGGCGATGGCCATGGCCAAACCGGCGATTCTGAGCCGCATCGGCGGGGCCGACGAGATGATTCGCGACGGCGTCGAAGGGTACGTGCTCGATCTCGATGATCTCGAGCGCGAGTTGCCGAAGCGATTGCAGTTGCTGCAGGCCGATCCGGCGCTGCGCGAACAGCTCGGTCGACAGGCTCGAGCGCGCGTCGAAGAACGCTTTTCGTTGTCCGCGATGGTCGATGCCTTCGCCGGGCTCATCACCGCCACAAAGAAGGCCTGACGATACCTATGTCGATCTCAGCATGGACCAACAAGCTCAAACGTCTTGAAATGGGCGAGCGTCTCGTGCGCCGCAACCCTCTCTACTACTCCGCGATCGAGCGTGAGTTCGAGCGTATGGAAGCGGCGGATGAGGCCACGCGGCGCGAATGGGTGAGCGAGCGCATCACGAAGACCCTGCGCTCGGCAGCGCGAACCGATTACGGACGGCGCGTCGGCGCACCACGCTCGCTCGCTCAGTGGCCGCTGCTCGGCAAGGAACAGGTGCGGGACGACCCGGAAGCATTCGTGCGCGGTAGCCGTTGGGTGACGCAATGGCTCAACGCACAGGCCACCACCGGCGGCACCACCGGGACGCCGCTCAAGCTCGTCCGCTCGCCGGAGTCGGTGGTCGCCGAGCAGGTGTGCCAGGACCTTGCGATTCGCAGGAGCGGCATCGATCCGCGGCGCGCGCGTATCGCGGTCCTGCGCGCCGACGACGTGAAGGATCCAACCGATCTCGAACCGCCGTATTGGATCTATGTGCTCGGCGGTCGGCGCTTGATGCTGTCGTCGAATCACCTCTCGGAGAGAACCTTGCCATACTTCGTCGCCGAGCTGCGTCGCTTTGCACCCGATTTGCTGTGGGTGTATCCGACGCCGCTCGAAGCGTTGTGCCTGTTGCTCAAGAGGACCGGTACGGAACTGCGCATCCCGCGCGTGCTTTCTTCGTCGGAAGTGTTGCAACCGGAGGTGTGGCGGCTCGCGCAGGAGCAGCTCGGAGCGACTGTGATCGATCGCTACGGACAAGCAGAGCGCGTTGCCTGCGCGCATGCATTCGAGCCGGGACAGTATCGATTCGTACCCGGCTATTCGCACGTGGAGCTCATCGAGCATTCGCGCGAGCCGGGCTTCGTGTTCTATGAGATCGTCGGCACGTCGCTCTGGAACACGGCGATGCCTCTCGTGCGCTATCGGACCGGCGACCTCGTGCGCTTGCCAGATACGTTCGGTACGGCAGAAGTGCGCGAAGTGGCGGATGGGTTGCGTCCCTTCGAGGGCGTGATCGGACGTGCCAACGAAGTCCTGCTGGGGCCGGACGGCGCGAGCGTGCTGACCGGCATCAATCACTTGCCGCGTGGGATACGGCATCTCATGCGTTTGCAAGTGGTGCAGGAGCGACCCGATCTCGTGGTGCTGCGAGTTCTTGCCGCACCTGGGTTCGGAGACGTCGAGCAAGCCCAGCTCATGACCAATGCACGTCACAAGATCCCGGCCTCGATCGAAGTGAGAATCGAGCAGTGCGAGGCGCTCGAGCGCACGCGAGCGGGCAAGACGCCTTACGTGATTCATGGCCCCGAGGTGCAGGCACGCTTGCGCTCGCTAGGACTTGCGCACGAGGCGCGCAGAGGCGTGGCCTGATGTGGTGGCACATCGCCGCAGCTGTTCAAGGAGGGGCGCGATCCGGCGCGTCTCCAGCACGGCCGGTTCTGCGAGCGGTATCTGTTTCTTCGCTGGGATCTTTCGCGAGAACGGGCCATGCGTGAAAAGCTCATCGTGATGCTCGGCATTCATCCGGACTCGAAGGAGAAGGGCGGCATTTCCACGGTCGTCGATATTTATCGCAGTGCCGGGTTGTTTGAGCGCTGGCCGATTCGCTACGTCGGCACGATGGCGTCGGGCTCGCAAGCGGGCAAGCTGCGCATAGCCATGGTCGCTTTGCTGTCGTTCGTGCGCTTGCTCGTCGGCGGGCGCGTGGCGCTCGTGCACGCGCATACGGCCTCGCGGGCGAGCTTCTGGCGCAAGTCGATGTTCATGCTGCTTGCGCGAGCGGCCCGCAAACCGGTCGTGCTGCATCTGCACGGTGCAGAGTTCGAGCGCTTCTATCGTGACGAGTGCGGTCCGCTGCGCCGAGCGTTCATACGCAATGTGCTGAATGGTGCCGAACGCGTGGTCGTGCTGTCGTTGCAGTGGCAACGGGCGATCGAACGTATCGCGCCGCGCGCTCATGTGTGCACGATCGTCAACCCCATCGACCTGCCCGCGCGTGCGCGAACTGCGGCAGAACGCGCCGCGAACGTGGTGCTCTTTCTCGGCCGTTTCGGACCGCGCAAGGGAATCTACGATCTTCTGCAAGCGATCGAGATCGTGAAGCAGCGCGTTCCGGACGTGAAGCTACGCTGCGGCGGTGACGGCGACGTCGAAGGCGTGCGTGCGCGCGTTAGTGCGCGCGGGCTCGAATCCAACGTCGAGGTGCTCGGCTGGGTCGCAGGGCAGGCGAAGGAAAAGGAGCTCGAACGAGCGGCAGTGTATGTGCTGCCGTCGTACGCCGAAGGCTTGCCGATGGGCGTGCTCGAAGCGATGGCCGCCGGGATTCCAGTTGTGACGACGAATGTGGGCGGTATTCCAGAGGCCGTCGACGATGGTGTGAATGGCTACGTGATTCAGCCCGGCGACATCGCGGCGTTGGCCGATCGCATCGTTCGTTTGCTCGACGACGCGGCACTGCGCGATCGCTTTGGCGCCGCGGCACGGCAGAAGGTCGAGGCCGTCTTCTGCACGGAGCGCGTCATCGGGCAGATCGAAGCGCTCTATGCGGAGCTCGGCGCGCAACCGAGGCGTACGGCGAATACCGCTGCGCACGTCGGTGCGGGCGATGCCGGTCGCGCGCCGAGCTCGGCGTGATCGTTGTGCCTCGTTGGTCCAAGTAGCGCAATCCATGCAGCCACTACACTGGTACGTTTATCGCTTGAGCCGCATGTCGGCGGCCGAAGTGCTGTATCGGCTGCGTCAGGCGGCACGCTCGACTCAGGATCGCCTGCTCAACGGTTATGCAGCCGTGGTGCCGGCACCACGGATCGTGGGCGGGCATTCGACTTTCGTACATGTGTCGTCCGAAATCGACGCGCAGCCTTATGTGGCGGTGGCCGATCGCATTCTTGCTGGGCATTACAGCCTCTTTCATCTGGACGATGTCGAGCTCGGTCATCCGCCTGATTGGAATCGCGATCCGCTCACGGGGAAGCGTGCGCCGCTCATCCCGGCCGTCTCGCTCGACTATCGCGATCAACGGCTGGTGGGCAACATCAAGTATCTGTGGGAACCCAATCGTCACTTACACCTTGTGACGCTGGCGCAGGCCTATCGCTTGACCGGCGAGCCGCGCTACGCCGAGGCGATTCGTACGCACGTCGATTCGTGGATCGCACAGTGTCCGCCCGGGCGCGGCGCCAACTGGACGAGCTCGCTCGAGCTCGGCATTCGGCTCATCAATTGGAGCATCGCGTGGCAGCTCTTGGGCGGCTTCGACGCTCCGTTATTCACGGACGCGGACGGACAGGCGTTTCGTGATCGCTGGCTGACCAGCGTTTTTCGTCATGCGCGTGCGATCGTGCGCAATCTTTCGCAGTTCTCGTCCGCGAACAATCATCTGATCGGCGAGACGGCAGGCGTGTACGTTGCGTCGGTGACATGGAACGTTTGGCCGCAGCTGCGCGCGTGGGGCTTGCAGTGCAAGGAGATTCTCGAACAGGAAGCGTTGATACAAAACGCCGAAGACGGCGGCAACAAGGAACAGGCGTTTGCGTATCAGCAGTTCGTGCTGGATTTTCTGCTGCTGGCCGGCTTGGCGGCCCGTGCATCGGGCGCCGATTTTGCGCCCGACTACTGGCAGCGGATCGAGCGCATGCTGGAGTTCCTGTCGTCCATGATGGATGTCGCCGGCCACGTGCCGATGATCGGCGATGCGGATGATGGCTACGTCGTGCGGTTGGTGCCCGACAATGGGCCAGGGGCGACAGATTGCGGGCTACGGGCTACAGGCGACGGGCGACAGTCCGATGGGCGACGGGCTGCAGGCTACGGGCCACAGCCCAAGGAAGGTCTGGCTCGGCTAGCCTCAGTCGCCACTTCCCAACGTTCGGATACGTCGTATCGAGCTAACGCGCTGAGTGAAAACTATCGCTCGCTGCTTGCGACCGGCGCGATTCTTTTCGAGCGCAGCGATTTTGCGCGCAAGGCGGGCAGGCTCGACGACAAAACGCGTTGGCTGCTCGCGGCCGAGCAGCTCGGGAAGTTCGAGCAGCTCGCACGCAGCCAAGGTGTCGCGCCACTGCGTCGTGCATTCCCGCAGTCTGGCTATTACATCCTCGGATCTGCGTTCGAGACGCCCGAGGAAGTGCGCATGGTCGTGGATGCCGGTCCGCTCGGTTACTTGAGCATTGCGGCGCATGGTCATGCCGATGCGCTCAGCATCGTGCTCAATGTCGGCGGCGAGGAGGTGCTGGTCGATCCGGGCACCTACGCGTACCACACGGAGCCGGCCTGGCGGCGCTATTTCCGCAGCACGCGTGCACACAACACGGTGCTCGTGGACGACACCGATCAATCGACGCAGAGCGGCAACTTCATGTGGTCGCGTCATGCGACGGCACGCTGCCTTTATTTTGGCGAACAGGACAACGTGCAGCGTTTTCTCGGCGAGCACGACGGTTACGGCTCATTGCGCGAGCCCGTCAAACATCAACGCGAGATTCTCTATGACGCAGGCCGTCGCATCTTCATGATCACCGACACCTTGATAGGTGAGGGTCGCCACGAAATCGGTCAGCTCTGGCATTTCAGCGAGCATCTCGCGCCCATCTTGCGCGACAACGAAGTGGTCGTGACGACTGCGCGCCATCGGATTCGGCTGGTTGCCAAAACCCCTCCGGCGGTGGTGGATCGGTATCTTGCCGGCGAGCCGCACGAAGGCGGCTGGGTGTCACGTCGCTTCGGCGACAAGGTGCCGGCGACGACCGTCGCATGGCGTTATGTCGCGAATGGGGGAGCGGTCTTGAGGACGGATATATATGTAGAGCCCTTGGAGCCTGGGCTGTGAGTCGTAGGCCCTAGAAAGGTGGCCACACTGACGGACTAGCGTGCTCAATTCGCCAAGCGAAGGGCTTTCCCTCCCGAAGTGGCCCCCTGACGTGGAGCTTGCCGGAGCGACGCGGAGGCTTTCCTCTTGCACGGAGCTTCACCGTTTCCTGGCAACCACATACAACCCCGAACAATTGAGATCGTCCTCCGAAATATCCGCCCAGCGCGGCGCAAGTTCGGCGCGCGTGATGCCGTCGTGTCGATACGCTTTGAGGTGCGCAATGATCTCGAAACCGGCGTCTTCGATGAAGCGCAGGTGCACCGAAGCAGGGTGGCGATTCAGCATGTAGCTGCGCCGGCCGAGCGCCATTTGCCAGAGCGGCTCGGGGCAGGAGCGAAAGCCGTTCCAGCGTTTGGTGAGACCGTGAGAACGTAGATCGATCTGATGCGACATCCATCCGCCTGGTTTGAGCCAGCGGTAGAGTGCGCGATACGTGCCGGCCAGATCGACGACGTGCTCGAGCACGGAATGAGAGATCGCGACATCGATCGAGCGCTCGACGATGACGCTGGGATCGGACCACGGCGCTTTGTAGACGGCGCTGACGCCGTGCGCGACGCGACTGCCGTGCAACGCTGCGCGAATCGCAGTAAGGCGTTCGGGCGCGAGCGAGGCCTCGAGCGCCTGCGGCGTCAGGATGTGGCTCGGAAAGAGCCGCTCGTCGAGGTATCGATCGAAGTCTGGCCAGCCCTTGTCCGGCCGCGGCGCGCGCTTGGCGAAGAGCTCGATGAGATGGTCGAAGATGCGCGCGTTACGTTCGGGCGCCGAGTGCGCGACGACGTCGAGACCGACGTAATGATTCGTGCCGGACAGCAGTGCGGCAAGACCCACGCCGATCGATTCGCCGGGACCGAGCTCGGCGAGCGTCTCGGGCACGCCCGAAAATCCGTAGGCGTTGAGCAGCGTCAGATGCTTCATCCAGACGCTGTAACAATACACGGCCGAATCCGTGTGACCCGGGCTCTTCGAGGGAAGGATGTCGCGCACGCCCGGAACGAACGTCAACAGACCCTTCACGACCGGGGCGAGTCTCATTTCCGGCATCGGTCCTCCTGAGCGACAAGCCGTCACTTCCGCTGTGCTCGACGGTATCCGCGCTGTGGCGGCCAAGGCGGACCGACGGCGCTCGCATGCTGGGAGCGAGCAGTCTCGAACGGCGCGCTACCTGCGAACATACGTAGTGTTAGCATGGCCGACCCGGCCGACGGTCCGGGAAATGAAACAACGAGTCGATCCATGAGCCTCGAACAGCAAAGCGCCGCTGCCGTCATGATGATTCGGCCGGTGCGGTTTACGGACAATCCCCAAACCCGATCCTCGAACGCCTTTCAAGCGAGCGAGCACGGCCTCGACGGAGGCTCGGCTCAGGCGCGTGCGCTCGCCGAGTTCGAAGCGTTGGCGCAGGCCCTCGAAACATCGGGGGTCAAGGTGCACGTCTTCGACGACACGCCCGAACCGCACACACCGGATTCGATCTTCCCCAACAACTGGGTGAGCTTCCATGCGGACGGCACCGTCGTGCTCTATCCGATGATGGCGCCGAATCGGCGGCTCGAACGGCGCATGGATGTCCTTGAGGCGCTCAGCATGCGCGAGCACCTTCGCATCGCGCGCATCGTGGACCTGACGCACTTCGAATCGGAAGGCAAATATCTCGAAGGCACCGGCAGCCTGGTTCTCGATCGCACGCGCCGAATCGCATTTGCCTGCTTGTCCCCGCGGACGCATCTCGAGGTGGTGGGCGATTTCGCCCAGCAGCTCGATTACGAGGTCGTCGCCTTCGAAGCGCATGACGAGCGCGGCATGGCGATCTATCACACGAACGTGCTCATGTGCGTGGGTACGCGCTTTGCCGTCGTGTGCGGGGAATGCATTCGAGCCGAGTCGCGCGCGGGCGTGTTCGAGGCGTTGCGCGCCGGTGGTCGCACGCTCGTCGAGCTCTCGCTCGCGCAGCTCAAGAGCTTCGCCGGCAATATGCTCGAGCTGCGCACGCGCCAGGGAGGCACGTTGATCGCGATGTCGAGCCGGGCGATCGAGTCGCTGTCGGATGCGCAGCGTGCAGCGCTCGAAGCGAGCGTCGACCGCATTGTGGCCGTACCGATCCCCACGATCGAGACGCTGGGCGGCGGCAGCGTGCGTTGCATGTTGGCGGAGGTCCACCTGCCGGAGAAATCGGCCACATAGGAGCGGCTGCTCGCGCGGGTGGCGCGGCGACCGCGATTGCACGCTCGAGCTCTGGCCTCCGTGCGCGCGAATCGGGGACAATGCCGCCCCATGCTAGAGCTCGGCATCAAAACTCTCATTGCATATCTTCTCGGCTCCGTCAGCGGCGGCTTGCTCGTCGGTCAGCTACGGGGCGGCATCGACATTCGCAAGCTCGGAAGCGGCAACGCGGGCGGCACCAATGCGCTGCGCACGCAGGGTCTTGGCTTCGCTTTCTGGGTGATGGTCATCGACATCGGCAAGGGGATCCTGGCGACGACGTGGGTCGCAAGCGCGCCGTTCGTGCCGCCAGAGCCGGCTGTGGATCGCCTGTGGCTGGCCGTTGCCTGCGCGACCGCCGTCGTCATCGGACATGTCTATCCCATCTGGTATGGCTTCCGCGGCGGTAAAGGCGCGGCGACGCTCGTCGGCGTGCTCGTCGGGCTACAGCCGATCGCGCTGCTGCCGGTGCTCGCGACATGGCTGGTGGTCGTCATGTTGAGCGGCTTCGTCAGCCTGGCGACGATGCTGGCTTGCGCGAGCTATGTCGTGTTCCTGCTCGTGTGCGAGCGTTATGCCGCAGCTCCGTTGCTCGCGTTCGGGATCGTCATGACGCTTTTCGTTTGCTATACGCATCGAAGCAACATCGCGCGGTTGCGCACGGGCAACGAAAATCGCGTCAAACGTCTTTGGTTGTTGAGGCCTCGCTGACGCATGCGCAAGAAGACGCGAGGTGCCCACAGCGAGCGTCAACGCCGCCGCTTGTTGGCGCTACTGGCCGACGGCGAATTCCATTCCGGCGAGGATTTGGCGCGCAAGATGCGCATGTCGCGCGCGGGCGTGTGGAAGCTGATGCAGAGCCTGCGCTCGATCGGCGTCGAGGTCGAATCGATTCCGCGCCAAGGCTATCGCTTGCCGCGTGCCGTCGATCTGCTGCACTCGGCTCGAATTCTCGAGGCGTTACCGGACGAGCTGCGTGCGCGCTTGGCGCGTCTCGACGTGCTGCTCACCGTCGATTCGACGAATCGCTTCGTGGCCGAGCTCGCCCCGCCCGAGCCGGGCAGGCCGCAAGTCTGCGTGGCGGAGATTCAGACGGCGGGACGCGGGCGCCGCGGTCGAAGTTGGGTGGCGCCGTTTGCGAGCGGCATTTGCTTCTCGCTCGGCTGGCAGTTCGCAGAGGTGCCGCCGACATTCTCAGCGCTGAGCCTTGCGGTCGGTGTGGCGGCGGTGCGCGCGCTGGCGCGCTTCGGTGCTCAAGGGGTGGGCTTGAAATGGCCCAATGACCTCACTTGGCAAGGGCGCAAGCTCGGCGGCATCTTGATCGAAATGCGCGGCGAGTCGTCTGGGCCTGCGCAGGTCGTGATCGGTATCGGCATCAATATGCGCATGCCGGCCGCGGTGCGTCTCGAGCTCGCGGAACGACAAGCCGTGCTCGTGGCCGATGTTCATGAGATCCTGCGCGAGCGCACGCCGACGCGCAATCAGCTCGTCGCGGCCTTGATCGAGGAGCTCGCCGCGATGCTGACCGAGTTTGCGGTACACGGCTTCGAGCGCTTCGCGGACGAGTGGCGCACGCTCGATGTGCTGCATCACGCGAGCGTCAAAGTGATCGCGGGGAACGACACGACCTACGGGATCGCATGCGGCGTGGATCCCGACGGTGCGCTGCTCGTCGAGGTGAACGGCGAGCTCAAGCGGTTCGTGTCCGGCGAGGTGAGCGTCCGCAACGCAGGGACGCTTCGGTGAAGGCCGCAACATGATTCTCTTGATCGACATCGGCAACACGCGCATCAAGTGGGCCGAGCTCGAGGCGGGCCAGCTTTCGCCGCAGCGAGCGCTGGCGCACTCGACAGTCGACCATCGGAAGTTATTCGAGGACATGCTCGGCTCGCTGTCTTCGCCCGAGCGTGTGCTCATCGCCAATGTCGGCGGCCGCGCGATCGAAGCAGCGTGCATCGGCGCGATTCGCGAGCGCTGGACGGTGGAGCCGGAGGTCATCGTCTCGAGCGCGCAAGCCGCCGGCGTGACGAATGCCTATCGCGAGCCGCACAAGCTCGGTGTCGATCGTTGGCTGGCGGTCATCGCGGCTCATGCACGCGTGAACGGTCCGGCGTGCGTGGTGGGCGTCGGCACGGCGATGACGATCGACGGCGTCGACGGCAGCGGACGGCATCTCGGCGGCGCGATCGTTCCCGGACCGCAGCTCATGATCGAAAGCCTCCTCAAAGGAACGAGCGACATCATGAGCCGCATGAGCGATGGCGATACGACGCCCTCGGTGTTCGCCGATCACACCGCGGGCGCCGTCGAGCAAGGTTGCGCGCAAGCGCTGGCCGCCCTGGTCGAGCGGGCGCTCGGCCAGATGCAACGTCGGCTCGGTGTGCAGCCGAAGCTCTTGCTGACGGGCGGCGCGAGCGAGGTTATTGCGCCGCTCGTTCCGGAACACGAGCTCGTGCCCGATCTCGTGCTGCGGGGGCTCGCGGTGCTGGCGAATGCCGACGCGTAGGCCGCGGGCGCGAATCGCCAGCAGGACGGCATCCCGCTCACGCCGTACAATCGGCCGGCCGAGGAGGTGAAGTATGCGTCTTCCAAGCATCCGAGCCATCGCAAGCGTCTTGGCGACGTCGTGCCTGTTGGTGTCGGCTCATGCCGCCGACGTCCAGGCGGGCAAGGCTGTCGCGCAGGCCAAGTGCGGACAGTGCCATGCGGCGGGCGATTGGGAAGGTGAGGACGCCCCGTCGCTCGACAGTCTCATGCGAGACATCGTCGCGGGCAAAGTGAAGCACCGGACGAAGCTCGAGCTGACACCCACGGAGATCGCGAACATCGCAGCGTACTGGGCCTCCGGCGGGAAGTAACGCGCCGATTGGTTCGACGTCGGGCGACGAGTATGATGCGGCGCGCGACGGTTCACGACGACTCGACTGCTGCCGCTTCGCTCATGCGCACACTTTGTCTACTGCTGATCCTCGCGAACGTTTTCTATTTCATCTGGTCGCAGGTGATCGACGTGCAGGTGAACGCGCTCGACCGGCCTGTGCGCCGGTCGGCCGACGCGCCGCCGCGCATCGTGCTCGCCAAGGAGCTGAGCGCAGAGGCTGCTGCGGCCCCGAGTCCGCAAACGTCCGGAGTCGATCAGAACACGCCGATCCAATCGCCCACGCAGCAGATGGCGCGCGTGCTGGCAGGCGACGCCTCGACCTGCACGAGCGTCGGGCCGTTCGCCGAGCTCGCCGAAGCCGCGCAGGCGCAGGCTGCGCTGCGCGATGCCGGATTCAGTCCGCATCAGCGTGTCGAGCAAGGCGAGCTCTGGGTCGGTTATTGGGTCAGCGTGCAGAACATCGAAACGCGCGCGCAGGCGGACGAGGCTCTCGAGACGCTCAAGCAAAACGGCATCGACGATGTCTATCTGATGCCGGGCGGCGAGCCGACGTACACATTGAGTCTCGGCGTGTTCTCCGACTATCAGCGTGCGCAGCGGCGCGCGGAGCAGGCCCGTGCCGTCGGTTTCGATCCCAGAATCGAAGACCGCAAACGCGCAGGGGCCGTGTACTGGCTGGATGTCGAGCTGCCCGAGCCGGGCGCCCAGATCGATGCCGCGATCTTCCAAACCGATCCGGGCAAGATCATGCGCCTTGAAATGAGGGCATGCCCCGGCAGCGCGTGAGCCGAGGATGCCTGATTTCCCATTCTTCCGCAGGGGGTTACAATCCGCGCCTCGGAGCGGCCGGTCCCTCTTGCCGCTCCAATGCGGTCTCTTCGCTACGTTGCCGGCTTAGCACAGTTGGTAGTGCGTCTGATTTGTAATCAGAGGGTCGGGGGTTCGAGTCCCTCAGCCGGCACCATCCCTTCACTGCGTTCACTTGCACGCAGTCAAGAAATGATCACTCGCCAGCTTGCAAGCGCTACAGGCTCACTTCCACTTCGGCCTTGCCTTCGCGCTTCAAGACGTTGACGGCCACATCGTCGCCATGGCGTCTGAGCAGCAGATCGAGCTTGGCGTCGGCAACGCGCAATTGATGGATCTGCACCGATTCGAGCAACTCGGGCAGGCGCGGGTGCTTGAGCCGCACGACGCGTGCCTGAGCGTCGATCTCCAAACCTAGACACGCCTGCAGGATGGCGAGCGGAGCTGCAGCTGCCCACGCTTGCGGTACGCACGCGACCGGATAGAGCACTGGACCTTTGTCGCGCCGCCGATGCATGCCGCAGAACAGCTCGGGCAGTCGGCGCAGGTCGAGATAGGCAGCGGCATCGAAGAGAGCTGTCGCGATGCGAGTGACGTGCTGCGAATAGCCGTACTCGGACAGACCGAGGGCAATCAGCGCATTGTCGTGCGGCCAGATCGAGCCATTGTGATACGAGGTCGGGTTGTAGCGCGGCGCGCGCGCGCTCACGGTACGAATGCCCCAGCCGGTGAAGAACTCGCGCGACATGAGACATTCGGCGATGCGCGCCGCGCGTTTGGGGTAGGCGATGCCGGTGAAGAGGAGATGGCCCGCGTTGGAGCTGCGTACGCGGCACGGCTTTTTCGCCCCGTCGAGCGCGAGCACGTACATGCCGAGCTCGTCGTCCCAGAACGTACGGTCGAAGCGCTCGCGCAGCTCGCGCGCTTGCTCGGTGAGCTTTTCGGCGAGCGCTGGTTCGCCAACGACGCGTGCCATCTGTGCGGCGAGTCGACGCGCGAGGTAGACATAGCCTTGCACCTCACACAGTGCGATCGGCGCTTCTGCGAGCGTTCCGTCGGCATGAAACACGGCGTCGCCTGAATCCTTCCATCCCTGATTCACGAGCCCGCCGTCGGTGCGGCGCCGATATTCGACGAATCCGTCGCCGTCGCTGTCGCCGTAGGTGTCGATCCACGCGAGCGCCGCTTTGATGTTCGGCCAGATGGTCTCGAGCGTGGCGCGATCGCCCGTGTATTTCCAATACAAGCCTGCCACTGCCACGAACAGCGGTGTCGAATCGATGGAGCCGTAATAGCGCTCAAACGGCACGGCGCCGAGGCGCGCCAGCTCGCACTTGCGCGTCTCGTGCAGGATCTTGCCGGGCTCGGCATCGCGTGCGGGATCTTCGCTGGTGGCCTGGTGTGCGGCGAGAAATCTGAGCACGCCGCGGGCCAGCGACGGATCGACCCACAGGAGTTCGAGCGCCGTGATCAGTCCGTCACGGCCGAACGCCGTAGAGAACCACGGCACGCCTGCATACGGATAAGGCCCATGCTCGGTGTCTGTGACGAGCATGCTGATGTCTGCCATCGAGCGGCAGATTACTTCATCGACAAGCGTGTTCGAGGTCTGAATGGCTGCCGCGCGATGACACGCCTGCCGCAGCGCGCGGCGTGCTGCGCGTGCCGCCACAATGAGCCGTCGCTCGATAGGGCGTTCCTCGACGCGGCAATGCACGCTTGCGAAGATCGTGCGCCGCTGACGCGGCGCAAGCATGAAGTCGAACTCGGCGGTGCGCTCCTGCAAACGTGCAGGCCGCGGCTCGAACACGAGCTCGGTCGCACGCCGCAATCCGTCGAGCGAGGCGTATTCGAAGCGCACGGTGTCCGGCGCGCTCACGCGCGCCGTGACTCGGCCGCGGCGCTCGCGTGCAACGCCGCGGACCTCGAACAGATCGGCGAAGTCGGCATCGAATTCGAGCGCAATCGTCACGCGCTCCGGACGATCGCCGAAATTGCGGACCGCAATCACGTCGTAGCACGCCGCGTTCCAGAGAAACTTCATGCGCGAGACGTGGATGGTGTCCTTGGCGAGCACGACGTGCTCGCCTTCGGTGATGTCCGGATTGGTGAGGTCGACGTCGAGCACCGCATTGTTGCTCTGAACCGTCGAGCTCAAGAGCAGCGGTGTCGTGCCGGCGATTCGCAGGCGCAGCCGCGACAAGAAGCGCGTGTCTTCGTGGTACAGCCCCTCGGGGCTCCCCGGTCGCGCCGAGAGATCCCCGAAGTGATTGAAGAGCGCGAACGTATCGCCGTGCTTGAGCGTGCGCGGGCGTAGCTCGCTCAAAGAGGCGCGCGCAGCGATGTAGAACGGCTGAGCGAGCTCGAGCGTGTCCTCGCTTGGCTGTTCAATCACCTCCATATCGTCACCTCACGCGGCCGCGCGATCGGGTTTCTTGCCGAGCACTTTGCGATAGACCTCGAGATAGTCGCGCGCCATCCGCTCGGCCGAGAAGCGCTGCTCGAATCGTGCGCGCACGTCGGCGCGGTCGAGCATCGATACCCGCCGCACTGCATCGACGGCTTCTTCGATCGACTCCACGACGAAGCCCGTGACGCCGTGATCGACGACTTCCGGCACGGAGCCGGCGCGCCACGCGATGCAAGGCGTGCCGCAGGACATCGCCTCGATGAGCACGAGCCCGAAGGGCTCGGGCCAGTCGATCGGGAACAGCAAGGCGCGCGCATTGCCGAGAAAGTCGGCTTTCTGCTTCTCGTCGATCTCGCCCAGGAACTCGACGTGCGGCTGCTTGAGCAGCGGCTCGATCTCGCGATGGAAATAGGGTTCGTCCACGGTGTCGACTTTCGCGGCAATCTTGAGCTTGACGCCTGCCTGCCGCGCGATTTCGATAGCGCGGTCGGGACGTTTCTCGGGCGAGATGCGTCCCAGGAAGGCGAAGTAGTCGCCGCGCGGCTCGGGCTGAAACTGACAGACGCTCGCGGGCAAGCCGTGATAGACGGTAGCGATCCAGTTGCAGTGCGCGAGCGGCTTGCGTTGATGATTCGAGATCGACACGAGCGGCGTATCTGCGAATTCCGCGAAGAGCGGACGATAGTCGGGCAGATCGAGCCGCCCGTGCATCGTGGTCACGGCGCGATTCGGCATCAGCGCGCGCACGAGCGGCAGATGCATGAAGTCGGTGTGGAAATGGATGACGTCGAACTCGTCCGCGCGTTGGCGTAGATGCTCGAGCTGCAGGATCGTATGCGGAGCGTAGTCGTGGACGGTGGGATCGAGACGCAACGCGCGCGGCGCAGAGGCGACGAGGCGTGCGCTCGTCTGCGAATCGCCGCTCGCGAACAGCGTCACCTCGTGGCCTAGGCGCACGAGCTCTTCGGTCAGATAGGAAACAACGCGCTCGGTGCCGCCGTAGAGCTGAGGCGGGACGCTTTCGATCAACGGTGCCACTTGCGCGATCTTCATTTCCGGTGCTTCCTCCTTGTTGCCTGGAAACTCGGTGCGGGAGTGAGCCCGCCTCACGAGGTAGCCCCGGCCGGCGAGCGGACTCGCGCCTCCACGCAAGATCGTGAACAAATAGGGGCACGCCGGCGGCATTCAAGGGCTGCAACGGGGGCAACCCTTGCGTCGACCGGGTGGTCCGACGACAATCGGGCTCCCAACCTGTCAGCTTTTTCCGATGCCGTCTAACTCACCGGAGCGAGCGCCGTATGCGGTGCCCGCAAGCGAAGTCCTTGCGGCACTCGGTTCGGACGCGACACGGGGGCTCGCGCGGACCGAAGCGCAACGACGTTTGCAGAGCGTGGGGCACAACGTGCTCACCGCCGAGCAGCCGGTGCCCGCGTGGCGCAAGTTCCTGGCGCAGTTCCAGGACGTTCTCGTCATCCTCCTGCTGATCGCCACGGTCATCTCGACTGTCATCTGGGCGTTCGAGCGCACCACCGCGCTGCCGTACGAGGCGTTCGCGATTCTCGCCGTCGTGCTGCTCAATGCCGTCATGGGGTACGTGCAGCAGGCGCGTGCCGAGCGGGCAGTGGCGGCGCTGCGGCAGATGTCTGCTGCACACGCCACCGTGATTCGCGATGGCATCCGCCAGAGCGTGCCTGCCGCCGATCTCGTGCCCGGTGACATCATATTGCTCGAGGAGGGCGACACGATTCCGGCCGACGCGCGGCTGCTGCAGACGGTTGCGCTGCAGACCGCGGAAGCGGCGCTGACCGGCGAGAGCCTGCCTGTCTCGAAGGATACGGAACCGCTCGCGGGCGAGCCGACGCTCGGCGATCAGCACAACATGGTCTTCAGCGGCACTGCGGTCACGCACGGACGCGGCAAGGCGGTCGTGACCGCAACCGGCATGAATACGCAGCTCGGCCGCATCGCCGGGATGCTGAAACAGGCGCCTGCCGAGACGACGCCGCTGCAACAGGAGCTTGCGCGCGTCGGCAAGATGCTCGGCATCGTGGTCGTGGCGATCGCGGTCGTCATGGTCGCGACGATTCTGCTCGTTGCGGAAATCGACGGGTTCGCGGCGGTCTTCGACAGCCTCATCTTCGGCATCGCGCTGGCCGTGGCTGCCGTTCCGGAAGGGCTGCCGGCAATCGTCACGGCCGTGCTCGCGCTCGGCGTGCAGCGCATGGCCAAGCGCAAGGCGATCGTGCGCCACTTGGCTGCCGTCGAGACGCTCGGCTCGGCGAGCATCATCGCCTCGGACAAGACCGGCACGCTCACGCGCAACGAGATGACCGTGCGCACGCTCGTCACTGCGAGCGGTCGCATTCACTTCGGCGGCACCGGCTATGCACCGTACGGCGATGTGGCGCCCGAAGGCGGCGGGCGCATCGAGGGCGCATTGCGCGAGGAATTCTTGCGCGCGCTCGCGGCGGCCGACCGCGCGAACAACGCCGTGCTGCAGGAGCGCGACGGACGCTGGATGGTGCAAGGCGATCCGACCGAAGGCGCACTGATCGTCGCCGCACGCAAGGCGGGATTGGACGAAGAGATTCTGGGTGGGCGCTTCGAGCGCCTGGTCGAGGTGCCGTTCTCCTCCGAGCGCAAACTGATGAGCACCGTGCATCGCGACGCGCGGCGCAGCGCCTATCTGCTCGCGTTCACGAAAGGCGCGCCGGACGTGCTGCTCGCCCGCTGCACGCAGGAGGAGGTGGGCGGCGAGAAGCGGCCGCTCACCGAGGAGCGTCGCGAGGAGATCCTGCGCACGAACGAGGCGCTCGCGAGCGAGGGCTTGCGGACGCTCGGCATCGCGCTGCGCTTGATTCCGCAGGAGGCCTTCTGCCGCGAAGACGTCGATGAGCGGATCGAGACCGATCTGGTGTTCCTCGGGCTCGTCGGCATGATCGATCCGCCGCGCGAGGAAGCCGCAGCGGCGGTCGCGAGCGCACAGCGCGCCGGCATCCGGCCGGTGATGATCACCGGCGATCATCCGATCACCGCGCGTGTGATTGCGGCCGAGCTCGGGATCGCGCGCGATGCGCGCGTTGCAACGGGCGCGCAGATCGAAAGCGCTTCGGACGAAGAGCTCGATGCGATCGTGCGCGAGACGTCGGTTTATGCGCGCGTCAATCCGAGCCACAAGCTGCGCATCGTCCAGGCGTTGCAGCGACAGGGCGCGATCGTCGCGATGACCGGCGACGGTGTGAACGACGCACCGGCCCTCAAGAGCGCCGATATCGGCGTGGCGATGGGCATCACCGGCACCGACGTGTCCAAGGAAGCCGCGGATATCGTGCTCGCCGACGACAACTTCGCCACGATCGTCGCGGCCGTCGAAGAGGGGCGCGCCATCTTTGCGAACATCCGCAAGTTCCTCCGTTATCTACTCTCGTGCAACATCGGCGAAGTCTTGACGATGTTCTTCGGCGTGCTGTTCGCGGGGGCGATCGGTCTGACGGAGCTCGGCGATGGGTTGGCGCTGCCGCTCATTGCCACGCAGATTCTCTGGATCAATCTCGTGACGGACGGCGCACCCGCGCTCGCGCTCGGTGTCGATCCCGCCGATCCGGATGTCATGCGTCAGCCGCCGCGTGCACGCAGCGAGGGTGTCATCACGGGCCGCATGTGGCGCGGCATTTTCTTCGTCGGCGCGGTGATTGCCGCCGGCACCTTGCTCGTGCTCGATATGAGCTTGCCGGGCGGTTTCATCGAGGGCTCGGGAGATCTGCATTACGGGCAGACCATGGCGTTCACCACCATCGTGATCTTCTCGCTCTTCAACGTGTTCAATGCGCGCTCGGACGAACGCAGCGCGTTTGTCGGATTGTTTACGAACAAGTGGCTGTGGGGCGCGATCGCGCTGTCGCTCGTATTGCAGGCCGCGGTGATCTACGTGCCGTTCCTGCAGGCGGCATTCTCGACGGCGCCGCTCAGCGCGAAGGATTGGCTATTGTGCACGCTCATCGGCAGCTCGGTGCTGTGGCTACGCGAGCTCACCAAGCTGTTTGCGCGGCGCTTCGCACGCGCTGCTCCTCATGAGGCGGCTGCTGCGCGCTAGCCTGATATTGAACGATTCTCGATCTGCGGTAACGAGTCGCGCGGCGGGTGCGTCCAGGCGCAGTCATTTCGACTGCTGCTCGACGAGATGCACGACGCCGACCACCTCGTCCACGGGGACGATGAATGCAAGCCCGTGACCGGGCTCGGTGAGCTCGGCAGCGGTCTTGATGGCATCCAGCACCGTTCGCGCAATGTCGTCGGGCACGACGGTCAGCACGATTTCCTTCTCGGGCTCGATTTGAATGCCGAAAACGCGCTGCTGCTCGTTGCGGCCGATACCGCGACCGAACATCACCGTGCCGCCGTGAGCGCCCGCGCGCATGCTCGCTTCGAGAACCGTATCGCCCCAGCCCTTGCGCACGATGCTGACGATCAGGCGTGGATTGATCATTACTGCGACTCCTATTTACGTGTCTTGAGCTGCACCAGAAAGCCGACTGCCATCAACGACATCACCGGCGCAAGCGCGATGAGCGCGACGAGGCCGAAACCGTTGACGAGCTGGTTATCGGTGCCGGTAGCGGATGAGGCGCCCAGCGCAAGCGCCAACAAGAAAGAATTTGCGAGCGGTCCCGTAGCGACGCCGCCCGCGTCGGCGGCGACAGGGACGAAGTCCTTGCTGCTGAACCACATGAGCACGATGACGATCGTATAGCCGGGAATGAGCAGGTGCAGCAGATCGAGGCCATAGGCAATGCGCAACATGCCGATGCCGACCCATACGGCGACGCCGATACAGATCGCATAGAGCACCAAACGACGCGGAATCGAGCCGTTGGACGCTTCTTCGACTTGATCGGCAAGGACGCGCACGGCGGGCTCGCCCCATGCCGTCACGAATCCAAGTAGCGCGCCGATTGCGGCCATGAGCCAAGCCTGGTCGAGCTCGCCGAGCGCCGTGCCGACCGCGCGCCCGAACGGCAGGAAAGCCAGGGAGACGCCGAGCAGGAACAGGAACAATCCGACCGCCGCGATGAGCGTGCCCTTCAGGATCTCTGCGATCTGCGCGACCGGCAGCTTGAGCAAGAAAATCTGGAAGATTAGAAAGAGGAGAACGAGCGGCGTGACGGCGACGATGACGCCGCGTCCGACGGTGACGATCTCGTGCAGCCAGTCGATCATGAGCGCAGCAGGCCCATCGCGAGGATCAGGATGATCGGCCCGATCGAGGCGAAGCCGACCACGCCGAATCCGTCGGAGACCGTCGAGCGACCGGCGAGCACCGAGCTCACGCCGATCGCGAGCGCAATGATTACCGGCGCGGACAGCACACCGGTCGTGACGCTGCCGCCGTCGAATGCGAGGGAGACCACCTCGGGCGGCGCCCACACCGCGAGCACGAGCCCGAGGCCGTAACCGACGGCCAGGAGATACTTGAGCGGCCAACCCAACACGATGCGCGCCGCGGCGATCGCCGCGAGCCCGCCCACGCCGAGCGCGATCGCATACACCACGGCAGTAGCGGGGATTTCGCCGCCTGATGCCTGTTCGACCTGATTAGAGAGCACGAGCACGTCCGGTTCCGGCATCGTCGTGGCGAAGCCGATCGAGAACGCGACGACCAAGATCAACAGCAGCGAGCGCTTCTTCGGCAGCTCGGCGCCGACGAAGCGGCCCATCGGCACGATACCGATGTCGATGCCGATGAAGAACAGCACCATGCCGACCGCTGCGAGCAGTCCGCCGATCAGAAACTGCAGGAACAGCCCAAGCGGTGCACGCACGAGCGCGAACTGCAGCAGCGAGATCGAGAGAATGAGCGGCCCGACGGCATGCAGCACCTCTCGCGTCTTTTCGCGCAGAATGGCAATCATCGGTGTCTGGCTCCTCAGCGCAGGGTGCGTTCGATGGCTGCAGGCGCGAGACGCGCCGCGCTCGTATCCTCACCGATGCATCCCTCGTTCAGCAAGGCTTCGTGTGCGCAGGCAGCGCTGGAGAAGCAGGCATTTGCTGGTCGATGTGAACCGAAAGGCACCCTTGCTCGTTGTCAATCCGTGCCAAGCCCGGTCTCGCCAGGGCTTTCCGCGCACCGCTGGGCCGCGCAGCATTCGGTCCATAGACTCGGTGCATGTGTCTAGGTTGGCGATGGAGCGCATGAGCCGCGTTCGGAGTCGACAATGAATTGGCCGATTCGACCCTCACGCCGTCGCGACGCCGCGGATACGGACCGTCAGGCTACCCGCGCGCGCAGCGACACATCTTCGAAGCAGCAATCGACGCCGGGCTTGCCGCCGCGCAGCGCCTGGCTGACGTTTCTAGCGATCCTGGCGCTCAACTATGTCCTGATGCGCTTGCTGTTCCCGGCACCCCAGGATGCGATCACCATTCCGTACACGGTGTTCAAGCAGCAGGTGGAGCGCGGCAATGTCGAGGCAATCTACAGCCAAGGCGCAAGCATCGAGGGACGCTTCATCGAGCCTGTCACGTGGCCGACCGAGGAGACGCTGCGCGAGGCAGCGAGGCGACGCCAAGGTCAGTCGACGTCTTCTTTCGTCGCGCGAACGAAGCCGCAGACTTCGGATACGTTCACGACGACGCTGCCGGCCTTCGTCGATCCCGGCTTCGAAGCATTTCTCATCGAGCACGGCGTCGAGATCAGCGCGATTCCGATTCAGGACGGCAGTCCCTGGACGACATTGTTGTTCGGATTCGGACCGGCGCTGCTCATCATCGCGTTCTACGTGTGGCTGTTTCGGCGTGCGCAGCAAGGAGGCGGACTGGGCGGCGCGCTCATGGGGATCGGCAAGAGCAAGGCGCGCCGTTACGACCAGGAAGCAGGCGTCAAGGTCACCTTCGACGATGTGGCGGGCATCGACGAAGCTGAGAACGAGCTCGTCGAGATTGTCGATTTCTTGAAAGATCCCGAGAAGTACACGCGCCTGGGCGGCACAGCGCCGAAAGGCGTGCTGCTCGTCGGTGCGCCGGGAACGGGCAAGACGCTGTTGGCGAAAGCCGTCGCGGGCGAGGCGGGTGTGCCGTTTTTTTCGATGAGCGCCTCGGAATTCGTCGAGATGATCGTCGGCGTCGGCGCGGCGCGTGTGCGCGATCTGTTCAAGGAAGCGCGCAACAATGCGCCCGCGATCATCTTCATCGACGAGATCGATGCCATCGGACGGGCGCGCGGGCCGACGGCGATCGGCGGGGCGAGCGAGCAGGAGCAGACGCTCAATCAGATCCTCACCGAGATGGACGGCTTCTCCGGTCGCGAAGGCGTGATCGTGCTCGCGGCAACGAATCAGCCCGACGTGCTCGATCGCGCCTTGCTGCGGCCCGGACGTTTCGACCGGCGTGTCGTGGTGAACCTCCCGGACAAGAACGGACGGGAGGCGATCCTCAAGGTGCACACGCGCAAAGTACCGTTGGCGAGCGATGTGAGCTTGGAGGAAATCGCGGCTTCGACGCCCGGGTTCTCGGGTGCGGACCTCAAGAATCTCGTCAACGAATCCGCGTTGCTCGCAGCGCGCCGCGATCAGAAGGAAGTGCGCCGCAAGGACTTCTTCGATTCGCTCGAGAAGATCGTGCTCGGACCTGAGCGACCGCTGCTCTTGAGCCGCGAGGATCGCGAGCGCATTGCCTATCACGAGAGCGGCCATGCGATCCTAGGGCTCGTCATGCCCGGTGCCGATCCGGTCCATCGCGTGACGATCGTGCCGCGCGGTCAGGCGCTCGGCGTTACGTATCAACGGCCACAAACCGATCGCTACAACTATCCGGAAGCTTATTTGCGCGCTCGCATCGTCGGCATGCTGGGCGGCCGTGCTGCGGAGGAAATCGTCTACGGCACGAAAACGACCGGTGCGGAGAACGACATCGAGCAGGCGACCGCGTTGGCGCGCAACATGGTGACGCGCTGGGGCATGAGCGAGAAGCTCGGTCTGGTGCAGCTCGCGCCGCGCCAGAATCCGTATCTGGGCGTGACCTACGGCTACGGCGGCGACAAGCCGTTCAGCGAGGCGACGGCGCGCATGATCGACGAAGAGGTTCAGCGCATCATCGACGAAAGCTACGAGCAGGCGAAAGCCCTGCTGCGCAAGCATCGTAAGGAGCTCGATGCGCTCGTCGAAGCATTGCTCGCGCGCGAGACGTTGGATGAGCAGGAGATCTTGCAGGTAACGGGATTGCCGCCTGCGCCGGCGCTCGAAAGCGGGCGCGTTGCCGCGGCATCGTAAGCCGCATGGCGGCTAATCGAGATCGGACAGATCCATGCCGCAGTCCACGCAGCGAAAGCCCGTACGAGAGGCGGCGGTGCAAAGCAGTCGCGACGCGATTGGGAAAGGGTCGCATGCGGCGCGCGAGCGCATCGTAACCAGGTGAGCGGCCGTGCGCTCTTAGCAGGTGGCGTCAAGCAAGCAGCGGACGACCGGCGATCTGCTGAGCCGTGAGCACGAGCTCGGCGGCAAGAAGCGCTTGTTCCTGACTTTGCGCGATTTCGGTGCGCTCGACGATGTCTGCGACGAGCTGGTGCCCGAAGGGTAGCGGTACGTTCTTGCAGTCGATGTAGCGCGTCTGCTTCTTGTCGACGAGGTAAAGGAGATGGCCGCCTGTGAGCGGCGAGGCAATATTGGCGTATTTGCGCACCTCGATGTAGCCATCGGTGCCGAGGACGAACAGGCGTCCGTCGCCCCACGTATTGCTCAACGGTGACGATCGCCGCGGGGCAGACGCGCAGCACCGCCGTCGCGCGGCGTATTTCCCCGCGGCGTTGCTTGGCGTTCTACGGGCTTCGGAGCAGGAGTGCGCACGGTATTCCCGCGATTGTTGCCGGGGTCGGACGAATCGACGCGCGCCGGCATGGTCGGGCGCGAAGCGGGTGCAACCGTTCCGGCACTGCGGCCGCGATTCTCGGTAGGACCGGTCAGCCGCGGCTCGCTGCGCGGCGAGCTCGGAATCGTGCGACGCGGTGCGGTCGGGGTGACGGCTGGCGAGCGCTGCGGCGATGTCGAAGGCGCAAGCGACGGTCGCGGCACGGGCGCGCGTTCGCTGCTGCGATCGTTGTCGCGCCTGTCGCGGCGGATCGGCTCGATGTTCGAACGTGTGCCGAGCGTGCTCTCGCGCGCCGGAAGAGACTCGATACGGCGGCCTTGCGGCGCGAAGCTCTGACGCGTCACCTCCGGTGTCGCGCTGCGCGGTTGGCCGCGGCCGCGAGGATTGAAATCGCCGCGCTGCTTCGGCGGATCGCTGAGCAGCGGTTCGCTGCGTCGACCGGTGTTGCCGTGGGTGAAACGGCGCTCGCTGTCGCCGCCGACGCGTGCGGCAGGCCGCACGTTTCGGCGATCGTCGAGACGATGAAGCTGCGGCGGCTGTCGGATCGATCCGGCGAGAATGCTCGCACGATCGGGCGTCAGCGCAGGCGGACGCGCCTGCGGGCGCCACTGGCTGAGCTCGCGCTCATCGACTCGGAGAATGCGTCCGAGCACCGGACGGCCACCGATGAAGCGACCGTGCTGCACGGCGGTGACGGCGCGCGGATGCGTGCGATAGCGGTAGTCGAAGTCGCGATGCCGTGCGCTGTAAACGGCAGTGAAGTGCGCGTGGTTGATGATGATGGTGTTCGACACATTGACGTGCCGGATGTAGCGCGGCGAATGCCGGTACGCCGGGATGTAGATCTCGCGCGGCGCGAGCGGAAACCAGCCGACGTTGCCGAACGACACGGAGACGCTCATGTGCGGGCTCCCGAGCCAGCCGACCAGTGCGGGCGCATACACGGGACGGTAGTGTTTCGGCCCCGGCACCCAGCACCATCGTTCGCGCACGTATGCCCAACGACCGTAGTGGAACGGCGCGAATCCCCACGGCGCGTGATCCACCCAGGTCCAGCCCCACGGTGCAACCCATACCCAGCGACCGTCGCGGTACGGCGCCCAATCGAGTGCCACGTACCGCGGCCGCCAGACGTAGCCGTAGTCGGGCTCGTGATGCCAATCGCCGTAAGGATCGAGGTCCTCGTAGCCCACGACATCTTGCGAGACGTATTCAGTGGAGCGTGCTTGAACGGCGCGCTGCTCGCGTTCCAGCGCCCAGCGCTCGAACTCGTTGCGCGGACCGAGCGGCTCGATTCGCACCGCCAAGGGCTCGAGGCCGGCGAAGATGCCGCGCTCCTCTGCGCGCACGAGCTGGGTGACGCCGTCGCCGAATGCTTCGGCTGCGCCATGCCGCGTCTCGACGATGGTGCGGTCCGTTTGCGAATCCACGGCGAGGTGATACTCGCCGGGCTCGCGTAGCTCGACCGCGACGTTCGGGGTTTCGATACGGATCTGCTCGTGTTCGGCGCGCCGGCGTACTTGGACGGTGAGCGCGCCTTCCGTCAGGCTCATGTGCATGCGCTCGTCGTCCAGGATGACGAAGCCGAAGCTCGTGCGCTCGTCGAGGTAGAGGGCGGCCGCGCCGACCTGGAGCTCGGCGCGCGCGCCGGACTCGGTCCACAGCCGATCGCCCGAGGTGAGCGGCCGATTGCGCAAGGCTTCGGCCCACTCGTCGGTCTCGGCAGGAGAGTGCAGCACTTCGCCGTCGAAATGGCTGAGGCGTGCGACGCGACCCGGCGGGTCGATGACATCGTGCTCGGCGGCTTCTTCCGCGGAGACGGTGCCGAGCGTCAGAAGCGCCAGCGCGAGCAGCGTCCACGCTCGCGCGAAGCGGCGCAGCAACAGACGTGCGGACATGCTCATGGCGTGCTCCTCTGACCCTGCGTGCGATGCTCGGCCCGCGAGTCTGAATTCCGGGTGAACGGAACCGGCAGACTAGGTCAAGAATTCATCACAGCCCGTCCCCGAGGATACGCCTCCCGCCCGGCGAGGGCGATGCTGAGAGGCGCGTCGCGCGCCAGGACTCACATTCGAACTTTCGTTATGTCATGGCGTTGTGCTCGCACGCGGCGCCGACGCCGCTCGCTCGAGGCCCACCATGCACGCCGATGTCGCACCGGATTCGCACGCCAATCCGCCTCTCGATTGTCTCGTCGTCGGAGCAGGGCCAGCCGGATTGACCGCTGCCATCTACCTCTTGCGTTATCGGCTCGACATCGCGCTCATCGACCGCGGCGGCAGCCGCGCGACGCTGATCCCGCGTTCTCACAACTATCCCGGCTTTCCGGATGGTGTGCCCGGCACGGAGTTGCTCGCGCGCTTGCGCGAGCAGGTCACGCGCTACGGCGGTGAGGTCGTACGCGGCGAAGTCAGAGAGCTGACACGCCGCGCCGATGGCCACTTCACCGTCGATACGACGGTCGGGCGCCTCGTGGCACGCAAGGTGTTGCTTGCGACCGGGATCGAAGACAAGCAGCCGCCGTTACCGAACCTGCGTGAGCTCGTGCGCAAGGGGCATATTCGTCTTTGTCCCGTGTGCGATGGGTTCGAGGTCATCGACAAGGCCGTGTGCGTGCTCGGACCGCCGCAGCAGGCGGCGGCCAAGGCGCTCTTTCTGCGCTCGTTCACGCGACAGCTGACGGTGCTGTCGATCGCGGCGGGAGAGCAGTGCACGCCCGAGCAGCGCATGCGGCTTGCGGAGGCGGAAATCGAGTACGTGGACGCGCCGGTTACCGATGTCAGGGCGCACGACGAGGAGCTCGTCGCTTTACTCGCCGACGGGCGCGAGCTGCCCGTCGAGGTGCTGTACCCGGCACTTGGTTGCGAGGTGCGATCTCAGCTGGCGGCTCGTCTCGGCACGGAGTGTAACGAATCGGGCTACATCAAGACGGACGATCATCTTCGTACGAGCGTGCCGGGGCTCTATGCCGCAGGCGACGTAGTCAGCGATCTGAATCAAATCTGCGTCGCCACGGCGCACGCGGCGATTGCCGCCACGGATATCTACAACGCGTTACGCGCTGAAGAGCGACGCACGTTGTAAAGCGTTTATGTCGCCGATCGCACGCAGCTTGCGGCGCGCGTGCAGCTTCTTTAGCGTCGGTTCGGACATGCCAGGAACCCCATGTCGATGCGATGCGTTGCCTTCGCGCTTTCGAGGCAAACGGGCCGCAGCGACGTGGCTCTTCGGAAAAACGTCTCGCGACGCGAGCGCGAGCAAGCAACGAGGGAAGACGCGAGATGCAGATCTTTGTGACGGGCGCGACGGGATTCATCGGTTCTCATTTCGTGGAATGCGCTCTCGCGGCCGGACATACCGTCGTCGGTCTGTATCGTTCCGAGTCTGCCAGGCATAAGGCGATTGCCGATCGCTTGCGCCATCTCGGTGCGACACTACATCGCGGCGACCTGCTCGAACCGGCGACATTCGCCCGCCATCTCGAAGGTGCCGATTGCGTATGTCATTTCGCTGCTGCGTTCCGCGAGGCCGAGGCGGATGAAGTGTTCTTCGAACGCATCAATGTCCGCGGTACGATCAATGTGCTGCAGGCGGCCGTGCGTGCCAAGGTGCGTCGTTTCGTCCACTGCAGTACGGCCGGCATCCATGGCCAACGCAGCAGCGAGCTGATCGACGAGCATGCGCCGCTCGATCCTTGGAACGTCTACGAACGAAGCAAGGCGGCGGCCGAGCAACAGCTCGTCACGCTCGCAGCGGAGGCCGGCATGGAGTACGTCATTCTGCGTCCGACCGCCGTTTACGGGCCGGGCGATGAGCGTTTGGCCAAGCTGTTCCGCTCCGTGGCCAAAGGCCGCTTTCCATTGTTCGGGTCCGGTCAAGGCTGCCGTCACATGGTCTACGTCACCGATCTGGCGGACGCGTTCCTGCGGGCGTGCACCGTGCCTGGTGCAGCCAACCAAGCATTCATCATCGCCGGTCCCGAAGCGGTACCGCTGCGACAGATGCTGCGCATGCTCGCGCATGCGGCGGCACGCAAGTCGTTCGGCCCGCGACTGCCGCTCAAACCGATGCTATGGCTGGCCGGCGTGATTGAAGATCTGTGCAGCCGTGTCGGCATCTCGCCGCCCATCTATCGGCGCCGCATGGACTTCTATCTGAACGATGCGGTGTTCAGCTGGCATCGGGCACGCACTGTGCTCGGTTGGACACCGAAGGTGGGCTTGCAGGAAGGGTTCGCGATGACCATGCGAGCAATGCTCGCGTCATCGGAATGGGAGTCGTCCGCCGCGACGAACGACGCCGACTCGAAACGCCTGCCTTCGCGCTCGCGTCCGGCTGCGCGCGACGTGGTTGCCGTGACGCTCTCGATCATGTCGGGCGCATTATCGGCTGCGGTATTCGACGCCGTATAGGAGCGGTTGCCTCAGCGATAGCCGAGCAGTCGCGCCGGCAGGAACAGCAAAGCCTTGATGAAGGCGAACACAGCGCCGATCGCGATACCGAGCAGGTGAAACACGACGGCGAGCGGCACGAGGATCGGCGTGAGCACCAGGAGCAGTAGCGCCAGCGGCCAGCACACCGCAAGCAGCAAACACCAGAGCACGGTAAAGATCAGAAATCGCATCGAACAGCCCTCCCATTTGCGACTTGAGACGCGCCGGCCATCCGCAGGGTTGCGCGCTGGATAGAGAGAGCTCGGCGTTTGCTATCATCGCCGCATGACGGCATTCATTCTCATGGGCGTGGCGGGCTCTGGAAAAACGACCGTCGGCAAGCGCGTTGCCGAGACGCTGGGTCTGCCGTTCTTCGAGGGGGACGATTTTCATCCGCCGGAAAACGTGGCGAAGATGTCGTCCGGCATTCCGCTGACGGATGCGGACCGTGTCCCATGGATCGATGCGCTCGTGGGCGCGCTCAATGCCAAGCAAAGTGCCGATGCCGTGGTGGCGTGCTCCGCGTTGTCGCGTTTCGTACGGCAACACATCCGCAATACGCTCAAAGAGCCCGCGACCTTTATTTGGCTGACGGGCAGCCCAGAGGTCATCGAGGAGCGGCTGCGTAACCGCGGAGCGCACTATATGAAGGCGGGCATGCTCGCGAGTCAGCTCGCCGCGCTGCAGCCGCCGAGCAGCGCGCATCAGGTCAGTGTGGAGCAACCTGTCGCCCAGGTGGTCGAGCAGGTCTTGGCCATTATTTCGAGCGTCCGCGCGGCAGCGAGCTGACGCTCACTGCCGCGCGCATTCATCTTCTCGCCCTTGCCTCACGCTCTTCCGCTCAGCGGCGAGTTGGGCGTCGTGCCCGGGGAGCGCGTGCTCGTTTCGCCACCCTCGGACTCTGACTTCAGTGCGTCGCGAACGTGCTCGTACTGCTCTTCTCCGAGCGCTTGCGCTTTGGACAACGTGCGATCCCGTGCCGTGCCGAGCACTCGGTTCTCGTACTGCGTCGTGGGCAGCAGCGTTCCAATGAGCGCGCCGACTGCTACGGCGAGCGCGCCTGCGACGAACGGTTGCTCGTCGATCATGGAGTACACCCGCTCTTGAGCATAGTGCGCGCGTTGCCGAGCCGAGTCGGTGGCCGCGTGCAGACGTTCGGACAGATGTCCGCCACGGCGCGTCCGTGTGCCGAACTCGCCGCTTAGATATTCATCGTCATAGCTACTGTCGCTTTCTGCGCTCAGCGAGTCGAAGCGTTCGCGCGCCGCTTCTGCCGCGGACCGCCAATGCTCGCGGGCGCGCGCGGCGGTATCGTCCAGCTTCTGACCTACGCGTGAGCGCGCAAAGCGCGACCGCAAGTCGTAACCTGGGGGCTGGCGCCTGTTGTAGCTCGTTGCGACGAGCCAAGTGATGCCGGCGAGCGTCAGCGCGATCGGAAGGGGATTGGTTCTCATGGTGGCTCCTATAGTTTGTCTGAGCTCGCCGCCGTGCTCACGCAGATAGCCGAGCGAGCGATCGATCAATTGGTCGGGGGCGAACTTGCGTTCCAAGGCGCCGAGCGTGCGATCCATGTCGGCGCGGATCTCGTCCGCGCGTCGTTCGAGATCCTGCGGGTCGGTGCCGGCAGCGTTGCGATCGGATGGCATGGCGCACATGTCAGGTTCTCCTTGCGACCACTTGCGCATCCCGCCGCAACGACTGCTGCGTGCGCTCCATCGACAAGTTGTCCGACTTGAGCTTGCCTTTCGCGGATTGGAGCATCACCAAGCCGACGACGCCGAGCACGACGCCGACGACGAGCGCGGCCAACCAAGGCTCGAGGACCTTCGCCAAGCCGAGAATCGCAGCGGCCACCAGCGCGAGCCCGCCGGCAAACAGCACGGCGGCACCGGCCGCCAGGCCGGCGATGCCGACCTTGACGCTGATGACGGCGCGCGAGAGCTCGGCTTTCGCGAGCGCCAGCTCGTTGCGAAAGAGCGCGGCAAGATCGTTGACGAAACGGCTGATGAGATGGCCGGCCGAGTCCTGCTCTGGCGTGTGTGTGCGAGCAGAAGTGGAATAATCGGTCGCCATGATCAGCCTCCGTTCGTGCGCGAGCCCGAGAAGCCCTCACGCCCGCGCGGTCCAGCACCTTGGGTGTAGGAAGAAGGCTCCAGCTCCGAGTGCAGGTCTTGCTCGCGCTGCGCATCGTCGAATCCGGAAGTGCCGTAACTTTCGTAGCCGCTCGCGATGTCGTACCTGGCAGATCGCGGGTCGTCGCCGGAGGCTTTTAGGAAGCGCGATAACGCGAATCCAACCGCCACACCGCCGAGCAGGTAGAGGGCGGGATTGCGCCGAGCGAGCTCGCGCGTGTCGTTCACGAGATCTTCCATGTTGCCCTCGCGCAGGCGGTTCGCGAAGCGGCTCACCGTCGAGGCGAATTGACCTGCATAGTTGGCCAAAGTCGGTTGGGCGTCGTGCAGCTCGGCGCCGGCGCGCGAGAGGGCTTGGGCGACCTGATCGATCTGATCCGCCGCAGAACGTTTCGTGCTCTCGATCTTCTGGCGGCCGTCTTGTTTGATGCGATCGGTGATGCCGCCTTTCGCGGCAGAGGGTCGTTCGTGCGTGGCCATGGCTGCTCCTGCATTAAATCGAGGATTGCGAGTAGCTCGTCGTCCCGCGGCCGAGCGCGAGCGCGGCATTCGGTCGGAGCTGCGTAACGCTGATACAACGGTGCGTGCGCGCGGAAAGTTGCACGCAATCAGCGGAAGATGCGGCGCGTGCGCATGCCGCGACGCGGCGTGCGCTGCGTCGCGCGATTGCGGAGGCGATGTAGGCCGCCGCCGATAGCGACGCCGGCTATCGGTGCCTGATCAGTTGATAGGTCAAATGCTGCTTCACGGCAGGCCACTCGCTGGCGATGATGCTGTAGACGCAAGTGTCGCGCAGCGAGCCGTCGGGCAGCACTCGATGATTGCGGAGAATTCCGTCGAGCTTGGCGCCCAAGCGCTCGATGGCTTTGCGGCTCTGAAAGTTGAAGAAATGCGTGCGGAACTCGACCGCGACGCATTGCAGCTGCTCGAAGGCATGTGTGAGCAGCATCAGCTTGCATTCGGTGTTGAGTGCGGTGCGCTGTACGCTCTTGCGATACCAAGTCGAGGCGATCTCGAGCCGCCGATTCGGCGCATCGATGTTCATGTAGGTGGTCATGCCGACCGCGCGTCCGCCGTCTTCGAGCACCGTGAACGGCAGCATCGAGCCGGCGCGCTGCAAGGCGAGACGTCGCTCGATTTCGGTGGCGACTTCTTCAGGGCGGGGTATCGACGTGTACCAGAGCTCCCACAGGGCGCCGTCGCGCACGGCTTCAACCAGCTCGTCGTGATGGTCGTGCGAGAGCGGCACCAGGGAGGCGTGCTCGCCCCGAAGCGTGACAGGGTGAACCCAGGAGGAAGTAGCCATCGGACTGTTGCGGCGGTGGTGTCTACAGGTGGGTGAATTTTGCCCGATACGAATGCTTTGAGCTCGAGGAAGGCCCCTGCCTCATTCTCGGTGCAACGTCGTGCTTGCGCCGCTGGCCAGCCTTCTCGTCATGAGGCTTTGGCCGAGCTCAGGCGCGGTCGGCTTTCTAGCGTGCCGAAGCGCATGGAGCAGGAATTGCACGCCAGGTGTCTCGACTCACGGCGGGTGCCGAGGGCGTTCAAACAGCAGTTGTGTATGCTGATTGCGGCAGGATTGGCGCGCATGTCGGCGCGCAAGGAGGCGGAGCGTGGTCCCAGAGATCATTCGTTACCGGATCCCGGCAGAGGAGGCGTCTCGATTCATCCACGCCTATGACCAGGCCGGAGCCGTGCTGAAGGAGTCGCCCAACTGTCTCGGTTACGAGCTATTGCGCTCGGTCAAGGATCCGGAGTCGTTCTTGCTCACCATTCACTGGGATTCGGCGGAAGGGCACTTGAACGGCTTTCGTCGCTCGCCGCTCTTCGGGAGATTCTTCGCGCTCGTCAAGCCGTACGTCGAGAACATCCTCGAAATTGAGCACTACGAGGCGACGAACGTACAGTGGCGCCGCGGATGATGCACGCCTTCGGCTACCGGCGGTGGAAGAAGGCACTTTCGCACGTACGAAAGTGCAGGCTAGGGAAGAGCACGTCCTACGGGCGACAGCAAGCGCTGCTCGGGCCGTAGCCTGTCGCCCGTAGTCACCAGGACGCTTGGTCGGTCAGCGCAAGCGCAGCGACTCCATCTTATCGAGCGTCTCGTCGTCGACCGTCTGCGCCATCGCGCCGGCGACGCTCTGCCACGCCCACATGCGGCGACGCTTTTCGTTCTCCGCGTGACTCGTCTCGAGGTCCGACAAACGCTGAGCCTCTTCGACAGTCATCAACCGCTCAGTAGGGTACCGGTTCATGTCACACGCTCCAGATGCGCAACGCATCGTTCGTTGGAACCCAGTATTGGGCCGCGGCCATGGCTCATACATAAGCCAAACGCTGAATCTGGAACACGGAAGGAAGTCACAGTTTGGGCGCTGGGGCTGTAGGCTCTAGAAGAAGAATGAGGCCCTCCGCCAGCGAAAACGCTGGTGCAGTGAAATCGCCGGTACTTCTACGAGCTCGTGCGTTCGCGCGCCTTCCTTGCAGAGCCCAGTGCCCGGAGTCCAGAGCCCGACGTTACACTGTAAAAGAACCTCTGACTCATGAACGATGGCGAAACGGGCGAACGGAAAAAGGCGGCGGCGGAACGGACGGGCGCGGAGCTCCTCGCGTCGGTGGCGAGGGTGGCCGAAGGCCGCGACGCGTAAACGTTGGTGGCGTTGGTTGGTGCACGCGCCGCTCAGCTTGCAAGCCTGTGTCGTCCTTGCAGCCGTCGTCGGCCTCTGGTTCGTCGTCAACGGTATCTACCAGGTCGTGCTCAAGCCGACGGAGCTCTTCTTCCCGGTGAGCGGCACGTTGTACAAGACGCCGAAGCAGACTTGGTCGTCGTATCAGCGCATCTTCCGCAAGCACTCCACGGCGACGATTACGCCCGAATTCCTCGCCGCGCTCGCGCAGGTCGAAGGTTCGGGCAATCCGATCGTGCGCACCTACTGGCGTTGGTCGGCGAGCACCCATCCGTTCAAGATCTATCGTCCGGCGTCGAGCGCCGTCGGGATGTATCAGATCACGGACGGGACGTTCGCAGAAGCGCGCCGCTATTGCATCCACGATCACGTCGTCGTCGAAGATGGGCCGTGGAACGACTTCCGCTCGTGCTGGTTCAACAGCCTCTACATGCGCGTGATCCCTTCGCATGCGGTGGAGATGACTTCGGCGTACTTGGACCGGCGAGTCGCGCGGGCGCTTGCGCGCGCGGGAATCGTCAACGCGACGCTCAAACAAAAACAAGAGTTGGCGGCGGTGATTCATCTCTGCGGCGCCGGCGCGGGTGAGCGCTATGCACGTCGGGGACTCACGCTCGCGCCGGGGCAGCGCTGCGGGGACCACGATGTCCGCGCGTACGTGCGCAAGGTGGCTAGGATGCAGGCCGTGTTCGAGCAGCTCGCGCGGAAGGGATGAGGGGAGCGTGCGCCACGACGCAGCCTCGCGAATGCGCACATAACGACGTCATCGATTGTCGCCGCAGTAGGTCCGGCGTCGGGCACCGCTGCGCGTGTGCCGCGTACCTATTTACCCCGCACGCGCCGGGACGCATCATGCCGGGGTCGACCCATTCCTCGGGCGGTTTCGTTTAGGACGTGTTACGACACATGCTCAAGTCGCCGAGCCGTTGGTGGTTGCTCTTACTCGCCGCACTCGCGGCGGTAGGTTTTGCGGCGGACAAGCCGGTGCCATCGCAGGCCGCGGTCATGATCGAGATCCGCGATGCGATCGGTCCGGCGACGAGCGACTTTTTCGTCCGTTCGCTCGATGAGGCGAAAACGCGCGGTGCCCCGTTGTTCATCGTTCAGCTGGACACGCCGGGCGGGCTCGATTCGGCGATGCGCGACATGATCAAGGCAATTATCGCCTCGCCAGTGCCGGTCGTTATCTATGTGGCGCCATCCGGCGCGCGTGCCGCGAGCGCCGGCACGTACTTGCTCTATGCGAGCCACGTGGCGGCGATGGCTCCTGCAACGAATCTCGGCGCCGCCACGCCGGTGCAAATCGGCACGAGCCCCACGCCATCGGCGCCCGACCGCAAGCCCGATGCCAAGGAGGACGATTCCGGTGAGCAGACATCGGGGAGCGAAGCCGGCACGGCGATGGAGCGCAAGGCCATCAACGATTCGATTGCGTATATCCGTGGACTTGCCGAGCTGCGCGGACGTAATGCCGAGTGGGCGGAGAGCGCGGTGCGCACGGCGGCGAGCTTGCCGGCGCGCGCGGCGCTCGAACAAAACGTCATCGATGTCGTCGCGGAGGACGTCGACGATCTATTGCGCCAGATCGACGGTCGCACGGTCAAAGTCAGCACCGGTGAGGTCCGCCTCGCGACGCAGTCGCTCGCGGTGGAGCGTATCGAGGTCGATTGGCGCACGCAGCTGCTCGCCGTCCTCACGAATCCGAACGTCGCCTATCTGCTCATGCTGATCGGCGTGTACGGCTTGCTGCTCGAAGGCTACAACCCCGGGGCCATTCTGCCGGGCGTGATCGGCGGCATCTGTCTGCTGCTTGCGCTTTATGCGTTCCAGGTGCTCTCCGTCAACTACGCGGGTCTTGCATTGATATTGCTCGGCGTTGCGCTCATTGTTGCCGAGGCATTCACGCCGAGCTTCGGTGCGCTCGGGCTCGGCGGCGTCATCGCCTTCGTGATCGGTTCGATCATTCTCATGGACACTGACGTGCCGGGATTCCAAGTCGCGACGTCATTGATCGGCGGCATTGCAGCCGCTGCTGCGATCGTCATGCTGGTGATGGCGAGCTACTTCGCGCGCTCGCGGCGCCGCCCGGTGGCAACCGGGGCCGAGCAACTGCTGACCGAACGCGTGGTCGCGTTGAGCGACTTCGAGCGCGAGGGACTCGTGCGCCTGCACGGGGAGATTTGGCAAGCCGTGGCGAGCGCGCCGGTGAAAGAGGGGCAGGTGCTCAGGGTGACCGGCGTCGACGGACTCGTGCTGCATGTCGCGCCGCTTGGACAGAGCGGCGCGCAATGAGGCGTCGCTGCACGGCGGAGCGATATCGACGCGCTACGTTGCTTGCTCAGGTTTCGATCCTGACGTTCAACTCCAACTTAGAGGGACCGCTATGTCCTTGATCGTCGCTGGCGTCATTCTCTTGTTTATCTTGTTCTCGGCGATTCGGGTGATGAACGAATACGAGCGCGGCGTGACGTTCACCCTGGGTCGGTATACCGGGACCAAAGGGCCGGGGCTCATCATCGTGATCCCCTTCATTCAGCGCATCGTCAAGGTCGACTTGCGCACCATCGTGCTCGATGTCCCCACGCAGGACGTCATCTCGCGCGACAACGTGTCCGTGAAGGTCAACGCCGTCGTGTACTTCCGCGTGGTGGATCCGGCTCGTGCGATTATCCAGGTGGCGAGCCCGTTCGAAGCGACGAGCCAGCTCGCGCAGACCACCTTGCGTTCGGTGCTCGGTCAGCACGAGCTCGATGAAATGCTCTCGCAGCGCGAGAAGCTCAACGTCGACATTCAGCGCATTCTCGATCAGTCGACCGATGCTTGGGGCATCAAGGTGTCGAATGTCGAGATCAAGCACGTCGATCTCGACGAGACGATGATTCGCGCCATGGCGAAGCAGGCCGAAGCGGAGCGGACGCGGCGCGCCAAGGTCATTCACGCCGAGGGCGAGAAGCAGGCGGCGGCCATGCTGGTCGAAGCGGCTCAGGCCCTTGCCGCCGATCCGCGCGCGATGCAGCTACGCTACTTGCAGACGCTGGCGGATATCTCGTCCGAGAAGAGCTCGACGATCGTTTTCCCGCTGCCGATGGATCTCATCGGTCCGCTGCTGGGCAAGACCGACCGCAACGTCAGCTGAACGCGCGTGTGAGGTGCGTCACAGCGGGGACGATTGGCCGGCGGGCACGATTTCCAATCGTGCCCCCGATCAATCTGTGACGCAGCTCTCGCGGACGACGCGCACCGTCGTCTCTGCGCGCAGGCATTCGTAGAAGTACGGTCGGAATTCAGGGAGATCCTGACTCCAGCCTACGCAAAATCGGCCGATAGAGGGGGCGTAGATCGAATTCCTATAACGAACATCATGCAACTTCGTCCCACGACCGATCGCGAATACGTCCTCAACGACAACGACGTCATCATCACGTACACGGACCCGACGAGTCGCATTACTTACGCAAACCCGGCCTTCCTGCGTGCGAGCGGTTACGAGCTCGAGGAAGTTCTGGGCGCTCCGCAGAACATCATCCGGCACCCGGACATGCCGCGCGAGGTCTTCGCCGATCTATGGGCGACGATCCAAAGCGGTCGTCCGTGGTCGGGCGTGGTCAAGAACCGGCGGAAGGACGGGGGGTTCTATTGGGTACACGCCAACATCACGCCGATCATCCAAGCCGGCACGATCACCGGCTACATGTCCGTGCGCGTCAAGCCGACGGCCGAGGAAATTCGCGAAGCGGACCGGCTCTATCGTGAGATGCGCGCCGGCAATCGTTCGATCCGCTTCCATCGCGGCGTGCTCGTGCGCTCCGGCTTCGGGCGTGTCGCACAGATCGCTTCGCAGCTGGGGCTCGGGCCCGGCACGGCGATTTTCGTCGGTGCGATGGCGGCAATCTTGGCCACCATCGGCCTGACGGGGCTCTTCGCGGAGTCGCTTGAGGGCAATGCGCTGCGGATTCTGTCGTTCCTTGCGCTGATCGGGGCGCTGATCGGCATTTCGAACATCATATATGTACGCACGCGCGTGCTGCTGCCCATGCGCAACCTGGCCACCGCGGCGCTCAAGCTCGTGGCCGGCGACATGACCGCACGCTTCGAAGCGCGCGGCGACAAAGAGCTGCGCGAGCTCGCCATCATGCTCGATCATCTCGGCACCAAGTTCACCGGCGTGCTCAAGGACTCGCTCGATGCGGCGAGCGCCATGCGCGCCAACGTAAGTGCGATCGTCGAAGCGAACATGCAGCTGGCCGACCGCACGAACGAACATGCAGCCAATCTCGAGGAGACGGCGGCGTCAATCGAAGAGCTGACGAGCGCAGTGACGCGCAATGCCGACAACGCCCTCGAAGCCAATCGTCTGGCGAGCGGTTCGGCGCAGGTCACCGTGGAGGCGGGCAGCGTCGTTGCCGACTTGGCGCAGACGATGGTCAGCATCCGCGATGCCTCCAAGCGCATTGCGGACATCGTCGGCATCATCGACGGTATCGCCTTCCAGACGAATCTGCTGGCGCTCAACGCGGCGGTCGAAGCCGCGCGTGCCGGCGAGCTCGGTCGGGGCTTTGCCGTGGTGGCGCAGGAAGTCCGCCACCTGGCGCAACGTTCGGCCGCATCCTCGAAGGACATTCGCGATCTCATCGGGGAGTCGATCGCGCGGATGGACCGCGGCGCCGAGCTTGCGGTGCAGGCCGAGCAGCGTATGAACGAGGCGATCGCCTCGGTGCGCAAGGTGAGCGATATCATCGCCGAGATCGAGTCCTCGAGCCGTGAGCAGCATGCCGGCATCGAGCAGATCAACCGCGCCGTCGGCAAGATGGACGAGATCACCCAGCAGGATGCCAGCATGGCGCAGGAGATCCGCGACGCCACCCAGCGCCTCGAGGCGCAGTCCGCCCAGGTCGTACAGGCGGTGTCGGCGTTCTGGCTGCGCGCATCCCAGACGCAGGCAATCGCCAAGCCGACCGTGGCGGTGTCGAGCTACGTCGTAGAGTCCCACCGTCGGGCGGCGTAAGCGGCCGCCTGCGGCGCACGATCCGTCGAAGGCGTCCCGCAGCCGGGACGCCGTCTCTTTTCCGTTCTTGCCCACCGATCATTCGCGCAGGCTGCGAATGTGATGCGCAACGCGTTTGCGCCCGCTATCATCTTTCAGCGCCTTGACGCTCGCCTCGAATGGGCGAGGTGAGACGCGGCTCGCCTATGCGGTGCACGATCACCGGGGGACTCTCTAGCGCGCAACGACAAACAACAATCGCTCGCGTAGCCGCTCGTGCTTGCAGGCGTTCTTCGATGGGATCAACGGGTATGAGAAGCGGACATCGGATGGCAACACTCTGGCATGAGCGCCTTGCCGCGCATGGCAGCGCTCAGGCACGCGTGTCCGCTTCCCATGCCGAGCTCACCGGCGTTCTGCGACGGAGCGATGCGCGATGTCGCTCCTCCTGATCGTCGTATTACCGTTCTTCGGCAGCCTGGCGGCTGCATTCCTGCCTTCCAACGCCCGTAACGCCGAGGCGTGGCTGGCCGGTATCGTCGCCGTCACCTGCTCGGTGCTCGTCGCCGATTTGTATCCCGAGATCGCGCGCGGCGAGGTGCTGCGCGTCGTCATTCCGTGGCTGCCGCAATACGGCCTCGACTTCTACCTGCGTATGGACGGCTACGCCTGGCTGTTCGCCATGCTCGTGACGTTCATGGGCGCGCTCGTCGTCCTCTATGCCCGCTATTACATGTCGGCAGCCGATCCGGTGCCGCGCTTCTTCTCGTTCCTGCTCGCCTTCATGGGCGCCATGGTCGGCATGGTGCTGTCGGGCAACTTGATCCAGCTCGTGGTCTTCTGGGAGCTGACCAGCCTGACCTCGTTCATGCTGATCGCATACTGGTACCACCTGAGCGAGGCGCGGGACGGCGCTCGAACGGCGCTCACGGTGACGGCGCTCGGCGGGTTGTGCCTGCTCGGCGGCGTGCTCTTGATCGGCGAGATCGCGGGCGGGTACGACCTCGACGAGGTGCTGGGAGCAGGCGATGCGATCCGCGCGCATCCTTGGTATCCGGCCGTGCTCGTTCTCGTCCTGCTCGGCGCGCTCACCAAGAGCGCGCAGTTCCCGTTCCATTTCTGGTTGCCGCACGCCATGGCGGCGCCGACACCGGTGTCGGCCTACCTGCACTCGGCCACGATGGTGAAGGCGGGCGTCTTCCTGCTCGCCCGTCTATGGCCGACGCTCGCCGGGACGGATCTGTGGTTCTGGATCGTCAGCTTGGCCGGCTTGGCGACGCTGCTCTTGGGTGCGTTCTCGGCGATTTTCCAGCGCGACATGAAGGGCGTGCTCGCCTATTCGACGATCAGCCATCTCGGGCTGGTGACGTTGCTGCTCGGCATGAACAGCCGCGTCGCGCTCGTCGCGGCGGTGTTCCACATGATGAATCACGCGACGTTCAAGGCATCGCTGTTCATGGCAGCCGGCATCGTCGATCACGGGACCGGCACGCGCGATCTGCGGCGCTTGAGCGGCCTTGCGCGGGCGATGCCGATTACCGCCACATTGGCGACGGTTGCCGCCGCGGCGATGGCGGGCGTGCCGCTGCTCAACGGCTTCCTGTCGAAAGAGATGTTCTTCGCCGAGACGGTCTTCGCCGGTGAGCAGCCGATCGTGCGCATTGCGCTGCCGGCGCTGGCGACGCTCGCGGGCATGTTCAGCGTCGCGTATTCGCTGCGGCTCATTCATCAGGTGTTCTTCGGTCCACCGGCGCAGGATCTGCCGCGCACGCCGCATGAGCCGACGCGCGGCATGCTCTTGCCGAGCGCGTTGCTCGTGCTCGCATGCTTGCTGGTCGGCATGCTGCCAGGGCGCACCGTCGGGCCGTTCCTCGCGACGGCGACGCACGCGATTTTGGGCGATGACATGCCCGAGTACAGCTTGGCCGTCTGGCATGGTTTCACGCTGCCGCTGTTCATGAGCGTGCTCGCGCTGGTCGGCGGCTGCGTGTTCTATCTGCTTCTTTATCTGCACCGACGCCGCGCGCACGGCAGGACGCCGTTGATCTCGCGCTTCGACGGTCGGCGCACCTTCGATGTGCTGGTCGTGCGTCTGATTCGCGTCGCCGGATTCGTTCAGCGGCTGATTTCCTCGCGTCGCCTGCAACCGCAGCTGGTGCTCATCGTGGTCATTACGATCGTGGCCGCCGCGTTCGCGGGCGGTAGCGGCAGTGTCGCGCCCGGGACGCGCGAGATTTCTGCCATCGATCCGACGTTCGCGCTGCTCTGGGCGGTGGGCGCCGCCTGCGCGCTCGGAGCGGCGCTGCAGGCCAAGTATCACCGGCTGGCGGCGCTCATCATGGTGGGCGGCACCGGTCTCATCACGTGCCTGACCTTTGCGTGGTTCTCGGCGCCCGATCTTGCGCTCACGCAGATCACGGTCGAGGTGGTCACGGCCGTCTTGATCCTGCTCGGTCTGCGCTGGCTGCCGCGGCGTATTGAAATGGACGATCCGCGTCGACGCACCTTGCGCGCCCGGGCGCGGCGCGTACGCGATGCGATCATCGCGGTCGCGGTGGGCCTCGGCATGGCAGGGCTCGTGTTCGCCGTGCTCACGCGGCCGCGCATGCTCGATCTGTCGCAGTTCTTCGTCGAGCACTCGCTGCCGCAGGCGGGCGGCGGCAACGTGGTCAACGTGATCCTCGTCGACTTCCGTGCCTTCGATACGTTCGGCGAGATCACCGTGGTCGGCATCGTCGCGCTCACGGTGTTCGCCCTGCTGCGTCGTTTCCGTCCGGCGGTCGAAAGCGTCGAGCTGCCGAGGGCGCAGCGCGAAGATGCCGAACGGCGCGGCTCGCTGACGGTCGATCCGAACGAATTGCTGCCGTCCGGCTACATGATGGTGCCGGCGGTGCTCGTGCGACTGCTGCTGCCGATGGCAGGCCTCGTGTCGCTCTTCTTCCTGCTGCGCGGCCACAACTTGCCGGGCGGCGGGTTCATCGGCGGCCTCGTGCTCGCGACCGCCGTCATCGTGCAATACATGGTGGGCGGTGCGCTGTGGGTGGAGGCGCGCACGCGCTTGCAGCCGATGTTCTGGATCTCGGTGGGCTTGCTGCTCGCCGGCACGGCGGGCATGGCCGCATGGTTTGCCGGACGTACCTTCCTCACGAGTTTCTCTTACGAGCTGCATCTGCCGCTGATCGGCGAGGTGCATTTGTCGTCGACATTGTGGTTCGACATCGGCGTTTACATGCTCGTCGTCGGTGCGACGGTGCTCATGCTCGTCGCGCTTGCGCACCAATCGCTGCGTAGCTATCGCCGGCCGACGGGCGCTCATGCAAGCGGGGTGCGGGTCGATTCGGCGGCGGACGTCGCAACGGAGGTCGACCGCTGATGGAGATCATCTTCGCGCTCGCCATCGGCATCCTGAGCGGCTCGGGCGTGTGGCTGCTGCTGCGGCCGCGCACGTTCCAGGTCGTCATGGGGCTTGCGCTGCTCTCGTATGCCGTGAACCTCTTCATTTTCGCGATGGGCCGCCTGGTCATCGATCGTGCACCGATCCTGAATGTGGGCGATCCGACCGATGCCGTGCACTACGCAGATCCGGTGCCGCAGGCGCTCGTCTTGACCGCGATCGTGATCAGCTTCGCCACCACGGCGTTGCTGCTCGTCGTCGTGCTCGCGGCGCGCGGCTTGACCGGCACTGATCACGTGGACGGACGCGAGGGTGACGCGTGAACGCCTGGCTGCAACATCTGCCCGTCGTGCCCGTAATCGCGCCGCTTTGCGCCGGTGCGATCATGCTGCTCATGCCCGAGTCGCGCCGCACGCGCGCGGCGCTCGGCATCGTCGCGGTGCTCGTGCAGCTCGTCGCCGCGCTCGCGCTCGCCTACCTCACGTCCGATGCGGTCGCCGACGTTTGGCCGCGCGGCGTCGGGGTGTACTCGATCGGCAAGTGGCCCGCGCCGTTCGGCATCGTGCTCGTCGTCGATCGGCTCGCTGCGGTCATGCTGGTGTTGACCGCGACCCTGGCGCTCGCCTCGCTGGTTTATTCGCTGGCGCGCTGGGATCGCGTCGGCGTCAATTTCCATCCGCTGTTCCAGCTGCAGCTCATGGGATTGAACGGCGCGTTCCTCACGGGCGATCTGTTCAATCTGTTCGTGTTCATCGAGGTGCTGCTCGCCGCTTCCTATGGCTTGCTGCTGCACGGCTCGGGTGTGGCGCGCGTCAAGGCGGGGCTGCACTACATCGTCATCAATCTCGTCGCCTCGCTCATGTTCCTGATCGGCGTGGCGCTCATCTACGGCGTCGCGGGGACACTCAACATGGCGGATCTTGGTCCGCGCGCGGCCGCACTCTCGCCGGACGACCGCGGACTCTTCGACATCGGCGCCACCATTCTCGGACTGGCGTTCTTGATCAAAGCCGCCGTGTGGCCGCTCAACTTCTGGCTGCCGGTGTCCTATCCCGCGGCGGCTGCACCGGTCGCGGCCGTGTTCGCGCTCCTGACCAAAGTGGGTGTCTACGCGATCATTCGCGTCGGTTCGCTGCTCTATCAGTCCGGCGTACACGGTCCGTTCGGCAGCGATTGGTTGTTCGTCGGCGGCATCGCGACGGTTGCCTACGGCATCGTCGGGATGCTGGCGGCGCAAAGTCTGGCGCGTGTCGTCGCGTTTTCGGTGATCCTCTCGTCCGGCACGCTGCTCGCTGCGGTGGGGCTCGATCCGAACGCCATGACCGGTCCGGCGTTGTTCTATCTCGTCAGCTCCGTGCTGGCATGCGGCGCGTTCTTCATGGTCACGGGCATGACCGAGCGAATGCGCACGCACTATTTCGAGACCTCGGATCAGGCGCCGTTGCCGGTCGTGTCGTACTCGGCGTTCGGTATGGAGGACTCGCACGATGTCTCGGACGTCGAGGACGAGGTCGGCATTGCGATTCCCGCAGCCATGGCGTTCCTGGGTCTGACGTTCGTCTGCTGTGCGTTGCTCGTCGCGGGCATGCCGCCGCTCTCCGGTTTCATCTCGAAGTTCGCGATGTTGTCGGCGGCTGTCGCGATCGCACCGCGTAGCGAGCTGCCGATCGAATCGTGGATCTTCGTCGGCGCCATGTTGGCGACAGGGCTGGCGGCGATCGTGGCTCTCGCGCGCGTCGGCATGCGCTTGTTCTGGTCGGTCGTGGGCCGCAACACACCGCGTTTGCGCGTGATCGAGGCTGCGCCGGTCGCGTTGCTGATCGTCTTGTGCATTGCGCTGACGATCGCGGCCGATCCGGTGATGACGTTCTTGCAGGCGGCCGCCGACGGCGTCACCTCGCCGCAGACGTACATCGACGCGGCGCTCTCCGCCGATTCGGATGCGACGGCCATGGGGGTGGCGCCATGAGACTGATTCCGCCCGTGCTGCTGGTCGTGCTCGTCGTCATGTGGCTCGTGCTGAACAGCACGATCTCGCTCGGGCACGTCGTGCTCGGTTGCGTGTTATCCGCGTTCCTGCTGATCGCCGCCTCGCGCTTGCGCCCTCTGCAGCCGCGCATGCGCCGCGGCTACGTGCTCATCGGGCTCATCCTGAATGTGTTCGTCGACATCGTGCGCTCCAATATCGGCGTGGCGCGCGTCATCCTTGGGCTCGTCGGCGAACGCGAGGTCCGTTCCGGCTTCATGAACGTGCCGCTCGATATGCGCGATCCGCACGGCCTGGCGGCGCTGTCCATGATCATCACGGCGACGCCAGGTACGGTATGGGTGGACCTGTCCGCCGATCGCAAGACGCTCACGATCCACGTGCTCGACCTGGTGGACGAGGACGAGTGGATCCGGCGTATCAAGGGGCGGTACGAGCGACCGCTCATGGAGGTGTTCGAATGAATGCAGTGCTCGACGCCGCGATCTGGTTTGCGCAGGCGTGTCTTGCCATTGCCACGACCTTCGCTGCGATCCGCCTGATTCGCGGGCCGCGGGCGCAAGATCGCGTGCTGGCGTTCGATACCATGTACATCAACGGCATGCTGAATCTCTTGATGCTCGGCATGCGTTCGAGCTCGACCGCCTATTTCGACATGGCGCTCTTGATCGCCATGTTCGGCTTCGTCGGGACCATTTCGCTTGCCAAATTCTTGTTGCGCGGTGAGGTCATCGAGCCATGAGCACGGTGGAATTCCCTCTGTGGGCGGCGCTGCCGGCCGCGATCCTGCTGATCATCGGGGGGCTCGTGACGGTCACTGGCTCGATCGGCTTGCTGCGGCTGCCGACGTTCTTCATGCGTATGCACGGACCGTCGATGGGCAATACGCTGGGCGCGGGCTGCGTGCTGATCGCCTCGATGCTGCTCTCGTCCGCTCTGCAACACCGCCCGATCATCCACGAGATCCTCATCACGGTGTTCATCGTGATTGCCTCGCCCGTGACCGCGATGCTCGTCATGCGCGCGGCCGTTTACCGCACGCGGGTCAACGAAGAACGGCAGCGCAAGCAGGCAACGCCGCTGACCGCGGCTGCCGAAGGCAAGCAAGACGGAGAACGGCCCGCAGCGGGGTAGACGAGCGGCGCGAAGTTCACATGAAAGCGCCCGCCAGCACCAGGAGCAGCAGGAAGCTCGCCAAGATCACGACGATAAAGATCGTGAGCAGACCGAGGCGCACGATGGCGCCCAGGCGCGAGAGCTGATACGCGCCGCGCAAGTGCTTGTACAGGTGAAGCGGCGGGACCGTTACCAGCGCAATGCCCCAAATTGCGTCGGGCACACCGATCGCGGCCAGCAGCGATAGCACGAACCCGAACAGCATCATGAAGCTGATCGAGTACGTCACGAAGATGGCGTGATCGTAGACCGGGATGTCCCGTCGCCAGAAGAAGAGCAGCCAGACGAACGGAATGCTGAGCGGGATGAGTCCCCACGAGTACTTGTACGCGTTCGTCTTGATCTTGTAGCCGAGCAGATCCGGGTTCGCTTGCAGCCGCTTGAGGAAGCGGTCGATCCGCCCGCCAGGTGCCGGCCAGGGAGTGTGGCTCGCGGCGTCGGCTTCGCCGTCTTCGATCGTCTGCAGCCGCTGCCAATCGCCAGCGGCGAGCGCCTCGATGACCGCCTTCGTCGTTTCGATCTCCTTGATCTGCGCGCGCAATATTGTCAGCTCTTCGGCCGGCGTTGCGGGATCGGCAAGCCGAGCCCGGGCGGCTTCGAGGTCGGCCGTCAACCGCTCCAAGGTGTCGCCCTGCGCGGCGCGCCAATCGGGCGAGCCGGGGACGACGTCCGTGTCGACATGTGCTGAGCCAAGGAGCGCAAACACCGCGAAGGTGAGGAACACGGTGAAGAGATAGAGCGCCATCGGCGAGACGAACTTGGTGCGTTCGCCTTCGATGTAGCGTCGCGTCAGGCGTCCGGGCCGCAGCAGCAATTCGGGAAGCGTACGCCAGACCTTGCCCTCGAAGTGAAAGACTCCGTGCAGGAGGTCGTGGCCGAGCGCTAGCAGGCTGCGATGCAGGTGGGCGCGTTGACCGCATGCAGCGCAGAATGCGCCGGTGAGCTCTGTACCGCAGTTGCGGCACAGCGCGTGCGGCGTGGGCTCGTTGTGCTGGACATCGGAGGTTGCGGGGTCGGAAACGGGCGTCGCGCCGGGCTGGTCCGCGCCGGCGGCGCCGGCGTCCGCAGGGACATCGTGCACCGCATCGGTTTCGTCGATCATGCGTGCAGGATAGCACTACCCTGCACGCCGCCGCTTCGTGAGCGGGTCGCTGTGTCAGTCGCGCATCGCGATGTCGCCCGCGAGCCCCTCGCGTCTCATTTGAGCGGCTGATTGAAAGCCCACATCACGCCGAACGGGTCGCGCACCTGCCCGTACCGGGCGCCCCAGAACATTTCCTGCAGCGGCAGCACCACCTCGACGCCCGCAGCAAGAGCACGCTCCCACCACATGTCGATGTCCGCGACCTGGAGGTTGAGCGTAAAGGCTTGAGGCTTCTCGAGCGGGTGGCCGAACTCCGGGAACGGGTCGCTCAGCATGAGTGAGCCGTTGTTGATGTAGAGATGAATGTGCATGGTGCGGCCTTGCTCGTCGCCCGGGACGCGGTACACCTCGATGGCGCCGAAAGCGCGCTGATAGAACGCGGACGCTTCCGAGGCATTGCTCACTTGCAAATAAGGAACGACGCCGCCCTTGACCTCGGGCATGGGCGCGGAGGCGGATTCGAAACGCTCGGTCGGGGTGCTGCTCATGGATTGCTCCTACCGTGTTTGCTATGGACGAGAACGTTCCCAAGGACGCACGGGCAGCGGTCGATCCGACAGCAGTCATCGACGATGTCGCGCAAGACGAGCGACGTACCACCATCGTGCTGTCGGTTGCGCCAAGATCGACTTGACGCTTGGCCATGGTGCAGGGAGGATGCCTCCATGTCGCAGGCGTGGCGCCCATTGGCAGTTTTTGCAGAGCGAGCCTCGGCCGAGGTACTGGCGGGGTTGCTGCGTTCCGAGGCAATCGAAGTCGAGGTACGCGCCGACGAGCCGGTTCCGGGCTTGGTGCGAAGCTGCGTCGTGCTCGTCGCCACGCAGGATTGGTCGCGCGCCCAGCGTCTGTATCGGGATTCGGGCTTGAGCGACGAGGAGTGGGTGCGCGATCTCGATCGCGTCCGAGCCCAGCGAAACAAGAACCATAAGGAATGAACGCGCCCTCCGTCGTCTATTGAGCCGAGCCAGGCGTCGCATCGACCGTGCGCGCCGCACGGTATCCCTTCCCATCGTTCTTTCATTGCTTCGGCGCCGATTCCAGCGCGCTTGGATTGCCCTTCGCGATCATGCAGCACGGATTGCTTGGGTCGCGATGTCGAGCTGTTGCAGTTTTGTGTCGAGTTCGTAAAGCGACTTCGCTCATGAGGTCATAACGCTTTCGTATCTCGCGCTGGCGTGCGCATTGCATGCGCATGCATCGGCGCGATCGTGTCGTGCCCGCTGCGCTCGAAAGAGCGTCCAAGACAAGAAAGACGACGATCTTTGAGTCAAGCTGCTTCGAATAGCAAGGCACGCTCTGTCGCCTTCAAGTCTTCCGTCGTCGACTTTCTTGCTCCGGAGACGCTGCCGACGTCGCCGTTGTCTTTGCATCGGCTCCATTCCTGACGAGCGTTCAAGAATGTCGTGCGGGCGGACCGATTTCTCGCGACCGCATCGATCCATAAAGTGCGTCGCAAGTCATCGCGAGAACTTCCCATGAAGCACGTCAAGCAATCCCGCAGCGCGCTCGCCGTCGTTGTGAGCGCTCTTCTGGTCGCATGCGCGGTAGGGCCGGATTATCGCAGGCCTGAAGTTGCTACACCGGATGCGTTCGTCGGCGTGGACGGCGCTCGTTTCAACGGTACTGAGGTCGAGCACAAGTTCTGGACGGCATTCAACGACGAGGCGCTGAATCGCCTCATCGAGGAGGGGTTACGTGCGAATCACGACGTACGTATCGCCACGGCGCGTGTGCGGGCGGCCCGCGCGTTGCGCGGCGAGGCGCGGCTCGACCTTGCTCCGACGGTAACGGAACAGGCAGCCCGTGTCGAAGGGCGCGCAAGCGAGCGGCAGGTGCCGGTGCCGGGTGTCTCGCGCGAGCAGGACTATTACGAGACGAGCTTCGATGCCTTCTGGGAGCTCGACTTCTTTGGTCGAGTGCGTCGGGGCATCGAGGCGGCGGTTGCCGAAACGCAAGCGGCCGAAGCGACTCTCTATAGTACGCAGGTCAGCGTGACCGCCGAGATCGCGCGTAACTATTTCGAGCTTCGCGGTGCGCAGACGCGGCTTGCCGTCGCGCGACGCAATGCCGACAACCAGAGCGAAACGCTGCGTCTGACGCAAACGCGCCTCGAAGCTGGACGCGGCACGCAGCTCGATGTCGCGCGAGCGCAAGCGCAGCTCGAAGCGACGCTCGGATCGATTCCGGATCTCGAAGCGCAGGTCAATCAGACGATGCTGAGACTCGCCGTGCTCGTCGGTCGAGAGCCGCAGGCATTGACTGCTGAGCTGAGCACGCCGAAGAGCTTGCCGGCGCTGCCGGAAACTCATGGCATCGGCACGCCGGAAAGCCTGTTGCGTCGCCGTCCCGACATCATTGCGGCCGAGCGCGAGCTCGCCGCGGCGACCGCGCGCATCGGCGTGGCCGTCGCCGATCTGTTTCCGCGCATCTCGTTCGTCGGGCGCTGGGGCTTCGACGCGGTCGATAGCGGCGGTCTTGGCGACTCGGGCAGCGAAACCTATGCGTTCGGGCCAAGCATCCAATGGGCTGCCTTCGATCTAGCACGTGTGCGTCAGCGCATCAGGCAGCGTGAAGCGGCGAGCGAGGCAGCGCTTGCGCGCTATGAGCAAACGGTCTTCAGAGCGCTGGAGGAGACGGACGCGAGCCTGACGAACTACGCGAAGTCGCTCGTCAAACAGGCACATCTGCGCGAGAGCGCGTCGGCCTCTCTGGAGGCGGCACGCATCGCACGCGTGCGCTTCGAGAACGGCGCGGTGGACTTCTTGACCGTGCTCGATGCCGAGCGCAGTGCCTTGCAGGCGGAAGACGCGCTGGCGCAGAGCGAGACGCAAACTGCGACCGCGCTCCTTTCGATGTACAAGGCGCTCGGCGGCGGATTCAGGCCGATTACGGTCGCGGCCGCGAAGTGAAGCCACGGAGCGACGCGGCGACGGAACCGGAACGAATTCGATCGCAGGACAGGACCGTGTGCCGATGCGAACGACTTCGCCTGGTTTCGTCACCGCGTCGCTTCGTCGAACGGTCGTTCGATCGTATTGCTTCCGGCACGGCACGAGTGATTTTCGCTTGCGCCGATTGGTCGCAAGCCGCAACGCATCTTAAGGTACGAGTCGTTCAACGAACGATTGTCGAAACAACAGGAGCTGAATTCTCATGATTCGCCGTTCGCAGAAGGGATCCATCGTCCTGCTCGGGGCCGTCATCCTCACGGGTTCGGCGCTGGCAGCTTGGAAGCACAACTCGATCGAGGAGGCGGCCGAAGCGGCGGCGAGCCAACCTGAGCCGGTGGAATCGATCGCGGTCGCGATTGCAGAAGAGCGCGAGCACTATCGGGCAACCACATCGATCGGCACGATCGTGGCGACGCGCTCGATCAGCGTGCGTAACGAGCTACCGGGCACGGTACGCCTGGTCAATTTGGAGCCGGGACGCATCGTCGAGCCCGGCGAGGTACTCGTTGCGCTCGACGTCTCGGTGGAAGAGGCCGAGCTCAAGGCGCTCGAAGCGCAAGCGGAGCTGGCGCAGACGCAGTACGAGCGCATGCTACGGATGAATCAGGAGCGTGCGGCCGCCGACATGGAGGTCGACAGCGCGCGTGCCGAGCGTGACGTTGCGCTCGCGCAGATCGCGCGGACGAAGGCGATCATCGAGCGCAAGACCATTCGTGCGCCGTTCCGTGCGCGCATCGGCCTGTCCGATGTGCATCCGGGTCAGTATCTGAACGAAGGGACGCTGCTCACGACGCTGCAAGGCGTGGATGAAGTCACCTACATCGATTTCACGGTGTCGCAGCAAGTGGCAGCGGCGCTGCGTGCAGGCGATGCCGTGCAAGTCCTGACCTCGCAGCAGGCAGCGCCCATCGAAGCCAAGATCGTCGCAATCGACGCGCGCGTCGATCCGACGACGCGCAATGCGGCGGTGCGCGCCGAGGTCCGCCGAGTGGATGAGTTGCCTGCGCCCGGTGCGTCGGTGCGCGTACGCGTGCCGACCGAATCGCCGCGGTTGGCGGTGGCAATTCCGGCCAGCGCGCTGCGCAAGGGGCCGAGCGGCGATTTCGTCTTCGTCGTCGAGACGGACGAGCAGGGTGCATCGCGCGCACGTCAGCGGCAGGTATCCGTCGAAGCGTCGCTGGGCGATGAGGTGATCATCGGCGCAGGCCTGGCGCCGGGCGAGCGCGTTGCAGCGTCGGGCTCTTTCAAGCTGCGCGATGCGGCGCTCGTTGCGGTGGTCGCGCCTCAAGAGGTGGTTGCGATGAGCGCAGATCGCTAACGGGTCGCTAAACCATCTCGGTGTGCCCGCTCCTGGCTGCGCTTCACGAAGCGTAAGTCGGGGAATCTTCAATCGGCGCGGGAGAGGCCGTGGTGCCTCTCCTTCGGCCGCCGCTTCTCTCTTCAAATCAGGGAACAGTCATGCGCGCCTTCACTGACATCTTCATCAAGCATCCGGTCCTGGCGATCGTCGTCAATCTCGTGATCGTGTTCGTGGGCGTGCGTGCGCTGACCTCGCTGCCCGTTCAGCAGTATCCGAGTGTGCAGAGCTCGTCGATCGTCATTACGACTATCTACACCGGCGCGAGCGCGGATACCGTGCGCGGGTTCTTGACGACGCCGATCGAACGGGCGGTTTCCGCCATCAGCGGCATCGACCATATCGAGTCGGAAAGCCGTGCCGGCGTCAGCACGATCACGATTCGGCTCAAGCTGAATCACGACAGCACGGCGGCGCTCGCGGAGGTCACCGCGCGTCTGCAGCAGGTGCGTTCGGAGCTGCCGGCCGAAGCAGAGCCGCCGGTCGTGGAAGTACAGCGCGCCGATCGTCCGTACGCGACTTTCTATCTCGGCTTTACTTCGACCGAACGCACGGTGCCGGAGCTGACCGACTGGTTGTCGCGCACCTTGCAGCCGCAGCTCTCGACGCTGCCGGGCGTGCAGCGTGTGAGCTTCGAAGGCGCCCAACCGCTCGCCATGCGCGTGTGGATCGACCCCGAGCAATTGGCGGCGCGCAATCTGTCGCCGGGCGATGTGCACGCGGCGCTACGGCGGAACAATTACCTCGCGGCAGTGGGACAGACGAAGGGCAATCTCGTCCAGTTGAATCTGCTCGCGAACACGGATCTGCGCGCCGTCGATGAGTTCGAGAATCTCATCGTTGCCGATCGCGACGGCGCTATCGTGCGTCTGAGCGATGTTGCGCGCGTGGAGCTGGGGTCCGAAGAAGCGACGATGGTCGCGAAGTACAACGACGAGCTCAGCGTCTATCTGGGCGTGTGGCCGCTGCCCGGTTCGAACGAGCTCGAAGTGGCCAAGCACCTCAAGGAAGAAATGCAGCGGATCGAGCCGACGCTGCCGCCGGACGTGACGATGCGCCTGGTGTGGGACGGCACGATGTTCATGCGCGATGCGCTCGAGGAGATCACCAAGACGCTCGGCGAGACGGTACTCATCGTCGCGATCGTGGTTTTCCTGTTCATGGGTTCGGTGCGCACGGCTCTGGTGCCGCTCGTTGCCATGCCTGTGTCGCTCGTCGGCGCCGCCATCGTCATGCTGGCGCTCGGCTTCAGTCTCAACCTGCTCACGATTCTTGCGATCGTGCTGTCGGTAGGTCTCGTCGTGGACGATGCGATCGTCGTGGTCGAGAACGTCGAGCGTCACGTGCGGGAGGGCAAGACGCGCATTCAAGCCGCGCTCATCGGGGCGCGCGAGCTCAAAGGGCCGGTCATTGCGATGACGATCACCTTGGCGACGGTCTATACGCCGATCGCATTTCAGGGAGGGCTTACGGGCTCGTTGTTTCTCGAGTTCGCGATCACGCTTGCAGCGGCGGTTGTCGTTTCCGGTTTCGTGGCGTTGACCTTGTCGCCCTTGATGAGCTCGCGCTTCGTGCATCCGCAAGGGAAGGAAGGCCGGCTCACGGCGCTCGTCAATCGCGGTTTCGATCGAGTCAGCGCCATTTATTCGCGCTTGCTCGATGGTGCGCTCGGCATGCGCTGGTCGATCGTGACCGTTGCGGTGGTCGTCACGCTCGCAGCGTGGCCGCTCTATCAGTACTCGCATCGTGAGCTCGCGCCGGTCGAGGATCAGAGCCATATCACGTTCGTGTACGAGGCGTCGCCGGATGCCTCGCTGCCTGCGAGCCATCGCAACTCGCTGGAAGTCATCGAACGGATCGTCGAGTTTCCGGAAACCCGCTTTACTTGGTCGCTGATGGCGCCATGGGGCGGATTCGGCGGCTTGGTCGCGAAGAACTGGCAGGAGCGCGAGCGTTCGACGGCGCAGATGTATCCGGAAGTGTACGCGGCGGTGTCGCAAGTACCGGGCCTGCGCGTCTTGCCGGTATTGGACAAACCGCTGCCGTCGCCGGGGCAGTTCGACGTCGAGCTCATCGTGCAGAACGACGGTTCGGTAGAGCAATTGCTCGAGACGACGCAGGCCGTGCTCGATGCCGGATGGCGCAGCGGCAAGTTCCTGTACGTCGACACCGACTTGAAGGTCGACTTGCCGGAGGCGCGCGTCGTGCTCGATCGCGAGCGCATTGCGGATCTCGGCCTCGATCTGGCAACGGTCGCGCAAGAGCTGGGCACGCTGCTCGGCGGTGCGTACGTCAACCGCTTCAATTATTTCGATCGCAGCTACAAGGTGATTCCGCAGATCGGCGAAGAAGACCGCGCCAGTCTGGAGCCGCTGCTCGACCTCAAGATCAAGACGCCGGACGGCAGCCTCGTGCCGGTCTCTGCATTCACGCATATCGAGACCACGGCCGCACCGCGCACCTTGAACCGCTTCCAGCAGCGCAACTCGGCACGCATCTATGGCGGCGTGATGCCGAACGTGACGAAGGAAGAGGGGCTTGCGGTACTCGAGCAGGCGGCCTTGGCCGCCGGCGGACCCGGTACGACGATCGACTATGCCGGCGAGTCGCGTCAGATCCGGCAGGAGGGGCGCGCGCTGACGACGACGCTCGGTTTCGCGTTGGTGCTGATCTATCTCGTGCTGGCGGCACAGTTCCACAGCTTCCGGGATCCACTCATCGTGCTGCTCGGCTCGGTGCCGCTTGCGATCTCGGGCGCGCTCGTGTTCACCTTCCTCGACTGGACGACGCTCAATATCTATTCGCAGGTCGGCCTGATCACGCTCGTGGGCTTGATCGCGAAAAACGGCATTTTGATCGTGGAATTTGCGAATACGCTGCAAGCGCAGGGTGTGGAGAAACTGGCAGCTCTGCGCGAAGCGGCACGTAAGCGCTTGCGGCCGGTGCTCATGACGTCGGCAGCGACGGTGTTCGGGCACTTCCCGCTGGTGCTGGTGACCGGGCCGGGCGCGGAGGCGCGCAACAGCATCGGCATCGTGCTCGTCACCGGCATGGTGGTCGGCACGCTGTTCACGCTCTTCGTGGTGCCGGTGTTCTATTCGCTGATCGCGGCCGATCACCGCCGGCGAGCCTTGGACGAGGAGCACGCGGAGCTCGAACCGGCAGCGGGGGAGACGAGCGCGACCGGAACCCCCGTCATCGCTTAAGTGCAGCGGCGCACCGATCCGGGGCCGGGTCGGCGCGCACGCAGAGGCAGCAACGACTGCTGCATCGCGCGAATGTCAGGGAGTCGGGGAGACAAGACGATGAGACGCGCGAAGCACGTTGGCATGGGGGCGCTCCTCGTTGCGCTGATTGCCTATGCCTGCGCCAGTCTGTTGAGTCACGTCCATAGCGCGTGGTTGTTGAGCGCCTACCCGAATCTGCCGTCGTCGCTTTCGGTCTTCAGTGTCTATGCCGCATGGGCAGCCGTGAGCGCAGTCGGCTTGGTGGGTTACTTGCTGCTGCGCCAGCGCTATCTCGCACCCGGGCTCATCGCGCTTGGCATCTACGGCGCATGCGGCCTCGACGGCTTGGTGCACTATGCCGTCGCCGAGTTCTCCGCCCACCCTCCGATCATGCACGCGCTCATTCTGCTCGAGGCCATCACGGGCGTCGTGCTCATTGGTCTGACCATCGCGACCGCGGTGCATTCGAAACGCGTAAGGATGATGAGAAGCTAAAGGGCGCTGGATCATAGGCTGCGAGCTACAGCCAGATTGCCAAAGATATTGCTAGAGATGCTGGGTGCTGGGCTCTGGGTGGCCGGCTTGAGATGCGCACGGGGGTGCGATACGGCCTGGAGAATGTAGTCCGAAGCCCCCTAGCTACTCTATCCGCGTGGCGCTTTCTGGCCGTGGCCCGTAGTCCGTAGCCTGTAGCTCCCTTGCCAGCGCCGACCGCCTGGCGCCCAGGGTCCGGGTGGGCGAAGCCCGCCTTCGGCCTGCTGTGGCACAATCCCGCCAACCCATACACAACAACAAAGCGCATGCCCCACGGTTCTCAGCGCGTCGCGGGTAATTCGCCGCGTCGAATTCTCTTTGCGAGCTTGATCGGCACGACGATCGAGTTCTTCGACTTCTACATCTATGCCACCGCTGCGGTGCTGGTGTTCCCCGCACTGTTCTTCCCGGCGGACGATCCGACGTCGGCGACGTTGCAGTCGTTCGCGACGTTCGCGTTGGCGTTCTTCGCGCGGCCGGTCGGTTCGGCGTTGTTCGGGCACTTCGGCGATCGCATCGGGCGCAAGGCGACGCTGGTTGCTGCGCTGCTCACGATGGGCATATCGACGGTCCTGATCGGTTTGTTGCCGACGTATGCATCGATCGGCATCTGGGCGCCGATTCTGCTGGCGGTCTGCCGACTCGGGCAGGGTCTCGGCCTCGGCGGCGAGTGGGGCGGGGCGGTATTGCTTGCGACCGAGAACGCGCCGCCCGGTAAGCGCGCGTGGTACGGCATGTTTCCGCAGCTCGGTGCGCCGATCGGCTTCATCTGCTCGACGGGCATTTTCGTGCTGCTCACCGAATGGCTCGATGAGGCGCAGTTCTTCGCTTGGGGCTGGCGAGTTCCGTTCCTCGCAAGCACGGCGCTCGTCTTTGTCGGGCTATACGTGCGCCTGCGTCTCGAGGAGACGCCGGACTTCCTGCGCGCCCTCGAGAACAACGAGCGCGTCGCCGTGCCGATGCTGACGGTGATCGCGAAGCATCCAGGCACGCTGCTGCTCGGTACCTTCGCTGCGACGGCGACATTCGTGATCTTCTACTTGATGACGGTGTTCACGCTGAGTTGGGGCGTCTCGCAGCTTGGTTTCGCGCGGCAGGAGTTCCTGATCGTGCAAATGGGCGGCGTCTTGTTCTTCGGTGCAATGATTCCAGTGGCGGCGGTGCTGGCCGATCGGCGCGGTCGCATACCTGTCCTCATCGTCGCTTCATTTGCCATCGCGCTCTTCGGGCTGACGTTCGAGCCGCTGTTCGGCTCGGGCTCCGTCTGGGGCGCCTTGGTCTTCTTGTCGTTGGGCCTTGGGCTCATGGGTTTGACGTACGGTCCGCTCGGCACGGCGTTGTCGGAGCTCTTCCCGACGGCCATTCGCTACACGGGCGCGTCCGTGACCTTCAATCTTGCCGGCATCGTGGGGGCATCGCTCGCGCCCTATATCGCGACGTGGCTCGCGAGCACCTTTGGCCTGGCGTTCGTTGGATACTACTTGTCGGTGGCGGCGCTGATTTCGCTGGCGGCATTCGTGATCATCGGCCGCCGCGCGCGCACGTAACGGCGACTGATGTCGCGATGCGACGCTGCGTCGCTGCCATATGCTCGGCAGCAACTAGCGCGCGTTGCGACCGCGGCACGCGGTTACACAGGTGTGTAATTTTCCACGCGCTGCATAGTGCTGGTGATCGCATCGGCGCGGTCGCGGCGCGTTCACAAAATTCGACGTCCGCCGGGTGGCGGCTCGCGGAGTCACGCTCTATTCTGCTTGCGTCGTTCGTCGCCCACCGCTCAAGGGGTTTCACGATGTCGACCGAATCAAAGCTCGATCCGCGCGTTGTCGATCTCTACGACAAGTATTGCCACGGTGCCATCGATCGGCGCGAGTTCCTGCGCCGCTCTGCGGCGCTGACGATCGGCGGTGCCTCTGCGCTCGGCATGGCGATGAGCCTGTTGCCCCAATATGCCAAGGCGCAGACGATTTCGTTCACGGACGAGCGCATCAAGCCGCTCTATGTGGACTATCCCTCGCCGGGCGGCACGTCGGGCACCATGCGCGGCTATCTCGTCCAGCCGCGCGGCGACGGGCCGTTCCCGGCGGTGATCGTGATCCACGAGAATCGCGGGCTGAACCCGTATATCGAAGACGTTGCGCGGCGTTTGGCGGTCGATGGTTTTCTCGCGCTCGCTCCCGACGGGCTCGCGCCCGTGGGCGGCTATCCGGGCAATGACGATGACGGTCGCGCGATGCAAGCGCAGCTCGATCAGGCGAAGCTACGCCAGGACATCCTCAACAGCGCCAAGTACCTAAAGGCGCATCCGCTGTCTAACGGCAAGCTCGGCGCTGTGGGATTCTGCTGGGGCGGCGGCATGGTCGGGTATCTAGCCGTGATGCTCGGCAGCGATCTCGACGCCGGCGTGCCGTTCTACGGTATGGCGCCGAGCCCGGAGGACGTCGCGAAGATCAAAGCACCGCTGCTCATCCATTACGCATCGAACGACGAGCGCATCAACGCGATGTGGCTGACCTTCGAAGCCGCGCTCAAGCAGCACAAGGTCGATTACACGATGCACATGTACGAGAACACCCACCACGGCTTCCACAACAACTCGACCCCGCGCTACGACGAAGCGGCTGCAAAGCTCGCGTGGCAGAGGACGATCGAATTCTTCAAACGGCATCTGGGATAGGAGTGTACCAATCGCCAGCCTGCGTGGCGTGCCTAGGGCCCGGCGTTCAGTGCCCAGCGCCCTTTCGCTACAGCCTATTGCAGGAACCCGACTCGCACGTCCTCCTGCGACAATAGCTTCACGGGCACGGCAGGCGCTTTCCAGATGTCGCGGCAGTATTCGCGAATCGTGCGATCGGATGAGAACTTGCCTGAGCGTGCGGTGTTGAGAATCGACATGCGCGTCCAGCGCTCGACGTCCTGGTAGGTGTCTGCCGCAAGTTGCTGGCACTCGGCGTACGACGCGAAGTCCGCGAGCACGAAATACGGATCGTGATAGAGCAGGCTGTCGAGGAGCGGGCGGAACAGCTCGGTGTCGCCGCGCGAGAAAAAGCCGCAGCGAACGAGCTCGAGCGCTTCGGCGAGCTCGCCTTGCACGTAATCGCTCGGGCAGTAACCGCGCGACTTGAGCTCCGCGATTTCCTCGATCGTGTGTCCGAACAGAAAAAAGTTCTCGGCGCCTACTTCTGCGCGGATCTCGACGTTCGCGCCGTCCAGCGTCCCGATCGTGAGCGCGCCGTTCATGGCGAATTTCATGTTGCCGGTGCCCGAGGCTTCCTTGCCGGCGGTCGAAATCTGCTCCGATAGCTCGGCGGCCGGGTAGATGCGTTGCCCGTTGCTGACGTTGAAGTTCGGAATGAACACGACCCGCAGCTGATCGCGCACGGCCGGATCGTGGTTGACGACGTCGCCGACGGCGTTGATGAGCTTGATGATGAGCTTCGCCATGCGATAGCCGGGCGCAGCCTTGCCGCCGAAGATGAACGTGCGCGGCACGATCTGCGTATTCGGCTGCGAGCGCAGGCGATGGTAGAGCGAGATGACGTGCAGGATGTTGAGGTGCTGCCGCTTGTACTCGTGAATGCGCTTGACCTGCACATCGAAGAGCGAATCGGGATCGATGAGCACGCCGGTCGTGCGCTTGACGAAGTCGGCAAGGTCGCGCTTGTTCGCGCGTTTGATGTCGCGCCATTGCGCGCGAAACTCCGCGTCCTCGACGAGCGGTTCGAGCTTCTTGAGCTCGCTCAAGTCCTTGATCCAGTTCGAGCCGATGCTGGCATTCAGCAGGCGAGTGAGGCGTGGATTGCACAACGCGATCCAGCGCCGCGGCGTCACGCCATTTGTCTTGTTGCCGAAGCGCTCCGGCCAGAGCTCGTAGAAGTCCTTGAGCAGCTCGTTCTTGACCAGCTCGGAGTGCAGCTCCGCCACGCCGTTGATCGCATAGCTGCCGACGCAGGCCAAGTGCGCCATGCGGACGTAACGTTCGCCGCGCTCGTCGATGAGCGACATACGCGCGATGCGTGCCTCATCGCCGAAGAAGCGGACACGCACCAGATCGAGGAAGCGCGCGTTGATCTCGTAGATGATCTCGAGATGGCGCGGCAGCACTTTCTGGAATAGCGCAAGCGGCCAGCATTCGAGAGCTTCCGGCAGCAGGGTGTGGTTCGTGTAGGCAAACGTTTGGGTTGTGATCGACCAGGCTTGATCCCACGGCATCGCGTGCTCGTCGACGAGCATGCGCATGAGCTCGGCTACGGCGATCGCAGGGTGCGTATCGTTGAGCTGAATGGCGAATTTCTCGTGGAAACGCTCGATCGGGATCTTCTGCACCCGCATGATGCGGAACATGTCCTGCAGCGAGCAGGACACGAAGAAGTACTGCTGTTCCAGGCGCAGCTCCTTGCCCTGAATCTGCTCGTCGTTAGGGTAGAGCACCTTGCTCAAGTTTTCCGAAGAGACCTTCTGGTGCACGGCGCCGTAGTAATCGCCGCGGTTGAAGACTGCGAGATCGAACGATTCGGGGGCTTCGGCTTTCCAAAGCCGCAGCGTGTTCGCGGTGTTGTTGCGATAGCCGAGGATCGGGGTGTCGTACGGCACGCCGACGACGGTCTTGTGCGGCACCCATCGCACACGTAGGCGGTCTTGATCGTCGCGATAGTGCTCGGTGTAACCGCCGAACTTGACTTCGACCGCCCATTCCGGCCGCGCGATTTCCCAAGGATTGCCCATGCGCAGCCACTTGTCGGTCTTCTCGACCTGCCAGCCGTCGGCGATCTCTTGGTGAAAGATGCCGAATTCGTAGCGGATACCGTAGCCGAGCGCTGGAATTTCCGCCGTCGCCAGCGAATCGATGAAGCAGGCGGCCAAGCGCCCGAGGCCGCCGTTGCCGAGGCCGGGCTCGTCTTCCTGGGCCAGCAGCTCGTCGAGATTGAGATTGAGCTCGCCGATCGCTTGCCGCACTTCCTCGTAGATGCCGAGGTTGATGAGGTTGTTGCCGAGATGCGGACCCATCAAGAACTCAGCGGAGAGGTAGGCGACGGTTCGGGAGCCTTGCGCCGTGTACCGCGCCGCCGTGCTGATCCAGCGACGGAGCAAGCGATCGCGCACCGCGTAGGCCAGCGCCTGGTAGTAATCGTTCTTCGTGGCCAGCGCCGGGAATTTCGCCTGCACATAGAACAGATTTTCCAGGAACGAGCGCTTGATTGCTTCTTTGGTGAGGGCCGTGCGATCGTCGTCCTCCTCGAGCGAACGCACTTCTGCGAGCGATGTCGCCATGATGTTGCCTCTTCGTGGGTCGCTCGACCGTCGTCATCAACGGCCGAGCGCGCTTTGGTGTTCGTGCCCATCGGTCGTGCAAGTTCCGTGCACGCGCAGCTGCGCTCTCATGACGCATGAACTGCACCATCAAGCGACATGTTGCGGTGAGGGATGCGCGACAACTGTGCGCGGCATCAGCCGCGCGGGCTACGGGCTACAGACCACCGACCACGGCATCCTTGCCATCACGAAGCGAAGGGCTCCCTGACGCGCGAGCGGCCTCCGTGACGAAGCCCCCCTCGCGGAGCGTCCTCCCCGCCGTCGCCTAGCGCGGTCTCAGATCTCTTATCTCATCAACACCAGCTCTTCCGCCATCGTCGGATGGATCGCGACAGTCTGGTCGAACTGCGCCTTCGTCAGGCCGGCTTTCACTGCGACGGCAACTATTTGCAGGATCTCCGGGGCATCGGGGCCGATCATGTGAGCGCCGACGATGCGGTCGGTGGCGGCGTCGACGATGAGCTTGTAGAGCGCACGCTCGTTGCGGTTGGCGAGCACGTTCTTCATCGGACGGAAATCCGAGGTGTACACTCGGACCGAACCGTAACGATTGCGGGCTTGCGCTTCGGTCAGGCCCACCCCTGCGAGCGGCGGATGGCTGAATACGGCGGCGGGTACGCACTCGTAATCGACTTTGGTCGGCTTGCCTCCGAAGACGGTGTCTGCAAACGCTTGTCCTTCGCGAATCGCCACCGGCGTCAATTGGATCCGGTTGGTCACATCGCCCACGGCATAGATCGAAGGGCACGTGGTGCGATTCATGTCGTCGACTTTCACCGCGCCGTTCTGGTCGATCTCGACGCCCGCCTGTTCGAGCCCGAGATTCTCGGTATTCGGGACGCGTCCGGTCGCAAAGAGTAGGGCATCGCATTCGACCGTCTCGCGATTCTGCAGATAGATGCGCAAGGAGCCGTCGGCGAGCTTCACGACGCGATCGAGCGGCGCGTTGAAGATGAAGCGGATGCCCTTGGCAAGCGAGATCTGTAGCAGGCGGTCGCGGATCTGCTCGTCGTAACCGCGCAGCAGCCGGTCCGAACGGTTGACTACCGTGACCCTGCTGCCGAGCTCATTGAAGATTCCGGCGAATTCATTGGCGATATAGCCGCCGCCGGCGATGACGATACGCTCGGGCAGCTTCTCCAAGTGAAATACTTCGTTCGATGTGATGCCGTGCTCGGCCCCTGGCCGATCCGGGATGTGCGGGCGGGCGCCTGTCGCTATCAGGATCGTCTTCGCCTTGAGCACGCGGTCGCCGACTTGGACTTCGGTTGGACCTATGAGCTGCGCGCGGCCGCGAATGATCTCCACCTTGTGAGATTCGAGCGTTTGCGTGTAGAGGCCGCTCAAGCGTTCGACTTCGGCGAGGACGTTATCGCGCAAGGATGGCCAATCGAAGCGAGCACCCTCGATGTGCCAGCCGAAGCGCTGCGCATCTTCTAGGTCCTCGGCGAAGTGCGCGCCGTAGACGAGCAGCTTCTTGGGCACGCAACCGCGGATGACGCAGGTGCCGCCGATGCGATGCTCTTCGACGATGGCCACTCTTGCGCCGTGTCCGGCCGCCACGCGTGCTGCGCGCACGCCGCCCGAGCCGGCGCCGATGACGAGAAGGTCGAACATGATGTGAAGAAGTCAGCTTGAGTCGCAAGCCATCTTACCGCGCTCGTTCGCAGTCGGCTCGTCGCAAGCCGTGGGCAAGGGGGCGCAACACCGAGCCTAGCGAGGGCTTGCGAGTTGTTGCAGGGCTTCACGAATCGATGCGACGTCCGCGGGGCGGATCAGGCGAGCGACCTCTTTGCCTGAATCGAGAAAGATCAGCGTCGGCCAGAGCTTGACGCGAAACGAGCGGCCGAGCGGCCGGCCTGGTCCGTCTTCGATCCTGAGATGATCGACTTGGGGGAATGCAGCGAAGGCTTCCTTGATGAGCGGTGCCGCGGCTCGACAGTAGCCGCACCACGGCGCGCCGAACTCGAGCACGAGCGGCCCCGGTCGTGTGTCGATCATCTCGCGCGGCGGCTCGGCGGCGGCGAAGGCTTCGGTATAGGGCATGGCGGCTCTTCAGGCTGGCGCGGGAGGTGGAGCTAACAGCCTACAACCTACGGCCTGGCGTTTCAGCCTGACTTGGTCTCCTGGACGCGGCAGCGCCTTCCCGACGCAATAGCGTCCTTCGGGCCGCGTCCTCCCGTCCGTGCTTGTCGCATCCGTACAAAGAAAAAGGCCGCGATCCTGCGGCCTTGCAAGGTGCCACCCCCATGCCATCGAGCTGCCGACGGGCCTTTGGCCTGTCAACCGTTGACCGAGATTGCCGACATTGTAGACCTGATTTGCGGGGGTGAAAGCAAATCTTTGCAGTCGGCGGCCCACGTCGCGAGCGTCGATCAGCACATGCGCGCAAGCAGAATCCCTACCGCCGCGTGTAGGGCACGACCAACATCGTATGCCGATTTCCTTAGGTCGCTCGCTGGCGGCAATTCCTTTAGGAACCGATGAGGTGCAGTCGCGTTGGCCATAGGAGCGTGTCGCTCACGTCGATACCCAAACATAAGACGCATTCAGGACCTGAATGAAGGAGATCCCCATGACCGCATCCAAATATTTAGTCGTAGTAGCGGGCGCGGCGCTCGCAGCCGGTGCATTCGCAGGCGATAAGGATCATTCGATGTCGGACCGCAAGTTCGACCAGCTCGACCAGAATCAGGACAGTGTGCTCAGTAAGTCCGAAGTGGCAAGCGATGCGACGCTGAGCGCTACCTTTGCATCGATCGATGCAGACGGCGACGGTCAGATCACGCGCAGCGAGTACACGGCGTATGTGTCGGAGCGCGACACATCGAGCCGCAGCAGCAATGACTGGAATACTGCGCCTGACGAAACGGAAGAAGGCGAGTAATCACGGACGCTTGGCTCTGGGCCCTGGCCAGAGATTTCGGCGCGCTTTGCGCGCCGAATCTTTTCTTGGCTCCAGCTTTTCTCTTGGCTCCAGCCTCCAGCCTCCCACGTTCAGTCTACCGTCGTCCCGTCGCGGCCCAGTAGATGCCGCCGTAGAGGTGGTGCTGAAACCTTTCGTCGGAGTAGTTCTCCGCGACGTGACCGAGCGTGGTATAGAAGGCGCGTCCGCCGTCGTACTCGTGATACCAGCTCATGGGCGAGTGGCGTGAGCCTTCGTTCCGACGCTCCGGCGTGGGTTCGTAAGTGGACGTATCAATCGTGAGCAGGTACTTGAGATTTGGCGAGCGGGCTTCGTCGAATTCGTACCACTCGTCCGTGAAAGAAAAGCGCGGCGGCAATCGATCCATCCCGGGGAAGTTGGCATCTTCCACTTGAAGCGTGGCCGTTTGCACGGCCGGATGGCTCACGAACATGTGACCCATCATGCGCGTGTACCAGTCCCATCCGTATTCGGTGTCGGCGGCGCTGTGAATGCCGACGAAGCCGCGGCCAGAACGAATGAAACGTTCCATCGCTGCCTTTTGCGCCTCGTTCAGTACGTCGCCGCTGGTCAGGAGAAAGACGATGACCTCGAAGCGGGCGAGCGCTTCGTCGTTGAACACGCTCGGATCGTCGGTCCAGAAGACGTCGAATCGATGTTGCTTGCCGAGCTTCTGAATGGCAGCCACACCAGCCTCGATCGACTGATGACGATAGCCGTTTGCCTTCGTATACAGCAGCACGTCGAATTGCTGCGCCATGCTCGCGCTCGACCAAGCCAACGCAATCGAACAAAGAAGCCAGGTGCGGAACATGACTGACCACCTTGGGCTGGGAGTGGGGATTCTGCCTCAAGGAGGCTGTAGGCTCTAGGCTGTTGCAGATGGGCGCTGAGCCCTTGGCTCTGGTCAGAATACGGGCGTTGGTGTGAAGCACAAAGAAGGCTCGTGGCGGGCGCGGTGCCAAGGACTGCGAAGCTGCATGGCAGGAAGGTGTGTCCCAGAAAGGCGTGCGTTCGCGCAAGATCAAAGAATAGCTCTCTAGCCAGAGCCTGGGGGTCCAGCGCCCGCGACAGCCTTCCGGTACACTGTCCGCCATTCTTCGACTCGTCGTGATCGCTCCATGGACTGTAAGCATCCTGCGTTGTTCACCGACCTCTACGAGCTCAAGATGCTCGAGTCGTACCTGCGAGAAGGTATGGCCGGGGAGGCGATCTTCACCGTGTTCATTCGCCGCTTGCCGCCGCAGCGAAATTTCTTCGTCGCCTGCGGGTTGGACACCGTCCTCGAGTACCTCGAGAACGTGCGCGTCACCGAAGCGGATCTCGCCTATCTCGATTCGCTCGGTTACTTCTCGCAGGCGCTGCTCGATTCCTTGCGCGGGTTTCGTTTCACGGGCGAGGTGCGCGCCGTGCCGGAGGGGACGCCGCTGTTTGCGAACGAGCCGATCCTCGAGATTCGCGCGCCGATCGCGCAAGCGCAGCTCGTCGAAACGTACGTGACGAATCAGATTCATTTGCAAACATTGCTTGCCTCTAAGGCGAGTCGCGTGGTGCTGGCCGCGCAAGGCCGTCCGGTCGTGGATTTCGGGGCGCGACGCATGCACGGTATCGACGCGGCGCTCAAGGCGGCGCGCGCGTTCTACATCGCCGGCGTGGTGGGGACGTCGAACGTGCTGGCCGGTCAGCAGTACGGCTTGCCCGTTGCGGGCACCATGGCGCACAGCTATGTACAAGCGCATGACGATGAGCTCGAGGCATTCCGTGCCTTCGCGCGGGCGTATCCCGACACGACGCTGCTCGTCGATACCTACGACACCTTGACGGGCGTGCGGCGAGTGATCGAGCTCGCACGAGAGCTCGGCGATGCGTTCAAGGTGGCCGCGATCCGCCTCGATTCGGGCGATCTCGTCGAGCTGGCGCGTGCGAGTCGCAAGCTGCTCGACGAAGCGGGGCTCAGGCACGTCAAGATCTTCGCGAGCGGTGGGCTCGATGAGTACTCGGTGGCCAAGCTCGTGCGGGAAGCGCCCATCGACGCATTCGGTGTCGGCACCAGCATGGGCGTGTCGGCAGACAAGCCCGACCTCGACATCGTCTACAAACTTGCCGAGTACGACGGCCGCGGACGCCTCAAGCTCGCCGCCGACAAACCGGTGTTGCCCGGGGCAAAGCAGCTCTACCGCATCGATGAGAATGGAGTTGCGGTGCGCGACGTGATTGCTCGTGCCGGCGAACGACTCGACGGCCGCCCGTTGCTCGAATCCGTGATGCGCGACGGCAAACGCATCGAGGCGACGCGGCGCACGCTCGAACAGATGCGCGATTACACGCGCGCAGAGATCGAACGACTCCCCGCCGCGCTGCGCACGCTCGAACCGCCGCAGCAGCCGTATCCGGTCGAGGTGAGTGCGGCGCTCGAACAGTATCAGCGTGAGCTGACCGAGAGGCTGGAGGCTCGAGGCTAGGGGCCGGAGGAAAAAGAAAGCTTTCGGCGCGCAAAGGCGCGCCGAAAGTTTTTCTGGCTCAGTGTCCAGGGGCCAGGCCCTAGGGCCCAGAGCCCCGTTACATCTTGATCGAATACACGAAGCTCGCCCGCGGCGCGCGCAGCCAGCGTTCCGCGATCGTCTCCTTGAGCTTCGCGAAATCGTCTTGCGCGTCGACGAACTCGGCCTTGAGCTGCTCGGCGCCCTTGCGATCGCCACGTGCCTTGATCTGCAGCACCTTCGTTTCGAAGGCTTCAACCGCAGCGGGCAGGGCGTCGAAGTTCACGTCGAAGCAGCCTTGGTCGGTGCCGTTCGCGGCGGTCTGGTCGGCATGCCAGGTCAGCGCACCGGCTTTCAGGAGCGAGCCGACCTGCATGGCGGCGAGCTGACTGTAATTGCGCGGTGAGCCGTCGGCCGTGTACATGCCGCGCGAGATGTGCCCGAACGCCCACGCGATGTTGCGCACTTGAATCTTGCGCACCTCTTCTGCGGTGAAGATGCCGCGCTCGGCCAGCCAGTGCGTGAGATACATCGCCGAGGTTTGCGCTTTGAGCTCTTCCAGCGTCGAGGCGAGCGGCCCGCCGAAGATCTGGTCGTCCTGCCGACCGTTGACGGCATACTCGTGCGACGGGCCGAGATTGTGCGCAGCCTCGTGCAACACGGTGCTCACGAGCCCTTCGAACGGCGTCGTGGTCGCAAGCGCATTCGTCGTCGGGCAGAAGGTCGAAGACATGAGCTCGGCTTGCGATTGCTGGCTGTCGACGTCCGTGTACAGGTTCGTCATCGCCGTCGTACGCCCGCCCTTTTCCGCGACGCGGCCCCAGTTCGGCAGCGACTGCCCGATGGTCGCGCCGTGCGCCGGGCGCATGTCGCCCGCGTTCAGCACGACATCGATGAAGTCCGGAATCTTGAACTGGACGTTGCGCGCCTTGTACGGAGGCCCGGCCATCTCTGCGAGCCGGTTCTCCATGTCGCGCTTCAGCGGATCGAGCTTCTCCTGCCACTTGAGCGAATCCGGATTGATGCGGGCGAGCTGCAACGCGAAGCCCGCCTTCCAGGCGCACGGCTCGTAGTACACCTCGTCCGGGCCGACGCGGACATACCACTTGCTGTTCTGCGCGTTCATCGCCACCCACGCCTCGTTGGCAGGCTCCCAGTCGTTCGAGCGGAACGAGCCGGCAGCCGCAGTGAGGTACTGCTTGAGCGCCGCTTCGTCGTCGCCGAGCGCGCGGGCCGCAAGCTCAAGCTCGCGTGCGATAGCGTCCATCTCGCGCCCGTACGCTTGGTTGTACGGCACGGCACGGAACCGGTCCGGTCTGTTCGGATCGACCTCGATGACGCTGAAATGATCCATCAGCGCCTTCGCATTCGGCTGCTTTTCGAGCATCGCGCAGAAGTTCTCATCCTTCTGAATCTCCGCCGGATACAGCCCGACGACGCGCGGCGGCTTCTTCGGCAGCGCGCTGCACTCTTCGATGTTCTCCGTCTTGGGCGCTTCACAGTACGGCGACTGATTGCGATAGAAGAGCGCCTGGCTTGCCAGGTCGTCGCTGGGGATGTCGGCCTGCAGCCCGAATACGCCGCGTTGGCGTGCATACAATCGCTCGATCAGCTCGGCCACGGTCAGCATGTGGCGAACGAAGTTCTTCTCGCCCTCCGAGACCTGCGTCAGGTCCGTCAAGACGAGCGTGGGACGTCCTTGCGCAAGCTCTTCGAGCACGATCTGCCGGCGCTTCTGCTCGGCGGGATCCGGGTGCGCAGGCGTGGGCTTGCGCATCAAGTTGTATGCATCTCGAAACTGCTGGGTCAGCCGTCCCGACTCGTCGATCCAGAGCGAGCGTTCCGCGCGCGGGTAGCCGCCGGTCAGGATCTCGAGCTCGTTGGCGTCGAGATTGCCGTCGCCGTCGACATCTTCGCGCCAGAAGAGGGGCAAGAAGAGCTCCGCAGCGCGCTGGTTGAACTCCGCGCGCGACAGATCCGCGAAAGGTGCCTTCTTCTGGGTCTCCCCCGGTCCGCCGCAGCCTCCGAGGATGGCGGCGACGATGCCTGTCAGCACGGCTCCGCAAATCGGACGAAAGTTGTTCATGTTGTGCTCCGTTGCAGAAAAGGCCGCCGCGATGATGCCACGAAGCGTGCCTGCCCCGGATACGGGATGCACACGATCGCGCTGCGTCGCGCCGGGCGCGCCGCCGTCAGGTACGAGCGGGCCTGCACGGGGCCGGCAATCAGGGACGCAGGCGGCGCTCGACGCCGGTCGCGTCGAGAATGAGGCTTGCGATCTCCTCGATCGAGCGCGTCGTCGTATCGATAAAAGGAATATTCCAGCGGCGGAACATCGCCTCCGCGGATCGCACCTCGAACTCCACCTGATCGGCGGAGGAATACTTGGTATTCGGGCGCCGTTCCTGGCGAATTTCGCGCAGGCGCGTTGGGCTGATGGTCAGGCCGTAGAGCTTGTGTCGGTGCTGATCGAGCACCGCCGGGAGCTTGCCCGACTCGAACTCCTCGTCGGCAAGCGGGTAATTCGCGGCAAAGACACCGTACTGAAGCGCCATGTAGAGGCAGGTTGGCGTTTTCCCTGAACGCGAGACGCCGACCAGAATGATGTCCGCTCGATCGTACTCGCGCGTGATCGCGCCATCGTCATTCGCAAGCGCATAGTTCGTTGCGTCGATGCGCAGCGTGTAGGCGCCGAGATCGAGCATGCCGTGCGCGCGTCCGGGCGCACGTGAAGACTTGAGTCCAAGCTCCTGCTCGAGCGGCGTCAGGAATGCCGCGAAGAAATCCAGGAACAAGCCGTTCGCGCGTCTGACGATGTCGCGCGTCTCTTCCTGGACCAGCGTGCTAAAGACGATCGGGCGCAGTCCTTCGGCTTCGTACGTCGCATTGATGCGCCGCACTGCTTCTTCAGCTTTTTCGATAGTGGAAATAAACGGTAGCGTTACCTGTCGAAACGCAACACCATCGAACTGCGTGAGCAAGCTGTGTCCCATCGTTTCGGCCGTCACGCCGGTTTGATCCGAAACGAAAAAGATCGTTCTTCGCTGCATTGTCTTGCGTTGTCGTGAGGATCGGTCCAGTGCGCAAGCTGCAAGCGCGCGCTAAAGTTGCATTGTGCGTGAACTCGACAGCCACGTCGCGTGTTTTACGCCGTTCGTAACATTAGATCATGAGGATTCGTCTTGACAGCGTATACATTGCCATTCGATCGCGTCGGCCGTGCCGACGTCGATATCGTTGGCGGTAAGAACTCGTCGCTCGGAGAAATGATCAGTCATCTTTCCGGGCTTGGTATCAGCGTGCCGAACGGATTCGCGACGACCGCGCAAGCGTATCGAGATTTTCTGCAGCAAGGCGGACTCAACGAGCGCATCTCCAAAGCACTTGCGGAGCTCGACGTCGACGATGTCGAGGCGCTGAGCGAAGTGGGCGCACGCATTCGCGGCTGGATCATGCAGGCGCCGTTCCCGGAGCGGCTCGAGCGCGAAGTCCTCGACGCATATGACCGCATGTGCGTCGGAGGGAAGGAAGTGGCGGTTGCCGTGCGCTCGTCGGCAACAGCAGAGGATCTTCCGGAAGCATCTTTCGCCGGGCAACAGGAAACGTTTCTGAACGTGCGTGGCAGCACGGCCGTGTTGCAATGCATTCGCGAGGTGTTTGCCTCGCTCTTCAACGATCGAGCGATCGCGTATCGCGTGCATCAGGGCTATGCGCACGATCAGGTCGCACTCTCCGCGGGCGTGCAGCACATGGTTCGCTCGGATGTCGGCGCGAGCGGCGTGATGTTCACGCTCGATACCGATTCGGGTTTTCGTGACGTCGTATTCATCACGGCGTCGTACGGTCTCGGCGAAACGGTGGTGCAAGGTGCCGTCAATCCGGATGAGTTCTATGTCTACAAGCCCGCGTTGCGCGCCGGCCGCCTGCCGATCATTCGGCGCCGCCTCGGTGCGAAAGCGACGAAGATGATCTATGCCGACGCGGCAACGGGCCGCCGCACGCAGACGGTCGATGTGCCGGATGAGGATAGGGCGCGCTTCTCGTTGAGCGACGCCGACGTGATCGAGCTCGCCCGGCAGGCGCTCATCATCGAGGAGCATTACGGCTGCCCGATGGACATCGAGTGGGGCAAGGACGGCGATACGGGTCAGCTCTACATTCTGCAGGCGCGGCCCGAGACGGTGCAAAGCAGGCGCGGCAAGACGATCCAGCGCTTCTCGTTGAAGGAGCGTTCGAAGGTGCTCGCGCAGGGGCGCGCGATCGGACAGCGCATTGGCGCGGGGCGCGCGCGCATCGTGCGCGACATCAGGGAGATGACGCGTGTTCGTCCGGGCGATGTGCTCGTTGCCGACATGACGGATCCGGACTGGGAACCTGTTATGAAACGCGCCGCCGCGATCGTGACGAACCGCGGCGGACGCACGTGCCACGCGGCAATCATCGCGCGCGAGCTGGGTATCCCAGCCGTGGTGGGCTGCGGGGATGCCACCGAAACGATCCGAGACGGCAGCGACGTCACGGTGTCTTGCGCAGAAGGCGACACGGGATTCATTTACGCAGGATGCCTCTCGTTCGAGGAGCGCAACATCGAGCTTGAGTCGTTACCGTCGATTCCGACCAAGATCATGATGAACGTCGGCAATCCGGACAGGGCGTTCGACTTCTCGAGCATTCCGAATCGAGGCGTGGGTCTGGCGCGTCTCGAGTTCATCATCAATCGCGCGATCGGCGTGCATCCGCGTGCGCTGCTCGAGTACGACAACCTGCCGCAGGATCTCAAGGAGACGGTGGCGCGGCAGATGAGCGGCTACGCGGATCCGGTGTCGTTCTACGTGGAGAAACTGAGCGAAGGTATTGCGACCATCGCCGCAGCCTTTGCGCCGGAACCGGTCATCGTGCGACTGTCGGATTTCAAGTCGAACGAATACGCGAACATGATCGGCGGCAGCCGATATGAGCCGCACGAAGAGAATCCGATGATCGGTTTCCGCGGCGCGTCGCGTTATATCGACGAGTCGTTCCGTCCGTGCTTCGAGCTCGAATGCCGCGCGCTCAAACGCGTCCGCGAGGAGATGGGGCTCACCAACGTACAGATCATGATCCCGTTCGTGCGCACCGTGCGTGAAGCGGAACAGGTCATCGAGCTGCTTGCCGCCAACGGCCTCGAACGCGGCGAGCAGGGGCTCAAGGTCATCATGATGTGCGAGCTGCCGTCGAATGCGTTGCTCGCCGAACGCTTCCTCGACTACTTCGACGGCATGTCGATCGGCTCGAACGATCTGACGCAGCTGACGCTCGGCCTCGATCGTGATTCAGGCATGGTGGCGAAGCTCTTCGACGAGCGCGACGTGGCCGTCAAGACGCTCATCAAGATGGCCATCGACGCGTGCCGACGGCGCGGCAAGTACATCGGCATTTGCGGACAAGGTCCATCCGATCACCCCGATCTCGCTCGCTGGCTGGTGGAGCAGGGCATCGAGAGCATGTCGCTGAATCCGGATACGGTGGTGGAGACGTGGATGATGCTCGGTGAGGCTGTAGGCGCCAAGCCCTAGGGTAAGATAAAGCTTTCGGCGCGCGAACGCGCCGAAAGCGGCTCAAACGGCCCCTTCTAGCCAATAGCCAGAGCCCAGGGCCTAGAGCCCGTCGTCATCGATGCACTCTCTCCATCTGCTGCGTGCACGCCTTCTTCGCCTCTTCGGCAGACAGCGTGGTGTTCTGTGCCTGCTGCTGGCTGATGCAGTCCTTTAGCATGGCTTCCTTGTCGGTCTTGCCCTTCGCGGTACGCACGCCCGTGGTCTGCCGCTGATGCGGCGAGGAGCTTGCGGCCGGATCGGCATCGTTGGTCGGTGACGATTCGCTCGCCGATTGCTGCGTCGTGTCGCGTTGGTGTGGACTCGATGCCGCGCTCGGCGCCGTTGGGTCGTCCTGCTGCTGGCTGGATGACGGCGGATCCTGCGCTAGCGCAAGCGCAGCAAGGGCTGTCGACATCACTGCAAGCAGTGCGCCTTTTGAGTACGTGTTCATCATGTTCGGGTCGCTCGGTGTGGATGTGTGCGAAAGGGACGCGTGCCGGGCGGGTGTTGTTCCGAGGCGAGATGAAGAGCTGCCGAAGCGCGTGGTGCTTCGACAGCGGAAATCCGTACGCGAAATTCGCTTACCCGAGAGGCGAGCGGGAAAACGGCTGGAATCAGCCAAACATCAAGCGGAGAATTCTCTTGATTCCAGTTCCCCCAGTCTACCGCCCATCTTTTCCAAAGAACCTGAAATACGGATTCCCATAATGCTGATACGCGCCCCACGTCTGCACGCCGTACTCGCGGCTTGCGATCGTACGTCGTGCATCGCGCATCGCTTCATATAAATAAAGCGGCTGTGCGGGACGGATCGTATCGAGCTCTTCGAGGTCGATATCGAGCCCGAGCAGTCGCGCATAGAGCACGAGGGCGAAGTCGCTCGCAGCAAGATCGTCGATGCGCCATGCCGTGCAGACGAAGTTCGACACGCCTTTGGCGAAGAACGCTTCGGCGAAGCCTGGCGCAAGGCCGGGCGAACGTGAGACGCGGCCGCGCGTGATGCCCGACTCGCATGCGTTGGAGAACACGAAGCTCGGCACGCGATCGATTCGGGTGAGCTCGTCGGCCGTGAGCCGTTGATCGTTCGAGAAGATCCAGCCGGAGCGGCGCGGCTGGGCGGCGTCGAACACACAGTGCCCCGCGAAGTGCAGCACGTCGTACGGCTCGTTCGACATGAGCTGCTCGAGTACGTTCAGCCGTGTGGCCTCCGCCGGTCCGAGCAGTGTGGTGACCTCCACGCGGTTGCCGGTGCCGCGCGCATGAATGGTATTGAAGCGTCGGAACAGGTCGGCGAGCGCGGCGCCTTCTTGTTGAGCGCCGGGTAACGGCGCGTCCGCGGCCGGATCGGCGACGATCAACACGCGCAAGGTCCGTTGCGGCGGCGGTGGCGGCTCGGGCGGCGGCGCAAAGGTCGAGCGCAGCTGGCGGGTGAAGCCGCGGCTCGTGCCGAGAAACTCATCGAGCATTTGCTTGGCGGACCGCGTGGCGGCCCCTTGCGACGGCGCGCCGTGAACGATCATTTCCCAATGAATGCGCGCCGTCGCCGAGTCCATCGTCATGACGATGGGCGCATCGCCGCGCAGGTGCTCTCTGAGATCCGCCGGCAGCAGCAGGCGCCCAAGAAGCACACCGGCATCGTATTGGCTCTCCCATGTTTCGCTTGCCGCGAGCTTGTCGTTCGCCTCCTTGACGAGCGCATCGTCAAGGCGCGTCGTGCGTTCCGGTACGGAGGCCGTCTCCGAGACCGCGCCGAATCGATAGCCTTCGCGATCGCGCTCGACCGTCATGCGCGTCGGCACCCGCGGACCCGTGTCGACGGCGACCTGACCGCGCAGGGCCTTCTTGCGCCACGCTTCGCGCTGACGGCGCGCGTCTTCCTTGAGCCGTGCGTCGATCGACTTGATCAGTCGAGCGATCTGGCGCTTATCGAGCGGCTGATACTTCACCTGCAGGTGCGCTTCGACCGCTTCCTGCGCAGCGAGAATGGCGTTGTTGATCTCGATGAGGCGCCGCGGATCAATTTCGACGAAAGTGACACGTTGCAAGCGATGCTTGCTGTCGCGCTCCGCATTCGACAGCGCAGCAGCGATGCCGCGCAGCCAGGCGCGCACGGCCTCTGCGACGCCCATGTTGCCGACGCCCGTGCCGATGAGCACGGTCGCGAGATGTCGCTTGCCCATGCGCCCGAGCGACCAGCACAGCTCGCGCGCAAGCACGGTGAGCTCGGGCGAACCGAAGCGGCCAGGCAATCCCATGCCGGCGAGCGCAATGACGCGTTCGGGTGCACGCGGGTCTGCCATGAAGAACGGCTGGCCAAGCTCGCCGCGCACGATGCCGCGATCGGCATATTCGCAGAGAATGCCGCGGCTCGGATCGAGCGGCTCACGCGCGTCCTTGCCGCGCAGTGCGGAGGAGATCGCCAGGTCGAGCGCTCGTTCGGCGTTTTGCGGTCGCACGCCGATGTAGTGGCCGACCGCAATGGCATCGATCGGCAGTTGCCTTGCGGACGTCGTACCGATGTCGGCGATACTGCCTTCGACGACGGCGATCTCGATCGATGGCGGTTTGCGCGGCGCCGTTCGACGCGCGACCTTGCGCCCCGCTTCGCTTGGGAGCAGGCCGCGAGTGAGCAACTCTTCCAGCTCGCGCTCGCTCGGATCGATCTGCTGCGCTGCTTCGGCGACTTGCGCTCGTGCGCGCGTGGTCTCGGTCAACGCGCGCACACGGTCGAGCTCGGCCTCTTGCGTCTGCCAAATCTCTTCCTTGAGCTCGCGCTGCGGCACCGCGCGTGTCGCGGGCTTTTCGGTCGGCAGCAATTGCGTTGTGCCTTTGCGCAGCAGCTCGGACGTCGCCGCGATGACGACGTCGTTGGCGGGTAGATCGCCGTGGCCTTCCTTGACGAAGTACGTCGGGACTTTCTTGAGAAAACCGAGAGCATGCGGCACGCGGCCGTCGCCATCGAGCGTGACGATGTATGCGTCCTTGGCGCCCGGCTGCTTTTTCTTCAAGCCGGAGAAGGTCGGCTGATCGTAGCCCGCGACATAGATCATGCGCTCGGGATCGACGACGTCGACGAGCGACTCGTGATGGCGCAGCGCGTTGTCGAGATGCGTCTGCGGCACGACGATAGGCGCATAGGACGATGCCTGGTAAAGCCATTCGACCTCGGGCATGACGAGCGGCGAGGGCAGCATTTGATACGAGCCGACGAAGGTATTGAGGACGGGCAGCAGATCGTCGAGCCCGTGCCGCAAGTCGAGCAGCGCGAGCTTGCGCACCATGCCTTCCAAGCCGGTGATCACTTGAGGAATGGCAAACGAGCCGTGATTCGGCGTGCCGAGCATCACGAGGCGGCCGCCTTCGGCAAGATCCTTGCTCGCCATCTTGTCCCAGCGTGCCGGATAGTCGCGAATGAACGTGCGCGCCACCAAGCCGCCCATCGAATGCGCGACCAGATGCACGTGTGCATCCGGTCCGAACCACAGCCGAATCTTTGCCTCGAGATCGGCGGCGGCGAGCGTCAGGTCCTTGCGCCAGTCGTACCAGAACGCCCGCACGTTCCATTCGTCGGCGAGCTCGAGCAGGATCTCTCCGTACGAGCGTTTCAGGATGCCGGAAGCTTGCACTTGATATTGCGGATCGGCTTCCGAACGACCGTCTTCGCTCAGGCGCAAGCGCTTGATCTTGCCGCCGATGAGCGCGAGCACCTTGACCCAGATGAGATCGGCCGAACCGCCTTTGTGCGCGGTGAGCTCGCCGCCCATGATGCCGTGGATGACGACGACATTGCCTTTGGGTGCGCGCGCTCCGCGCCGCGCCAAGCGCCGCAACGCCGTCGCATGCATACGGCTGTAGCGCTCGTCCCCGAAATACGCGCGCAAGGCCCGTTCTTCTTCCAATGAAGGTCTGGCCAGAATCCTTGCGAAGTCCTCTACGCTTGCCGATTCGACTCGGCTGATGAACGAGCGTTCGTCCACTGTCGTCGTCCTCCCTCGATCTGCGCGCTCGAGGCGCCGTCCTTGTAGATGAACATGCCTACCATGTTGCGGGGGCAACGGCAAGTGGTCGTGGGTCGCTACAAAGGAGGATGCCCTTGCATCGGGGAGGATGCGGGTGCATCAAGGGGCTGCTCGCAGCAGGGAGGAAGCTGTCGCGTCAGGGCAAAGGCGTGCGGGGCTGAGCGAGGTAGTTATGGATGTGGGGAGGTTGCATTCGCGCAGGCTTCACGACGCGGAGCGTTCACCCGTCGCAAGTCTTTCTTGCGGCGACGTGGTGTCCCTGACGCAGAGCGTCCTCCTTGACGCTCAGCATCCTCCCTGCCACGAAGTGGCCTCCTTGACGCAACGCGTCCTCCTCCTCTCAGTGACCAACCATCCACGGCCTTTTTCCCACCAACGTCTTGCTCCCATCAGGCAAGGTGAGCGCCGAGGAGCGCTTGCGCGTCGACGAACAGCAGGAGCAGCCGGGCTTGTGACTGAGCGAAGCAGAGGTCTTCGGTTCGTGTGCGCTGCGTTCGTTGATTGCATGAGCGGTGCGCAAGGCGCTCGGCATGCCGGCGAAGGCGACTGCGGTGGCGACGACGCGTGGCGAGAGCGTGCCGCAGTCGGGACACGACTGCGGCAGGCTCGACTCTTTCATCGGGCGTACGGCGTCGAACACACCGTGGCGTGCACATTCGTATTCGTAGGTGGGCATGGCATCACCGATCGGGCGAGATGGGTACATCGACGCCGCCTTTGATGTGTTTGACCGGTCCGGCCGCGTTCGGCATGACGTCGAACTCGAAGATCTCGCTCGGCAGCCAGAGCGTGGCGCACGCATTGGGGATGTCCACGACGCCGCTGATGTGGCCTTGCACCGGCGCCGTGCCAAGGATCGCGTACGCTTGCGCGCGCGAGTATCCGAACTTGGTGAGGTACTCGATCGCGTTCAGGCATGCCTGGCGATAGGCGATGTGTACGTCGAGATAATATTGCTTGCCGGCTTCGTCGACGGAAATGCCTTCGAAGATCAGGTAATCGCGATACGTCGGCGTGACCGGGCTCGGGCGGAAGATCGGATTCTTGATGCCGTACTTGGCGACGCCGTCCTTGATCAGATCGACCTTGAGGTGCAGCCAGCCAGCCATTTCGATGGCGCCGCAGAACGTGATCTCGCCGTCGCCTTGGCTGAAGTGCAGGTCGCCCATGGAGAGACCGCCGCCCTTCACGTACACGGGGAAGTAGATGCGCGAGCCGCGCGAGAGATCCTTGATGTCGCAGTTGCCGCCATGCTCGCGCGGCGGCACCGTGCGTGCGGCTTCGGCCGCTGCGGCGGCCTTCGCGCTGCCTGTGAGCTGCCCCATATGCGCCGTGTCGGGATACGGCGGATTGGCCAGGGGCGGCACGCGCGTCGGATTCGTGGCGATGAGCTCGCGTTCGCGCTTGTTCCAGGTCTCGAGCAGTTCCTTGTTCGGCAAGCAGCCGATGAGGCCCGGATGAATCAATCCCGCAAAGCGCACGCCCGGCACATGGCGCGACTTCGTGAACATGCCTTCGATGTCCCAGATCGACTTCTGCGCTTGCGGGAAGTGATCGGTGAGAAAGCCGCCGCCGTTCTTCTTGGAGAAGAAGCCGTTGAAGCCCCACAGGCTGTCCGGTAGCGGGCCGACGTCGAGCAGGTCCACGACGAGCAGGTCGCCGGGCTCGGCGCCTTCGACGCCCACCGGTCCGCTCAGGAAGTGCACGATCGACAGATCGATATCGCGAACATCGTCCGCAGAGTCGTTGTTCTTGATGAAGCCGCCGGTCCAATCGTACGTCTCGATGATGAAGTCATCGCCCGGCTTGACCCAGGCCACCATCGGGATGTCCGGGTGCCAGCGGTTGTGCACCATGGGGTTCTCGTAAGGCGACTTCGATAGATCGATTTTGACGATGGTCTTTGGCATGACGATCTCCTTGTGGGCTCGCGATTGCGTGGGAGCTCAAACGGAAAGGTAGGCACCGAGCTTGTGCATATCCGCTTGCTCGCGCTCCATCTCATCGACGATGCGTCCCTTCTCGACGACGAGCAGCCGATCGGCGATGTCGAGCGCAAAGCTCAGGACCTGCTCGGAGACGACGATGGCGAGATTGCGCATCTTGCGAATCTCTTTGAGGACGCGCGCAAGGTCCTTGATGATCGAAGGCTGAATACCTTCGGTCGGCTCATCGAGCAGGAGCACTTTCGGATTCGTGACGAGCGCGCGGGCGATGGCGAGCTGCTGCTGCTGACCGCCGGAGAGGTTGCCGCCCTTGCGATGGCGCATGTCGAAAAGCACCGGAAAGAGCGCGAAGATCTCTTCCGGAATCGTGCCGTCGCGCGTGCGCAAGCCGGTGCGGATGTTGTCGAGCACCGAGAGCGTCGGAAAGATCATGCGCCCTTGCGGTACGAACGCAAGACCGTGCGCGACGCGCTTGTGGCTGGGAAGCTGAGATAGCTCTGTGTCGTGCAGCTTGATCGATGCGCCGGGTTTGCAGGGCAGGATCCCGATGAGGGACTTGAACAGCGTGGTTTTGCCCATGCCGTTGCGACCCATGATCGCGAGGATCTCGTTGTCGCGCACGCTGAAGTCGATCCCGTGGATCACTTCGCTTTGGCCGTAGCTGACGCTGAGATTCGAGACGTTGAACATGCAGCACCTCAGTGACCGAGATAGACCTCGATGACGCGGGGATCGGCTTGCACCTTGTCCATCGGCCCTTCGGCGAGGACCTTCCCTTGGTGCATCACCGTCACCTTGTCGGCGATGCTCTTGACGAACTCCATGTCGTGCTCGATGACGATGACGGAGCGGTTGCGGCAGATCCGCTTGAGCAGCTCGGCGGTTTTCTTGCGCTCTGCGACGCTCATCCCGGCGACGGGCTCATCGAGCATCAAGAGCTCAGGGTCCTGCATGAGCAGCATGCCGATCTCGAGCCATTGCTTCTGACCGTGGCTCAAGAGCTCCGCGGGCTCATCGAGGCGGTCTTCGAGGAAGATCTCGCGCGCGACCTCGTGGACGCGGTCGATCACGTCCTGCGTGCGGCGGAAGAACAGCGCGCCGAGAACGCCGCGGCCGCGCGGAAAGGAGATTTCGAGATTCTCGAAGACGGTGAGGTTCTCGTAGATCGAGGGATTCTGGAATTTGCGGCCGACACCGAAGCGTACGATCTTGTGCTCGGGCAGCGACGTCAGCTCCTTTGCCTTGAACCGGATGCTGCCGGCCGTGGCTTTAGTGCGGCCGCAGATCAGATCGAGCAGCGTCGTCTTGCCGGCGCCGTTCGGTCCGATGACGACGCGCAGCTCGTCGCGATCGACGTAGAGATTGAGGCCGTCGATCGCCTTGAAGCCGCCGAACGATACGGTCAGGTCTTCGATTTCGAGGAAGTAGGCACTCATGCGCGCACCTGCTGATCTGCAAGCGGTTGCGGAGCGGGTGAGGCAGTCGCGTCGGCAGGCGAGAGCGCGCCTACTGCGGGCGCGACTGGCTCGGTGACGAGCGGCGGCGTCGGCGCGGCTGCTCTTGCAGCGGCGCGCTTCTTCATGAACTGATCGACGATGCCGGCCAGTCCGTTCGGGAAGTACATGACGACGGCGATGAACAGGCCGCCCATGAAGAGAAGCCACAGCTCGGGAAAGCTTTCGGAGAAAAATGTCTTGGCCCAGTTGACGAGCAGGGATCCGTACACTGCGCCGACGAGCGACATGCGCCCGCCGACGGCCGTGAAGATCACCATCTCGATCGACGGTACGATGCCCACGAACGAGGGCGACATGAAGCCGACTTGCAGCGTGAACATGGCGCCGCCGATCGCCGAGAGCAGGGCGGCGAGCACGAACATGAAGACTTTGAAGCTCGCGACGTCGTAGCCGGAGAAGCGCACGCGCTCTTCCTTGTCGCGCAGCGCGATGAGGAGCTTGCCGAGCTTGCTTTTCAGGATGTAGCGCACGCCGATGACCGCGCCGATGAGGAGCGCCGCATTGACGTAGTAGAGGATGTACTTGGCCGAGTCGGTGCGAATGTCCCAGCCGTGCAGCGTCCTCAAGTCGGTAATGCCGTTGACGCCGCCCGTGTAACCCTGCTGACCGATGATGAGGATCGTGAGGATGGCGGCGATCGCCTGCGTGATGATCGCGAAATACACGCCGCCGACACGGCGTTTGAACATCGCGAAGCCGACGATTGCGGCGAGCACGCCCGGCACGAGCAGCATCGCGATCAATGCCCAGGTGAAGCTCTTGAACGGCACCCAGAACGCCGGCAGCTCGGTGAGCTGGTTCCAGTCCATGAAGTCGGGGATACCCGGCGTCGATTGAATCTTGGTGCTCTCGGGATCGGATGCTTCGAGCTTGAGGAACATCGCGATGCAGTAGCCGCCGAGCCCGAAGAACACGCCTTGGCCGAGGCTCAGGATGCCGCCGTAGCCCCAGCAGAGCACGAGACCGACCGCGACGAAGGCGTAAGTGAGGTACTTGCCGACCAAATTGAGACGAAAGATGTCGAGCGCGAGCGGCAGGACGATGAGGATGACCGCTGCCAGGATGAGCACACTGGCCAGCTCCGCTCGCGACCATTGCATGCCTTTCGAGATCGTCATGCGTCTTTCCTCGTGAAGCGGCATTTACTTGCGCACCTTGATGGAGAACAGACCCTCGGGGCGCATCATCAGGATCGCGATGATGCTGAGCAGGGTGATGACCTTCGCCATCGAGCCGGTCATGAAGAACTCGAGCGTCGAGTTCGTCTGCGCGATCGTGAAAGCCGACGCGAGCGTGCCGAGCAGGCTCTGCGCACCGCCGAACACGACGGTGAGGAACGCATCGACGATGTAGAGCGAGCCGGAGGTGGGGCCGGTGGATCCGATCGTGGTGAACGCGGCGCCGGCGACGCCCGCGATGCCGCAGCCGAGCACGAACGTCATGCGATCGACCATGGCGGTGTTGATGCCGACCGCGCCGGCCATGACGCGGTTCTGCGTCGTGGCGCGCATCTTCAGTCCCAAGCGCGAGCGATACATGAACAGGCCGACGAGGCAGGTGAGCACGATGGTCAGGCCCATGACGAACAAGCCGTTGAGCGGAATGTCGATCGTGTCGGTCGGCTGCCACGAGCCCATGAGCCAATCGGGCAGAGTGGCGCTTACCTCCTTGGCGCCGAATGTGGAACGGAAGATCTGCTGCATGATGAGGCTCAAGCCCCACGTGGCGAGCAGCGAATCGAGCGGTCGCTTGTAGAGGTGCCGAATCAGCAACCATTCCACGAGCAGGCCGACGAGCCCGGCGAAGATGAACGCGCCGACGATCGCGAACAGGAAGTACGTCGACATCAGCGACGGGAAATACGTCTGCGTCAGGTAGGAGAACACGAAAGTCGTGTAGGCGCCGATCGTGAGGAACTCGCCGTGCGCCATGTTGATGACGCCCATCTGGCCGAAGATGATCGCCAGGCCGAGCGCCATGAGCAGCAGCACGCTGAATACGCTCAAGCCGTTGAAGCCCTGCATCATCAGGATGGAGCCGAACTCTGAAATGCTGATGCCTTCCATCGTGTGCGCCTCGTGCCGTAGTGCGTGGTGCGCTTCGGGCGGCTCCCCCGCGCCGGCGTGCGCCGCGAGGGAGCCGCGTGCCACGGGTTACTGGTAGCCCTTCGGGAACGGGTCGGGCTCGATCAGATCCGATTCGAAGATCACCTTTGCTTGGCCGTTGCGCTGCCAGACGCCGATGCGCGTCTTGCTCCACAGATGGTGGTTCGGGTGAATCTTCACGTAGCCTTCCGGCGCGGTGGTGAGCTCGATGCCGGGCGAAGCGGCCACGACTTTGTCGACGTCGAAGCTGCCGGCTTTCTCGACGGCGGCTTTCCAGAGCCACGGACCGAGATACGCAGCCTGCGTGACGTCGCCGATGACGGCGTTCGGGCCATACTTCGCCTTGAACGCCGCGACGAACTTCTTGTTGTTCTCGTTATCGAGCGACTGGAAGTACTTCATCGCGGAGTAGAAGCCTTCGACGTTCTCGCCGCCGATACCGAGCACTTCGTCCTCGGTCACGGAGATCGTGAGAATCGTCTGCTTGTCGGCGGTGATGCCGGCTGCCTTGAGCTGCTTCCACCAAGCGACGTTGGAGCCGCCGACGACGATCGAGTAGATGACGTCCGGCTTCTTGAGCTTGATCTTGTTGATCAGCGAGCCGAATTGCGTGTGACCGAGCGGGTAGTACTCCTCGCCGACCACCGTGCCCTTGAGCACGTTCTCGATGTGCTTGCGAGCGATCTTGTTGGAGGTGCGCGGCCAGATGTAATCCGAGCCGACCAGGTAGAACGTCTTGGCGCCCTTTTCCTTGGCGATCCAGTCGAGGCCCGCGATGATCTGCTGCGTGGCTTCCTGACCGGTGTAGATGACGTTCTTCGACTGCTCCAATCCCTCGTAGAAGGTCGGGTAGTAGAGCAGGCCGTTCTCTTTCTCGAAGATGGGCAGCACGGCTTTGCGCGATGCCGACGTCCAGCAGCCGAACACGGCCGCGACGCGGTCGTTCACGAGTAGCTTCTTCGCCTTCTCCGCAAACGTGGGCCAATCGCTCGCGCCGTCTTCCTGGATGATCTTGATCTGACGGCCGAGCACGCCGCCCGACGCGTTGATCTGCTCGATCGCGAGCTGCTCGGCTTGAATCGAGCCCGTCTCGCTGATCGCCATCGTGCCCGTGGCCGAGTGAAGCTGTCCGACGTAGACCTCGGTGTCGGTGACTCTCAAGCCGGTCGTATTCACCTGCGAGGTCGGTGGATTCGATGCCAAGGCTTGGGCCGCAGCGAGAAGGGCCAAGGCGCCGACGGCCAGGCTCTTCCCTTTGGCTCGTGTGAACCGCTGTATCTCGCCGATCATGGTGTGGCTCCGTAATGCGCTTGCTGAAATGAGTGCTCGATCGCTCTTGCTCATCGCTCGAGCTGACCGAGCTCGTGCGAGCGAAGGTGTACGCGATGCGCGCGCAGCGCAGCGATAAGTCGATGAGCGTATGCGTGCGCACGTACGTTGATTGCCGTATGCGAGAGGTCTTGCGTTTCTCGTCGAGCGAGTCGAAGTCGGTTGAGTGCGTCATTTCGGCGCACGTTCGAGCGCCAGAGAATGGCGCTTGCACCGGAGCGGAGCGCGAGGGCGCGCGAGTCACGAGTCGATGGGCGGCCGTAGGGAGCGCGCCAGCAGCGACATTGTGTCGCTGCGCGCAGGTTGGAGGGTGAATTGGAGGCGCAGAGGTGCGCTAACGGTTCAGCTACGGCCTATAGCCCACAGCCTGTAGCCTGAGCGGACGCTTCTCGTCAGCCTGGCACGATGGTTGCTCTTACATGGGCGCTCATTGATGTAGCGGGACAATGGAGTGGACGTGAGCGTAAGCGCCACACAACGCATCGTGCGCATCCGGCGCGAGTACAACACGTGGGTGGCGACCGAGACGCTCGAGGACTATGCGCTGCGCTTCGCGCCGCGCTCGTTTCGCAAGCTCTCGGAGCGACACGTCGGCGAGACCGCATTCGGCGCAGTTTCGTTTCTCGCGCTCGAAGCGATCGGCGGCACGCTCATGGTGGAGCACGGTTTTACCAATGCGCTGTGGGCGATCCTCGCGGTGGGCCTCATCATCTTCGCGACCGGCTTGCCGATCTGCTACTACGCGGCCAAGCACAACATCGACATGGATCTGCTGGCGCGTGGTGCCGGCTTCGGCTACATCGGCTCGACGATCACCTCGCTCATCTACGCCTCGTTCACCTTCATTTTCTTTGCGCTCGAGGCGGCGATCATGGCGCTCGTATTCGAGCTGTACTTCGGCATCCCGCTCGCGCTCGGTTACTTGCTGAGCTCGGTGCTCATCATTCCGCTCGTCATGCACGGCATCACGCTCATCAGTCGGCTGCAGCGGTGGACGACGTTGCCGTGGCTCGTGATGATGATCGTGCCGTTCATCTTCATCCTCGCCAAGAAGCCAGATCTGGCGCACGAGTGGCGGTCTTTCGCGGGCTACACGGCCGGCAGCACGGAGTTCAGCCTGCTGTCCTTCGGCATGGCGGCAACGGTGTCGTTCTCGCTCATCGGGCAGATCGGCGAGCAAGTCGACTTTCTGCGCTTCTTGCCCGAGAAGACTCCGCAGAACCGCCGCAAGTGGTGGGCGGCGCTCTTGATCGCAGGTCCTGGCTGGATCGTGCCGGGCGTGCTCAAGCAGTTGGCCGGGGCGTTTCTCGCGTTCCTGTGCTTGCAGCATCTCGTGCCGGTAGAGCGCGCCGAGCAGCCGACGCAGATGTATCTGACGGCATGGGGCTATGTCTTCGACGATCCGCGCTGGGCGCTCGCGGCAACGACGATCTTCGTGATCCTCTCGCAGACGAAGATCAACGTCATGAACGCCTATGCAGGCTCGCTCGCATGGTCGAACTTCTTCTCGCGCCTGACGCACAGCCATCCTGGGCGAGTCGTCTGGCTCGTGTTCAATGTCGCCATCGCGCTCCTGCTCATGGAGCTCGGTGTGTTCGGGGCGCTCGAACAGGTGTTGGGCCTGTATTCATGCGTGGCGATCGCCTGGGTCGGGGCGCTCGTCGCAGACCTCACGATCAACAAGCCGCTCAAGCTGAGCCCGCCGTTCATCGAGTTCAAACGTGCCTATCTCTACAACGTCAACCCGGTCGGGGTGGGCGCGACGCTCGTTGCGTCGGTGTTGTCGATCGTCGCTTACACCGGCGCGTTCGGGGAGCTGATGCATGCGTTCGCGCCGTTCGTGGCGCTCGTGACCGCGATGGTGCTAGCACCGGCCATTGCCTGGGCGACGGGCGGGCGGTACTACATTGCGCGTGCTCGGCCTCGCCCCGAGGAGCTGTCGTCGCATTGCTGCATCTGCGGCACGAAGTTCGAGCAGGAAGACATGGCGTTGTGTCCAGCCTATGCGGGGACGATCTGCTCGCTCTGCTGTACGTTGGATGCGCGCTGCCACGACATGTGCAAGCGTGCGAGCGCGCGGCCGGGCGCAGCGGCGCGCTCGGTGCTCGAACGCTGGCTGCCCTGGCTCAAGGGCATTTCGCCAAACGCATTGGCGCGCCTGCAGCGCTTTGCCCTGTACTTCGCCTTCGTGTTCGGCGGCGTCAGTGCGCTCATCTGGCTCGTCTATCACCAACAGCTCGTATCGCTGCGCTTGGCGCCGGTCGATCCGGCCGATCTCTTGTTGAACACGGTGTCGATGATCTGGGCGGCATCGCTCGTCGTCTGCGGCGTGGCGGCCTGGTGGCTCGTGCTCACGCGAGAGAGCCGTGCGGTGGCCGAGGAGGAATCGAACCGCCAGACGATGCTCTTGCAGCAGGAGATCGAGGAGCATCGCAAGACCGACGCCGCGCTTCAGAAGGCCAAGGAGGCGGCAGAGAATGCGAATCGCGCCAAGAGCCGCTTCATCGCGAGCATGAGTCACGAGCTGCGCACGCCGCTCAACAGCATCATCGGCTATGCGCAGATCCTGCAGAAGGACCCGACCATTCCGGCTCATCGGCGCGACGCGATCGACACGATCCGCCAGAGCGGCGAGCATCTGCTGGCACTCATCGAAGAGACGCTCGATGTGGCGCGCATCGAGGCGTCGCAGTTCAAGCTGAGGCCCACGCCCACCAACTTCGCGGAGTTCCTCACGCAGATCGTCAACATGTTTCGGGTGGCGGCGGACCGCAAGGGCATTTACTTCCGCGTCGGACTGCCCGATCGGTTGCCTCGCGTGGTGCGCATGGATCAGCAGCGCGTGCGGCAGATTCTCATCAACTTGATCGGCAATGCCGTCAAGTTCACCGCTAAGGGCGGAGTGGAGCTCAAGATCCACTACTCGGGCGATATCGCGCGCTTTCATGTGATCGATACGGGGCCGGGCATCGCACCGGCGGACATCGAGCGCATCTTTCAGCCGTTTCAGCGCGCCCAGAGCACGCGGAACGCGGACGACAGCACGGGTCTTGGGCTCACGATCAGTCGCATGATCACCGAGCGCATGGGCGGCGAGCTCAAGGTCGAAAGCGAGCTCGGCAAGGGCAGCACGTTCATCCTGCGTTTGTTCCTACCGGAGCTGCGCGGGACGCGTATCGACTCGACCCTCGAAGAGGTCACGGGCTATCGCGGCGCCAGGCGCCGCCTGCTATTGCTCGACGATCAGCCCGAGCAGCGCGCCGTCATTCGCAGCATGTTGCAGCCATTGGGATTCGTCATCGAGGAGGCCTCGTCCGGCGAGGAGTGTCTCGAGAAGCTAGCCGAAGGTGCGCCGGATGCGCTGCTTCTGGATCTTTTCATGCCGGGTATGAATGGGTTCGAGGTGTGTCGGCAGGCGCGGGAAGAGCTGTGCTGGGACGGACCGATCATTGCCGTCTCGGCCAACGTGTTCGACGCGGATCGCGAGCGGGCGCTGGCGTGCGGCTGCAATGCCTTCGTGACGAAGCCGGTGCACTTGCGGACGCTGCTCGAGCAGCTGCAGATTCAACTTGCGCTCGAATGGATAGGGCACAAAGCGCCGCCGGCAGGCGAACGGGAGCCGGAGTGGCCGGCGGTGCCACCGACGGATCGTTTGCTGGCGCTGCGCGAGCATGCGCGGCTCGGCTACGTCAAAGGCGTGAACGAGGAAATCGAGCGCATCGGCGCGGCCGACCCCATATATCGCGACTTCACCGAACGCGTGCGCGAGCTGATCAAGCAGTTCCGTACGGCGGAGATCGTCGCGCTTGTCGAGGAGAGCATCCACCGTGAACGAGCTCATCAGCAATCCGATCGCCCCCAGTCTTGCAACACCGAGGCGTGAGCGACCTGTCGTGCTGATCGTGGACGACACGCCGGCCAATCTGGCGTATCTCTCCGATGCGCTGGATGAAGCCGGCTACATGGTGCTCGTTGCGCTCGATGGTCAGGCGGCGCTCGAGCGCCTCAACCTGTTGACGCCGGACATCATTCTGCTCGATGCCGTCATGCCAGGCATGGACGGCTTCGATACGTGCCGGCAGATCAAGGTGCATCCGACCGCGCGCGACACGCCTGTGATCTTCATGACCGGACTGACGGAGTGCGAGCACGTGGTGCGTGCGTTCGAGGTCGGCGCGGTCGATTACGTGACGAAACCGGTGCGGCAGGAAGAAGCGCTGGCACGCATCGCCACGCACATTCGGCGTTCGCACACATTGATGAAAGCGCACCGCTCCATCGAGGCGTGCGGCAAGGCAGGTCTCACGATGGATATCGACGGCAATATCACTTGGCAGACGCCGCACGTGCGCGAATGGCTGCACACGTATCTCGGCGAGGACACGAACGGCTATCACTGGTGCCGTTTACGGGCGTGGCTCCAGGGGCTTGCCACCGGAAGAACGCCGGCGCGCGATGCGCACACGCATTTTTGCGTGACGCAGCCGCACGGACGGCTGAACATGCACTACGCAGGCGAGATTTCGAGCCACGAGTACTTGCTGCTGATCGACGAGCAGCGTATCGAGGCGTCCGCGCGCAAGCTGCTGGAAAAGCACAATCTCACCGCGCGCGAGGCGGAGGTGCTGAGCTGGGTGGCGGCCGGCAAGACGAACCGCGACATCGCCGAGATCCTGGGCATGAGCCCGCGTACGGTCAACAAACACCTCGAACACATCTACGTAAAGCTCGGGGTGGAAACTCGCGCTGCGGCCGCGGCGATCGCGGTACAAGCCATGACGGCGCCATCGCCGCCGCGAGCATAGGGCTACGGACTACGGCAACGGGTGAATATTTGGCGACGGACGAGCGGCGGTTAAATGAGAGGCGCAGGAGCGCGTTTCTGCCGTAGACTCGCAGGGTCGAAGGCTAGCTGCCGAAGGGCCGTTGCTTCATGTTCGCCAGATTCTTGCTCATTGCTCTCACCGCGCTTACGACGGGAGCTGCGCATGCAGTGACTTTCGTACCGCTTGCGGGTGAGATTACCGTCACGACGTCGCCGGATCGGCGTGAGGCGTCGGTGGCCGTCGCGAACATGGGAATGGTCACCGCGCTCTTCTGCATCGCCTTCGCAGAACCGCTCGACCAGCCGATCAGGCTCGAGGAGAAGGGCCAGATTATTTTTCTGCCGCAGCCGATCGAAAGCTTACCGTTGGGAGGCAAGCTCGAGGGCGTCGAACCCATCGCTCAGACGCTGACGGTGATCCCGGTCAGAGGCCCATCGTTCGCTTTCGTTGCGCAAGGCGTCAAGCCGATCTACGACGCCACGCACGTGTTCGTGATTCGCAAGGTGACGAAGGAGGATGCGGCGGAAGGATGCGGCGCGTCGAGGACTTAGCTGGAACCACCCTCGAGAAGGCTGCATCGTGGCGAGACGGAGGTTCTTGCTCCGGTATGGAGGGCGGCGCTTAGCGTCGGGGAGTCTCTCCGCGGCTGTAGGCTCTGCAGGCAGTGAGTGAATGCGCGCAACGCGCGCATTTGGCTACAGCCTAGAGCCTACGGACTAGCGACCCCTCGGCCCTCCGTACATCCTCCAATTTCCTCCCACCTTCGAACCGACGAACCTTACAGACGTTCAGTGTCATTGAGTCGCGTCGCAGCATCGCGATCGTGTCGGAGGCATCATGCAAATCAACGATCTCTTGAATCAAATCGGCGGTACGAGCGCGATCGCGCAACAGCTCGGCATCAGCGAGCGAGATGCGGCCACGGGTGCGGCGGCGCTGCTGCCGGCGGTCTTGGGTGGCTTCAAGAAACAAGCACAATCGCAGCCAGGAGGCGTGGAAGGTCTCGCCGGAATGCTCGGCCAGCTAGGCGGCGAAGGAATGCTAACCGACCTCTTGAGCGGTCAGCCCGCGAATCTGAATCGCGGCAACGATGTGCTTGGTCAAATCTTCGGCTCCAAGGACGTGAGCCGGGCGGTCGCGCAGAACGCCGCAGGCAAGACGGGACTGGATCCGTCCATTCTCAAGAAGATGCTGCCGATGATCGCGATGCTCGCGGCCGGTTATCTGAGCAAACAGCGCGGATCGGCCGGTGCAGCCGCGCCTGCAAGCAGCGGGCTCGGCAGTCTGCTCGGTCGCGCCCTCGGACAAGGAGGCGGCTCGACCGGCGGTCTCGGCTCGTTGCTCGATCTCAATGGCGACGGCAATCCGCTCGACGACATCGTCGGGATGGCCGGCAAGTTCATGAAGTAAACATGGTTCATAAGCGCGATGGCGCCTGGCGGCGGCCAGCGCGCCTTCTGCGCCAAACATCGGATCGAACCTGTCGAAGAAGTCACCGCGAGAGTGGCGCCACCATCAGCAGGATGAGTTGGAGCTAGGTTACACGGGAGCAATTTGGACTTGTACTCGGCGCAGGACTTCTGAGGTTGCGCGGAGTGAGAAATTCGACGAATCGAGCGTCTTTCGCGATCAACGACGCATCGTAATGGCGAGCACAGGGAAGCGCGGGCGTAATCTTTCCGCGAGCCGAAATGTTCTCGTGCGGAGAGTGCTGTGCGGTTCGCGTCCTGTTTCCTGTGCATCGTCGCTTTCGTGCTCGCCAGTTGCGGTTCGAGTGCGCGCACGGCGGCTGCCGATGATCTGTCGGGTACGTATCGGTTCGAGGGTATCCCGCGTGCGCGGCCGGAGAACTTTCCGAATCCGCTGGTGGACTGGAGCGAGATCGCGCGTCACACGATCTTGAGAATCGAGCAGCGGGGCAAAGATCGATTCGAAGCGCAGTACACGGATACGTTCGGGCGCGTCGTGCGACGAGAGGTTCGCCTCCAGGACGTACCGGGAAGCAAGTTCAGGCACGGCGTGCTGTCGTTCCAAGAACCCGTTCCGCTCGTCGATGCCCCGATGTTGCCGGGACGCGCCAAGCAGTTTGCAGGTACGCGCTTCTTCAAGGATCCGCAGGGCAATCTTCGGGTGATCGGCTTCTTCAAGGAAAAGGGCTGGATGTTCTACCTCGTGCCCTTTTCGGATCAGCACGAATACGACTTCGTGCTCGAGGCGGTCGAGTAACAGCTCGAAGGTTCAGCGCGAAGGGTGGCTTGATTGACTTCCAGCTTGCCCGTCAGGCGAGCGTAATCCACGTCGCGACGCCCACTGCGCAGCGCTCGCCGTCTTCGTCAAAAAGTGCGGTGCCCGCACGGTATTTGCGACCTTCGTGACCGATGGCCCAGGCGACGATGACGCAGGCTTCGTCGATGTGAACCAACCGGTCGATGTGCACTGCGAGCTCGCCCAGCAAGGCGAGGGTCGGATATGCGCTCGCGAAATAACCGGGACAGTCGAGCGCGGCCCAAACGAACTCAGGTCGCGCCTTGTGCGATCCGTTGTCCAGCGTGTCGTCGGGTATCCACGGTGCCGCGTAGATCGACGTGCCGTCGACGGGGCCTGGAAAGATTCGTAACCCGTCGCGATGGCCGCGCGCAGGCCCGCAGACGAAGCAAGTCGGAAGCTCGTGATGCTCGTGGCCCGGGTAGCGCTTCGATGCCTCGAGTGCTTGCGCGTAGGTCGGTGGCGCTGGCGTCTCGACATCGACGACCGTCGGTCGCGCCGTGGCAATCAAGCGCTCGCCTGAATGAACTTCCCACTTGTCGTCGAGTCGTGGTCCCAACGTGAGCTCGCGTTCGAGCGGGACCGGGCAGTGCAAGCGCACGGCGACTGTTTCACCGATCGCAGAGGCGATCAGTCCAGCGACATAGCCGCCGTTGCCGGATTGCGGCGGGCCATTGAAACGAGAGGCGACGACGAAGGACATGATGACGACGCATGGCCAGCGATGGATACAGCATAGCGCGACATGCGAGGGCAGGCTGTAGGGGGTAGGCGTAGCCCGAAGCTGGAATGCCCCGCTTGTAGCAGCGGCAAGGCGATGCGTCGCGCCTCCAGCGGAAGCGTAGTAGCATCGCAACGCGCATATTTCAGGTTCAGATCTCGCTCACCTATGACGTTCATTCGCTCCTATACGCTTTCATTGCTCGCCGCACTTCTGCTGGCCGGATGCGCCAGCGCGCCGGAACCCAAAGCGCAAGAGCCGACGACGCACGCGTTCGACGGCTTGCACTGGTTCAGGAATTCCGCGGAAAGGCGGGCGATCTTCGAGCAGACCTATCGGCTGGCATTCGAGGCGGCACGTGCCCAGTCGGCGGGCAAGGAGCGTGGCGCGTGGGCGGTGATTCTCGACGTCGACGAAACGATCCTCGACAACAGCGAGTACGAGCGCAGGTTGGTGGAGTCGGGGCGTGCGTACCACGGCGACTCGTGGGACGCATGGGTGCTCGAAGAAGCAGCGACCCTGCTGCCCGGCGCGAAGGAGTTCATCGACCGCGTGCGCTCGGAGCTGGGCGGGCGCATCGTGCTGGTCACCAATCGTGACCAAAGTCTATGTGCGGCCACGGAAGCCAACCTGCAGCGGGTCGGCGTTGCCTACGATCTCATCTTGTGCGACTACGAGGGTAAGCGCGACAAGACCTCCCGCTTCAAAGCGGTCACGGAAGGGACGGTGGGCGACGGGCCGCTCGATGTGCTCCTTTGGATCGGCGATAACATCAAGGACTTCCCGGGACTATCGCAAGACGATCGCGGCGATCCAAATGCGTTCGGGGTGAGGTACTTCGTGCTGCCGAATCCGATGTACGGATCGTGGCAATCTGTGCCGTGGAAGTAGTGTAAGACCCGCCGAAGAAGCTCGCCGAGCCTGATCGGCTCGGCTCTCGTTAATCTCCCGTAGGCGATAGACGGAACTCGACGACCGAAGGCAGTCCGTTGAGCTCGTTGCTGAGTGCGCGAGCGTTGTCCGAGTTGTCCGTGCGGATCACCATACGGTACTCGAAATAATCTTCCTGCTTGTCCAGGCGGTAGTTGAGATTGGCGATCGAAAAGCCATGCTTGCGCAGCAACTCGCGCATCGCCGCTTCAGGCAAGGCCTCGTCGCGGGCGAAGCGTACGAGGAAGTGTGCGTAGAACTCGACGGGGATGCGGCTTTCGATCCAGCGAAAGAGCGACAGGACGCCGAATGTGAGCGCCGAGGCGAAGATCGCCGGGAAATAAAAGCCGATGCCGATGAGGATGCCGATGGCTGCCGTCGTCCAGATCGATGCGGCCGTCGTGAGCCCGCGCACCGAAAGGCCTTCCTTCATGATCGTGCCGGCGCCGAGGAAGCCGATGCCGGTCATGATGCCTTGAGCCATGCGCGTCGGGTCCATGGCGATGCGGCCTCCCGAGAGCCCTGGAAACCAGCGGTTCTCATAGACGGTGACGAGCATCAAGAGCGCCGTCGACATGCACACCAATGCGTGCGTCCGAAAGCCTGCGGGACGCCCGTGGTAGCTGCGTTCCAAACCGATCAAGCCGCCGATCACCAAAGCGCTCAGCAGGCGCAGCGCGATCTCGCCGTACGCTGGGTCCAACCATTCTTCGAGCGGGCTCATGGTTCCTTGTCGTCAATCAACTGCTGCGTGGCTGTCGTGGGCTCGATGCATATGCATGAGGCGACGAGGCGAGCATACGGTCAGTGCCGTCAGGGTCGCAACGCAAGGCTCTTCAAATTGAGATCCGTTGACGTGTCGGCGGGGATTCCGAAGCTCAATACGATGAGCTCCGTGTATCGGGCTTACGCGTAATCGAGTAGGGTTGCTTGCGTACCCAGCGGCCACAGGAGCCTTGTCATGGCGGCAAATGTCACGGTTGAGGAATTCACCACCCCCGAGCCGGTCACCGCGACGGAGGAAATGTCGATCGAAGATTTGCAGCACCTGATGAGCGAGCACGGCATTCGTCACTTACCGGTGGTACGCGGCGATGATGTCGTCGGCGTGATCAGCGAGCGGGACGTGCGGCTCGTGGCAGGCCTGACCTCGGCAGAGCGCTTTCAAGTGCGCGCTGCCGATATCATGGCGACGGAGCCGCTCATCGTGCGTGCCTCGGCGCGCTTGGATGAGGTGGCGTACGCCATGTCGGAGAAGAAGGTGGGCAGCGCCATCGTGCTGGACGCGGATGGCAAGCTGCTGGGAATCTTCACCGCGACCGATGCTCTCAATGCTCTGATCGAGATCGTGCGCGGACTCGAGACTTCATCTTGAGCGACGGCGCGGTGGCAGCGTCGCACCGACCGTCGAGCTATTTGAAGAGCTTCGAATAGGCGTCGGCGCTGAAGCCCACGTGCAATGTCGTGCCGCGCTCGAGCACCGGCCGCTTGATCATCGAGGGCTGCTCGAGCATGAGCTTGATGCCTTTCGCGCGCGTGAGGTTGGTCTTCTGATCGTCCGGCAACTTACGAAACGTGGTGCCGGCGCGATTGAGGAGCGTCTCCCAGCCGACCGCGTCGGCCCAGCGTTCCAACGTTTTCTTGTCGATGCCGGCAACCTTGTAGTCGTGGAAGGTGTACGACACGCCGTGGTCGTCGAGCCATGCCCGCGCCTTCTTCATCGTGTCGCAGTTCTTGATGCCGTAGAGAGTGATCGTCATGTGAACCAATGATGCGCACCTGGCGGCTAGCAAGGGGAGAGGATAACGGATCGCGCAGTTATCCGATCGTCGTGCAGGGTACGCCGACGACGCCCATCGATATTTGGACACCCACCTGTCTCGCGATCGCGCTGAAGACCCCGACCGAATCCCAATTCGGGACACCCACCGATTCGGCAGCCGAAGTCGGGCGGGCACATCGATCTCAGCTGCTACCCATGGACCAATTTGGGGGCCAATTTGGGACACGCACCAATCGATCGCTGGCCGATCAGCCGGGGTGCGTCGGTCGTAAGTGATTGATTCGTAACGGCGACTGAGGGCTGGGCAGGTTCCGCACACGCCGGGATACTCGTGGGTGTCCCCGAATCGGCGCGAATTAGATGGGTGTCCCCGAATCGGTGGGTGTCCTCGATTAGGTGTGTCGACGAGGGTGGATGGGTGTCCAGAACTTACTCGATTAGGTGTGCGACGAGGGTGGATGGGTGTCCAGAACTTAATAGGTTCGGAATTTGGTGTGTGTCCCGAATTGGGCCGAACTGGGAAGGGCGATGGGTGCGTGTCCCGAACTGGGGACGTGGTTGGGCGGCGCAGCCGGGCGGTGGGTGTCCCGAATTGGATGGGTGTCCCCGAATCGGGCGGGGCGGTGCAGATGCGTCGGGTGGGTATCGGGACACCCACCGTCCTGTCGATGGGTGTCCCGGTTTTGGCTAGTGCCGTTACTGGCCGAGCAGCTCGTTGCGGTGCGCTTCGAAGAGCTCGCGGATGCTGGTCGCCGGGCGGCCGGTGATCTTGGCGAAGTCGTCGCTGACCACTTCGAACGACGGACCGCCGAAGCCGCGGCGCGCGGGGGCGTTCGGATCCGGGGCCACCAGCTGGATCTTTTTGCCCGTCACGGCGCTCGCTGCCGCCGCAATCTCGCGCGGGCCGATCAGCTCGGGGCCGGTGATGTCATACGCCTTGTTCTCGTGTCCGGGGTTGGCGAGGACCGCGGCTGCTGCAACGGCGCAGTCTTCGCGCGTGATGTAGCCGATGCGGCTGTCCGAATCCGACACCACCGCCTTGCCGTCGGCCAGCATCTTCGCGGCCTGCTGCACCAGTCCGTTCGCGTAAATCGAGTTACGCAGCATCGTCCAGGCGACGCCGCTGTTCTTGATGGTCTCTTCGGTGGCGAAGTGATCGCTCGCAAGGCCCGTGCGATCGCCGCGGCTGATCGCCACGAACGAGGTGTAAACGATGTGCTTGATGCCTACGGCCACGGCGGCGTCGACGGCGCGCTTGTGCGCTTCGGGGCGCGGGCCGGCATCCAAGCCGATGCTGATGAGCAGCAGCTTCGTGCCGCCGGCATAGGCCGCCGGCAGCGACTCGGGCTTGGTGAAATCGCCGAAGCGTGTCGTGGCGCCGAGCTTGGCGTATTCGTCGAGCTTCTCCGGCGTGCGGCTCACGAGAATGAGATCGCTTGCGGGCACGCCGCGCGCGAGCAGCTCCTTGACGACGAGATTACCGAGCTGTCCGGACGCGCCGGAGATGACGATCTTCTCGCGCTTGGCGTCGGCTTGAGCAGCGGCAAGTCCCGCATTGCCGACCAGAAGGGCTCCGAAGGCCAGTATGGCTGCCGTGAGCGTGTGCAGTCTCTTGTATAGGGTTCGCATGGTTGTGAAGTCGTGCTTGCGAGTCTGATGGGTCGAACGTAAAGGCTCGATCTGCCATGGCGTTGAATGCCGGCAATGCAGCCTCTGGCCGGATCATGCCACGGTTGCCGGTAGTAGGGCGGTCTCGGAACAATTATTCACAGCGCAGATAGGTGCCCGCGCGTACAAGCGCACATCATCGAATGGATCGTGCGTGCGGAGAACGCGCTGACAACGCACGACACCGTTCGGGCGGAGGGACGCGGTTATCTAGCGAGCCGCGTATGGAGTGCCGCGAGTCTCGCCGCGCGCTGGCTTCAGCGCGCGGCGATCTCGGGGAAGCGGGTGTGACGACTAGACGTCGTCTTCGAGTCTGACCGTCAGGCCTGTAATGGGCTTGTCGTTCTCGTCGAGGAAGCGGGCGCAGAAGTCGGTCGCGCCGCCGCCGTTGACGATGGCGGCCACGATGACGTTGCGGCCCTTCTTGAGCGTCAGGCGCTTCGACACGCCGTCGTCGATGACGGTCTGACGATCGTTGTAGAGCTCGATCACACGCTCGCCGTTGAGCCACCAATTCGATGCGGCATTCGAGCCGATCGCAAGACGCACGTTCTTCATCTCGGTCGGCGAATCCACGATCGTGACCGCCCAGAAGACGACGTTGGTGGTCGGCTTATGCATCGGCCAAGCGAAGTGGTACAGGTTGAGGTTGTAGAGCTTCGTGTCGAGCGCGTGCCACTTCGGATTGCCCTCGAGATTGGCCGTTCCGCCTTCGCGCGGAACCGTGAGCATGTTCGGCAACGGCTTCTCACGCAGCGCTTCCTGCACGGCGCTCTCGGTCAGGATTCCGTTCATCGGAATCGGCTCGAGCACGAGCCAGCGACGAATGAAGCCGCGCGAGTCGACTTGCTGCGTCTTCGTCGTCGGCCGCGACAAGGTCTTCGCGGGCGGCCGCGGCTCGGCTTCATCCGCGTGGAGCGCACCGACTGGCAGCGCCAGCCCGAGCGCGACGATCGCCATCGTGTACGCGTGGAGCGTTCTGCGAATCTTCATTACGGCACCCTGATATGCCAGCGCTGACGGTCGCTCGACGGATCGAACTTCGCGAGCGTGGGCATGCTGCTGCCGACGGCAGACAGCGCGAGTTGTTCTTTCGACCCGGGAATCTCCTTTGGCATGATCCGATAGGTTCCGTCGGTCAGTTGATCGATGCGCCACAGCTGTTCCGGTGCGCCAGTGAAGTGGCGCACGGCAACGAGCTCGCCCTCCGCGGTGGCTGCAAGCGCGCGCTCCGTACCGTCGATCGTGATCTTGAAGTACGGCGAGCCGAGATAACCGCCGGCTCCTTGCACCGGCGTGATCGTCCATTTCTGCTGAGCCTGCAGCATCGCAGGTGCGAGTCGCACGTCGACATCGCCGGCCGGCCAGTTGGCCGCGACTTGCTCCGGCTTCTGATCCGGAATCGCCGGCAGCGGCGGCGGCTCGGCGGGCGGCGGAGGCGGCGGGCCGCCTGGACCGCCTGGACGACGCGGACGCAAGCCGCCGACCGGAATGCCCTGGACCGCGAGCTCGAGCACGGTGCCCGTGCGCACGGACTCGATCACGTACGTGCCGGCACGCAAGTTCTCTCCCGCTACGGGCCAGCCGTCGCGCCAGAGCAGGGGCTGGATGTCGAGCACGCTGACGCCGCCGCGATCGAGATCGGCTTCCCAGTGCAGCGAGAACTTCTCGACGCCTTCTTCGACCTTGAACAGGCCGAAATGTCCGGGGCCGATGTAGCGGTCGCGCGAGCCAAGGAACAGCTTGCCGCCGCCTTCGATCATGTCGACGCCCATGTTGTCGAGATACGGCCCGGTGACTTTGCGCGAGCGGCCCATGCGAATGTTGTACGTTGAGTTCGGGCCTTGGCAGCACGAGCCGTGCGTGACGAGCAGGTAATACCAGCCGTCGCGATAGATGATGATCGAGGCTTCCGAATTGATCGCGATGTTGATCGGCTCGCGATTCGGATAGCGCCGCAAGCCGGTCTTGGGATCGAGCTCGACCAGGCGGATGTAACCGAAGTAAGAGCCGTAGGTGAGCCACAGCCGTCCGTCGGTCGGATCGAGGAACACGCCGGGGTCGATGGCATTGCAATCTTCGATGCCGTCGGACCACACGACGGGACCGGCATCGGTCCAGCCATACTCCGGCGACTCCGGATCGAGCGTGCGGCCGACGAGCAGGCCGATCGCGGATCGCGGTTGCGTGCCGGGCGCGGAGTAATAGAGGTAGTACTTGTCGTTGAGACGGATGATGTCCGGCGCCCACGTGTTGTTGCCGCCGCGCGCGAGCGTTTCAGGACCCGGCTTGCCGCCCGGCACGGCGGACATCACGAGGCCGGCGCGTCGCCACGTCCAGCCATCGTCCGATACGGAAAACGGCAAGCCGTTGCCGGTGCCGTACGCGTAATAGCGACCGTCGTGAACGATGATGGTGGAAGGATCGTGCATGTGCGGGTGGCCGTCGAGCGCGGCGGCCGATGCGGTGGTTCCCGCGAGCGCTGCGAACGCAAGCTGCAATATTCGACGAAGCATGAGCGTGCGTGTTCTTGTGAGTTGTTGGGTCGGAAGCGATAACCATAGCACGTGCGCGCGCGAGTGGAAGAAAGCGCACGGCGCGCGCGGCGCTCAATTGCGCAAAGATTTCTATATTTGTGTCCGCGCAGCTGCGGCGCGCGCAAGCACTACGACATCGATGATGAAAGAAAAAGGGCACCTCTCGATGAGAGGTGCCCTGCAATGCGGCGACGATCGTTGTCAAGTCGACGCTCAGCGTCCGAGGTAGTTCATGAGCCAGTTCATGGCAGGTCGCCGCGTCCCGTCGTTGTAGATCAAGCCGCTACCGTTCACCCAAGTCGAGCCGACGACGTAACCCCAGAGCGTGATGCCGGCGACCGATGGATGGTTGTAGAAGATCGGGAACTGCGCCTGCATGATCGCGAGCTGCTCTTGGTCGTTGGTCCGTGCGACGTCGTACTCGGAGATGTAGATCGGCAAGCCGAGCGCGGCGACTTGATTGAGCTTGTTCTGAATGTCGCTGACGGACCAGTTCTCGAGTCCATGCGCTTGCAGCCCCAAGGCGTCGACGACACCCGCATTGACCGCCGGCGTGGCCATCTGGATGAACGCCTGCGTGTCCCAGCTCAGCACGTTGTAGTCGTTGAGGATCAGAATGGCGTTCGGGCAGTACTGCCGTGCCAACTGGAAGGAGCGAATGATCCAGTTGCTGCCGAATGCGCTCTGCGCGTACGTTGCAGGTGCATGGCCCGGTGTTGCCTCGTTGACGACGTCGATCATCGCCGTGTTCGGATAGCGCGCGCAGAAGTCGCGAATCCACTCTTCGATTTCCTCAGCCTGCTCGGCCGGGCTCAACGAATAGATCCAGCTCGGCGCTTGATTGCCCCATACGAACGTGTGCTGCTTGAACGGAATGCCGTGCTGCATGGCGTAGTTGTAGGCGCGGTCGAGTCCGCTCCAGTCGTAAACGTCACGAACCGCTTCGACGACGCCCCATTTGCCTTCGTTCTCGGGCGTTATCTGATCCCAGTACTGAATGAAATCGGAGCGTACGTTGCCGTTGGTCGTGATGTTGCCCACGAAGAACGCAGGCAGGGACGGATTGCCGTTGCCGCCGCCGACGACATTGCCGAAGCCGATTACGCCATTGCAGTGCATCCATTCGCTGAAACCGCCGTTGCCGCAGCTGCCGTTCGCCCATACGGCCGTGTTGTAGCTCTGCGCTTCGGTTTGGCGCGTCTCGCCGTTGACGACGATGTAATCGACCACGACGTCGCGGCTGCCGCCGTCGTCATTGGTGAACGCGACGGTGATGCCGCCGGTCAAGTTCGTCGAGGCGGTGTAGTCTTGAAAGCTCGTCGTCAATGTCCAGGTGGCGATGTCGGTGTTGTCGACTCGCAGCGTGATCGACTCTTGTCCGGTGGTGCCGCGCGCTCGCACCGAGATGGTGTTGGCCTGGACCGGGCTCGAGACATTGCCGAAGCCGATGACGCCATTGCAGTGCATCCATTCGCTGAAGCCGCCGTTGCCACAGCTGCCGTTCGACCACACGGCCGTGTTGTAGCTCTGCGCCTCGGCTTGACGCGTCTCGCCGTTGACGATGATGTAATCGACGACGACGTCGCGATTGGCAGCGTCATTCGTGAACGCAACCGTGATGCCGCCCGTGAGCGTCGTCGTTGCGGTATAGTTCTGAAAGCTCGTCGACAATGTCCACGTTGCCACGTTGGTATTGTTGACGCGAAGCGTGATCGACTCGCTGCCGGACGTGCCGCGTGCGCGTACGACGATCGTGCTCGTGCCGCTTTGTGCGCTCGCAAGCGAAACGAGCGCCATGGTCAGTACGGCAGTGAGCGTGGCCAGTGCGCCGATACGCACTCTCGTCCAATACCCCCTGAGCTCCGTGAGATCGCTAGCGTTCACTACGTCCATCGATATGCCCTCCATTTGGTCCTTGGAGACCGCTCGTGAAGAAGTCTCATGAGCGGCGTGAGGAACCTGCTCATCGGCAGGCTCCACGTCCGGCGACGAAGATTCATCGCCGGAAATTTCTTCGATGACGTGCAGGGTGCAGCGCGCGTGACGAAGCGCGTGCGAGGTGAGGCGCAGAGCGATGCTCACGCGGGAGCAGGCATCCTTCGGACGATTGCCCGTGGGGTGAGAGCGAGACGCCCGCCGATCCAGGCGCGGCGTCGACGTCCTGCCGAGCTTGCGTGGCCATGAAGCAATCCGCTGCTGCTCGTCTCAACTGGCGCGGATACTAACGCAGCTGTTTCGCAGCGGCGCCGCCAAATCGGCCTCTCGGCGTACGTATGTATCACTAAGCGAAAATGCGGACGGCGTGCCGCCGCCGATCCTCGCGAGGCCATGGCAGCGATCGCCGTGCGCGAAGGACGCTCGACCCGTCGAGGAGGCTCATTTGCAAAATTGTCGAGGCCGACGGTAGCATGGTGCTCGCCGCCGCGACCGGCGGCTCTTGCCTCTCATCGAGAAGCAGGGTGGGGGCGCTGCTCAGCGGCCCGGCGGGAGTGCCGTCGGGTCGTTGAGAGCGACGAGCCTGCATCTCGTCCCTGATCTGCCGCGAATCCCGCCGCCGTTTTGCCGAGCGCTTTCCTGTTCGACGACGAGCGTTCTGATGGCTCGCCTACGGACCTCGCGCGCGCTTGCCGCGTTCTCTTTGAAAGGAGAGCGCCATGCAAGAGACTTTTCAAAGTGAGACGGACGAGTGGCTGCGCGCCGGCCGCCAGGCGCTCGTATCGGGCACGCTTGCGAGCGTACTGTCGACTGCCGTGCTCGCACTCGTGGGCAAGACCACGATGAACAAGCCAGCCGCGCCTACGAACGCAACGAGCCATTGGTTGTGGGGCGAGGAAGCATTTGCGTCGCACGAGCCCACGCTCGAGCACACGGCCGTCGGTTACGCGACGCACCATGCATCGGCTGTGATGTGGGCGACGCTGTTCGAGCGCTGGCTGAACTACAGAGGGGCGGTGCGCCCGAGCGAAATCGTACGCGACGCCGCTGCCATGACCGCGCTGGCATCCTCTGTCGATTACGGGCTCACGCCGCCGCGGCTGCGGCCGGGCTTCGAGCAGCATTTATCGGCGGGCGAGCTGTTCGGAGTTTTTGCCGCGTTCGGTGCGGGGCTTGCGCTCGGTGCGGTGCTCAATCGCCGCCACGAGCGTCGGCTCGCGGAGCTGATGAATCTCCCGGCCGACGAGACGGTGCATTGACGCGAAGGACGCGCTACTCCGCAATGCGTGCGCCATCGACACGGAAGCGCACGTACGAAAGCTGCTCGGGCGGAATCGCGCCGACGCCGGCGTCGCCCGCGATGCGCTGATTCGGCTTGAGCACGTCGCGGATAACGATCGGTGACGCTTCGCGCACGATGCGGCCAGCATTGTCGACGAGCACGGGCGTGATGCGAATCATCGTAAGCGGCAGCGGCGCGCGATTCTCCACGATCAAGAGCAGGCGGCCTTGTCGATCGATCTCACCGCCGGTGGCGAGGTAACGTCCGGGGTTGCGCGGTAGATCGACCCGCACGAGCTCGGTCGCGGCCAGCTGGCCGTAGCGGCTGTTCGAGCTGGCTGCGGCCTGGTAGTGCTCGAGCGCGCGGTCCACCTCGCCGCGCTCTTTCGCGATATTGCCGAGGAAGTAGGCGGCCGGTGCGGTCGGCAGGAGCGCGGCGCTCTTGCGCAGCCATTCTTCCGCCTTCGTCTTGTTCCCGACCTGGTACTGCGCAAGACCTGCGCCCAAGTACGAGCCGAAATAATCCGGGTCCAGCTCGATCGCCTTCTCGTAATGAGGAAGCGCAGCCTGCGGATTTTTCGCGCTGAGCTCGATGTCGCCGAGCAGTTGATGGAAGCGGGCTTCGTGCGGAACTTGAGCGACGGCTTCGCGCGCGAGGCGGCGCGCCGTGGCGAGGTCGTTCTTCTGCGCGGCGCGGCTCGCCTCATCGTGCTTGTCGTAGGCCGGCTTCATTTTGAGGAGCGGCGCGATCATCGCGGCGTAACGCTCCTCGCCGAGCTCGCCGCCGCGCCCCAGCTCTTCGAGCAGTTTCTTGTTCTGCGCGACACGTTCGGTCGATGGCGGGTGCGATGCGAACAGTCCTTCGAGCCAGCTTTGGCGAGTATTCGCTTGCTCGGAGAGCCTGACGAAGGTTTCCTGCAAGGTGACCGCACCGATCGGATCGTAGCCGGCCTTCTTCATGTAGCGCATACCGTAGTGATCCGCTTCAAGCTCGTGCTCGCGGCTGTAGCGCGTCTGGATGAGCTGTGCGCCGACGCCCGCGCCCTGCAAGACGAGCGCCGCGACATTCTGATTGACGTCGCCGACCATCGCGCCGATCTGCGCGAGCGCAAGGCCTGCCTGCAGCAGTGTGCCGCGTTCTTGCGCCTTGGCTCCGTGGCGCGCCGCCGCGTGCACGATCTCATGGCCAAGCACGGCCGCAAGCTCGGCTTCGTTCTTGAGCTCGGTCAAAAGGCCGCGATTGATCGCGATCTTGCCGCCGGGCAGTGCCCACGCATTCGGCACGGAGTTGTTGAGCACGACGAACTCATACGGCAGCGCGCGATCCGACACGGCCGCGAGCTTGCGCCCGACCTCGTTCACATAGGTCGTGAGCTCGGGCAGTACGTCGAAATTGCCGCCTTCCGATTGCTGCGTCGGGGCGTAGTACTGCTCGCCGAGCTTGACCTCCTGTGCTTCGGAGATGAATTGCAGCTCTTTCTTGCCGGTGACTGGATTGACGCCGCAGGCCGTCAAGGCAGCGACGGCGAACAGATAGATGATGAGTCGCAGGAAGCGCATGAGAATCCCCTGCGCTAATCATTGTGGGAAAAACTCCGGGGAGCAAGGGGCGGCGCGCCAGGCCGCAGATGAAGGCGAGCGCTATGGATCTCGTGACGCAGAGGAGGGCATGCGATCCGAGCGAGATCGGCCCCAAAAGAAAAAGGCCGGGTGTCCCCGGCCTCTTTCGTTCGCTGGCCTGCCAGCGTGGTGCTTACCAGCGACGCTGGCCGCCACCGCGCGGCTTGTCCTGCGCCTCGTTGACCTTGAGCGGGCGACCGCCCATGTCTTGGCCATTCAGGTTCTGGATCGCGCGGGCGGCATCGGCACGCGGCATTTCGACGAAGCCGAAACCGCGGGGACGACCCGTGTCACGATCGTTGATCAGGGCAACGGATTCCACCGTGCCATGCTGCTCGAACAATGCGCGAACGGCGGCTTCATCGGCGGTGAACGGAAGGTTGCCAACGTAAATCTTACTCATACTAAAAAGACCTCAATACCGGCTTCGTCAACGGAGCGAAGCCAAACGACTACAACAGCCATGCGTCATGCACGCTGCCTCCTGGATCGCGACGTTATGGCTTTGCAGTCCCTGAGGGAGGCGAGGCTTGGGTCTCTGTGCGTGCGTACTGTGAAACAACAGTGGCGCTGGATGCTTTCAGCCGCGTAGGAGCGCGGAGGTGCACCGTTCAGAGGTCCCGGCGCGGCCAACTAGCCAAGGAGGGAAAACGAGAACGAAACGAACCGAGGCCCACTATACACGTTTGCAGGCACAAAGCCAGGATTATTTTCTGGCATGCACCGAAGCGTGTGCCTGCTCACAAGTCCGGGCCTGTGCAGTCAAACTGCAGGCTACGCGCGAACACGGTAAGTCCGACACGTAAGCTCGCGTAGCAGCATCCTCGCGTGTTGACTCGCCTATAACCATCGCGCAACGCCACTGAAATTGCCGCAGCGAAAAGCGGGTTCCTAGCATCTGCTGCCGCCCTGAGGAGAGGGCAAGTACACACTTCAAGGAGCAGCAGATGCAATTCGCACATTCGGCATTCAAGCCGCTACGCAGCGTTATCGTTCTTCTGTCGATCGCCCAGGTGGGCTGGGCTGCCGCGGTCGATGATGCAACCGTGGAGCGTATTCACGAACGCGCCATCACGATCGATGCGCACCTGGATTTGCCCGATGGCTTCGATCCGCAGGCGGCACGCTCGGATACCGACGGTCAGTTCGACCTCGCCAAGCTCGAACGCGGTCGCTTGGACGTGGCCACGGTCGCCTTGTTCGCGCCGCCGGCCAAGACGACGCCGCAGAACATTCAGGAGGCGCGCGCTCACGTCGATCGCCAGCTCGCGACCATCAAAGCGTTCGTCGCGGCCAATCCCGATCGCCTGACGCTGGTGAAGTCGCCCGCGGAGATCGAGCAGACGGCCGCAGCTGGCAAGCACGCCATTCTGCTCAGCTTCCTCAATGCGCTGCCGCTCGGCGACGATCTCGGTCTGCTCAGCCGCTACTACCGCGAGGGCGTACGCGTATTCGGTTTCGTGCACGCGAGCAACAACGCCTTTGCCGACTCGTCGCGTCCGAACGGCGCGTTCGGCGACAAGCCCAATGAGCATGGCGGTCTGACGCCGCTCGGCAAGCGCGCCGTCGCGGAGCTCAATCGGCTCGGCATCGTCATCGACGTGTCACAGCTCACGCCGGCCGGCGTGCTGCAGACGCTCGAGCTGAGCCGCGCACCGGTGATTGCATCGCATTCGGCGTTGCGCAGCCGTGTGGATGTGCCGCGCAACCTCACCGACGAAGAGCTCAAGGCAATCGCCAAGCATGGCGGTGTCGTGCACATCGTGGCGTTCGCGAGCTACTTGAAGTCCGATCCGAATCGGCGCGCGCAGTACCAGCGCGACATCTGGGATGCCTTCGGCCTGAAGCAGGGCGTCGACGATCCGAAGACGAAGCTCGATGCGGCGACGTACGCGAAGTTCCAGGCGGCCTACAGGAACTATTCCGCCAACAGCTGGCGCTATGCGTCGCTCGACGACTACGCCGATGCCATCGACGCCGCCGTCAAGCTCGTCGGCATCGACCATGTGGGAATCAGCTCCGACTTCAATCACGGCGGCGGCGTGACAGGCTTCGCGCACGTGGGCGAGGCGCGCAACGTCACTCGTAAGCTCCTCGAGCGCGGCTACAGCGAGGCGGACATCCGCAAGCTCTGGGGCGAGAACTTCCTGCGCGTCTTCCGCGAGGTCGAACAGGCGGCGCGCGTCCTGCAGTCGGCCGTGCGGTGAGGTTTGGGGTCGACATCGCCATGTCGATTGGCGATGTCGACATTCCTTGTGATCGCTTCGTGACCGCGTGTCTGCATATCTAGATGACTAACGAATATCTATCGTGACCGCTTCGTGTCCGCCTCTCGACTGATCGAGTGACCTTCCTTTCCTAGAGTGTCTAGCCAGCGCGGGATGGGCCGCGAAATTGATCGATCAACACAGGAGAGGATACATGTCTTACGACAGAGCGTTCGGCGGGCTTGCCGTGGCGATTGCCGCCGCCCTTGCCGCGGGCGCGCCGGCAGCGGCACAGAACGGAGCACAGAGCGTGGACGGCACGGATGCGCTCTCAGAGGTCATCGTCACCGGCACCCGACGTGCGGAGCGGACGGTGGCCGAGTCGAGCGTACCGGTCGACATCGTCAGCGCGGACGATCTACAGGCGATCCCGCACGCGGATCTAAACAACAAGCTCCAGGCAACCGTCCCGTCTTACAACGTCAAGCGCCTGCCGCTCGCGGACGGCGCGATCTTCGTGCGGCCGGCTGCGCTGCGCGGGCTGTCGCCGGACCAGACGCTGGTGCTGGTCAACGGCAAGCGGCGCCATCGCTCTGCCTTCGTCGATGTCACGGCGCAAGGTGCGCAGGCAGTGGATCTGGCGCACGTCCCGCAGATCGCGCTCGGGCGCGTGGAAGTGCTGCGCGACGGCGCTTCGGCGCAGTATGGCTCCGATGCCATTGCAGGCGTGATCAATCTCATCTTGAGCGACGAGATCGAGCCGACGGCTTACCTGCAATGGGGCGAGTACTCGGAAGGCGACGGGCGCAGCCTGCAAGCGGCGGTGCGCGGCGGTTTCGAGCTCGGCGGCGCGGGCACGCTCACGCTGAGCGCGGAGTACACGGATGCGGAGGCGACCTCGCGTTCGCTGCAGCGGCCGCAGGCGCAAGCGCTCATCGATCAAGGCGAACCGTATGCGAGCAGCGTGCATCAGCCCGTGGTGCAGCGCTTCGGTCAGCCGGATCTCGAAGGGTTCCGCGTCTTCTACAACCTGAGGCTGGGTCTGAGCGATACGCTCACCGCATACGCCTTCGGAAACTTCGCGGACACCAAGGGCATCAACGATTTCAACTGGCGCGCACCGGCCCCGGCGGCTGGCTTCGGTCAAAGCAGCGCCTTCAATCGTTCGATCTATCAGGATGGGCCGAACGCGATATTCCCGGATTGGGATCTGCGCTCGATCTATCCGGGCGGCTTCACGCCGCGGTTCGGCTCGAAGCAGGACGACTACTCGACGGTGATCGGCTTGCGCGGCGAGCCGAGCGCTAACTTCGCCTGGGATCTGAGCGGCTCGTACGGCTACAACAAGATCGACTATTTCCTGCACGAGACCATCAATGCCTCGCTCGGTCCGCTTTCGCCGACGTCGTTCGACGCGGGCTCGCGCGATCAGGCCGAGTACAACGTCAACCTCGACTTCGTCTATCGCTGGGATGCAGGTCTCAGCGAGCCGGTCAATGTGGCGTTCGGTGTCGAATACCGGCGCGAGACATTCGGCATTCAGGCGGGTGAGCCTGCTTCTTACGAAGTCGGTCCGCTGCGCGATCTGCCGCCCGGCGCGAACGGCTTCCCGGGCGCCTCGCCGCAGCAGGCGGGCGAGTGGTCGCGCGACAATTATGCGGTCTACGTCGATGTCGATGTCGATGTCACCGATCGCTGGAACGTCGGCGTGGCCGGTCGCTTCGAGGATTACGACACCTTCGGCTCGACGACGAACGGCAAGATCAGCACGCGCTTCGTCGTCTCGCGGGCGTTGAGCCTGCGTGCCGCGGCGAGCACGGGCTTCCATGCGCCGACGCCGGGGCAGGCAAATCTCATCAATACGAATCAGTTCCCGGATGCTGCGACGCAGACGGTCGTCACGGCGGGCACCTTGCCGCCGACGAGCCCGGTGGCCGTGCTGTTCGGCGGCAAAGAGCTGACGCCCGAAGAATCGGTGAATTACAGCGCGGGCTTGGTGCTCACGCCGACGGCCAATCTGACCGCATCGATCGACTACTACCGCATCAAGGTGGATGACCGCATCGGTTTGACTCAGCGCTATACGTTGACGCCGGAGCAACGCGCGGCGCTCGTGGCGGCGAATTTCCCGGCCGCGGCCGATCTCACGCAAGTCAATTTCTTCACGAACGGCTATGCCACGCTCACGCGCGGCCTGGATGCCGTCATCAGCTTCCACAGTGCGCTGGGACCGGGTCAGCTCGCGCTCACCGGTGCATACAACCACAACAAGACCGAGATCACGCGCGCCGATCCGGGCGTCGTGTCGGTGCAGACGCGCACTCGCATCGAGGAGCAGACGCCGCGCAATACCGCCACGCTGACGGCCGAGTATCAATGGGGCCGCTGGGATATTCTCGCGCGCGCCCGCTACTACGGCGCATGGACGGATCCGCTCGGCGACGATCCGGACTTCAACCAACGTGTCGGTGCGCTCACGTTCTTCGATCTGACGGGCAGCGTGCGCGTTACCGATGCGGTGAAGCTCACCCTCGGTCTCGAGAATGTCTTCGATCGCTATCCCGATCGCGCGCTCTACAACACGTTCCTCGGCATCAAGTATCCGAGATCGTCGCCGTACGAGAAGGACGGTCGGCAGGCGTTCGTGCGGCTGGGAGTGGACTTCTAGCCGTTGCTTGGGAGCAGCGAGGCCTTCGCAAGGAGGCCTCCGCGTCCCGCCATGTGGCAGACGCAAAGTGTCAGGAACGACGCTTCTGGCTACAGTCTACTGCCTACAGTCATGGATGGACGACGCTCGCGCGTCAAGGAAGACGCTTCGCGTCAGGGAGGCTGCATACGCAGCAGGGAAGACGCGAATGCGTCAGGGCGCACGCAAGAGCGCTCTTCTACCGCCTACGCTAGAGCCTACAGTCTACGGTCTCCAGCCTACAGCCAACGAGGGGAGAGCGCTGGCGCGTGCAGGAGAGCACCTTACTTCAAGGGGTCATCAGCACGTAGCAGCGGGCGCGGTTACACATACTGTGTAACCGTCGTCGTGACGCCGTGCCGATGGGTTACACACTGTGTAGCCGTGTAGGGAGCGAGAAGATTTCTGGTTTGGCACACTGTGTAACACGACAACACGACGGTGCTACAACGCGCTGCGCTCGTTTGGTCGTAGCCCGTGGCCCATAGGCGGTCACCCGTAGCCCGTAGGCTCGTCGCCCGTCGCCCGTCGCCCGTAGCCCGTAGGCCCGTCGCCCGTCGCCCTTCTTACCAGCGCCCGCGCATCTCACTACAGCGTACAGTCTACAGTCTGCAGCCTTACTTACCGTCCTTGCGGAAACGATCGTCCGTCAGCGATTCAAGGAACGCGACGATGTCATCGATCTCGTCCTCGGTCAGCCCTAGCGGCTTGTCGAGCTTGGCGTCGCGATTGATGCTGTCGCTGACGAAGCGATCCGGATCGTTGTAGTACTCGACGACTTCGCGCAGCGTCGCGAACATGCCGTTGTGCATGTACGGCGCCGTGAGTGCGACATTGCGCAAGCCGGGAACCTTGAACATGCCGTCGTCCTGCGGCAGACCGGTGATGGCCCCGCGGCCGCGATCGTTGAGCTCTTTGCCGTTATAGAGACCGATGTTCTCGAAGCGATCGGAGGTGAAGTCTTCGCCGGCATGGCAGGTGGCGCAGTTCGCCTTGTCGATGAAGAGCAGGCGACCGCGCTTGGCCGCTGGCGACAAGGCATCGTCGTCGCCGAGCTGATAGCGATCGTAAGGCGAATTGGTCGTCTCGAGCGTTTTCTGGAACGCAGCGAGCGCCGAGCCGAGCGACTTCACGGTCGCAGGTCCGCCGTAGAGCCGTTGAAACTCGGCTGAGTAGTACGGATCTGCGTTGAGGCGCTCGAGCGCTTGCTCGATCGGCAGATTCATTTCGACCGGATTCTCGATCGGAAAGCGTGCCTGCTCCTCGAGCGAACGCGCACGGCCGTCCCAGAAGAAGCTCACGCGCGCGGTCGAGTTCATGACCGAGGGCGTATTGCGCGTGCCGAGCGCGCCGCCCACGCCTTTGCTCACCGGCGCGTTGTCGGCGAACGCGAACTCGGGCTTGTGGCACGAGGCACAGCTGATCGTTCTGTCGCTCGAGAGAATCGGGTCGAAGAACAGCTTGCGGCCGAGCTCGGCGCGCGCCTCTCTAGTGGAGACGGCAGGCGCTCCGGTGCTCTGAGAGGGATTGGCTGCCGGCTGCGAAGCGTCTGCCGCGAGGGGAATGTTGCTGAAGGGGAAGTAGGCGATGCACGTGACGGTCGCGACGACAGCGCAACCGAGCCGGCCGTTCGATTTGCGACGCTGCATGGTCGTGTTGTTCTGATGCGTCAATCGAGATCGACGGTGAAGCGCTCCTTGAACAGGGTGCACAGGCCGTCTTTGAGCTGACACGTCTGTCCTTCGATTTGTCCGGTGACCCGGGCGCCGTCCTTGAGCAGACGCGCCTTCTGCACGAGCTCGGCGCGACCCGCGAAGTACGTGTATTCGGTGTCGAAGGTCTTGTCTCGGCCCGGCTGAGAACGCACCGCCTGCACCGGACCGGTCAGCTCGATGGCGTCGTTCTCGTCGAAGCGGACGCGCGTCGGTCGGGGACCGAGCGTCGCGTCGAAGTCGGATGCGTAAACGATGAGGTCGTCCGGCAGATCCGCGACGAAGCGCAGCTCGATTTCGTCGCCGGATTGCGCCGCCGACGGGGTCGCGGAGACCTTCCAAACGATTGCGGGCGCATCCGGCGCGTCCGCATAGGACGCGCCGGCGGCCAGCACCATTGTGAGTGCAGCAATGGAACCAATGCGCATGGGCGATCCTTCGCTCAGAGCCCGGCGGTCGTCAGCTTGGGCGTGTCGACCGCCAAATCTTCCGGGACCGGCTCGGCCAGCAACTCGTCCATCGTCGCGTTGAAGCGGCGGACATAGTCCTCGTAGTACGCGCCGGTGATCTCGCCGGTATAGCCGGTGTAGATCTCGCGCACTTCGCCTTTGCGATCGATGAGGATCGTCGTCGGGAAGGCCGCCATGAAGTTGAGCGCTCCGAGCTTCTCGGTCGCGACGCGCTTGTCGGCGATGCCGCCGAAGAGGATGTCGTACTCGATGCCAAAGAACTCGCGCAGCTTGCCGAGCGTGTAGCGCGCGTATTCGAGGCTGTCTTCCTGCTCGAAAGCGATCGCGATGATCTCGACGCCGCGATGACGATTCGCCTTGTACCAGGGCGCAAGGAAGCGCGTCTGATCCGTGCAGTTCGGGCACCAGCTGCCGATGATCTCGACGAGCACGACCTTGCCGCGATACTTGGGATCGCTCAGCGAGACCGGCTTACCGTCGAGGTCGGGGAAGGTGAAGTCGAGCTTGTTGTAACCGGGACGCAGATAAGTGAGCTTGTAAGGATCCGGCAGCTCGGCATCCGCCTGCTTGCGTCCCTCGAACTTCGTCGTCCGGTAGATGCCGCGGGAGATGTAGCCGACGATCGAGCCGTCCTCCTCGATCGTGCCTTTGATCAGCAGCGGGCTCGGCCCGGTAAAGCCCGAGAGGAAGAACTCGTTGCCTTGGACCGTGCCGGCCAGCTCACGCGTGTCGCCCACCACGGTCATGAAGACGCCGCCGAGATCGTTGCCTTTCTGCTCGAGCAAGGCGACCTGGTTGTTACCTGCCTCCTTCGACAGAATCTCGATGGCCCACTTGCCGCTCAAGTTGGCGGCAGGCGCGACATTGTCCTTCGGATCGACGAAGCGATAGCTCTTGCCGTACTCGGCCACGAGCGGCAGGTCGCTGCCGCGCTGCGACGGCACGAGGCTCTTGTAGACGCCGACGAGGCGCGTGCCGTCGGCTTCGACCTTGGCCTCGATCGCCGCGTCGTACGTGTTCATCTTGATGAACAGCGTATCGCCGTCGCGCTGCTCGACCTTGAACTCGTCGCGACGGCTGCCGTTGATGAGCGTGAGCGTCGCGTCGCCGCCACGCTTGCCTTGAATCTCGAACTGGAAGGGCAGCGTATCGCCGTTGACGTCGAATTCGCCGCGCCAAAGTCCTTCCTTCGGGAACGGCGCCGCGTCGGCGTGCAGGGCAGGCAAAGCGAAGAGGGCGGCGCCGCTCAATGCCCACGCGGCGAGCTTGAGTCGCGAAGACGTCGAGAGTGTCATGGGGTTCTCCGTCGAGGCTTGCTGTTGTCGTGTCGACCGCATGCTCCTCATGCGGGCGAGTCGTGGGCAAGCCTATCGGCGCTCAGTCACCAGGTCAGTCGCCGGACGGCTAAATCCAGGTCACAGAAGCAAATCGTCTACCGACCAAACGATTGGTTAGAAACGAGCCGTGGAGTCCGTGAGCGCCTTCAAGACGCGTGCGACGGCATCCTCGGCGCGAGTATCTATTTCGATGAGGTGGGGCAGCTCATCGGCATCGAATGCATCCATGGTGGCGAGCTGGCGGCGCATGACCGCCTCGTCGGCGTCGGAAGGATCGGTGCCGGCAACGCGGCGGGCGGCGATGCGGCGCGCGAGGGTATCGGGATCGGCGCGGCACGAGACGAGCCGATACGTCGCGCCGAGCACACGGGCGAGCTCCTGAAAGCGAGTGCGCTCGGCCGCTCTGAGAAACGCTGCATCGACGATGACATTGAGGCCTGCTTGCAGGCAGGCGCGTGCGCACTCGAGCAGATGCGCATAGGTGTGCTCGTTGAACTCCAGGGTGTAGATGTCCTGCGAGCCGCGCGTAGCGGTGTCGAACGGATCGAGACCGGCCAAGCGTTTGCGTTCCAAATCCGACCGGATGCGCAGCGCAGGCAGGGCGCTCACGAGCTGCTCGCTCAGCCACGACTTGCCGGAGCCGGAGGCGCCGTGCATGACGACGAGCAGGGGCTGCGGGCGGTCGGCAACGTGCAGGGCGAGCTCGATATAGCGATGCGCGCGTTGGCGAGCGGAGTCGTCGTGACGATGCTGCGAGTAGGCGATCAGCTCCACCTTCGCACGCACGAGCGCGCGATAGACGAGATAGGCGGGCAGCAGACCCACGCCGAGATAGTCGCCGGTGCGCTCCAGGTAGCGATTCAAGAAGGCGAAGGCAAGATCGGTCCGCCTGCGTGCAGACAAATCCATCGTGAGAAAGGCCGTATCGTTCAGCACGTCGATGAAACGCAGCGTCGGGTCGAACTCGAGCGCATCGAAGGGAACGAGCTCACCTTGCCAGCGCACGACGTTGCCGCAGTGAAGATCGCCGTGGCATTCGCGTACGCGATCTTTGCGCGTTCTCTCGGCAAGCAGCTCGCGCTGTGCGACCAGCACCGTTTCCGTCCAAGCGCGCAAGCGGGCGACCTTCGCTTCGAGAGACGGCTCCGTAGCGAGTTTGTTCAGCGTGTCGAAGTTGCTGCGTGCATTGCGGGCGAAGACATCCCGAGCGGTGTCGAGCGTGGCGTCCGGTTTGGCGGCGTGCCGGTGAAAGTGCGCGATACGATCTGCGAGTGAGACGAGCTCTTGCGTCGTCACCGCAGCGGCATCGACGAGCGCGTCGAGGGCGAGGCTCGGATCGAACTGACGCATCCGCACCGCGTACTCGACCGGCGTGCCGGTTCCGGCGAAGCTCAGACGGCCCGAGGCGTCCGCCGTGATCGCGACGACATCGAGATAGAGATCGGGCGCAAAGCGGCGATTGAGGCGCAGCTCTTCCTCGCAAAGCCTCCGCCGTCGTTCGAGGGATGAGGTATCGATGAAATCGAGCTTGATTGCCTTCTTGATCTTGTAGGCGTACTCGCCGGTGAGCACGATATGAGAAAGGTGTGTCTCATAAAGCTCGATCGCACGGGTGGCGTGCGGAAACGAGGCAGCGAGGAGTTGAGCGCGGCGCAAGGGCACGGCAGCAGGAACAAGAACAAGCAGTCGAGCAAGAAGGGATTCCGATCACTTTCCTGGAGCGCTGTGCCGCTGTCAACCGCGGTCGGACCGCCGGGATTGCGATCATCACGTAGTTGCTGTGGGATAAGGCCGGTTGTCCGGCGTGGGCCGATGACACATGCTGTCAGGGCAGCAGTAGTTGTCCTGGATCTGGAATACGCATGATGAGAGCGCTGGCCATCGGCATCGTCTGTATTGCGACGTGGAGTGCCTACGCAGACGAGATCGCCAGTGTGGTGCGAGAGCTGCCCCAGGCGCGCATGCCGGCGCCGAATCGCATCGTGAGCGGGGGCATCGATGCGTCGCACATGAATGTGCTGCGCCGTGCGGGAATACGGCACATTGTCGACCTGCGGCCGCCAGAAGAAGCGCCGGATTTCGACGAAGCGCAGGCGGCAGCCGAGCAGGGCATCGAGCATCATTCCATTCCGATCCGCGGCCCCGAATCGTTGACCTTGGAGCGCGTGCACGAGTTCGACCGGATCTTACAGGAGATCGGCGACGAGCCTGCGCTCCTGCATTGCGCGAGCGGCAATCGCGTCGGCGCGTTGATCGCGTTGCGCGAAGCGTGGCTCTACGGCCGGCCTGTAGAAGATGCGCTCGCGACAGGCCGTGCTTGGGGCATGACGAAGCTGGAGCCTGCCGTGCGTTCTTTGCTCGAGCGTCCGAGCGCTCCGTCTCCCAACCCGGAGCCCGGACGATGACCATTCGGTCCGTCACGGCGCGATCGTTCGTGTGCAACGGCGCAGCTGTGGCAACGGCAGCTTGCTGAGGTGCAATCGTGCAAGTGCGTGCGTGGCAGGCGATCGGGGGGATCACGGCGATCAGCGTGGCGGTGACGCTGGCGCAGCTGCCGGCCTCGACGTGGATGAGCACCGGGGCGTTGAGCTTGTCGATGGGCGTGGCTGCCATGTCGTTGATGGCGGCGACGGCACTCTTGGCGAGCCGTTGGAGCGTCATCGAGAACGCATTCGGCGGGCTCGACAGGGTCTATCTCGCGCACAAATGGATGGCGATCGCGGCGCTCGTGTTCGCCTCAATTCATTTCGTGTTCAAGGCCGGCGCGCCGGGATGGGAGACGGCATCGATCGTGACGCTGCCGTCATCATGGACGCGGCTCGTGCGTCAGCTCGCCTTAATCGCGTTGATGGTGATCGTGATCCTCGCGCTCAATCGCAAGATCCCGTATCACCGCTGGCGCTGGTGGCACAAGTTGTCCGGGCCGTTGTTCGCGATCGTGGTGCTGCATTGGCTCAGCTTCAAATCGCCAATCGCATTGTCGAGCGCAGCGGGTATCTGGCTCGCGACGCTCTCGGGAGTAGGGCTGCTCGCGGCGGCGTACAAGCTGGTCCTGTATCCTTTCGTTGCGCCTCACGCCGAGTATCGTGTGGTGCGCGCAGTGCCGGGCGCGGCGGCGCTGCACCTGGAGCTCGAGCCGGTCAAGCATCCGGTGAGCTTCGAGGCGGGTCAGTTCGCCTTTATCTCGGTGAAGGAGGACGGCCTGCGTGAGCCGCATCCGTTCACGATCGCGCGCGCCCCTGACGAGAAAGGTCACGTGCATTTCGTCATTCGCGATCTCGGGGATTACACGCACAAGCTGATCCGCCGCATCGCAGTGGGTATGCATGCGACCGTGTACGCGCCGTTCGGACGCTTCCGGCGCGTGCCCACGAAACGGGAGATCTGGATCGCGGGCGGCGTCGGTATTTCGCCTTTTCTAGCGTGGCTCACGGATGAGCAGCCGCCGCCGCTCGACAATGTGACGCTCTTTTATTTCTTCACGCCGGGCCGTGAGTTTCCTAGTGCCGAGCGCATCGAGGAACTGGCGCGGCGCCGGAATGCGGAGTTCGTCCCGGTGCCGGACGGTCCGACGAGCGAGACGTTCAAGAAGCGCTTCGAGGCCCTCGTGCGCGAGAGCGGATCTCAGGACCTGATCGTGAGCTGCTGCGGCCCGAAAGGTTTGCTGGAGCACGTGCGCGGCCGCATGCGCGAGCACGGTCTGCCCGACGGGTGCTTGCGGTTCGAGCACTTCGAGCTGCGCTGACCGTCGCTCGAGGCGCCGCAGCGGACGGCGCCCTTCCGTCGCGGGCGACGCGGTCGTATCTTGGCGGAAAAGGAGGTTCCCCATGATCACGCTCCGCCGAAGTCACGAGCGCGGCTACGCCGATCACGGCTGGCTCAAGTCGTACCACAGCTTTTCGTTTGCCGACTACTACGATCCGGCGCATGTCGCCTTCGGGCCGTTGCGCGTCATCAACGAAGATCGCGTGGCGCCGGGCGCCGGCTTCGGGATGCACGGGCATCGCGACATGGAGATCATCAGCTACGTGCTCGAAGGCGAGCTCGAGCATCGCGACTCGCTCGGCAACGGCTCGGTGATTCGTCCGGGCGACGTGCAGCGCATGAGCGCAGGCAGCGGTGTATTGCACAGCGAATTCAATCACTCGCGGACCGATACGGTTCATTTCCTGCAAATTTGGATCATGCCCGACGTGCTTGGAATCGCGCCCGAGTACGAGGAGAAGCGTTTCAACGTCGAGGACAAGCGCGGCAAGCTGCGCCTCATCGCGTCAGCCGATGGGGCCGACGGATCGGTGCGCATTCACCAGGATGCGCGTGTCTACGCCGGTGTGTTCGAGCGCAATGAGCGTGCGCAGCTTGCCCTTGCACCTGGACGTCGTGCGTATGTCCATGTCGCGCGCGGAACGATCGTCGCGAACGGCGAAAGTCTGGCCGCAGGCGATGCGCTCAAGGCCGTCGACGAAGCCGCAATCGTGCTCGAGCAGGGCAGCGGTGCAGAGGTGCTCGTGTTCGATCTGCCTTGAAGGCGCCATAGACGCCCTCGAGTTGTTCACCTTCGCGAAAGGGTCCTGTGCGATGGCGTGGCGGGGGAACCCCGAATTGCGGCTCCGTGGAATACGCAGCGCGCGCCTGTCGGCATACAAGTTGATAATGTGATCTCGGCACCCGCGCCGCTCGGCGGGAACCAACCTGAGCGTGCAGCCTTTCTGTAGAGTAGGAGCTCAGAATCATAGGGACTTGCGGGGGGACGATTGCAGCGACACGCGCTTTTCCGGGTTCTGCTCTTTGGTTTGTATCTTGCCGGCAGCTTTCGGTCAGCGAGCGCAGCCGAGGAGAGCGCTCTCGCTACCGAGCCGGCCGCAAATGTCCCCGACGCGACCCTCGATATGGGCCCGCCGTCGGAGCGGTCCGCGCAGTGGATCGATCGTGCGCATGGAGGCCTTCATGCCTTTCTCTGGCGTTCGGCGATGCGTGTCGATCGCTGGTTCGGTGCCGCGGAGAGCGAAGACGTCTACGCCAGGAACACCCGCGGCAGTATCACGCCCATCGTGCTGTGGGACGAGTTCAACGGTTTCGATCAGAAATTTCGCTTTCGCGTGCGCATGCCGCTGCCGCACCTCGGCGAGCGCTACAACGCCTTCATCGGTACGTTCAGTCGCGACGAATTCGTGACGGAGCGCGAGCAGGAGTCGGGCGCGATTCCGCGCCAACGCAGCGGCGGAGCGGTCGATGAGGACGAGACGCTGCTCGGTATTCAGTACCGCGAGCGCGACACCGGCGCACGCTTCGAAGCGGACGCCGGCATGCGCATTCGCTCGCCGCTCGATCCGTTCGTGAAGGCGGGCTATCGCTTCGAGCTCGCCACGCGTAACCATTTCCTGTTCACGTTTCGCGAGATCGGATTCTGGCAGAACAGCGAAGGATTCGGTTTCACCAGTCGCATCGATGTCGAGCGCGCGCTCGGTGTCGACTCGCTCATTCGCTGGTCGGCTGCCGGCACGATCTCGCAAGAGACCGAAGGGGTGCGTGGCTATAGTGCGCTGACGTGGTATCGCGCGCTCGCGAACGAGCAGGGCATCGCAGCGCAGATCTTCACCTCCGGCGAGTTCGATGCGCCGGTGCCGCTCGGCGAGTACGGGCTGCGCCTCGCCTATCGCAAACGCATCTTCCGCGATTGGCTGGTCTTGGAGCTGCGTCCGAGCCTCACGTGGCCGCGCGAGGAACGCGATCAGCCGCGCGAAGCAAGCTGGGGCTTCGGTATCGGGCTCGAAATGTTCTTCGGCGAGAACGGCTTCCAGGCGCGGCCGGCGACGCTATGAGGCGAGAGGCTCGGGGCTGGACCTATAAATAAGAGTGGAGTAGCCGCTCTGATCGTCAGTTACGACGGTCCGAACCTACAACTTAATCCGTACCCAGAGTTCACTGCCTGGGAGCCGAGCGTGGGCGCGGCAGCCGCCTTTGCCCGTCGCCCTTCTTGCCAGCACCCAGAGCCCAGTACCTCAGCGCACGGCGCTATCTCGCCGTGCCCCATTCCTGCGGCAGCGTCATCTCTCCCGACGACTTGAAGCGCACCGCGTTGAACACGGGGCCAGCCAGCTTGCCGTTCAAAGTGTAGGCGATCTTGTCGGTCGGGTTGCTCAGCGTGCCGATGGCGCTGCGCACGAGGCGGAACGCGGAAATGCTCACCGGTACAGCGACGACGGCTTCGCCGAAGGCCGGTACTTCTCCAGCGACATTGCTCACGCCGCTCGCGAACGGTCGGTTCTGTACCTGCAGGTCGACGTACACACCGTGATAGGCGATCGGCGATTCGTTCGGATTCTGTACGCGCAACTTGACGAGCATGCGCAGCTCGAGCCCTTCGCCTTGCAGCGGCTCGACGCCGACGACGTAGACCTGAACCGGGTCCTGCCTGAGCGTCGCGCAGCCGCTGAGCGCGAGCAGCGCGGCGAGCGCGACGAGGCGAGCGGTGCCGAGCATGCGCAGTGTCGTTGCCATACCGGGGTTCGTCATTGCGCGAGGTACGCGCCGTCGATTGGGAAATACGAGCCGTGCACGAAGCTCGCGCGCTCGCTGCTCAGGAAGCAGACGAGCTCGGCGACTTCCTCGGCGCGTCCAAGTCGACCGATCGGATGCAGGCGAATGAGGTTCGCGCGCGTTTCCGCGTCGAGATTGTCGAGTAGCGGTGTGTCGATATAGCCTGGGCCCACCGCATTGATGCGAATACCCTTGGCGGCGTATTCGAGCGCGGCTGTTTGCGTCAGGCCGACCACGCCGTGTTTCGCGGCAACGTAACCGGCCGCGCCGGCGGTGCCCACCTGACCGAGAATCGAAGCGACATTGACGATCGCGCCGCCGTCATGGGCGAGCATGTGCGTGATCTGCGCCTTCATTCCGTAGAACACGCCGGAGAGATTGATCCCGATGACTCTCTGCCAGCCCTCGATGCTGAGATCGCCGACTGGATTGAGCTCGCCGCCGATGCCGGCGTTATTGCACGCGACGTGCAGCCCGCCGAAACGCTCCACCGCCGCGCGCACGAGCGCTTCGTGATCTTGCGGCTTGGCGGCGTCGGCCCGCACGAACGCACTCTTGCCTGGACCGGCGGCTTCGTCGATGAGCCGCACGGTTTCCTGGCCCTTCTGCTCATCGATGTCGGAGACGATCACCCGCGCTCCCTCGCGTGCATATGCGAGCGCGATCGCGCGCCCGATGCCTGAACCGGCGCCGGTAACCAAAGCGACTTTGTCTTCGAGCTCCATCGTGTTCTCGCTGTGCTGTGCGTTGCGACTCAGTGCGGCTGCACCCAAGGATCGATTTTGCTTGATTCGAGCGCAGCACGCGTAAGACAGCCTATCTCAATTCGCCTAGGCACGCGATGCGTGCCCGTACCGATGCATGCCCGTACAGAATGCATGAGCGGTATACAACGCATCGTGATCATGCGTGCGAATGTTGCTCGACCCATTTCAGGAAGCGGTTCATCCAGCCTTGTAGAAACTGCTTGCTGCCAGGATCGGCGATTGCGCCATTGGCGTCGAAGAAGTCCTCGCTGACCTTCAGGAATACCTCGGGCTGCCCGAGCGTGGGCATGTTCAAGTAGGCGAGGCACGTGCGCAGATGCTGCTGGGCCACGGCGGTGCCGATGGTGCCGATCGAGCAACCGACGATGCCGGCTGGTTTGCCCTCCCATGCGCTTTGACCGTATGGGCGCGACGCGTGATCGAGCGCATTCTTGAGCACGCCCGGCATCGAACGGTTGTACTCCGGCGTGACGAACAGTACGCCATGCGCCGCGCGAATGTCTTGCTTCAAGCGCACCACCGATGGAGCAGGCTGTGCGTCGTCGTCCTGGTTGTAGAGCGGCAGGTCATCGATCTTGAGCATATGGAACGAGACGTCCTGACCGGCGAGTTGCGTCAACGCGTGAGCGAGCTTGCGGTTGTACGAGTTGCGTCGCAGGCTCCCGACGAGAACGGCGATGCGGATCTGGCTCATGAGGGGTCTCCTCGTGCGAGGGAAGCGGTTTGGCATGCCAGTAATTGCGCCGGCCGTCGTTCGGTTCCGTGGCGCAAGAGGCGCTCCGGGGCTTTCATCTTGAAGCGGCGGGAAGGCGTATGAACGACGATTCGGCATCCGCTTTGCTCGGCAAACGCGCTGGCGTTCTAGATAAGCAGGCCATCGTCGCGCCGCCCGGATACAACCGTTGGCTCGTACCGCCGGCAGCGCTTGCGATTCATCTATCGATCGGCATGGCCTATGGGTTCAGCGTGTTCTGGCTGCCCCTGTCGCGAGCGCTCGGCATCGAGCGGCCGATCGTCTGCGATGACGCCTCGTTCTTGCGATTGTTGACGGCGACGGATTGCGACTGGCCGATCTCGATGCTCGGCTGGACGTATACCTTGTTCTTCGTCTTTCTCGGCTCGTCCGCAGCGTTGTTCGGGCATTGGCTGGAAACGGCAGGGCCGCGCAAAGCCGGTGTGGTGGCCGCGCTGTGCTGGAGCGGCGGTTTGCTGCTGTCGGCCCTCGGCGTCTATCTGCATCAGATCTGGCTGCTCTGGCTGGGCTCGGGCGTGATCGGCGGTATAGGCCTCGGGCTTGGCTACATTTCGCCCGTGTCGACACTCATCAAATGGTTTCCAGATCATCGCGGGATGGCGACCGGTCTTGCCATCATGGGCTTCGGCGGCGGAGCGATGATCGGCGCGCCACTGGCCGATCGACTCATGAATGTCTTTGCCGGCCCGCACGACGTCGGTGTATGGCAGACCTTCGTCGTGCTCGCAGCGCTGTATTTCGTGGCGATGATCGCCGGCGCGCTGAGCTATCGGGTGCCGCCGCTCGGTTGGCGGCCGGAGCGGTTGCCCGAATCGCTGCCGCAACAGCAAAGGCTCGTGACGCGCGGTCACGTGCACGTCGACGAAGCGCTTCGCACGCCGCAGTTCTGGTTGCTCTGGGGCGTGCTGTGCCTGAACGTGAGCGCCGGCATCGGCGTGATCGGCATGGCATCGCCCATGCTGCAGGAAGTCTTCGGCGGCCGCCTCATCGGCTCGGCGCTGCGCTTCCCTGAGCTGGGCGAGGCGCAACGCACGCAAGTGGCGGCGATCGGCGCAGCCTTTGCAGGATTGCTCTCGCTCTTCAACATTGCCGGCCGGATCCTGTGGGCATCGTTCTCCGACTACATCGGCCGCAAGACGACCTACATAATCTTCTTCCTGCTCGGCATCGTGCTGTACGTGTCGGCGCCGGCGGCGGGGAGCGCGGGTTCGGTGGCGCTGTTCGTGACGATCTTTTGCGTCATCCTCACGATGTACGGGGGCGGCTTCGCGACGATACCGGCTTATCTGGCCGATCTATTCGGTACGCAGCATGTCGGCGCCATTCACGGCCGACTGCTGACGGCATGGTCTGCGGCCGGCATCTTGGGGCCTGTCGTCGTCAACTACATTCGCGAGCTGCAGCTCGCGCGCGGACTGCCGCCGCACGAAGCCTACAACGTGACGATGTACGTGCTGGCGGGCATGCTGCTGCTCGGCTTGTTGTGCAATCTGCTCGTGCGTCCTGTCGCCGAGCGGCATTTCATGAGCGAAGCGGCGCTTGCGGCGGAGCGTGCGGAAGCGCACGAGCGTCCTCCGGTCGAGGCGATGGCGCGACGCACGCGCTCGTTCATGAGCGCGAATCCGTGGCTGGCCGTGCTGCCGTGGCTGGCGATCGGGCTGCCGCTTGCGTGGGGCGTGTGGCTCACTCTCGGCAAGTCGTTCGTCTTGTTCCGCTGAGCAGCGCACCGCGCGGCGGTGCTGTCTATTTTTGTGCCGCCGCGTTCTCCTCGGCGAGCTTCGCGACGGCGGCGGCCACGATGTCGCTCAAGCCGGCGCCGCCTTCGCGATAGTAAGCGACGATCTGTGCGCGCATGCGCGGATCCCAGAAGCGCTTGAAGTGATCGAGGACCTGACGTGCCGCTTCTTCTTTGTCCGGTTCGGCCGCGAAGAAGTGGCCGATGCTGTTTGCCATTCGAACGAGATACTCGGCGCGCATGATCAAGATTTCAGACGCGATGGATGAGTGTAGACGACGTGCTGGTGCTCGCGGGCGAAGCCCACGAGCGTAAGCCCGCTGCGCTCGGCTAGGCGAACTGCGAATGCCGTCGGCGCCGAGACCGCAGCGATGAGCGGCACGCCGACCGTCGCGGCCTTCTGAACCATTTCGTAGCTCGCGCGGCTCGTGATCAGCAGCCAGCCGCGCGAGAACTGTTCCCCTGCGCGAATCAGGGCGCCGATGACCTTGTCGAGAGCGTTGTGCCGACCGACGTCCTCGCGCACGAGGCGAATCCCCTCGCCGGGCACGACCCATGCGGCGGCATGCACGCTGCCGGTCAGGCGATTGATGTGCTGGTGCTCGCCGATCTCGCGCAATGCTGCGTGCAGCTCGGCAGCTGTAAGCGACAGATCGCTCGTCACGGGCGGCGGAGTGCGAATCGCATCCTCGATGGTCGCCGCGCCGCACAGGCCGCAGCCTGTGCGGCCCGAAATATTCCGCTGCCGACGCAGCAGATCGGCGAAACGTTCGGCAGGAATGCCGATGCGAACCTCGTGCGTGCCGTCTTCGAGCGTACGCGCCTCGAGCGAGCGGATTTCGCTCGGATGGCTCACGATCCCCTCGGTCAACGTGAATCCTGCGGCGAGGTCTTCGAGATCGTTGGGCGTGGCCAGCATCACGACGTGCGAGATGCCGTGATAGGTGAGGGCGATCGGCGCTTCCTCGGCCACGCGATCGACGACTCGTTCGACGACGTTGTCGCGCCAGCGCTCGACGATCACTTCCGTGCTCGTCGGCGCCGCAGGCGCGATGGTGTCGAGGCGTCGTCGTTCGCGTTGTGTCATGCCCCTGTCTCGATGCCGCCTTCGTAGCGAACGAAGGCGGCACGCACGATCACTCCGATGGCGCTTGCGGCGAGGCCGGCACGTGACCGCCTCCGGCGCGGCGCTGAATGCGTTGCTGCTCGGTGAGCTCGCGGTGGCGCTTCTGCCATTCGGACGGCTGAGTCACTTTGGTGACTTGCACTGCAGTGACCTTGTACTCGGGGCAGTTGGTTGCCCAATCGGAGTTGTCGGTCGTCACGACGTTCGCGCCGGATTCGGGGAAGTGGAATGTGGTGTAGACGACGCCCGGCTGTACGCGCTCGGTCACTGTTGCGCGCATCACCGTCTCGCCGGCACGGCTGGCGATGCCGACCCAATCGCCATCCGCGATACCGCGCACGTTCGCATCGTGCGGATGGATCTCCAGGCGGTCTTCCGAGTGCCAGACCACGTTGGGCGTACGCCGCGTCTGCGCGCCGACGTTGTATTGGCTGAGGATGCGGCCGGTCGTGAGCAGCAGCGGGAAGCGCGACGTGGTGCGCTCTTCGGTCGGCACGAACTCGGTGACGTAGAACTTGCCCTTGCCGCGCACGAAGCGATCGACATGCATCGTCGGGGTGCCTTCCGGCGCCTCGTCGTTGCAGGGCCACTGAATGCTGCCGAGGCGATCGAGCTTCTCGTAGCTGACGCCGGCGAACGTCGGCGTCAGGCGCGCGATCTCGTCCATGATCTCGGAAGGATGCCGGTAGTGCATCGGATAGCCGAGCGCGTTCGACAGCAGCATCGTGACTTCCCAGTCCTGATAGCCGCCGAGCGGCTCCATGATCTTGCGCACGCGCGAGATGCGGCGCTCGGCATTCGTGAAGGTGCCGTCCTTCTCGAGGAACGACGAGCCGGGCAGGAAGATGTGCGCGTACTTCGAAGTCTCGTTGAGGAACAGATCCTGGACGATCACGCACTCCATCGCGCTCAACGCCGCGACGACGTGCGTGGTGTTCGGGTCGGACTGCGCCATGTCCTCGCCTTCGATGTAGAGCGCCTTGAAGGAGCCGTCGAGCGCAGCTTCGAACATGTTCGGAATGCGCAGGCCCGGCTCGGCTTCGAGGGGAACGCCCCATGCCTCTTCGAAGAGCCGACGCACTTCGCTATTGGAGACGTGTCGATAGCCGCTGAACTCGTGCGGGAACGAGCCCATGTCGCAGGAGCCTTGCACGTTGTTCTGGCCCCGCAGCGGATTGACGCCGACGCCCTCGCGCCCGAGATTGCCCGTAGCCATCGCGAGATTGGCGATGCCCATGACCATCGTCGTGCCCTGACTGTGCTCGGTGACGCCGAGGCCGTAGTAGATGGCGGCATTGCCGCCCGTTGCGTAGAGCCGCGCGGCGCCGCGCACGAGCGAGGCGGGCACGCCCGTGACTTCTTCGAGCGCCTCGGGCGAGTTCTTCGGATCGGCGACGAACGCTTTCCAGCGCTCGTACGAATCGAGCTCGCAGCGCTCGGCGACGTAGTCGTCCTTGGTAAGGCCCTCGGTGACGATCACGTGCGCCAGCGCATTGATGATGGCGACGTTCGTGCCGGGGCGCAGCTGCAAGTGAAAGTCGGCACTGATGTGCGGCGCGCGCACGAGCGCGATCTCGCGCGGATCGATCACGATCAGCTTCGCGCCTTGACGCAGACGGCGCTTGAGCTGCGAGCCGAACACAGGGTGACCTTCCGTCGGATTGGCGCCGATCACGACGATCACATCCGATTTCATGACGGATGCGAATTCCTGCGTGCCCGCGGATTCGCCGAGCGTGTGCTTGAGGCCATAACCCGTCGGCGAATGACAGACGCGCGCGCAGGTGTCGACATTGTTGTTGCCGAAGGCCGCGCGCACGAGCTTCTGCACGAGGTAGGTTTCCTCGTTCGTGCAGCGCGAGGAGGTGATCCCGCCGACGGCGTACTTGCCGTACTTGGCCTGGATGCGCTTGATCTCCGAGGCGGCATACGAGATCGCTTCTTCCCAGCTCACTTCCTGCCACGGATCGGTGATCTTCTTGCGGATCATCGGTTTGACGATGCGATCCGGATGCGTGGCGTAGCCGTACGCGAAGCGGCCCTTGACGCAGGCATGGCCTTGATTTGCGCGCCCGTCGCGATTCGGCACCATGCGCACGACGGTTTGGTCTTTGACCTCCGCCTTGAACTGGCAGCCCACGCCGCAGTAACCGCAGGTGGTCGTGACCGTGCGCTCGGGTCGGCCGAGCGCGAGCAACGACTTCTCGGTGAGAGCGGCGGTCGGACAGGCTTCGACGCATGCGCCGCAGGAGACGCATTCGGAAGCAAGGAACGGCTCGTTCTGACTGGCGGCGACCTTCGAATCGAAGCCGCGGCCTTCGATCGTGAGCGCGAACGTGCCTTGCACTTCATCGCACGCGCGCACGCAGCGCGAGCACACGATGCAAAGATCCGGATCGAACGCGAAATACGGATTGCTTGCGTCCTTGGGCGAATTGCGATGCGTGCGTCCGCCGACGTCATAGCGCGACGTGGTGATGCCGTAGAGCTCCGCCATGTCCTGCAATTCGCAATGGCCATTGCCGGGGCAGGCTTCGCAATCGAGCGGATGATCGGAAACGTAGAGCTCGAGCACGTTCTCGCGCAACTGCCGCAGCTTCTCGCTTTGCGTGCGCACTTTCATGCCCGGCGCGACGGTCGTGGTGCAGGAGGCGGGATAGCCTTTGCGGCCCTCGATCTCGACCAGACACAGACGGCACGAGCCGAAGGCTTTGAGCGTTCCCGTGGCGCAGAGCTTCGGAATGCGATTTCCCGCAATCGCTGCGGCGCGCATGATCGACGTGCCTTCCGGCACCGTCACCGGCACACCGTCGATCTCGAGCGTGACGAGCTCCGTCGCCGTGCTGGCCGGGGTACCCGGATCGATGTAGTCGTAGGCGTACATAACGGACCTCGCCTTCAGATGGATCGCTTGCTATTAACGCGCCGATCGGCTCGCAAGTCACGTCCTCATTGTGCGGTGCGCATAAAATCTTCCGGGAAGTGCTTGAGCGCGCTTTGCACCGGAAACGGCGTCATGCCGCCGAGCCCGCACAGCGAGCCGTGCACCATGGTCTCGCAGAGCTCCTGCACGAGCTGCAGGTTCTTGTCGCGTTCCACATTCGCGATGATTCGGTCGAGCAGCTCGACTCCGCGCGTGGAGCCGATGCGGCATGGCGTGCACTTGCCGCAAGATTCCGCGGCGCAGAATTCCATCGCGTAGCGCGCCATCTTCGCCATGTCGACGGTGTCGTCGAATGCGACGACGCCGCCATGTCCCAACAACGCGCCGATCGCGGACAAGGCTTCGTAATCGAGCGGCGTGTCGAACTGCGATGCAGGAATGTAGGCGCCGAGCGGACCGCCGACTTGCACGGCGCGGATCGGCCGGCCGCTCGCGGAGCCGCCGCCGAAATCGTAGAGCAGCTCGCGTAAGGTCAAGCCGAAAGCGCGCTCATAAAGTCCGCCGCGCTTGATGTTGCCGGCGAGCTGCAACGGAATCGTGCCGCGCGACTTGCCGACGCCGAAGCTCTGGTAGAACTCGGCGCCGTGCTGCAGGATGACGGGCACGCTCGCGAGCGAGATGACGTTGTTGACGACCGTGGGCTGTCCGAACAGTCCTTTGATCGCCGGCAACGGTGGGCGCACGCGCACTTCGCCGCGCTTGCCTTCGAGGCTTTCGAGCATCGAGGTCTCTTCCCCGCAGATGTACGCGCCGGCGCCGAGCCGCACTTCGAGATCGAAGGTCTTGCCGCTGCCGAGAATGTCGCGGCCGAGATAGCCTTCTCGATAGGCGGTCGCGATCGCCGCCTCGAGGGTCTTGTGCGCATGCGGGTATTCGGCGCGCAAGTAAATGAAGCCGCGTGTGGCGCCGACGGCAAGGCCGGCAATCGTCATGCCCTCGATCAGCATGAACGGATCGCCTTCCATCAGCATGCGATCGGCGAAGGTTCCCGAATCGCCTTCGTCCGCATTACATGCGATGTATTTCTGCGGGGCAGCCTGATCGAGCACCGTCTGCCACTTGATGCCGGTGGGGAAGGCGGCGCCGCCGCGCCCGCGCAGCCCCGAGTCGAGCACGGTCTTGACGATTTCGGTCGGCTGCATCTCGAGCGCGCGGCGCAGGCCTGCATAACCGTCGTGCGCGAGATAATCGGTCAGGCTCGTCGGGTCGATGACGCCGACGCGCGCAAACGTGAGGCGCTGCTGGTTCTTGAGGAAGGGAATTTCTTCCGTCAGACCGTGGTGGAGCGGATGTGACGCACCTTGCAGAAATCCGGCCTCGAACAGACTCGGCACGTCTCGTGCCGTGACAGGGCCGTACGCATGACGCCCGTTCGGCGTGGCGACTTCGACGAGCGGCTCCAGCCACAGCAAGCCGCGCGTGCCGTTGCGCACGAGACGAATCGGCGTGCCGCGGCGCTCGGCTTCGGCGGCAATGGCTCGCGCAACGCGTTCGGCGCCGACCGACAACGCGGCAGCATCCTGCGGCACGTATACGGTCGTGATCATTTCGCGCTCTTCTCCTCGATCAGCTCATCGAAGCGTTCCGGCGTGACGCGCCCGTAGAGCTCTTCGTCGATCATGACGGCGGGCGAGCACGCGCAGTTGCCGAGGCAGTACACCGGTTCGAGCGTGAAGGCGCCGTCGGCAGTCGTCTGATGAAAATCGATGCGCAGCTTCGCCTTCGCGTGCTCGGTGAGCTCGTCAGCGCGCATCGCCTTGCAGGACTCGGCCTGACAGACGCGCACGATGTGTCGGCCCGGCGGCTGACGTCGGAAGTAGTGATAGAACGTGACGACGCCGTGTACGTCCGCGCGCGAGAGATTCAAGGCGGACGCGATGATCGGGATCGCCGCATCTGGGATGTAGCCGATGCGATTCTGGACCGCATGCAGCACCTGCAGCAGGGGCCCTGGCTGCGACTGGTACTGCGACAGCGCAAGGTCGATCTGCTCGCGCGTGCGGGCGTCCAAGGTTTCGGGTCTTGCGGGCGTGGTGTTCACGGCTGACGGCGCAAGCAGCAATCGGTCGATAAGAGTAATCAGCTCGCCCGCGCGCTCGCAGTGGGCGAAGCACTGATTCGGCCCGCGGGGCGATCAGCACATAGTACTCCCGACGGCGTGCGCCGTAACGCCGCCGTCGGGGTCGAGTTGCAACGATCGCCGAGCGCAGCCGGCCCGAGCGATCCGCTTGCCGCTGCTAGGCGGCAAGTACGCCTTTCGCCTTCGCCGTGTGGGCGGCGATGAGATCCATGAGCGGCGGCGACAGACAGTCGTACGGCTCGAGCTTGAGCTCCCTGAGCCGTGCGCGCACCGCGCCCATTTGCTCCGGTTTCGTGCCCGACTCGATGATCGAGGAGACGAATGCCGCGAATTCCGGCGCTGCCCAGCCCTTCTGATCGGAGAGCTCGACGTGGACGAAGTCGAGCCCGTAGAAGGGATGATCCTTCTTCTCGATGCGGCCGTACATGTGGACGCCGCAGCCCGTGCAGGCGTAGCGCTGAATGACGGCGGAGGGATCCACGACCTTCAGCTTGTCGGCGTTCTGGACCACCTTCACCTTGTCACGCGGAATGACGCCGACGATCGAGAAGAGAGCGCCTTGCGGCTTCCAGCACTTCGTGCAGCCGCAGGCGTGGTTGAACGCGACATTGCCGTCGAGCTGCACGACGACGGGCTTGTCCTGGCAATGACACTTCAGCGTGCCGCCCTTGAAATTGGGATCGCCCGGTGTGACGCCATTGTCGACCAGCGGGTGAATCGAGATCGCGCTCATGGTGGTTCTCCGATGGCTTTCGCAAAGTGGTGACAGCCCGCGCGTTCAGAAGAGCACAACGCTGCGGATGGATTCGCCCTTGTGCATGAGATCGAACGCATCGTTGATTCGCTCGAGCGGCATCGTGTGCGTGATGAGGTCGTCGATGTTGATCTTGCCGTCCATGTACCAGTCGACGATCTTCGGCACGTCGGTCCGGCCGCGTGCGCCGCCGAAGGCCGTGCCTTTCCAGACACGTCCGGTGACGAGCTGGAAGGGACGGGTCTTGATTTCCTGGCCGGCGCCGGCCACGCCGATGATCACCGAGACGCCCCAGCCGCGATGGCAGCATTCGAGCGCCTGACGCATCAGATCGACATTGCCGACGCACTCGAAGCTGTAATCCGCGCCGCCGTCGGTCAGGCTGACGAGGTAGGAGACGAGATCCTGACCGACTTCCTTCGGATTGACGAAATGCGTCATGCCGAATTTCTCGGCGAGCGCTTTGCGCTTCGGATTGATGTCGACGCCGATGATCATGTTGGCGCCCACCAAACGCGCGCCCTGGATCACGTTGAGCCCGATGCCGCCCAAGCCGAACACGACGACGTTCGCGCCCGGCTCGACTTTCGCCGTGTTGATCACCGCGCCGATGCCGGTCGTCACGCCGCAGCCGATGTAACAGACCTTGTCGAACGGTGCGTCCTCGCGAATCTTGGCGACGGCGATTTCGGGCAGCACGGTGTAATTAGAGAATGTCGAGCAGCCCATGTAGTGATGGATCATCTGCTTGCCGATCGAGAAGCGGCTCGTGCCGTCCGGCATGACGCCTTTGCCCTGCGTGGCGCGGATCGCGGTGCAGAGATTCGTCTTGCGCGACAGACATGACTTGCACTGACGGCACTCGGGGGTGTAGAGCGGGATCACGTGATCGCCCTTCTTGACCGATGTGACGCCGGGTCCCACGTCGACGACGACGCCCGCGCCTTCATGACCGAAGATGACGGGGAACAAGCCTTCCGGGTCGGCGCCCGAACGCGTGAATTCGTCGGTGTGGCATATGCCGGTGGCCTTGATCTCGACGAGCACCTCGCCGGCTTTCGGACCGTCCAGATCGACAGTCGTCACTTCCAACGGTTTGCCTGCTTCAAAGCACACGGCTGCTCTCGTTTTCATTGTCGCTTCCTCGAAATGCTCAAGTAGTGTCGCCGCGACACGACGGGCTCCACGGCGCGATGGCCGTTGGCGCCGCCTGCATGGATCGCATCCGAGGTCTTGAAATCGGATGCGATGTTGCCGGTCTCATCGAGCAGCGGAATGCCGTACTCGACGAGGATCGATTCGATCTTGCTGCGGTGCTGCGCAATCCAGTCGTCGATCGTCTGTTTCCATTCCTTCTCGCCGAAGCGTACGCCCATCGCGATCTCGTAGTCGAACTTGATCTGCGGATCGCGCGTGAAGGCGACGGCGCGCCAGGCAGGCGAGCCTGAGTGCTTGTTCACGAGATAGGCGGCGATCGGTCCCCAGACGATGGCGGCGTCGATCTGACCGCTGGTCAATGCGCGTTCGATGACGGAGTGCGGATTCTCGTCCGGATCGCCGCTTTGTGCCGGGAACGGCACCGCCTGCTTGAGCAGCTGGTTGCGGATCAGCCAGTCGGCGCCCGGCGATTGAGCGAACACGCCGATACGCAGGGAATGGAGCGTCTGCTCCGGCAAAGACAGCAGGTCGTCGGGCTTGCGGATTGCATCGAGACCGTTCTTGACCGGGAAGACGAGGGCATACGTCGAGCGCATGTACGGCTGCGTCGTGGCGGTGAGCTCGTAACCGGCGGGTACGCCGATGATGAGATCGCAGGCGTACTCGCGCGTCGTCGGATCTTGCTTGCGCAGCGTGTTGCGGACGAAGCCCATGCGTTGCGGGAAATAGGTGTACTCGAGGCGTCGGCCGAGGTCGCGCGCGAGCTCGGCGGCGATGCGGTTTTCGTAGCCTTGGCCGTTGCGATGCGAGAGCGGCATGTTGTTGCCGTCCGCGCACACTTTGAGCACGTCCGGGTTTTCTGCCGCGCCGGCTGCCACGGCGAACGCGCTCAATGCCGCCGGCAGGAGCCAATGCCGCATGAATGTACAGAACTTCATCGCCGTACCTTCATTGCTTGCCGATTTCGCTCAATCGTCCCGGCTCGATCTTGCCGTCGGAACGCCCCTTGAGATAGGCGTAAAGGCCTTCCCAGTTCTTCTGCATCATCTGGCTCGTGTTGAAAGGCGGCATGCCTTTCTCGACACGTCCGTTCATCACAATGTCGTGGAATTCTTCCTTCGTGAGTTTCTTGAGCGATTCCACGAGCGAGGGGCCGACCATGCCTTCCTGTGCGGCACCGTGGCAGCGCTCGCACGCAAGTGCGCGCCACGTGCGCCAGCCGTTCAGAGTTTTCTCGTCGACTTGATTGCCGTTCTCTACGGTGTAGAGGGCCGTGCTGTCGGCGGATGAACCAGGGGCGCTGTCGGCGGCAGCGCTGGTCGTGCTTTCGGTGCCTTCTTCGGTCGACGAGGGTGCAGCGTCTTCCGAGAACACGGTGGTGGAAAGACCGATCAACAGAGCCAGCAGGGATACGGTGCCCGCATTTCGTCGCATCGAATGAACCTCGTCGTAGGGCGCGTATGTCGAAGATCGACATACGCGCCTTTCTTGCTGGTACACGACTTTGGTGGGCACTGCTTGCGATTGGTTCCGTTCAAACGCTTCCTAGAAGTGACCCACGCTCCTCGAACATCGCTGCATCAGTTGTCGGGCAACGCGAACACGAACAGCGAGCCGCCGAGCGTCGTGTACTTGGCGAGGTCCTTGTACCCGCCGACGGCGCCGAGACCCTCGGTCGACTCGGTGAGACCTGCGGCCATGCCGATGCCGGCCCAGCCGCCGATGCCCGAATACACGCCGACGTATTGCTTGCCGTTGTACTCGTAGGTAAAGACATTACCGATGATTCCCGACGGCGTCTTGAACTTCCACAGCTCCTTGCCGTCCTTGGTGCTCACGGCCTTGAGATACCCTTCGAGCGTGCCGTAGAACACGATGTCGCCCGCGGTCGTGAGCGCGCCCGACCACACGGAGAAGCGCTCCGGCTTCGACCACACGATCTTGCCGTTGACCGGATCCCACGCGATGAAGTTGCCCATGCCGCCGTGGCTGTTCGGTGCCGGATACATCGTGAGCGTCGCACCGACATACGGTTGGCCGGCGGTGTACTCCACCTGGAACGGCTCGTACGTCATGCACACGTGGTTGGTCGGCACCATGATCAGGCCGCTCTTGCGATCGTAGCTCGCGGGCTGCTGATCCTTCGTGCCGAGCGCGGCGGGACAGATGTCCTTCACGTTCACGTCGGGACCGGTCGTGCCGGGCGAGTAGCGTTTGTCGACGATCGGACGGCCCGTCTTCATGTCGACTTTCGTCGCCCAATTGACGACTGGATCGTATTTCTCCGCGACGAGCAGCTCGCCGGTTTCGCGATTGAGCGTGTAGGCGAACCCGTTGCGATCGAAGTGCACGAGCGCCGGGACTTTCTTGCCCTTGAAGTCGATGTCGATCAGCAGGTTCTCGTTGACGCCGTCGTAATCCCACTCATCGTGCGGCGTCATCTGATAGGCCCACTTCGCCATGCCGGTGTCCAGATCGCGCGCGAAGATCGTCATCGACCAACGGTTGTCGCCGGGGCGCTGCGCCGGGTTCCACGTGCCCGGATTACCAGTGCCGTAATAGATCAGGTTCAGCTTCGGATCGTAGGAATACCAGCCCCACGTCGTGCCGCCGCCGAGCTTCCACTGATCGCCTTCCCAGGTCTTGAGGGACGAGTTCTTGCCGACCGGCTGCAGCTTGCCGTTCGTCCAGGTCATCGTCTTCTGCGGATCGACGAGGATGTCTTCGTCGGGCCCCGTGCTCCATGCCGTCCAGACGCGCTTGCCGGTCTTGATGTCGTAGGCGATCAGTCGTCCGCGCACGCCGAACTCGCCGCCCGAGATGCCGGTGATCACCTTGTCCTTGAAGACGTGCGGCGCATTCGTGTTGGTCTCGCCGATCTTCGGATCGCCGTTCTTCGCCGTCCAGACGACCTTGCCGGTATTCGCATCGAGCGCCACCAGCGTCGTGTCGGCCTGCTGCAGGAAGATCTTGCCGTCACCGAACGCAAGGCCCCGATACACTGTGTCACAGCACATGACAGGTACGACACTCGCGTCCTGCTTCGGCTCGTACTTCCATTTGAAGGACTGATCCTTGAGATTGATGGCGTACACGTTGTTCGGGAACGGCGTATGCACGTACATCGTGTCGCCGATGACGAGCGGCGAGCCTTCGTGGCCGCGCAGCACGCCCGTCGAAATCGTCCAGGCGACCTGCAGCCGCGAGACATTGCTCGCATTGATCTGTTTGAGCTCGCTGTAGCGGTGATTCGCGTAATCGCCCGCTTGGGTGGCCCAGTTGGATGGTTTGCTCATGGCGGCTTCCAGATCGGGTGCCGCGCTGAGGCTCGTCGCGGCGGCGGTAGCGGACGCCGCGATCGAGACTAGAATCAGACGACGATGAGTGTTCATATCCGCTTCCTCATGGCTCACGTGAATTGCGGCTCTTTGACACATCAAGGGAGACTGGGCATGACAATGCAATCCCTATGCCACGCTCGCGGTGCACTCGCGATGCTTTGTGCGTCCGCGCTGTCCGTTCATTCGGTCAGCGCGCTCGCCGATCAGCGGGTCAACGACTTCCCGACACAGGCGCGCGTCGAGTACGTGCAGGAATGCATGACTCGATCGGGCGGGCAGCTGGCGAGCCTGTATCAATGCTCTTGCGTCATAGACGAAATCGCGAAGCAGTTCAGCTACGACGAATACGTAGAAGCTTGGACATTCTCGCGATATGCGTCGCTCGGAGGAGATCGCGGCGGTTTGTTTCGCGATCCGGAAGAGGGCCGCGCGAAAGCTAAGCGCTTCGAGGCGGTGGAGAAAGACGCCGAGAAGCGTTGCGGTATACACGCACCGAAGTGACATTGCATCAGCTCGTCGGTGGCGTCGGGCCGATGACGACGCCCCACGGAGTTTGGCCGACCGGCACGCGTTTGACGACGGTGAAGGACTCGACGTCGATGATGCTCACGTCGTTGGACGGTCCATTCGCGCTGTAGAGGAAGCGGCCGTCGTCGCTGAGCGCAAGGCCCCACGGACGGGCGCCGACTTCGACTTCCTTGATGAGCTTGTGGCCGGCCAAGTCGATGAATGCCACCGTACCCCCACGCCCGGTGCTCAAGTAAATGCGATTGCGTTTACTGTCGAGCACGACCGACATCGGACGAGCTTCCTTACGCAGTTGCAGCACGCGCTCAACAGGCTCGCCCTCGGGCACGGTGATCTTGTACAGCGATGCATCGAACTCGCCGGACACGTATGCAATGCGGCTGTCCGGCGTGAAGGCTGCATCGCGGGGTCGCAGTCCGACTTTGACGCTGCGCAGCACCTTGAGGGTTGCGGTGTCGATGATCGAAACGGCGTTGTCCGATTCGTTGGTCACCAAGACCCACTTGCCGTTCGGCGAAAGGACGACACCCTCGGGCTCTTTGCCAACCGAAATGCGCTCGACCACTTTGCCGCTGGCGACGTCGACGACGGACGCAGTCGCGGCATCTTCGTTGGCCACGTACAGGCGCTTGCCGTCCTTGCTGATATCGAATTGCTCGGGGTCGGAGCCCGCCTTCAACACTTCGATGAGCTTGTGCGTACGCGTATCCACCACGGCGATGCCGTCGGCGGCCAGATCGCGTTTGCGCTTGGCGCATTCCTCATCTGGTACGCTCGGCGGGCATTTCGGCAGTCCGCTGACGGCAACGTAAAGGCGCGTGCCGTCGGCATTCAGTTTCAAGCCGCGCGGCCGCTTGCCGACCTCGATCGTGGCAATGACCTCGCCTTTGGCGGTGTCGAGCACCGACACGCTCTGACCGTCTTCGTTGGAAACATAGGCTCTGCCTGCGTAGGAGGGCGCAGGCAGAGCGAACAGGAGGGGGACGAGGAAAACGGTGAGGCGTCGAATGCGTGGCTTCATTACGAAAGGGATCCTCAGAACGAGAAGTAGGCGCCGATGTTGAAATTGCTCGCGTCGTTCTCGAGGCCGCTATGCGCTTTCGCGTTGACGTCCGTGAACTCGGCGAGCAGCGTGAGATTCTCTGTCAACGAGTGATACACGCCGATTGTGTACTTGCTGTTCGTCTTCACAAGATCGGAAATCCCTTCTCCCGGTGCGAGATCGAGGTTGCTCTCGCCGTAGTTCACGCCGATCTTCGTGTCGCCGATCTTGTACGTCAGCTGCGCGAGAAAGCCGTCGGAATCGCGTTCCGCACCCGCGACGTTGTCGCCGCCGGCAAAGAGCGCGGTGGTGCCGATGCCTTCGCCTTGGTAGTACCAGGCCATGAATTCGAGATTGCCCCACGTGATCTTGCCGCCGATGTCGAAACCGAAGCTGTCGAAGTCCTGTGCGTCGGTGATGCCTTCGTGTTTCTGAGTAATGAAGGCGGCGCTCAGGTACACCGGACCGTTCGTGTAAGAGAGCTTGGCGTGAAAGCCGGGGCTGGCTTCGGGTACTGCTTGCGCGGTCGGAGTGCCGACGGGCTCGAGCGGATCGAAGATGCCGAGCGTGAACTTGAAGCCGCCGAAATCCGGCGTCGTGTAATTAATCTGCGCCAGCCAATCGGTGTAGATGTAGCCGAAACCGATCGAGCCGAGCGACGTATTGGACGGCGTGGCGTAATTGCCGCCGCCGGCACCGACGCCCGGCAGCGTCATGTCGTTCAGAATGGCATCGGCGCCGAAAAGACCGATATTGCGTCCCAGCAGAAAGGTGCCCATGCGTTCGTTGCCGAACGTGAGAAATACCTGACGGATGTCGAGTCCGGTCGTGCCGAGCGCAGTGTTGCGACTTGCGGCGCCTTGTCCAAGGTTCGGGCTCGCGTCGTTCGTGCTGATGCCTGGATAGAAGCCGAAGGTGACGCCGATGTCGTAGCCGTTCTGCGTGGTGGAAACGCCGAGAACGATGGCGGCGGGTAAGAGTCCGTTGCTGATGGACGACGAGTTGTCCTCGCCGCCGGCGCCGATGCACGCAAGGCCGCCGGCAACGCCGGTAACGTTCTCGTCCTCGCAGCTCGCATGGATGTAATGAACATTAACGTTGCCGTTTGCAGTGAACTTCCAGTCGCCGGACGTGAGCTCGACAGCATGGGCCGGGGCGCACAGGCAAAGCGCGATCGGCGCGGCGAGCAGGGAAGCAGTTGAGAGGTCAAGCCCTTTGATCCGTGGTTGCGCCAGCATGGAACTGCTCCCTGAGGCAGCGTGCGTGGATCGCTGCGACGCATCGCGCGCGTGGTCCAGGCACGTGGATGGTATGGGCGGGCAGAGACCAGCAAGGCGTATGCCAGTGAGTGCGCGAATGCGCTGCGTGCGTGCTGATGCGCTCGTGCAACGGTTGTACACAACGCCGCGCGCTCCGCAGGAATCGCGGCGCACGCGAGCGCGCGGCGCGCGTAGTCGTCGCGGAATGCGGTAAAGAGGAAGCGCATTGCGCTTTATACGGATGCGCCGAGCGGCCGAGATTTCGCGCCTCGCGTATTCCTCGAGCTGTGCGATTCATATGACACTGTCGCGCCACAAGCGACACAGGTGATACAGTCGGACCGTTGCGTTGCAGTCGCAGCAGCGCACGGCAAAGTCGCTCGGGATGTGCCGGTGACTTGCACGCCTTGTGGCGGCGGGTCGACAACAACGGATAGGCGCAGCAGCGTCGTGACGAGGTCAGGGGGATGCTGGAAACGACTGCAATGGAGCACGCGGCCAACGTTCTGCGGTTCGTGCGTGAAATCGACGGGTCGTCGCACTCGGCGCTGATGGGCAGTGCGATCGGACGCTCTTGGCGACGTTGCGTGCAGGATTACGCGCTCGACCCCGCGCGGCGTCAGCCTGCGCGGGTTCTCGACTCCGAAGCATTGCGCAGCTTGCGCGAGCAGCACGCCGAGCTCGTCCACATCGCCTCCGCCGAGATCGATTGGTTGTACGAGCACATCGCGGGCTCGGGTTACGCGCTCCTGCTCACCGATGCGAACGGCATCATTCTCTATGAGAAGTCGGAGCCCACGCTGGTCAACGGTTTTCATTCCGCGGGACTGCTCACCGGCGCGGACTGGAGCGAGCCCTCGCAAGGGACCAACGGCATGGGCACGTGCATCGTCGAGAAGCGCCCGGTCACCGTGCATCTCGACGAGCACTTTCACGGTTGTCACATCGGCCTGTCGTGTTCCGCGGCACCGATCTGCGATCCCTCCGGCGCATTGCTCGCGGTGCTCGATGCATCGACGATGAACGCGCGCGATACGCGCGTCAGCCAAGCGCACACCATGGCGCTCGTGAATCTGTCGGCGCGCCTCATCGAAAAGTGCGTGTTCCTGCGTCACTTCCGTCAAGCGATCATGCTGCGCTTTCATGCGCGGCCCGAGCTCGTGAACCTGCAGCACGATGGCGCGCTCGCGTTGGCCGGCGATGCGACGATCCTGTCCGCGGACGAGACGGCGGTGCGTTTGCTCGGCGCGCGCGACCGGACGGCTCTCATCGGGCGGCGGATCGACGAGGTCTTCGATGTGCGTCCCGACGACATTCTCGGTGCTTGCTCGCGCAGCGCCGACAGCTTGCTGACGGTGCGCGATACGCATCTTGGGCGCCGCTTCTTCGCGAGCGTGGGGCAGGAGACGACGGCTGCTGCGCGACCGGTGCACAGCGTGCGGCCTGCGTCGAGCCCGTCGGTGTTGCAGGTCGCAGCGGCGTCGGCGCGCAAGGCAGTGCTCGATCTCGATGAGCTTGCGGGCGACGATCCGCAGATGCTGCGCAATGTCCGCAGCGCTCGGCGCGTGGCGTCATCGCGTGTCAACGTGATGATTCAAGGGCCGACGGGAGCGGGCAAGGAAGCATTTGCGCGAGCGCTGCATGCGGCGAGCAATCGTGCCGACAAACCGTTCGTCGCGCTCAATTGCGCCGCGATTCCAGAATCGCTCATCGAGAGCGAGCTCTTCGGCTACCGTCCAGGCGCTTTCACGGGCGCACGCAAGGAGGGCATGAAGGGCAAGATTCTCCAGTCGTCCGGCGGCACGTTGTTCCTCGACGAGATCGGCGACATGCCGCTGCAGCTGCAGACGCGGCTCTTGCGCGTGCTGGAAGAGCAGGAGGTGATGCCGCTCGGCGCGGAAACGCCGATCAAGGTCGATCTGCACGTGATCTGCGCGTCCCATCAGAACCTGCGCGCAATGATCGCGCGCGGCACCTTCCGCGAAGATCTCTACTATCGCTTGAACGGCATTACGCTCGAGCTGCCGCCGCTCGCGCAGCGCACGGACAAGGAGCGGCTCATTCGCGATTTTCTCGCCGCGGAGACGAGCGACGGACGTCCTGCCGCCATCGAGATGGATGCCTTTCAGTGCTTGCTTACTTATCACTGGCCGGGCAACATCCGCGAGCTGCGCAATGTCATTCGCACGGCGCTCGCGATTTGCGAAGGCGGCGTCGTGCGGCTCTCCGACTTGCCGAGCGAAGTGCGTGCGCACATGGAGTCGAGCGCCGCAGCTTCGTCCGTCGCGGCGCCCACGACAACCCTCGGTGCCGCGTCGACGAGTTGCGGGCCGGACCCGTTGGGTGCGGCCGAGCGCGATGTGCTCCTCGCGGCGATCCGTGAGTGCGGCGGCAACATGTCCCACGCTGCCAAGAAGCTCGGCATCAGCCGCAACACCCTCTATCGTCGCTGCAAACGTCTCGGCCTGCCCGTACGGCGCGAGCGGCCGGCATTCCTGAACTGAAGATCCTCACGCGTCACGCCGCGCCGGGAGGCGTTGGCGTGGCACGCATTCTGCTTGAGCTTGTGTTGCTGGAAGCTCCGCACGAGCTCTCATGGTGCAGCGTGCGTGTGAGGATCCGATGGCGGCACAAGGCGGCCGGAAGCGAGTCGGGCGAGGTCCTGGGAAGGGCGGACCACCTGCAGTGGCGCACGGCATCCGGCTCGCGGATGGCGTAAAGCTCGTCGCGAGCGGCAGGAAGGACCGCGTGCCGATGTTGATCCACGCGGCAGGCGAGGTGCAGCTCAACGAAGGCGCCGTAGCGATCTTGCAGCTCTGCGACGGATCGCGCTCGCTCGAGCAAATCGTCAGCGAGATTGCCCAGCGTTCTGCCGACGGAGCGCTCGCCGATGACATCGCCGCCTTCCTGGCCGCTGCGCGCGCCCGCGGCTGGATCGTCGAAGTCGCTCCGGATGAGCGCTCGAGCTCATGAATTTCATGAATTTCGTGCGCGGCCGATCGGCGCGTTCGCACGGCGATTATCATGATTGTTATGAGCAGACCACAGACTCTTACGCTTGCCATTGCCCTAGCACTTTTCTCGAGCCAAGCGGCACGTTCGGCCGAGCCTCCTGACACGATGATCGTCACCGCTACGCGCACCGAGCAGCGTAGCTTCGAGACGCCGGCGGCGATCGATGCGATCGACGGCGACGCATTGCGCGTCAATCGGCCGCGCGTCAATTTGTCGGAAAGCTTGGGCCGCGTGCCCGGCATCGTCGTGCAGAATCGCCAGAACTATGCGCAGGACCTGCAGGTTTCCGCGCGCGGTTTCGGCGCGCGCGCGTCGTTCGGAGTGCGCGGCGTGCGGCTCATTCAGGACGGCATTCCGCTGACGATGCCGGACGGGCAGGGTCAGACCGGCCTGTTCGATCTCGACGGCGCGCAGCGCGTCGAAGTCTTGCGCGGTCCCTTCGCGGCGCTGTACGGAAACTCCTCGGGCGGCGTCATCCAGATCGTGACGCGCGATCGGCTGCAGGATTCGGGGCTCGAGCTCAGCACGACCGTCGGCGACGATGGGTTTCGCCGCTACGGTGCACAGTTCGGCGCGCGGCTCGGCATCGTGGATTTGAGCGGCAATCTATCGCGCTTCGATACCGACGGATTTCGCGAGCACAGTGCGGCAAGGCGCGACCTTGCGAACTTGCGTCTGCGCGTGGCCCCCGACGAGCGCTCTTCCTGGACGGCGATCGTCAACTTCCTCGATCAACCGGATACGCAGGATCCGCTCGGTCTGACGCGCGAGCAGCTCGAAAGCGATCCGACGCAGGCGGGCGCCAACGCGATCGCCTTCGATACCCGCAAGTCGATCCGTCACGTGCAGGGCGGTCTTTCCTACCAGCGCGAGATCGGCACGAGCAGTCGTCTCCGGGTGGCGGGCTACTACGGCGACCGCGATCTCGTGCAATACCTTGCCAATCCGAGCGCGGCGCTGACGGGTTCCGGCGGCGTCGTCGATCTCGCGCGCAAGTTCGGCGGCGGGAGCATTCAATGGGATCATCGCGGCGAGCTGGCGGGCGCACCGTACGAGCTCACCGTGGGGGTCGAGTACGACCGGATGGAAGAGCGTCGCCGCGGTTACGTGAACCTCAACGGTCTGCGCGGCGATCTGCGCCGCGACGAGGACGATACCGTCTACAGCGTCAATCAATATGTCATCGCTCGGTGGCGGCCGGCGCCTCGTTGGGTGCTCTCCGGCGGATTGCGCCACAGCGAAGTGCGATTCAGCGTCGACGATCATTTCGTCGTCGGTCCCAACCCGGACGACAGCGGGCGGTTGAGCTACGACAGCACGCAGCCGGTGCTCGGTTTGCTGTTCGAAGCGGCGCCTGCGCTCAACGTGTTCGTTGCCGTCGGCCGCGCATTCGAGACGCCGACGTTTGCGGAGCTCGCTTATCGGCCGGATGGCTCGCCGGGGCTCAACTTCGATCTCGATGCGGCCGTCAGCACGAACTACGAAGCCGGTCTCAAGGCCTTCATCGGCGATGCAGGGCGTCTGACGGCAACGCTCTTTCGTTCCGATACCAAGGACGACATCGTCACCGGACCGTCGCCTTTCCCCGGTCGCAATACTTTCGTGAATGCTGCGAAGACGCGGCGCGAAGGGGTCGAGCTGGCGCTGCAGTACGGCTTCGGCGGCGGCTTCGACTTCGGCGCGGCCTACAGCTACACCAGGGGACGCTTCGACGAATTCGTGAACTTTGCCGGCGATGAGTTGAGCGGGCGGCAACTACCCGGCGTGCCGGAGCACTCGTTGTACGCGGACTTGAGCTGGCTGCACGCGCCGAGTGGATTCTCGACCGGCCTCGAAGCACGCATCACCAGCAAGGTGTATGTCGACGATGCCAACAGCGACGCGACCGATAGCTACAGCGTCCTCAACTGGCATGCAGGAATCAGGCGCACGTTCGGCGAGTGGACGATGAGAGGCTTCGTGCGTATCGACAACCTCACGGACGAGGATTATGTCGGCTCGGTGGTGGTCAATGCGGCGAACGATCGCTTCTTCGAGCCGGCGCCGGGCCGCACTTATTATGTCGGGCTGTCGGTGGGCTTCTGAGCGGGCAGCGCTCGTTGCCCGGTGGCGGCGGTGCGTGAGCGCGGTGTGAATCTCTCGCGCGTCGACCCCCGAGCGCGGCTGTCATCGCGCGATCGTTGAATCGGGTCTTGAAGAGATGATGCGCGTGCGCCCGACGTTGCGACGGGCGCACGGGGTTCCTTCAGGTGGCCTTAGCGGGAATTCCCCGTTCCCGTCAGGCTCTCCATCATGAGCCCGGTACCGCCTTTCGTAACGTGCGCGACGATCGCCGTCCTGCGATGGATCTTCGTGACCACGCCGAGATTGATGGCGAACGCGAGCTGTACCGTCGTACCCTTCTTCAGCCCCATGTCTTCCGTCTCGATGAAGACGCCGTTGGCGCTCAGATTGCGGGCGCGGCACAGCTTGCCGCGACGGCCTGGAATGGAGACATACACTGCAGTGCGCGCACGATGACGTGTGTGTAGGCGCCGCTCCATCTCAACCCCTCAGTCATTGTTGTTTGCTTGATCGCATCGACGAGTTTTGTGAACGACTTCATCGATGCTGCGCGCGCATTATGCCGCGCGGTGCGTACAGTGCGGAAGTGGCGCGAAGACACGTTATGTCGTGAACGGCATGCGAAAATCGACCGCGGAAAATTCCTCGCTTGCGTGAGAACGAATTCGCATGGATGACTCGCTTGCGTTGACGCTCGAAGAGATCCGCAGTGCCGCCGAGTTGCTCGCGGGGCGTGTGCACGAGACGCCGGTTGTGCGGCTGCATGGTGCGCAAGTCGAGCGCGAGCTCGGCGCCGACACGCAGGTGTATCTCAAGCTCGAGCTGTTTCAGGTCACCGGCACCTTCAAGGCACGCGCGGCGCTGCTCAATGTGCTGTCGCTTGCAAGCGATGCGCGCGAGCGCGGCGTTACCGCGATCAGCGCGGGCAATCACGCCATCGCCGTTGCGTTTGCGGCGCGCGCGGCCGGTACGCACGCCAAGGTCGTGATGATCGCGAGCGCCAATCCCCTGCGCATCGAGCTATGCCGAGCGTACGGCGCCGAAGTCGTGCTTGCGCCCGATGCGCACAGCGGCTTCGCTCGCGTCGAGGAGATCGCCCGCGAAGAAGGGCGCGCGCTCATTCATCCGTTCGAAGGGCGAACGACAGCCCTGGGTACGGCGACGCTCGGGCTCGAGCTCTGCCGGCAGTTGCCGGCATTGGATGCGGTCGTCGTGCCGATCGGCGGCGGCGGGCTCTGTGCCGGGGTTGCTTCAGCGGTTAAGCTGCTCAACCCTGCTTGTCAGGTGTTCGGCGTCGAGCCGTTCGGCGCCGACAGCATGTATCGAAGCTTGTTGGCGGGCGCGCCGCAGTCGATCGAGCGCGTCGCTACGATCGCGGACAGTCTGGGTGCGCCGTACGCCTTGCCGATCTCGTTCGAGCTCTGCCGCCGTCACGTCGCCGAAGTCGTGCGTGTCACGGACGATGAGCTGCGCGACGCGATGCGGTTCCTGCAGCGCAATGCCAAGCTGGCCGTCGAGCCGGCAGGCGCTGCCGCGACGGCAGCGTTGCGCGGTCCCTTGCGCGAGCGCCTGCGCGGCAAGCGCGTGGGGCTCATCATTTGCGGCAGCAACATCGATACGGCGAGCTACGCGAGGTTGATCGAAACTTGATCGCTTGAAGCGATGCGAAGTGACGGAGTGAGACGTGTCGGGTGACGAGGTGAGGTTCGAGGCCGGTACGCGCCGGGCCGCGGCGGATGCGCAGGGCGGAGCTGCGCCGCTGCGCGAGCTGCCCATCGGCATCTTCGATTCGGGCGTCGGCGGTCTGACCGTGCTGCGTGCGGTACGCGAGCGTCTGCCGCGCGAACGCTTTCTCTATCTCGGCGACACGGCCCGGCTTCCGTACGGCACCAAGAGCGCAGAATCCGTACGGCGCTATTCGCTTCAAGCCGCCGACCTGCTGCTCAACCGCGGCATCAAGTATCTGCTCGTCGCCTGTAACACGGCCTCGGCGGTGGCGCTCGATGCCTTGCGCGAGCGCTATGCACCGCTGCCGGTGATGGGAGTGATCGACCCCGGCGCGGAGGCGGCGTGTGCCGCGTCGCGCAGCCGTCAGATCGCTGTGGTTGCGACCGAAGGCACGATTCGCGGCGGGGCGTATCAGCGCTCGATCAATGCGCGCATGCCGGATGCGCTCGTCGTGGGGCGCGCGTGCTCGCTGTTCGTCGCGCTCGCGGAAGAAGGATGGACGGACGGTCCGATCGTCGAAGCAGTGGCGCGGCGTTATCTCGACGAGTTGTTCGAACGCCACCCGGCGGTCGATACGCTGCTGCTCGGCTGCACGCACTTTCCCGTGTTGGCGGATGCGTTGCGCAAGGTGCTGCGGGAGCAGGTGCAGTTGGTCGATTCGGCGCGCACGACGGCGCTTGCGCTCGAGCGCGAGCTGACGGCGCGGGGGCTGCACGGGTCGGCGCCGTCCGGGTCGGTGCGTCTGCTGGCGACCGACAACGCGGAACGCTTCGCTGCCGTGGGGAGCCTGTTCCTGGGCGAGCCGTTTGCAGCCGACGCCGTCGAGATCGTCGATCTCGCGCAGCCGACGTCCGCGTGACGCTTCAGCGTTCCGTCGCCGCCGCGCCGCTCGGTGCGGCCACTTCGTCGTAGGCCTCGTAGCGGTTGCGGCCGCACAGCTTGGCGGCGTAGAGCGCGTGGTCCGCCGCTTCGAGCAGCGCGAGCGTGCTCGGAAAGCGCTGCTTGGACGTATAAGTCGCCAAGCCGATCGAGGCAGTGATGCGCACGCCCGGCGCGGCCTCGCCATGATCGAACGACGCAAGCGCGCTCAAGATACGCTGCGCCACCTGCTTGGCGATGGAGCCGTCGGCGCCCGGCAGCACCACCATGAACTCCTCGCCGCTGAAGCGTGCGACCAGATCGCTGCCGCGGACGCATGCCTGCAGCACGCGCGCGCAGTTCTTGAGCACCGTGTCGCCGGCTTGCGTGCCGAACTTGTCGTTGACGTGGCGGAAGTGGTCGAGATCGACGTGCGCGATGCTGAGATCGCGTCCGAAGACCACCGCCTGCGTGAACTCGCGATCGAGCATCCGATCCAGCCAAGCACGATTGAGCGCGCCGGTGAGTGCGTCGCGGCGACCCGAGTCTTCGGCTTCTTCCGTGCGGGTCAGCAAGACGCTCGTGGTCGCTTGCAGCGCGCTGACTTCCTGCAGCGCGTGCAGGTTGCGCACCGTCAGGAGCTCGCGCGCTTCGGCGAGCAGATTCTCGGCATCTTCCGGCGGCAGGATGCTCGTGTCGTAGAGCTCCTCGGCTTCGGGAATGAGCTTCAAGATGCGGTTGACCACTTCGTTGAAGAGCTCATGGCTGACGCCGAGCAGCGAATGAGCGCGCTTGGCGAGCGCGGTGACTCGAGCGGAGCGATCGGTGCACAACACCGCTTCGGCGAGATCGCTGCCGAGCGCGATGCAGCGGGCATACTGACCTCCCTCGGTCGCCGCGCTCAGGACCTGCGGCGTGTGGCTGTGCTCAACGGCCTGCCAGATGCGCTGCGGCAGGTTCCACGAGCGCATGAGCAGCGCGCTGTAAGCCGAGTGATCCTTGCCGAGCTGCTGCGTTTCGTAGGCCATCCAGTCGGCATGACTCGCTCCTTGAGGCAGCTTGGCGTAGAAATCGCGCGATGTACGGTCGAGCGCGAGCACGCCCATGTCCTGCAGGAGGCCGGCGAGAAAGATGTCCTCGGGTTGACCGACTTTCGCGAGCTCGCTGAACGCGCGCGCCGCGGTGGCGCCGAGCAGCGAGCGCCGCCAGAAGCGCGGGTAATCGATGCCCGTGGCGCGCAGTGCGCGAAAGGACGACACGAGCGAGAAGCTGAGCGCGAGGGTCAGGGCGGCATTCAAGCCGATGACGACGAGCGCCTGCCGGAGGTTGTGGCTGGCCCGGCGCTGCGCATAGAACGCCGAGTTCGCGATGCGCAGGATCTTGGCCGTGATCGCGGGATCGCGGCTGATGGCCTGCGCCACGGTGGCCATTTCGATGTCCGGGTCGCGGGCGAGCGCGATGATCTCCGCCGCAACACGCGAGGGACTCGGAAAGTCGACCTGTGTTTTCAGGCGATTCTCGAAGTCTTGGGAATGCATTTCTTAAGGCAGGATCTTCTCTCGTCAGCGAAACCGCCCGCTCGGTAGGCGAGCGGCGCACTTATAATGTATCGGCCGGTTCTCGGCAGTCTTGATCGGCCAATCCCCCCGGGGGACACGGGGCTCATCCGGGCGGGGAGGGCAGCAGGCCGGCGCGAAAGTGCGTCTCGAACGTGGGTCGATGTTGACACTCAGACGGCTCGCAATGAGAATAGCCGGCTCTTATGTCCGCGGAGGGGTACCCAAGCGGCCAACGGGGGCAGACTGTAAATCTGCTGGCTTATGCCTTCGTAGGTTCGAATCCTACCCCCTCCACCACCTCTGCGGGTGTAGTTCAATGGTAGAACCTCAGCCTTCCAAGCTGATGGTGTGGGTTCGATTCCCATCACCCGCTCCATTGCTCACCGCAGATGAGAGTGGCTCCGCGGAAGAGGGTCGCCGACTCGGGATTACTGGCCGGATGAGAAAGGTTGGCCCACGTAGCTCAGTTGGTAGAGCACGTCCTTGGTAAGGACGAGGTCACCGGTTCAATCCCGGTCGTGGGCTCCATGAAGGGTTGGTAAGTCGTGACGGAGTGACGCGGTGACGAAGTGACGGGAGTAATGTCGCTTTGTCACCCCGTCACTTTGTCACGTGGATAGGCAACAGGTACAGACAGTTTGACTCACTAGAGGACCGCCGCTGTGGCCAAAGAGAAGTTTGAACGTACGAAGCCGCATGTGAACGTAGGCACGATTGGTCACGTTGACCACGGTAAGACGACGCTGACGGCGGCGTTGACGAAGGTGATGGCGGAGAGGCACGGCGGCGAGTTCAAGGCGTACGACCAGATTGACAAGGCGCCTGAAGAGAAGGCGCGCGGCATCACGATTGCGACGTCGCACGTGGAGTATCAGTCGGACACGCGTCACTACGCGCACGTTGACTGTCCGGGTCACGCTGACTACGTGAAGAACATGATCACGGGTGCGGCGCAGATGGACGGTGCGATTCTGGTGGTGTCTGCTGCGGACGGTCCGATGCCGCAGACGCGCGAGCACATTCTGCTGGCCCGACAGGTGGGCGTGCCGTACATCGTGGTGTTCCTGAACAAGGCGGACATGGTGGACGATCCGGAGCTGCTCGAGCTGGTGGAGATGGAGGTTCGCGAGCTCTTGTCGAAGTACGACTTCCCTGGCGACACGACGCCGATCGTGAAGGGTTCGGCGCTGAAGGCGCTGGAGGGGGATCAGTCGGAGATTGGCGTGCCGGCGATCCTGAAGCTGGTGGAAGAGATGGACAAGTACATTCCGGTGCCGGAGCGCGCGGTGGACGGTGCGTTCCTGATGCCGGTGGAAGACGTGTTCTCGATTTCGGGCCGCGGCACGGTGGTGACGGGTCGTATTGAGCGCGGCGTCATCAAGGTGAACGACGAAGTGGAGATTGTGGGCATCCGTCCGACGGCGAAGACGACGTGCACGGGCGTGGAGATGTTCCGCAAGCTCCTTGATCAGGGTCAGGCTGGCGACAACGTGGGGGTGCTGCTGCGCGGCACGAAGCGCGAAGAAGTCGAGCGTGGCCAGGTGTTGGCGAAGCCGGGTTCGATCACGCCGCACACGAAGTTCGAGTGCGAGGTGTACGTGCTGACGAAGGAAGAGGGCGGTCGTCACACGCCGTTCTTCAAGGGCTATCGTCCGCAGTTTTACTTCCGTACGACGGACGTGACGGGTGCGGTGGAGCTGCCGTCTGGCGTTGAGATGGTGATGCCTGGCGACAACGTGAAGATGACGGTGGAGCTGATCAGCCCGATTGCGATGGAAGAGGGCTTGCGCTTTGCGATTCGCGAAGGCGGCAAGACCGTTGGCGCGGGCGTTGTGTCGAAGATTCTGCAGTAAAGATTGATGTGACGAAGCGCCGGGTGGCGGGGTGAAGCGCAGCGCTTCACCCCCCTTGCTCGGACGCCGCGTTCTTAGCGTAGGCCAGTAGCTCAATTGGCAGAGCGGCGGTCTCCAAAACCGCAGGTTGGGGGTTCGATTCCCTCCTGGCCTGCCACTGACAGGAGAGTGATTCGGGGGCTCGCAGGCAGGGGACGGTTGGATGCTCGTCGTCCGGCCGCTTGTCACCCGCCCCTTCGTCACCGGCTTTCATGACTGAACACGTACAAGAAGGCGCTACATCTCTCGACGCAGCGAAGCTTGCGGCCGGCGTCGCCATTCTGGCGGCTGGCATCGCAGGCTTTTACCTGCTCGGCGAGCAGCCGATCTGGTTGCGCTGGATCATCGTGCTCGCCTCGCTTGCAGTGGGTGCCTTCGTCGCTTCGCAATCTCATCAGGGCAAGACGTTCTGGGCGTTTGTCCAGAGCTCGCGCATCGAGCTGCGTAAGGTCGTGTGGCCGAGCCGGCAGGAGACCATGCAAGTGACGCTGATCGTCTTTTTCATGGTGGTAGTGCTCGGTGTGTTTTTCTGGCTGCTCGATACGCTGCTGGGTGCGCTCACTCGTTGGTTGACGGGACAGGGGAGTTGAGATGGCCCTGCGGTGGTACGTCGTACACGCGTATTCGAATTTCGAACATCGCGTCGCCGAGGCGCTCAAGGAGCGCATCAAGCTGCAGGGCTTGGAGCACAAGTTCGGCGAGATCCTCGTGCCGACGGAAGAGGTCGTGGAGATGCGCGACGGCCAGAAGCGCAAGAGCGACCGCAAGTTCTTCCCCGGTTACGTGCTCGTGCAGATGGAGATGGACGAGGACACGTGGCACCTGGTGAGGGAAGTGCCGAAAGTGCTCGGCTTCATCGGCGGTACGCCGGAAAAGCCCGCGCCGATTACCGACAAGGAAGCCATGAGCATCCTGCGTCGCGTCGAAGAGGGCGTCGACAAGCCGAAGCCGAAAGTATTGTTTGAGCCCGGCGAGGTCGTGCGTGTCATTGATGGGCCGTTCAATGACTTCAACGGCGTCGTCGAGTCGGTGAACTACGAGAAGAATCGCCTGCAGGTCGCAGTGCAGATCCTCGGACGTTCAACGCCGGTCGAGTTGGACTTCTCGCAGGTCGAGAAGGCGTAAGGTAAGCGGGCGCTGGGCCCTGGGTTGCTGGCAAGAAGAGCGAGGCGCTGATTCTTCTGACCAGAGCCTAGGGCCCAGGGCCCGAGTGCCCCAAGCTTCGTTCGGAGAACGAAGCGTTTCATCGCAAGGACGACTGGGGAGCTCTTTCGAGCGCTACGACCCACGGAGTAATCATCAATGGCCAAGAAAGTAACCGGCTACATCAAGCTGCAGATTCCTGCGGGCCAAGCCAATCCGAGCCCGCCGGTCGGTCCGGCGCTCGGTCAGCAGGGCGTCAACATCATGGAGTTCTGCAAGGCGTTCAACGCGCAGACGCAGAACCTCGAGAAGGGACTGCCCACGCCCGTGGTCATCACGGTTTACAGCGATCGCAGCTTCACGTTCGTTCTGAAGACCCCGCCCGCCTCCGTGCTGATCCGCAAGGCGCTCGGCATCGAGAAGGGCAGCGGCGCCCCGAACACCCACAAGGTGGGTCGCATCACGCGTCAACAGCTCGAAGAGATCGCCAAGACGAAGCAGCCCGATCTGACGGCTGCCGATCTCGAGGCCGCCGTGCGCACCATTGCCGGCAGCGCGCGCAGCATGGGTGTCGACGTGGAGGGGGTGTGACATGGCAGCAGTAGCAAAACGCATTCAGGCCTGGGCGAGCCGTGTGCAGCCCGGCAAGCAGTATCCGATCGACGAGGCCATCGCGATCGTCAAGGAGCTCGCGAAGGCCAAGTTCCGCGAGTCGGTCGATGTGGCCGTGAACCTCGGCATCGATGCGTCGAAGTCCGACCAGCAGGTGCGCGGCTCGACGGTGCTGCCGCACGGTATCGGCAAGTCGGTGCGCGTCGCCGTGTTCACCTCGGGCAAGAATCAGGACGCCGCGCGTGAGGCGGGCGCCGACATCGTCGGCCTCGAGGATCTCGCCGAGAAGGTCAAGGCGGGCGAGATCAACTTCGACGTCGTCATTGCCAGCCCCGATGCGATGCGCGTCGTGGGTCAGCTCGGTCAGATTCTCGGTCCGCGCGGCCTCATGCCGAATCCGAAGGTCGGTACGGTCACGCCGGACGTCGTCGGCGCGGTGAAGAACGCGAAGGCGGGTCAGGTGCGTTACCGCTCGGACAAGGGCGGCGTCGTGCACTGCACGATCGGCAAGGCCGATTTCGAAGCGACGCAGCTCAAAGAGAACCTCGTTGCCCTGCTGCAGGACCTGCAGAAGGCAAAGCCGGCAACCGCCAAGGGTGTCTATCTGAGGAAGGTGTCCATCTCCTCGACGATGGGGCCGGGCGTGCCGGTGGAAATTTCGTCGCTCGCGCTCTAAGCGCGAGCAGGGACTGGAGACCGGGAGCAGGCTGGAGGCTGCTGGAGCCCGAGAAGGAAGAGGACGTCTCTTCATTCTTGCTCAAGCCACCAGTCCCTAGTCTCCAGTCATCAGTTGATGTAGGGCCGGTCGAGAGTTGGCGACAACTCGGAACCGACCATCATCGAAGACCGCAGGCGGGATGCGGGTGCGGTTAGGAGCTTGGACCGGGAGGAGGCGCGCAGAGCGTTCTTCATCTGGCCTCAGCCTCCAACCTCCAGCCCCCAGCCCTTAATGCAATGCCTGCGCAGATGGTGTTACCCGAATCGGAGCTCAAGAGCGGCTCGTCCGCGATTGACATCCGGCTGAAGGGCGCCGTCAAAGCCGCTAACGCGGCTCTCAGGGCCCTGGGCCCAGGGCGCTGGGGACTGGTAAGAGGAGCTTCGCTCTCTCTGGCCAGAGCCCAGAGCCCAGCCGCCCAGTGCCCTATATGGGTGAGCGAACAGGACGTCCGCTCGAGGTAGTTATCGCTCTTCACGCCAGGAGGAAATCATGGCGCTCAGACTCGATGACAAGAAGGCGTTGGTCGCCGAGGTGGCTTCGGTCGCCCAGACCGCGCAATCGGTCGTCGCTGCAGAGTATCGCGGCCTGACCGTGTCGCAGATGACAGATCTGCGCGCGAAAGCCCGCAATGCGAACGTCTATCTGAGAGTGGTGAAGAACACGCTGGCCCGCCGGGCGGTCACGGGCACTCCGTTCGAGTGCATCCGCGACAACCTGAAGGGACCGCTGATTCTCGCATTCTCGAAGGACGATCCGGGCGCGGCCGCGCGTCTTGTGAAGACTTTCGCGAAGGACAACGACAAGTTGGTCCCGACCGTCGTGTCGCTCGGTGGCACGGCGCTCAGCGCGAAGGAACTCGACAAGATTGCGAGCTTGCCGACGCGCATGCAGGCGCTCAGCCAGTTGGCTGGCGTCCTCAAGGCGCCGATCGAGAAGTTCGTACGCACGGTTGCCGAGCCGCACGCGAAGTTGGTGCGGACGATCGCTGCAGTGAAGGATCAGAAGGCGGCTGGGTAATTCGCCGGTCGCGAATTCGACCAGCAAGACTTGAGATTCGATTTAGGTAACTAGGTTGGAGTAAAGACAATGGCTGTTAGCAAAGAAGAGATTCTGGACGCGATCGGCAACATGACCGTGTTGGAGATCGTCGATCTCGTCAAGATGATGGAAGAGAAGTTCGGCGTGACGGCTGCGGCTCCGGTCGCGATCGCCGCTCCGGGCGTGGCCGCGGGCGCTGGCGCTGCGGCTCCGGCTGCCGAAGAGAAGACGGAGTTCACCGTGACGATGACCAGCTTCGGCTCGAACAAGGTCGGCGTCATCAAGGTCATCCGCGAGATCACCGGCCTCGGCTTGAAGGAAGCGAAGGATCTGGTGGAAGGCGTGCCGTCCGTCGTCAAGGACGGTGTGTCGAAGGCCGACGCCGAAGCGATCAAGAAGAAGCTGGAAGAAGCGGGCGCTGCTGCGGAGATCAAGTGAGGTATTGCGTGGCGGGGCGGTTGGTCGGCGGGCCGCCTCACACGACTCACTTGCGGCGCCTTGTCGAAGCGGAGGCGACTGTGGACGTGCGTCTGCAGTCGCTTTCCGCGTTTGTCTCGATCTCGTGTCTTGAAGGGCGGCGTTCGATATCGAGCAGCTTCCCAGTTTTCGTCGCCGTCTCGAATCAGCGAGCGGCCCGAATTGATAGGTGACCCAGATGGCGTATTCGTTCACCGAGAAAAAGCGCATCCGTAAAGACTTCGGCAAGCGGCCGAGCATCCTCGAGGTGCCGTATCTGCTCGCTATCCAGCTGGACTCGTACCGCAAGTTCCTGCAAGCCGACGTCCCACCGGAGCGCCGCGAGGACACCGGATTGCACGCCGCGTTCAAGAGCGTGTTCCCGATCACGAGCTACTCGGGCAACGCGGTGCTCGAGTACGTGAGCTATCGCCTCGGCGAACCAGTATTCGACGTCAAGGAGTGCCAGCTGCGCGGACTCACGTATGCCGCCCCGCTTCGCGTGAAGGTCCGCCTGGTCGTCTACGACAAGGAAACGTCGACGCCGACGAAGAAGACCATCAAGGACATCCGCGAACAGGAAGTCTATCTGGGCGAGATGCCGCTCATGACCGACAACGGTACGTTCATCGTGAACGGCACCGAGCGCGTCATCGTCTCCCAGCTGCATCGCAGCCCCGGCGTGTTCTTCGATCACGACCGCGGCAAGACGCACAGCTCGGGCAAGCTGCTGTTCTCCGCTCGCATCATTCCCTATCGCGGCTCGTGGCTCGACTTCGAGTTCGATCCGAAGGACTGCGTGTTCGCGCGTATCGACCGTCGGCGCAAGCTCCCGGTCACGATCATCCTGCGCGCGCTCGGGTACACCGAGGAGCAGATGCTCGACATGTTCTTCGATACGAACACGTTCCATCTGTCGCCGGAGAAGATCGAGCTCGATCTGATTCCGCAGCGCCTGCGCGGCGAAACGGCCACCTTCACGATCAAGGTCGGCGATGAAGTCATCGTCGAAGAAGGCCGCCGCATCACGGCGCGGCACGTGCGCATGCTCGAGAACAAGAAGATCTCGCGCCTGGAAGTGCCGAAGGACTATCTCGTCGGCAAGGTGCTCGCGCACGATCTTTTCAATGCCGAGACCGGCGAGATCCTCGCCAAGGCGAACGACATTCTGACGGTTGCGGTCGTCGACAAGCTGGTCGAAGCGGGGATCCGCGAGATCCGCTGCCTGTACGTGAACGACCTCGACCGCGGTCCGTACATTTCGGAGACGCTGCGCATCGATCCGACCCGTACGCGCCTCGAAGCGCTGGTCGAGATCTATCGCATGATGCGTCCCGGCGAGCCGCCCACGAAGGATGCGGCCGAGAACCTGTTCCAGAACCTGTTCTTCAATCCGGAGCGCTACGACCTGTCGGCGGTCGGTCGGATGAAGTTCAACCGGCGCGTGCATCGCAACGAGATCACGGGCCCGGGCATCCTCTATGACTACGCCTATTTCTCGAAGCGCACGGACGATTACGCCAAGCAGCTCGTCGAGCAGCTCGGCGAGACCTCGGACATCATCGACGTCATCAAGGAGCTGTGCGAGATCCGCAACGGCAACGGCCAGGTCGACGACATCGATCACCTCGGCAACCGTCGCGTGCGCTCGGTCGGCGAGATGGCTGAGAACGCCTTCCGCATCGGTCTCGTGCGCGTCGAGCGCGCGGTGAAGGAGCGGCTGACGCTCGCCGAGTCCGAAGGCCTGATGCCGCAGGAGATGATCAACGCGAAGCCGGTCGCGGCCGCGGTGAAGGAGTTCTTCGGCTCTTCGCAGCTGTCGCAGTTCATGGATCAGAACAACCCGCTGTCGGAAGTGACGCACAAGCGCCGCGTCTCCGCGCTCGGTCCGGGCGGTCTGACCCGCGAGCGCGCGGGCTTCGAAGTGCGCGACGTGCACCCGACGCACTACGGCCGCGTGTGCCCGATCGAAACGCCGGAAGGTCCGAACATCGGTCTCATCAACTCGCTCGCCGTCTATGCGCGCACCAACGAGTACGGCTTCCTCGAGACGCCGTATCGCAAGGTCGTCGACGGCAAGGTGACCGATCAGATCGACTACCTCTCGGCGATCGAAGAGAGCCAGTACGTCATCGCGCAGGCGAATGCCGCGCTCGATGAGAACGGCCGGTTCACGGACGAGCTCGTCTCGTGCCGTCACCAGAACGAGTTCATGCTCTCGACGCCCGATCGCATTCAGTACATGGACGTCTCGCCGAAGCAGATCGTCTCGGTGGCTGCATCGCTCATCCCGTTCCTCGAGCACGACGACGCGAACCGCGCGTTGATGGGCTCGAACATGCAACGCCAGGCCGTGCCGACGCTGCGCGCCGAGACGCCGCTCGTCGGCACCGGTATGGAGCGCGCAGTGGCGATCGACTCGGGCGTGACCGTGGTCGCGCGCCGCGGCGGCGTCGTCGATTCGGTCGACGCCTCGCGTATCGTGGTGCGTGTGAACGACGATGAGACGACTGCCGGCGAGGCGGGCGTCGACATCTACACGCTCACGAAGTACACGCGCTCGAACCAGAACACCTGTATCAATCAGCGTCCGCTGGTGAAGGCGGGCGACAAGATCGCACGCGGCGACGTGCTCGCCGACGGTCCGTCGACGCATCTGGGCGAGCTCGCGCTCGGCCAGAACCTGCTCGTCGCGTTCATGCCGTGGAACGGCTACAACTTCGAGGACTCGATCCTCATCTCCGAGCGCGTCGTGCACGAGGATCGTTTCACGACGATTCACATCGAGGAGCTGACCTGCGTCGCGCGCGACACGAAGCTCGGTCCTGAGGAAATCACCGCCGATATTCCGAACGTCGGCGACGTGGCGCTCGCCAAGCTCGACGAAGCGGGCATTGCCTTCATCGGCGCCGAGGTCAAGGCGGGCGACATTCTGGTGGGCAAGGTCACGCCGAAGGGCGAGACGCAGCTGACGCCGGAAGAGAAGCTCCTGCGCGCGATCTTCGGCGAGAAGGCCTCGGACGTGAAGGACACGTCGCTGCGCGTGCCGCCGGGCATGGACGGTACGGTCATCGACGTGCGCGTGTTCACGCGCGATGGCGTCGAGAAGGACTCGCGCGCGCTTGCGATCGAGAAGGCGGAGCTCGAGCGGGTTCGCAAGGACCTCGAAGACCAGCGCCGCATTCTCGAAGACGACTTGTTCGAGCGCGTCAAGGCCGTGCTGCTCGGCAAGCCCGCCGAGGCCGGTCCGAAGAAGCTGCGTGCCGGCTCGATCGTCGACGAAACGTATCTCTCCGAGCTGCCGCGCGAGCAGTGGCTCGAGATCCGCTTGCAGGACGAAGAGGCCAACGCGGCGGTCGAGCGTGCGGCCGAGCGCTTGAAGGCGCAGCGCAAGGAGTTCGAGAAGCGCTTCGAGGAGAAGCGCGCGAAGATCACCGCGGGCGACGATCTCGCGCCGGGCGTGCTCAAGATGGTCAAGGTGTACCTGGCCGTGAAGCGTCGCATTCAGCCCGGCGACAAGATGGCGGGCCGCCACGGTAACAAGGGCGTCGTCTCGACGATCGTGCCGGTCGAGGACATGCCGTATCTCGAGGACGGTACGCCGGTCGATATCGTGCTCAATCCGCTCGGCGTGCCTTCTCGTATGAACATCGGCCAAATTCTCGAGACGCACCTCGGCTGGGCGGCGAAGGGGCTTGGTCTGAAGATCGGTCGCATGCTCGACGAGCAGCGCACCGCTGCCGAGATCCGCTCGTTCCTGGACGAGATCTACAACAAGACCGGCGGTCAGAAGGCCGATCTCGATTCGCTCACGGACGATGAGATCCTCACGCTGGCGGGCAACCTGCGCCATGGCGTGCCGATGGCGACGCCGGTGTTCGACGGTGCCTCGGAGGAGGAGATCAAGCACATGCTCGCGCTCGCGGATCTGCCGTTGAGCGGTCAGACGGTGCTCTACGACGGCCGTACGGGCGAGCGCTTCGATCGCGAGGTCACGGTCGGCTACATGTACATGCTGAAGCTCAACCACCTCGTCGACGACAAGATGCACGCGCGTTCGACGGGTCCGTACTCGCTCGTCACGCAGCAGCCGCTCGGCGGTAAGGCGCAGTTCGGCGGCCAGCGCTTCGGCGAGATGGAGGTCTGGGCGCTCGAGGCTTACGGCGCGGCGTACACGCTGCAGGAGATGTTGACCGTCAAGTCGGACGACGTCACCGGCCGTACGCAGATGTACAAGTCCATCGTCGACGGCAATCACGAGATGAAGGCCGGTATGCCGGAGTCCTTCAACGTGCTCGTGAAGGAAATTCGCTCGCTGGGCATCAACATCGAGCTCGAGCAAGAGTCGGAGAAGTGATGACGGCAGGGCGCGCCATCAACGCCATTCGATCGGCCGTGCGCGGCGACCGTGTTCGCCTGCGCCGGTGCGATCGCCTGCATCACTGAGCCGGATTATTGGTTTCACCCATTTAGGTGACCCAGATGAAAGATCTATTGAAGTTGTTCAAGCAGCAGACCCCGGTCGAGAACTTCGACTCGATCCGTATCGGGCTCGCGTCGCCGGAGATGATCCGGTCGTGGTCGTTCGGGGAAGTGAAGAAACCCGAGACGATCAACTACCGCACCTTCAAGCCGGAGCGCGACGGGCTCTTCTGCGCGAAGATCTTCGGACCCGTCAAGGACTACGAGTGCTTGTGCGGTAAGTACAAGCGCCTGAAGCACCGCGGCGTCGTCTGCGAGAAGTGCGGCGTCGAGGTCACGCAATCGAAGGTGCGCCGCGAACGCATGGGCCACATCGAGCTGGCGAGCCCGGTGGCGCACATCTGGTTCCTGAAGTCGCTGCCGTCGCGCATCGGCCTGATGCTCGACATGACGCTGCGCGAGATCGAGCGCGTGCTCTATTTCGAAGCGTTCGTCGTCATCGATCCGGGCATGACCCAGCTGCAGCGCGGCCAGCTGCTCACCGACGAGATGTATCTCGAGGCGATCGAGCAGCACGGCGATGAGTTCGATGCGCGCATGGGCGCCGAGGCGGTGTACGAGCTGTTGAAGTCGCTCGACCTGCAGGCCGAAGTGCAGAAGGTGCGCGAGGAGATCACGAGCACCAATTCGGAGACGAAGATCAAGCGCCTCACCAAGCGCCTGAAGCTGCTCGAGTCGTTCATCGAGTCCGGCAACCGGCCGGAGTGGATGGTGCTCACCGTGCTGCCGGTGCTGCCGCCGGATCTGCGTCCGCTCGTGCCGCTCGACGGCGGTCGCTTCGCGACGTCGGACCTCAACGATCTGTACCGTCGCGTCATCAACCGCAACAACCGTCTGCGCCGTCTGCTCGAGCTCAACGCGCCCGACATCATCGTGCGCAACGAGAAGCGCATGCTGCAAGAAGCGGTCGATGCGCTGCTCGACAACGGTCGCCGCGGCCGTGCGATCACGGGCACCAACAAGCGTCCGCTCAAGTCCTTGGCCGACATGATCAAGGGCAAGCAGGGTCGCTTCCGTCAGAACCTGCTCGGCAAGCGCGTCGACTACTCGGGCCGTTCCGTGATCGTGGTCGGTCCGACGCTGCGCCTGCATCAGTGCGGTCTGCCGAAGAAGATGGCGCTCGAGCTGTTCAAGCCGTTCATCTTCTCGAAGCTCCAGATGCGCGGCGAGGCCTCGACCATCAAGGCGGCCAAGCGCATGGTCGAGCGCGAAGGGCCGGAGGTCTGGGACATTCTCGAAGAGGTCATTCGCGAGCACCCGGTGCTGCTGAACCGCGCGCCGACGCTGCACCGTCTCGGCATTCAGGCGTTCGAGCCGGTGCTGATCGAAGGCAAGGCGATTCAGCTGCATCCGCTCGTCTGTACCGCGTTCAACGCCGACTTCGACGGCGACCAGATGGCCGTGCACGTGCCGCTATCGCTCGAAGCGCAGCTCGAAGCGCGTGCGCTCATGCTGTCGTCGAACAACATCCTCTCGCCGGCGAACGGCGACCCGATCATCGTGCCGTCGCAGGACGTGGTGCTCGGTCTCTATTACATGACGCGCGAGCGCATCAACGCGAAGGGCGAGGGCATGATCTTCGCCGACGTGCAGGAAGTGCATCGTGCGTACGAGAACCGAGTCGCCGACCTGCAGGCGAAGGTCAAGGTGCGCGTGAAGGAGTACACGCTGCTCGATAACGGCGAGTTCGAGGAGAAGACGCGTCTCGTCGATACGACGGTCGGTCGCGCGCTGCTCTCGGAGCTGCTGCCGAAGGGCCTGTCGTTCGATCTCGTCAACCGCGACATGACGAAGAAGGCCATCTCGAACGTCATCAACGTCTGCTACCGCACCGTCGGCCTGAAGGAGACGGTCGTGTTCGCGGACCAGCTGATGTACACGGGCTTCCATTACGCGACCCGTGCGGGCGTGTCGATCGGCGTCGACGACATGGTCGTGCCGCCGCAGAAGAGCAAGATCCTGGCGAACGCCGAACGCGAAGTGAAGGAGATCCAGGAACAGTACGCGTCCGGTCTCGTCACCAACGGCGAGCGCTACAACAAGGTCGTCGACATCTGGTCGCGCACCAACGACCAGGTCGCTAAGGCGATGATGGAGAAGCTCGGCGTCGAAGAGGTCGTCAACGCCAAGGGCGAGAAGGTCACGCAGAAGTCGTTCAACTCGATCTTCATGATGGCCGACTCGGGCGCGCGCGGTAGCGCGGCGCAGATCCGTCAGCTCGCCGGTATGCGCGGCCTGATGGCCAAGCCGGACGGCTCGATCATCGAGACGCCTATCACGGCGAACTTCCGTGAAGGTTTGAACGCGATGCAGTACTTCATCTCGACGCACGGTGCCCGTAAGGGTCTGGCCGACACGGCGCTCAAGACCGCGAACTCGGGTTACCTCACGCGTCGTCTCGTCGACGTCGCGCAAGACCTCGTCGTCACCGAGGAGGATTGCGGTACGTCGAACGGCCTGACCATGACGCCGATCGTCGAAGGCGGCGATGTCGTGGAGGGTCTCGGCGAGCGCGTTCTCGGCCGCGTGGCGGCGGTGGACGTCCTGCGTCCGAACGGCGACGGCGTCGTGATTCCTGCGGGCACGCTCATCGACGAGAAGCTCGTCAAGCTGCTCGAGCAGGAAGGCGTCGATCAGGTCAAGGTGCGTTCGCCGATCACCTGCGAGACGCGCTACGGCGTATGCGCGCAGTGCTATGGACGCGACCTGGCGCGCGGTCATCGCGTCAACCTGGGCGAAGCGGTCGGCGTCATCGCGGCGCAGTCGATCGGCGAGCCCGGCACGCAGCTCACCATGCGTACCTTCCACATCGGTGGTGCGGCCTCCCGTGCGGCGGCTGCCAACTCCGTCGAGGCGAAGGGCAAGGGCTCCGTGCGCCTCCACAACCTCAAGACCGTGCACCACGAGAAGGGTTACTGGGTCGCGGTGTCCCGTTCGGGCGAGCTCGGCATCATCGACGAGTTCGGTCGCGAGCGTGAGCGCTACAAGATCCCGTACGGTGCGGTCATCAACGTCAAGGACGGCGATCCGGTCGAGCCGGGCCAGACGCTCGCGAACTGGGACCCGCACACCCACCCGGTGGTCACGGAAGTGGCGGGCTACATCAAGTTCCAGGACTTCATCGACGGTCTGACGGTGCAGAGCCAGGTGGACGAAGTCACCGGTTTGTCGAGCATCGTCGTGATCGACCCGAAGCAGCGCGGTGCGGGCGGCAAGGACCTGCGTCCGGTCGTCAAGCTCGTCAATGCCAAGGGCAAGGAAGTCACCTTCGCGAACACGGACATTCCGGCCGTGTACGCGCTGCCGCCGGGCGCAATCGTGAGCTTGGAGGACGGTGCGAAGGTGTCGGTCGGCGACATCATCGCGCGTATCCCGCAGGAGTCGTCGAAGACCCGCGACATTACCGGCGGTCTGCCGCGCGTGGCCGACCTGTTCGAGGCGCGCAAACCGAAGGATGCGGCGATCCTCGCCGAGCACTCGGGTACCGTGAGCTTCGGTAAGGAGACCAAGGGCAAGCGCCGTCTCATCATCACCGACGAGAACGGCCAGAAGCACGAGGAGCTCATTCCGAAGTGGCGCCACCTGAACGTCTTCGAAGGCGAGCAGGTCGAGCGCGGCGAAGTCATCGCGGACGGCGAGCCGAATCCGCACGACATCCTGCGTCTGCAGGGTGTCGAGGCCCTGGCGAACTATCTCGTGCGCGAGATCCAGGACGTCTATCGCCTGCAGGGCGTGAAGATCAACGACAAGCACATCGAGGTGATCATTCGCCAGATGTTGCGCAAGGTCGAGATTGCTCACACCGGCGATACGGCGCTTCTGCGCGGTGAGCAGCTCGACAAGGCGCGCGTGTCCGATCTGAACGATCGCGTCACGGAGCAGGGCAAGACCGCCGCGCGCATCGAGCCGGTGCTGCTCGGTATCACCAAGGCCTCGCTCGCGACCGAGTCGTTCATTTCGGCGGCTTCGTTCCAGGAGACGACCCGCGTCCTCACGGAAGCGGCGGTGCGCGGCTTGAAGGACGATCTGCGCGGATTGAAGGAGAACGTGATCGTCGGCCGGTTGATCCCGGCCGGTACCGGCTCCTTCTATCACGCTCGTCGTCGCAAGCGCGTCGACACGGGTACGGGCCGCGGCTTCATGGATATGGGCGGCGGTGTCGTCGAGGGCGAGGAGTCGGTGTCCGACGAGGCCGGGGCGTCGGCGGAGTAATGACGCTGGCGGGCCGCGGTCGTCATGACCGCGGCACGGCCGAGGGCGTGCAGGGAATCCCGTAGCGTAGCCGCCGCGTCTTGTGGCGCGGTTGACACCGCTAAGCCTGGTTCCTAAAATCGCGCGCCTTTGATCGGCCGGCGCCCGACATGCTCGCCCGCCGACATGCAACTATTTACGCACTAGGCCGCCGTATTGGCGGCCTAGTGTTTCTCCAAGGATCAACCACTTATGGCTAGCATCAGTCAGCTCGTTCGCAAGCCGCGGACCTCGCCGAGGTATAAGACGAAGGTTCCTGCGCTTGAAGCGTGTCCGCAGAAGCGCGGCGTGTGCACCCGCGTGTACACCACGACGCCGAAGAAGCCGAACTCGGCGCTGCGCAAGGTGGCCAAGGTTCGTCTGACGAACGGTTACGAGGTCATCAGCTACATCGGCGGCGAAGGCCACAACCTGCAGGAGCACTCCGTCGTGCTGATCCGCGGCGGTCGTGTGAAGGATCTGCCGGGTGTGCGCTATCACACGGTGCGCGGCACGCTCGACTGTGCCGGCGTGGCGGACCGCAAGCAGGGGCGATCGAAGTACGGCGCGAAGCGGCCCAAGAAATAGCAAGTGACGCGCGGCCCGTGTCTCGCGCGGCGCACCCAAGGGTGCCGCAGACATCGGTCCTCCGCTCACGACTCTAGCCAGGAACAACGGTAACTAGTATGTCTCGCAGAGCATCGGCACCTACTCGGACGATCCTTCCCGATCCGCGCTTCAACAGCTTGTTGTTGGCGAAGTTCGTCAACATGGTCATGGAGCGCGGCAAGAAGTCCGTCGCCGAGAAGATCGTCTACGGCGCGGTCGACCGCATCGCTGAGAAGACGGGCAAGACGCCCGAGCAGTCGATCGAGCTGTTGTCGGCGGCGCTCGACAACGTCAAGCCGAGCGTCGAGGTGAAGAGCCGTCGCGTCGGCGGTGCCACCTATCAGGTGCCGGTCGAAGTGCGCGCCACCCGCCGTCAGACGCTCGCGATGCGCTGGGTGATCGAAGCGGCGCAGTCCCGTTCCGAGAAGTCGATGGCGCATCGTCTCGCGGCCGAGCTGCTCGACGCTGCCGAGAATCGCGGCGCTGCCGTCCGTAAGCGCGAGGACACGCATCGCATGGCCGAGGCGAACAAGGCCTTCGCGCACTATCGCTGGTAATTCATCAACCGCTGGTCAGCCTTATCAGGTCGCGGGTCTCGACGACGGATGCCGCGACCACGTGAACGAGAGAAAGCACTGTGGTCCGTACCACTCCAATCGAGCGCTACCGCAACATAGGCATCTCCGCGCACATCGACGCCGGTAAGACGACGACGACGGAGCGAATCCTTTTCTATACCGGTGTGTCTCACAAGCTCGGTGAGGTGCATGACGGCGCAGCGGTCATGGACTACATGGAGCAGGAACAGGAGCGCGGCATCACGATTACCGCCGCGGCGACGACCTGCTTCTGGAAGGGGATGAACAACAACTTCCCCGAGCATCGCATCAACATCATCGACACCCCGGGCCACGTCGACTTCACCGTCGAGGTGGAGCGCAGCTTGCGCGTGCTCGATAGCGCGGTGGCCGTGTTCTGTGCCGTCGCGGGCGTGCAGCCGCAGTCCGAAACGGTCTGGCGGCAGATGAACAAGTACAACGTGCCCCGTATCGCGTTCGTCAACAAGATGGACCGCACGGGTGCCAACTTCCTGCGCTGCGTCGAGCAGATCAAGACCCGCTTGCGCGGCAACCCGGTTCCGATTCAGCTGCCGATCGGCGCGGAAGACAGCTTCGTGGGCGTGGTCGATCTCGTTCGCATGAAGGAGATCTGGTGGGACGACTCGACCCAGGGCATGCGCTTCGAGTATCGCGACATCCGCGAGGAGATGCGCGAGCAGTGCGAAGAGTACCGCGCCAAGCTCGTCGAGGCGGCTGCAGAAGCCAACGAGGAATTGATGAACAAGTACCTCGAAGGCGAGGAGCTCACCGAAGCGGAGATCAAGAAGGGCCTGCGCGAGCGCTCGCTGCGCAACGAGATCGTGCTGTGCATGTGCGGCTCGGCCTTCAAGAACAAGGGCGTGCAGGCGATGCTCGATGCGGTCATCGAGTACATGCCGTCGCCGGTCGATATGCCGGCCGTCAAGGGCACGCTGCCCGACGGCACGGAAGGTCGGCGCCAGTCGAGGGATGACGAGAAGTTCTCGGCGCTCGCGTTCAAGATTCTCAATGACCCGTTCGTCGGTAACCTGACGTTCTTCCGTGTCTATTCGGGCGTTCTGAGCGCCGGCGACACGGTGCTGAACGCAGGCAAGGACAAGCGCGAGCGCATCGGTCGTCTGCTGCAGATGCACGCGAACGAGCGTAGCGAGATCAAAGAGGTCCGCGCCGGTGACATCGCCGCGGCCGTGGGTCTGAAGGACGTGATCACGGGCGACACGCTCTGCGATCCTGAAGCCCCGATCCAGCTCGAGAAGATGGATTTCCCGGAGCCGGTTATCTCCGTGGCCGTCGAGCCGAAGACCAAGGCCGACCAGGAGAAGATGGCGCTTGCGTTGCAGCGTCTGGCGAAGGAAGACCCGTCGTTCCGTCTGTCGACCGACGCCGAGTCGGGCCAGACGATCATCTCGGGCATGGGCGAGCTGCACCTCGAGATCATCGTCGACCGCATGAAGCGCGAGTTCAAGGTCGAGGCGAACGTCGGCAAGCCGCAGGTCGCCTACCGCGAAACGATTCGCGGCACAGTCGAGCAGGAAGGCAAGTTCGTCCGTCAGTCGGGCGGTCGCGGCCAGTACGGTCACGTCTGGATCCGCCTCGAGCCGCAGGAGCCGGGCAAGGGTTACGAGTTCGTCAATGCGATCGTCGGTGGCGTCATTCCGAAGGAATACATCCCGGCGGTTGACAAGGGTATTCGCGAAGCGGCCGAGAGCGGCGTGCTCGCCGGTTACCCGGTCGTGGACTTCAAGGTCACGCTGTTCGACGGTTCGTACCACGACGTCGACTCGAACGAAATGGCGTTCAAGATCGCCGGCTCGATGGCGTTCAAGGAAGCCATGGCGAAGGCCAAGCCGGTCATTCTCGAGCCGATCATGAAGGTCGAGGTGGTGACGCCCGAGGAGTACTACGGCGACATCGTGGGCGATTTGAACCGTCGCCGCGGCCAGATCGTTGGTATGGAAGACTCGGTGTCCGGCAAGGTTGTCACGGCCGAGGTGCCGCTCGCCGAGATGTTCCAGTACTCGACGGCCATGCGCTCGATGAGCCAGGGCCGTGCGACTTACACGATGGAATTCGCGAAGTATATGGAAGTGCCGGCGAACGTCGCCGCCGCGATTACGAAGAAGGGTTGAAGTTAACGTCGTGACAAGGTGACGCGGTGACGAAGTGACGGGAGTAATGTCGCTTTGTCACCCCGTCACTTTGTCACGTGGATAGGCAACAGGTACAGACAGTTTGACTCACTAGAGGACCGCCGCTGTGGCCAAAGAGAAGTTTGAACGTACGAAGCCGCATGTGAACGTAGGCACGATTGGTCACGTTGACCACGGTAAGACGACGCTGACGGCGGCGTTGACGAAGGTGATGGCGGAGAGGCACGGCGGCGAGTTCAAGGCGTACGACCAGATTGACAAGGCGCCTGAAGAGAAGGCGCGCGGCATCACGATTGCGACGTCGCACGTGGAGTATCAGTCGGACACGCGTCACTACGCGCACGTTGACTGTCCGGGTCACGCTGACTACGTGAAGAACATGATCACGGGTGCGGCGCAGATGGACGGTGCGATTCTGGTGGTGTCTGCTGCGGACGGTCCGATGCCGCAGACGCGCGAGCACATTCTGCTGGCCCGACAGGTGGGCGTGCCGTACATCGTGGTGTTCCTGAACAAGGCGGACATGGTGGACGATCCGGAGCTGCTCGAGCTGGTGGAGATGGAGGTTCGCGAGCTCTTGTCGAAGTACGACTTCCCTGGCGACACGACGCCGATCGTGAAGGGTTCGGCGCTGAAGGCGCTGGAGGGGGATCAGTCGGAGATTGGCGTGCCGGCGATCCTGAAGCTGGTGGAAGAGATGGACAAGTACATTCCGGTGCCGGAGCGCGCGGTGGACGGTGCGTTCCTGATGCCGGTGGAAGACGTGTTCTCGATTTCGGGCCGCGGCACGGTGGTGACGGGTCGTATTGAGCGCGGCGTCATCAAGGTGAACGACGAAGTGGAGATTGTGGGCATCCGTCCGACGGCGAAGACGACGTGCACGGGCGTGGAGATGTTCCGCAAGCTCCTTGATCAGGGTCAGGCTGGCGACAACGTGGGGGTGCTGCTGCGCGGCACGAAGCGCGAAGAAGTCGAGCGTGGCCAGGTGTTGGCGAAGCCGGGTTCGATCACGCCGCACACGAAGTTCGAGTGCGAGGTGTACGTGCTGACGAAGGAAGAGGGCGGTCGTCACACGCCGTTCTTCAAGGGCTATCGTCCGCAGTTTTACTTCCGTACGACGGACGTGACGGGTGCGGTGGAGCTGCCGTCTGGCGTTGAGATGGTGATGCCTGGCGACAACGTGAAGATGACGGTGGAGCTGATCAGCCCGATTGCGATGGAAGAGGGCTTGCGCTTTGCGATTCGCGAAGGCGGCAAGACCGTTGGCGCGGGCGTTGTGTCGAAGATTCTGCAGTAAAGATTGATGTGACGAAGCGCCGGGTGGCGGGGTGAAGCGCAGCGCTTCACCCCCCTTGCTCGGACGCCGCGTCGCTTGCGAGATAACCATGGCTACCAACCAAAACATCCGTATCCGCCTGAAGGCTTTCGACCATCGGCTGATCGACAACTCGGCGCGCGAGATCGTCGAAACGGCCAAGCGCACGGGCGCGACGGTGCGTGGCCCGGTGCCGCTGCCGACGAAGATGGAGCGCTTCACGGTGCTGATCTCGCCGCACGCGGACAAAGACGCGCGCGACCAGTACGAGATTCGTACGCACAAGCGCCTGATGGACATCTTGAATCCCACCGACAAGACGGTGGACGCCCTGATGAAGCTCGAGCTTCCCGCGGGCGTGGACGTGCAGATCAAGCTGAACTAACAGACTCCAGGCTGTAGACCGTCGGTCGTAGCTGGGGCGGAGTCGGAATTCCTGTTTGGCCCAGCCTGAAGCCGACGGTCTAGAGCCAGTCAGGTTGAAGTGCTTGCAAAGCCGTGTGACCTGACTATAATTCGCGCCTCTTTGCGCCGAGGTCTGGCCCTGACGGGGTACCGCTCGAGCGGCGTGACCGACACGAAAGGTGTCTGGTCGGCCTCTCTTTCCGGTCCTACCTAAGCCTGATCCACGCCCGGGGTGATATCCGGGTGTGACCGGTCTGATTCAGCGTCGCCGTAGACGCTGCCGGTCAAGCAAAGATGTCGTATTTCCGCCTCAGCCAATCGTAGCTGGGTGCGTAGTGAACCTGTGGTGCCAGGCCCAGCCGTCGGGCCTGGCGTCGCTTTAGAAGAGGATTAACGATGAGCGCCAAGACCCTGGGTCTGGTCGGTCGCAAGGCCGGTATGACGCGAGTGTTCACCGATACGGGTGAAGCCGTTCCGGTGACCGTCATCGAAGCGTTGCCCAATCGGATTACGCAAGTTCGCACGCAGGAAGTGGACGGCTACCGCGCCATTCAGGTGGCGGTGGGCGAGCGTAAGGCCTCGCGCCTCAACAAGCCGCTTGCCGGTCACTATGCCAAGGCCAAGGTCGCTCCCGGGCAGTCGCTCGTGGAGTTCCGTCTGAAGGACGGCGAAGGCCAGGACCTCGCCCCGGGTGGGGAAATCAAGGTCGATCTCTTCCAGGAAGGTCAGATCGTCGACGTCACGGGTACGACGATCGGTAAAGGTTTTGCCGGCGTGATGAAGCGTCACAACTTCGCCGGCGGTTACGCGAGCCACGGTGCGTCCGTCTCTCACCGTGTTCCGGGCTCCATCGGTCAGCGCCAGACGCCGGGTCGCGTCTTCCCGGGTAAGCGCATGGCCGGACACATGGGCGTGCGTCGTTGCACGGTCGAGAACCTCCAGGTCGTGCGCGTCGATACGGAGCGCAATCTGCTGCTGATTCGCGGCGCGGTCCCGGGGGCTCCGGGTGGCCAAGTGATCGTCCGTCCGTCGGTTAAAGCGGCGGCACTGGCTGCGAGAAAGAAGAAGGCCCCCGTCAAGAAGTAACCCAGGAACAGCAGTAGTAGGCCGCTATGAATCTGAAGCTGGTCAGCAAGGGTGCGCAGGCGCAGGACATCCAGGTGTCCGACGCGACGTTTGCGCGCGAATTCAACGAGGCGCTCGTTCACCAGGTCATCGTCGCCTATCAGGCGGCGGCCCGTGCCGGTACGAAGGCGCAGAAGTCGAAGGCGGAAGTCAGCGGCGGCGGCATCAAGCCGTGGCGCCAGAAGGGCACCGGTCAGGCGCGCGTCGGCTCCATCCGTAGCCCCATCTGGGTCGGCGGTGGTCGCGCGTTTGCCGCGAAGCCGCGTGACTTCACGCAGAAGGTCAATCGCAAGATGTACCGCGGCGCGATCCGCGCGATGCTCTCCGAGCTCGCTCGTCAGGAGCGTCTGCTGGTCGTCGAGAATCTCGAGCTCGAGGCGCCGAAGACGAAGCTCCTCGTGCAGAAGCTCAAGGAGCTCGGGGTCGGGGAGAACGTGCTCGTGCTCGTCGAGGCCTATGACGAGAAGCTGGAGCTGGCCGGGCGCAATCTGCCCTATGTCGACGTGCTGCCGGTCAGCGCGCTCAACCCGCTCAGTCTTGCTCGTCACGACAAGGTGCTCGCCACGGTTGCTGCCGTGCGTCTGCTCGAAGAGAGGCTCGCATGAGTAAAGAAAGGCTGATGAACGTGCTGATCGCTCCGCACGTTTCCGAAAAGAGCGCGCGTATCTCCGAGGGTGCTGATCACTTCGTGTTCCGCGTGCGCCGCGATGCGACCAAGCCGGAAATCAAGGCGGCCGTCGAGCTGATGTTCGAGGTCAAGGTTGCCGAGGTGAACGTCGTGAATATCCAGGGCAAGACCAAGCGCTTCGGTCAGCGCATCGGTCGTCGCCCGGACTTCAAGAAGGCTTATGTGCGGCTCGCGCCCGGTCAGAAGATCGAGTCGCTCACGGGCACCGAAGCCTAAGCGTCAGGAACGAAGACTATGGCATTGATCAAGGCAAAACCGACCTCGCCGGGGCGCCGCTTCCAGGTCAAGATCTCGCGCGATCATCTGCACAAGGGTGGCCCCGAGCAGTCGTTGGTCGTCAGCAAGCATTCGACCGGCGCGCGTAACCACTTCGGTCGCCAGACCGTTCGTCATCAGGGCGGCGGTCACAAGAAGAAGTACCGCATCGTCGACTTCCTGCGGAACAAGGACGGCATTCCGGCGAAGGTCGAGCGCCTCGAGTACGACCCGAATCGTACAGCGCACCTTGCGCTCGTGCTGTACGCCGACGGCGAGCGTCGCTACATCATTGCGCCGAAGGGGCTCAACCCGGGCGACACGATCATGTCGGGTCCGGAAGCGCCGATTAAGCCGGGCAATGCGATGCAGCTGCGTCACATCCCGATCGGCACGACGATCCACAACGTGGAGTTGAAGCCCGGCAAGGGCGGTCAGCTCGCGCGCAGCGCCGGCGCGTCCGCGCAGCTTGCGGCTCGCGAGGGTGCATACGCGACGATTCGCCTGCGCTCCTCCGAGATGCGCAAAGTTCATATCGACTGCCGCGCGACGATCGGCGAAGTGAGCAACGAAGAGCACAACCTGCGCAGTTACGGCAAGGCGGGTGCGACGCGCTGGCGCGGCATCCGTCCGACGGTGCGCGGTGTGGTCATGAACCCGGTCGACCATCCGCACGGCGGTGGCGAGGGCAAGTCCGGTCAGGGTAATCCGCATCCGGTGAGCCCGTGGGGCTGGAACACCAAGGGTAAGAAGACGCGTCGCAACAAGCGCACGGCGAACATGATCGTGCGTCGGCGCAACTGATTGAGGAAAGAGGTTAGCTAGCGGTTAGCGGCAGGCAAAGCGAGCGCAGCAGGCGCTGAGCCAGAGCCGAGAGCCTAACAGCCTAGAGGAAACACAACAGTGCCTCGTTCGATCAAAAAGGGTCCGTTCGTCGACTTGCACCTGGCGAAGAAAGTTCGCACAGCCGTGGAGAAGAACGACCGTCGCCCCATCAAGACCTGGTCCCGTCGCTCCATGATTCTCCCGGACATGGTCGGGTTGACGATCGCCGTGCACAACGGCCGTCAGCACGTGCCGGTGCTCATCTCGGAGAACATGGTCGGACACAAGCTCGGTGAGTTTGCGCCCACGCGTACGTTCAAGGCTCACTCGGGCGACAAGAAGGCTGGCGAGGGCTGATCATGCAGGTTTCAGCGAAACTGAAGTACGCGCGCATTTCGCCGCAGAAGTGCCGGCTGGTGGCGGACCTGGTCCGCGGTAAGCCGGTGGGGCAGGCCCTGAACACGCTGCGCTTCACGCCGAAGAAGGGCGCGAAGATCGTGCGCAAGGTTCTGGAGTCCGCGATCGCGAATGCAGAGAACAATCTGAGCGCGGACGTGGACGAGTTGAAGGTCGAGAAGATTACGGTCGACGCGGCGCCCGTGCTGAAGCGTTTTCACGCGCGCGCCAAGGGCCGCGGCAATCGCATTTGGAAGCGTAACAGCCACATTGCGATCACGGTGGGTGACGGAAGGAAAGACTGAGGCTGGAGACTGGAGACTAAGCGCCGGAACGATCCTCATCGATCAGCGCCGAGCCCCTAGCCTCAAGCCCAAACGAGCGTAGCGAGTACTTATGGGTCAGAAAGTCAATCCGATCGGAATTCGCCTCGGCATCACGCGCGAGTGGACGTCGAAGTGGTATGCCTCTTCGAAGCAGTTTCCGTCGCACGTGTACACCGATTACCTCGTGCGCGAGTTCCTGAAGAAGAAGCTCGCCGAAGCGTCGGTCAGCCGCATCAACATCGAGCGTGCGGCGCGCAAGGTGAACATCACGATTCACACCGCGCGTCCCGGCATCGTGATCGGCAAGAAGGGCGAGGACATCGAGAAGCTGCGCGCGCAGGTGGCGAAGATGATGAACATGCCCGTCGCCGACGTGCGCATCAACATCGCCGAGATCCGCAAGCCCGAGCTCGACGCGCAGCTCGTCGCCGAAGGCATTGCGCAGCAGCTCGAGCGCCGCGTGATGTTCCGGCGCGCCATGAAGCGTGCGGTGACCAACACCATGCGCATCGGTGCGCTCGGCATCAAGGTGCGCGTCTCCGGCCGCTTGAACGGCGCCGAAATCGCTCGCACCGAGTGGTATCGCGAAGGGCGGATCCCGCTGCACACCTTCCGTGCCGACATCGACTACGGCTTCGCCGAAGCGAAGACGACCTACGGCGTGATCGGCGTGAAGGTCTGGATCTTCAAGGGTGAGGTCTTCAATCAACAGGAGCAGGTGACGGAGCCGACGGACGGTCAGGCGCCGCAAGCTCCCGCGGAGGCGACGGCCTGAAGGGACCGCAGGTAGTAGGCGGTAGGCTGTAGGTCGAAACGACCCGCGCGCCTAGAGCCTACGGCCGAGAGCCTACAGCCTAGGTATTACGATCATGATGCAACCCAAGCGCACCAAGTATCGCAAGCAGTTCAAGGGACGTAACACCGGCTTGTCCCAGAGCGGCAACTACGTCGCGTTCGGCGAGTTCGGGCTGAAGGCGACGAGCCGCGCCCGCATGACGGCGCGCGAGATCGAGGCGGCGCGTCGCGCGATGACCCGCTACGTGAAGCGCGGCGGCCAGATCTGGGTGCGCGTGTTCCCGGACGTGCCGGTGACGAAGAAGCCGCTGGAAGTGCGTATGGGTAGCGGCAAGGGCAATGTCGAGTACTACGTCGCCAAGGTGAAGCCGGGCAAGGTGCTCTTCGAGATGGAGGGCGTCAGCGAGCAAGTCGCTCGCGAGGCGTTCCGCCTGGCGGCGTCGAAGTTGTCTGTCGACACGCAGTTCGTGGTTCGACATGTCAGGGCAGGTTAGTCAATGAACGCGAAAGAACTCCGACAGAAGTCGCCTGCGGAACTGCAGAAAGAGCTTCTCGACCTGCGGCGCGAGCAGTTCAACTTGCGCATGGCGAGTGCGTCCGGGCAGGCGGTCAAACCGGATCAGTACAGGAAAGTCCGCCGCAACATCGCGCGTCTGAAGACCGTGATGGCGGAGCAGCGTCGGGCCGCGCAGCAGAGTGGTAAGTGACCATGAGCAACCAAGAACTCGAATCGCAGGGCACTGCGAAGAAGGGTGGCAAGACGCTCACCGGTAAGGTGGTGAGCAACAAGATGCAGAAGAGCATCCGCGTTGCGGTCGAGCGCTTCGTGCCGCATCCGCGTTACGGCAAGTATCTGCGCCGCACGACCAACTTCCTCGCGCACGACGAGAACAACGAGTGCCAAGAGGGCGACATCGTGATGATCGAAGAGTGTCGTCCGCTGTCGCGTCACAAGAGCTGGCGCCTCGTGAAGATCGTAAGCCGCGCCAGCACGACCCAAGCAGCAGGAGAGCCGACGCCATGATTCAGATGCGCACGATGTTGCAGGCCGCCGATAACAGCGGCGCCCGGAGCCTGATGTGCATTAAGGTGCTCGGCGGCTCGAAGCGTCGCTATGCGACGGTCGGCGACGTGATCAAGGTGAGCGTCCGCGACGCGATTCCGCGCGGCAAGGTCAAGAAGGGCGAGGTGTACGACGCGGTCGTCGTGCGCACCAAGTTCGGCGTGCGTCGTCCGGACGGCTCGCTGATCCGCTTCGACGGCAACGCGGCGGTGCTGCTGACGAGCAAGCTCGAGCCGATCGGCACGCGCATCTTCGGGCCGGTGACGCGCGAGCTGCGTACGGCGCAGTTCATGAAGATCATCTCGTTGGCACCGGAAGTGTTATGAGGCAGTAGGCCGTAGGTCTGGGCGCAAGCGCAGGGCGCGAGCGACACCCACGAACTTACAGCCGAGCCTGAGGCCAGACGTATGAAGAAGATTCGCAAGGGTGACGAAGTCGTCGTGATCGCCGGCCGGGACAAGGGCCGCCGCGGCACTGTCATCAAGGTGCTCGACGGCAAGGTGATCGTCGAGAACGTCAACATGGTGAAGCGGCACACGAAGCCGAACCCGCGTACGAATGCGCCGGGCGGCATCATCGAGAAGGAGGCTCCCCTCGACATCTCGAACGTGATGCTGTGGAACCCGATCACGAAGAAGGGCGACCGTGTGGGCTTCCGTACGCTCGCCGACGGACGCAAGGTGCGCTACTTCAAGTCGAACAACGAAGTGGTCGACGCCTGAGGAAGGGCTACAGGCTAAGGGCTATAGCCGAAGCGGCAACGCCGCCTGAGCACTCAGAGAGAATTTTATGGCCAGACTTGCACAACTCTACCGCGAAAAGATCGTGCCCGAGCTGCAGAAGCAGCTGGGGTGCAAGAACGTCATGGAAGTGCCGAAGATCACGAAGATCACGGTCAACATGGGCGTCGGCGAAGCGGTTACCGACAGAAAGAACATCGACAACGCCGTCGCGGATCTCGCGAAGATCACGGGTCAGAAGCCGCTCGTGACGCGCGCGCGCAAGTCGGTCGCGACCTTCAAGGTGCGCGAGGGCCTGCCGATCGGCTGCAAGGTGACGCTGCGCGGCGAGCGCATGTACGAGTTCCTCGATCGCCTGATCAACATCGCGATGCCGCGTATCCGCGACTTCCGCGGCGTGAGCGCGCGTTCGTTCGACGGGCGTGGCAACTACAACTTCGGCGTCAAGGAACAGATCATCTTCCCGGAGATCGCGTACGACCAGATCGATGCGATCCGGGGTATGGACATCACGATCACGACGACAGCGAAGGACGACCGTGCCGGTCGCGCGCTGCTCGAAGCGTTCAATTTTCCGTTCCGCAAGTAGCAGGTAAACGTCGCGAAGCGGCGAAGGCGATAGGGCGAAAATATGGCCAAGACATCGATGGTCAATCGCGAACTGAAGCGTGCGAAGCTGGTGAAGCGGTACGCCGCCAAACGTGCGCGTCTGAAAGAGATCATCCGCAAGCCGACCTCGAGTCAGGCCGAGCGCGAGGCGGCGATTGCTCAGCTGCAGGCGCTGCCGCGCGATTCGAGCAAGATCCGCCTGCGCAATCGCTGCCAGATCACCGGACGGCCGCGCGGCTACTACCGCAAGTTCGGATTGGCGCGTAACAAGCTGCGCGAAGCGACCATGCGCGGCGAAGTTCCAGGACTCAGAAAGGCCAGCTGGTAACAGCTGGAACCACTGGAGTTAAGACATGAGCATGACGGATCCCATCGCCGACTTCCTCACCCGCATTCGCAACGGCCAGGCCTCGGGCAAGACCGAGATCAGCGTGCCGTCTTCGAAGGTGAAGCTCGCGATTGCGAAGGTGCTGAAGGAAGAAGGCTACATCGAAGATTTCTCCGTGACCTCGCCGGACGGCAAGCCGACGTTGGTCGTGCAGCTCAAGTATTACCAAGGCCGCCCGGTCATCGACCGCCTCGAGCGGGTGAGCCGGCCGGGGCTGCGCGTCTACAAGGGCAAGGATGAGCTGCCGTCGGTGCTCGGCGGTTTGGGTATCGCGATCGTCTCGACGTCGAAGGGCGTGATGACCGATCGCCAGGCGCGCGCCTCGGGTCACGGCGGCGAAGTACTTTGCATCGTTTCCTAGTCGACGGCTGCATGTAGCTCCGCATTACGACCCTACAGTTACAGCCTAGAGTCAGGAACATCGAAATGTCTCGAGTAGCTAAACAACCGGTACCGCTGCCGCAGGGCGTGACCGCGACGATCAGCCCGGATTCGGTGACGATCAAGGGAGCCAAGGGCACCTTGAGCCTTTCGCTCGACAGCCGGCACGTCAAAGTCGTCCAGGACGGCAACGAGCTCAAGGTCGAGAAGGTGAGCGAGGCCCGCGAGGCCGACATGGTCGCCGGCTCGACGCGTGCGCATCTTGCGAACATCGTCCACGGCGTGAGCCAGGGTTACGAGCGCAAGCTCGAGCTCGTCGGCGTCGGCTATCGTGCGCAGGCGCAGGGCAAGAACCTGAATCTCACCCTCGGTTTCTCGCATCCGGTCGTCTACGAGGCGCCGGAGGGCATCACGATCGAAACGCCCTCGCAGACCGAGATCATCATCAAGGGCTCGGACATCCAGCGCGTCGGCCAGGTGGCCGCGGACATCCGCGCGTTCCGTCCGCCGGAGCCGTACAAGGGCAAGGGCGTGCGCTACGCGGGCGAGCGAATCGAGCTGAAGGAAGCGAAGAAGAAGTGATTCACGGCGGGCGCTGGGCTCCTTGCAGCCGTAAGCCCGTGCGAATCACTGTTCACGAATCACGAGTCACTAGGTTATGAACAAGAACGCCCAACGGTTGAGACGTGCCGCGCGGACCCGCGCGAAGATCCGCGAGCTCAAGGCGCTGCGCTTGTCGGTGCACCGTACGCCGCGGCACATCTACGCGCAGATCTTCGATCCGGATTCGAAGGTGCTCGCGGCTGCGTCGACCCTGCAGAAGGAGATCCGTGCGGGGCTGAAGAGCACGGGCAACAAGGAAGCCGCTGCGGCCGTCGGCAAGGCGATCGCCGAGAAGGCGAAGGCAGCCGGCATCACGCGCGTGGCTTTCGATCGTTCGGGATTCAAGTTCCACGGCCGTATCAAGGCGCTTGCCGATGCGGCGCGCGAGAACGGGCTCGAGTTCTAGCCGGAGAAGCTGAGCGACTGGCGGTCGGGTGAGATTCGCGAGCGCCCCTTTCTGAAGCAGGAAACAGGCAAATGGCCAGAGTTGAGAAAACGGCAGCGACGGACGAGTTCATCGAGAAGCTTGTCGCGGTCAATCGTGTGGCGAAGGTCGTCAAGGGCGGCCGTCAGTTCGGCTTCACCGCACTGACCGTCGTCGGCGACGGACGCGGCAAGGTGGGCTTCGGCTACGGCAAGGCCCGCGAGGTTCCGATCGCCATCCAGAAGGCGATGCAGGCGGCGCGCAAGAACATGACGACCGTCGCGCTCAACAACGACACGCTGTACTACCCGGTGCGCGGTAGCCACGGGACGACGCGCGTGTACATGCAGCCGGCGGCGCAAGGTACCGGCCTCATCGCGGGCGGCAGCATGCGCGCGGTGTTCGAGTGCGCGGGCGTGCGCAACGTGCTCGCGAAGAGCTACGGCTCGCGTAACCCGATCAACGTCGTGCGCGCGACCATGAAGGCGCTGACGAGCATTCAGTCGCCTGAGGAAATCGCGGCGAAGCGCGGCAAGCGCGTCGAAGAGATCGTGGCGTAACTCGTTTCGCGCAAGAGAGGCGACTGACATGGCGAACGCCAACGACAAGACGATCAAGGTGACGCTCGTGAGGAGCGTTCACGGTCAGCTCGAGCGCCATCGCGCGACGGTGCGCGGCCTCGGTTTGCGGCGCATCCGCGACACCGTGGTTTTGCGCGATACCCCCGAGATTCGCGGGATGATTCGCGCCTCGAGCCATCTGCTCAAGGTGGAAGAACAGGGCTGACGGGGACGGTGGACGGTTGACGGCAAGAGCGTGCTTTTTGCCGTTGCTGTCAGCCGCCATTGGTCAACCGAGAGAAGGTCGACATGAAGCTAAACACGATTTCTCCAGCACCGGGTAGCAAGAAGCCTCGCCTGCGCGTCGGGCGTGGCTTGTCTGCGGGCCAGGGCAAGACCTGCGGTCGCGGCACCAAGGGCCAGCGCGCGCGTAAGGGCGGCTACCACAAGGTCGGCTTCGAAGGCGGTCAGATGCCGCTGCAGCGCCGGCTGCCGAAGTCCGGCTTCCGCTCAAAGGTGGCGCCGACGGTGGCCGAAGTGCGCCTGTCGGAGCTCGCCAAGGTTCAGGGCGATGTGATCGATCTGGCGGCCTTGAAGGCGGCCAATGTGGTCCCCGCTCAAGCCTTGCGTGCCCGGATCGTGGCCTCCGGCGAAGTCACCAAAGCGCTGACCGTCAAGGGCGTGCACGTGACCAAGGGCGCCCGCGCGGCGATCGAAGCGGCGGGCGGCAAGATCGAGAACGCCTGACGTCCGACAAGCGAGCCGTTAATCCGTGGCCACGAAGTCCAGCGCCGCATCGATCTCCGCCTTCGGCGAGATGACCCGCTTCGCAGAGCTGCGACAGCGGCTGCTCTTCTTGCTGGGTGCGTTGGTTGTCTACCGCATCGGTACGTTCATTCCGGTGCCGGGGATCAACCCGGTCGCGCTCGCGCAGTTCTTCCAGGAACAGCAGGGCACGATCCTGAACATGTTCAACATGTTCTCGGGCGGCGCACTCGAGCGTCTGTCGATCTTCGCGCTCGGCGTCATGCCGTACATCTCGGCGTCGATCATCATTCAGATGATGGCCGTTGTGGTGCCGCAGCTGGCGGCGATCAAGAAGGAGGGCGAGTCCGGGCGGCGCAAGCTGACGCAGTACACCCGTTACGGTACGGTGCTGCTCGCGCTCATTCAGGGCGCTTCGGCTGCGATCGCGTTCCAGAACCAGGGCGTGGTGATCAATCCGGGCCCGCTGTTCGTGTTCGTTGCGACCACGACGTTGATCGCCGGCACGATGTTCCTGATGTGGCTCGGCGAGCAGATCACGGAGCGAGGCTTGGGCAACGGCATTTCGATGATCATTCTCGCCGGTATCGTCGCCGGGTTGCCGTCGGCGATCGGCGGCACGCTTGAGCTCGTGCGCACCGGTCAGATCCATGCCGCGCTCGCCCTGACGCTGTTTGCGATGGTGATTGCGGTGACGGCGTTCGTGGTGTTCGTCGAGCGCGGCCAGCGCCGCATCCAGGTGAACTATGCGAAGCGCCAGCAGGGTCGCCGGCTCTTTGCGGGGCAGAGCACGCATCTGCCGTTCAAGATCAACATGTCGGGCGTCATTCCGCCGATCTTCGCCTCGAGCTTGCTGCTCTTCCCGGCGACGATCGCGAGCTGGTCCGGTTCGAGCGGTGAGAGCCTGAGCTGGCTGCAGAGCATCTCGGCCGCGATGACCCCGGGACAGCCGGCGCACATGGTGCTGTACGGCGGCCTGATCATCTTCTTCTGCTTCTTCTACACGGCGCTCGTGTTCAATTCGCGCGAAACCGCCGAGAACCTGAAGAAGTCGGGGGCCTTCATCCCCGGTATCCGCCCGGGTCAGCAGACGGGCGAGTACATCGACAAGGTGCTCACGCGCCTGACGGTCTGGGGCGCTCTGTACGTGACGCTCGTGTGCTTGTTGCCGGAGTTCCTGATCTCTCGGTTCAACGTGCCGTTCTACTTCGGCGGAACGTCGCTGCTGATCATTGTGGTGGTGGTGATGGACTTCCAGGCGCAGGTGCACGCTCACCTGATGTCGCACCGCTACGAGGGATTGATGAAGAAGGCGAACCTGCGCGGCTATAGCCGGCCGGGGCGCAGCTAGGAAACAGGCTGTGGGTAGGCGGGAGGCTGCGGCGAGCCCTTTAGGGGCGGGCTGCAGTCCAGAGCCTACGGCCTACAGCCTCTCGTTGAGCGGCGCGAGGAGCGCCGCGGAGAGTGAGTCATGAAGGTTCGTGCGTCTGTCAAGAAAATCTGCAAGAACTGCAAGGTCGTGCGCCGCCGCGGGGTCGTGTACGTGATCTGCAGCGACGCTCGCCACAAGCAGCGGCAGGGCTGAGGAAAGGCTACAGGCTGGAGGCTGTAGGCTGGGGCTAGAAAGTATCTACGGATACGCCGGCTCCAGCCTCCGGCCCCAAACCTTAAGGCGTTGAGTTACTAGGTTTTTTGTTATACAGTTCCGCGCTTTTCGTCGCGGGGAGTGCTCGCAATGGCCCGTATCGCCGGGATCAACATACCGATGAACAAGCACGTATGGGTGGGCCTCACCCATATCTACGGCGTCGGTAGGACTCAATCATTGAAGGCCTGTGCTGCGGCAGGCGTCAAGCCGGACACGCTCGTCAAGGATCTAACCGAGGCGGAAGTCGCCGCCCTCCGTGCGCAGATCGCGAAGCTGACGGTCGAAGGCGACCTGCGCCGCGAAGTCTCGATGAACATCAAGCGTCTGATGGATCTCGGCTGCTATCGCGGCATCCGTCATCGCCGTGGCCTGCCGGTGCGCGGTCAGCGTACCCGCACGAATGCGCGTACGCGCAAGGGCCCGCGCAAGGCGGCGGTCAAGATGAATGCACCTCCGGGCAAGGGCTAATCGCTCGGCTGATGGGCAGCTGGCCGCTTGGCTAGCTGGCCAGAAGCGCACCCACAGAGCACAACTTCTCGAGAGTTATTGAACACATGGCTGAGCAGAAACAAGGCGCGGGCAAGGGTCGCAAGAAGGTCAAGAAGCACGTGACCGATGCGATCGCGCACGTGCATGCATCCTTCAACAACACGATCGTGACGATCACGGACCGGCAGGGCAACACGCTGTCGTGGGCGACCTCGGGCGGCTGCGGCTTCCGCGGCTCGCGCAAGAGCACTCCGTTCGCGGCGCAGGTCGCGGCCGAGAAGGCCGGCACGGCGGCGCAGGAGCACGGGGTGAAGACGGTGGAAGTGCGCGTCAAGGGCCCGGGTCCCGGCCGCGAGTCCGCGGTGCGTGCGCTCAACGCCTGTGGCCTCAAGATCACGAACATTGCCGACGTGACGCCGATTCCGCACAACGGCTGCCGCCCGCCGAAGAAGCGACGCGTCTAATTCCGAGGAACGTTTCATGGCCCGTTATCTAGGTCCTAAGTGCAAGCTGTCGCGCCGCGAAGGTACCGACCTGTTTCTGAAGAGCGGCGTGAAGCCGCTCGAGTCGAAGTGCAAGTTCGAAGTCCCGCCGGGCGGCGTGAAGGGTGAGCGTCGCGGACGCCTGTCCGACTACGGTCTGCAGCTGCGCGAGAAGCAGAAGCTGCGCCGCATGTACGGCGTGCTCGAGCGCCAGTTCCGCAACTACTACGTCAAGGCTTCGGGCCGTCCCGGCGCGACGGGCTCGACGCTGCTGCGCTTGCTCGAAGGCCGCCTCGACAACGTGGTTTATCGCATGGGCTTTGCGGCCACCCGCGCGGAGGCGCGTCAGCTCGTCAGCCACAAGGCGATTACGGTCAACGGCGAGACGGTGAACATTCCCTCGTATCAGTGCAAGGCCGGCGACGTGATCGCCGTGCGCGAGAAGGCGCAGAAGCAGCTGCGCATCCAGGCCGCACTGCAGATCAAGGCGCAGGTCGGATTTCCGAGCTGGGTCGAGGTCGACGAGAAGAAGTTCTCCGGCGTTCTCAAGCAGCTGCCTGATCGCGACGAGATTCTTCCGGACATCAACGAGAACCTCGTTGTGGAGCTGTACTCGAAGTAATGAGCGCGCGCCGAGCGGATCGGCGCGTGTGGTGGTTGAGTCAAGTCTTGCACTCGTCGCGACGAGTGCGCCAGCCGTTACGGCACACAAGCAGGTGAATGGTCCATGCAGGCATCCGTTGGCGAATTCCTGAAGCCGCGCGTCGTCAAAGTCACGCCCACCAACGCCCGTGTGGCGAAGGTCGTGATCGAGCCGTTCGAGCGCGGATTCGGTCATACGTTGGGCAATGCGCTCCGACGCGTGCTGCTGTCGTCCATGCCGGGGTGCGCGATCACCGAGGTTGAGATCGACGGCGTGCTCCACGAGTACACCAGCATCGAGGGCGTGCAAGAAGACGTCGTCGACATCCTGCTCAACCTCAAGCAGGTGGCGATTCGCCTCAACGCGCGCGATGAGACCGAGCTGCGTCTGCACAAGAAGGGCCCCGGTCCGGTCACGGCTGGCGACATTCAGCTCGATCACGACGTCGAGGTCATCAACCCGGATCTCGTCATCGCCAACCTGACCAAGGCGGGCGAGCTCAACATGACGCTCAAGGTCGAGCGTGGCCGCGGCTATCGTCCGGCCGTGCAGCGTACGCGCTTTGAGGAGTCGAGCGGCCCGATCGGCCGCCTGCAGCTCGACGCCTCCTTCAGCCCGATTCGCCGCGTCACCTATACGGTCGAGAGCGCTCGCGTCGAGCAGCGCACCGACCTCGACAAGCTGATTCTCGAGATCGAGACAAACGGTACGATCGATCCGGAAGAGGCGATTCGTCGCGCCGGCGCGATTCTCAAGGATCAGCTGTCCGTCTTCGTCGACCTGCAGGGTCAGGACGAGACCGCTTCGAAGGCCGCCGAGCAGCAGTTCGATCCGATCCTGCTGCGTCCGGTGGACGAGCTCGAACTCACGGTGCGCAGCGCGAACTGCTTGAAGGCCGAGAACATCCACTACATCGGCGATCTCGTGCAGCGCACCGAGGTGGAGCTGCTGCGTACGCCGAACCTCGGCAAGAAGTCGCTCACCGAGATCAAGGAAGTGCTCGAAAGCCACGGCCTCACGCTGGGCATGCGGCTCGACAACTGGCCGCCTGTCAGCCTGAAGCGCGACGACGATCGGGATCTGATCTGAAGAAGCGGATAGGGGATAGCGGAGCGGGAAGACAGGAACTCTCGTCGCTGCCGTCCCCTTTCTACAGCCTACAGACTAAAGCCTTAAGCCTAAGAAAATGCGTCACCAACTCTCCGGGCGGCAGTTGAGCCGCAATGCGCCGCACCGCTGGGCCATGCTCCGCAACATGGCGGCTTCGCTGATTCGTCACGAGACGATTCGCACCACGGTTCCGAAAGCCAAAGAGCTGCGTCGCATCGTCGAGCCGCTGATCACCCTCGGCAAGGAAGACACCGATGCCAACCGTCGTCGCGCGTTCGCGCAGCTGCGCGATGCCGAGGTGGTGGTGAAGCTCTTCGAGGATCTTGGTCCGCGCTTCAAGTCGCGGCCGGGCGGGTACACGCGCATCCTGCGCATGGATCCGCGACCGGGCGACGCGGCGCCGATGGCGCTGATGCAGCTCGTCGATCAGCCGCAGCGTGCGGAGGCGACGGAAGGGGAAGGCGCTGCCGAGGAGAAGGCGCCGAAGAAGGCTGCCAAGAAGCGCACCTCGCCGAAGAAGAAGGCCGTGAAGTCGCCGGAAGAGAAGGCGGCGAAGAAGGCAAAGGCCGAAGCGAAGGCGGAACAGGAAGCCAAGAAGGCGGAAGAAAAGGCCGCCAAGAAGGCCGCCGCCAAGGCAGCCGCGCCGAAGAAGAAGGCCGCGGCCAAGAAGAAGTCGGCCAAGTAACGTACGCGAGCCAAGCTCGAGAAAAAGCCCGGCATCGACCGGGCTTTTTCTTTTGCGGTCACGTCTCGAGCGGATCCGGCGTGGCAGCCGACGCGCACGCTGGCCGCGGAACGTTACTCAGGCGCCTCCAGGCCCTTCGTGTAAAGCACACGCCCGTCCGGGGTCACGAGGATCGCGTCCACGTCATCGAGCGCGTTGTAGATCTCGAGGGCCTCCTCGGCACCAAGCACGAACGCCGTCTTGGACAGCCCGTCGGTGCGCGTGGCCGTCGATGCAATGACCGTGGCACTGCGCACCTTGCTCGCGGAATGGCCGGTTTTCGGGTCGATGATGTGGTGATATCGCACCCCGTTGTCGTCGAAGTACCGCTCGTAGTCGCCGGAGGTGGAGATCGCCGCGTCTTCGAGCGGAATGCGCGCGATGACCTCGTCCTTGCGGTCGGGGTGGCGGATGCCGACGACCCACGGCTGGCCGAAACGGTCGCCGATGATGCGGCTGTCACCGCCCGCGCTGACCAGCGCACGATTGATGCCGCGTGCCTGCAGAACGGCGATGCCGCGATCGACCGCATAGCCTTTGCCGATGCCGCCGAGGTCGATGCGTACGCCCGGGCGCGCGAATTTCACCGTGCGCGCCTCGCGGTCGAGCTGAATGTGGCGATAGTTGATGCCGGGCAGGGCGCTTTCGATCTGCTGCTCGTCCGGACGGACGCGTTGCCTGAAGTCGTAGAGAAAACCCACGCTCGCATACGTGATGTCGAAGGCGCCGCGGGTGAGCTTGGAATATTCGATCGACGTGGCGAGCAGATCGAATAGCTCCTCGGAGATCTTGACCGGCCTGCTGGCGGCCTCGGCATTCACGAGGGACACCTCGCTCGTCGGCTTGTACGTGCTCATGGCCGCGTCGATGCGCCGCATTTCGGCAAGCACGGCCTGGATGGCCTCCTGGCCTTTGGCGCGGTCCTCGCTCCAGAGCTCAACGACGATGCGGGTGCCCATGATCCCGTCTTCGACGTGTTCGATCCATTCCGCATGCGTCGCAAGCGGCAGCGAAAGCCACAGGGCAAGACCGACGAGAAGACGGCGAAACAGCATCGGCGCTCGATATGAAAAAAGCCGTACGGCGGAAGGCCGAGAGTCTACCGCGGTGAAGGGCTCTTCAGCCCGCTGTGTCTGTTACGCGACGCGCGCGATGCGCACGCGCGGGAGGCGGGAAAGTGGGCGAGCCGCCCTCTGCAGGCGGCTCGCCGGAAGGTCAGAACTTGAAGCGGGCCGTGATACCGAAGGTACGCGGCGCACCCAGGAACGCGTTGACCGTGTTCGTGGGGAGCGGCAAATCGGCCGACGAGCCCTGCAGCGTCGCATCGTACGCCACCTGGAAGTACTCCTCGTCGGTGAGATTCTGCGCCCACAGCTCGACCGTCCAGGACTCGTTCGCGGCACCGAGCCCGATGCGCGCGTTGACGAGAGTCATGGCGTCCTGCTGCTTGCGTGGATCCAAGTTCGAGCCGGTGTTGTACTCCGAGGTGTACTTCGCGCCGATGTTGCCGCGGAAGACGAGCGCGTTGCCGATCGGCTGCTCGTAGGTGGCAGCCAGGCTTCCCGACCACTTGGGCGCGAACGACAACCGATCGTCCTTGCGCTCCGGGCGGAAGAACGCGATGGCATCGCCGAACTCCTCGATCTTCGTATCCGCGTACGTCACGCCGCCCTGCAGGCTCAGTTGCCGCAGCGGCGTGTTCCACAGGAAGTCGAGATCGACGCCCTTCGAGACGACTTTCGGCAGCGAGGTGACCACGAACGAGATGCCCGTGAAGGTGTTCAGCTGGAAGTTCTCGTACTCCTGATAGAACACCGCGCCGTTCACCAGCAGCGTGTTGCCGAGCCAGTCGGTCTTCAAGCCGAGCTCGTAGGAATCGACCAGCTCCTTGTCGAAGCTCGTGTCGATATCGGCGGCGATCGGACCGGCCGGATCGAGCGGGTTGTTGGAGACGTTGTTGTTCGTGCGCTCGCGGTCGAGATTGAAGCCGCTCGCCTTGTAGCCGCGCGCGTACGAGACGTAGCTCATCACGTCATCCGTGAAGCGATACGCCAGCTTGATCGTGCCGCTCCACTCGTTTTCGTCGATCGTCTGGCTCGTCGCCAGATTGTTGAAGAGCGGATCGGCATAGGTCGCGCAGCCGATGCCGTACACGGAGCGCAGGCCGGCCGCGACCGCGGCGGCTTGCTGGTCGGGCGGCAAGCTGGCGAAGCGTGCCTGCAGCAGGCCGCTCACCGTCGCAAGGTTGGCGCGCAGGAACGTGCAGCCGAAGCCGGGAGCCACGCCGGGCGCGCTGCTGTTGAAGTAGAACGAATCCAGATCCTTCGATTCGTCGGTGTAACGCAGGCCGAGCGTCATCTCGAACGCATCGGTGAAGCGGATGCTGTTGTTGGTGAAGAGCGCCCAGCTCTTGGAGTTCTGCTTGAACCGATCGGTCTGTCCTGTGCCGGGGGCGTAGGTGGCCAGGATCGGTGCCAGTTGCGGGGGCGCCTGCAGCAGCCCACCGAAGTAATCGGCGAATTGCGTGCCGTAGGTCAGCGCGTTGTTCGACTTGAGCTCTTCGTCGGCGTAGAACGCGCCCACCAGCCAGCTCAAACGCTCGCTCTCGCCGGCAAGGCGGATCTCCTCGCTGAACTGCGTGAATTCGTTGGAATAACTGCCGTCAGGCGCACGATAGAGGATGTCGACCGTCGTGAAATCGGAGTCCTGACCGTTGACCGTTTCCCAGTTGCGCCAAGCCGTGACCGAGGTGAGCGTGGCGCCGCCGAGCGCATCGAGATCCCAATTGACCTCGAGCGATACGCCTTGATCCTCGATCTGCTGCTCGGTCGAGCGGTTCGCGTAGGCGCGGCGCGCGAACGGGTCGGCCGGATCGGCGAACGACCCCGGCTGCAGTGCATTCAAGACCTGGAGCACGGCCGGATTGGGGCTCAGCACGACGTGAGTGCCGAGACAGCAGTTCTCGTCGCGGTCCGTGTAGTCGACGACGAGCCGCAGGTCGAGGTTGTCCGTCGGCTCGAACAGCAGCTGACCGCGCACGGTGTAGAAGCTGCGGTCGAAGTCTTCCTTCTGCGTGCGCGGTCCTGGTCCGGTCACCACGTCGAGAAAGCCGTCGCGCTCGCGCGCGGCCACGTAGAGGCGGCCTGCCACCTTGTCCGACAGCGGACCGGTGATCGATGCCGAGCCGCCGAGCTCGCCGTAGTCGCCGGCGGTCAGCTCGACCTGCGAGCCGAACTCGAACGAGGGGCGCTTGGTGACGACATTGATCACGCCCGCCGAGGTGTTCTTGCCGAACAGCGTGCCTTGCGGGCCCTTGAGCACCTCGATGCGCTCGAGCTCGCCGAGATCGCCGAAGCTCACGCCGTTGCGCGGCCGGTAGACGCCGTCGATGACGACGCCGACGGAGGATTCCAGGCCCGGATTGTCGCCGACCGTGCCGATGCCGCGGATACGCGCGGTCGTGACGGTTTCGCTCGTCGTCGAGGTGACGATGAGGCCCGGCGTCAACAGAGTGAGATCCTTGATGTCCTCGACACCGGTGTCTTGCAGGAGCTGTGCGGAGATGGTGGTGACGACGATCGGCACGTCCTGCAGGCTCTGCTCGCGCTTCTGCGCAGTGACGACAATGGTGTCGAGCGCGCGATCGTCAGCGTCTTCAGTGTCCTGGGCCGCGAGCGGCATGCTCACGGCGCCGAGCGTCGCAAGGATCGCGCTTCGCAACAAGATGCTCTGTGAACTCATGAGCCCCCCTACATGGATCGTTCGTATTCGGGTTCTAGAGTGGAGTAGTGCTATGTGCCCATCCGTCCTGGCTGGATCGATCCCGCGCGGCGGAATCATCTACACTTAGCGTTGCGCGAAGGGTACGGTTTTCACCTCCGCTGGCGGCAGATTTTGACCTAGGCGCAACGTGTTCCTCCATAGCGGGAAACGACGATTCAGATACTGTATGCAACGCAGTTGTTCCGTATCTGAGGAGCGCTTCGGCGTAGCCCCCAATGACGCCGTAGGTAGAACCCTGCTCCCGCTTGTCTAGCTCAGGTAAGGTGGACGCAAGATGAAGGAATTCGATGTGCTGGTGATCGGCAGCGGGCCGGCGGGCGAGGGTGCTGCCATGATGGCGGCGAAGAATCATCTGAGCGTCGCCGTCATCGAGCGCTACTTCGAAGTAGGCGGCGGGTGTACACACTGGGGCACGATTCCGAGCAAGGCGCTGCGCCACGCGGTGAGGATTCTGCACGACCTGCGCCGCAATCCTCTGTTGCGCGAGTTTCGCGACGCCACCAAACTGAGCTATCCGGAGCTGCTCGCCTCCGCGAGCAAAGTCGTCGAGACGCAGACTGCGATTCGGCGGCGCTTCTACGAGCGCAATCGCGTGCCGATCTTCGGGGGCGAGGCACGCTTCGTCGACGAGCATACGCTCGAAGTGCAATCGAGCTCGGGTGAGACAGAGCGCTTGCGCGGCAAGTACATCGTAATTGCGGCAGGTTCGCGTCCGTATCATCCGCCGGAGCTCGACTTCACGCATCCGCGCGTGCGCGACAGCGACTCGATTCTGCGCTACCCCGAGCATCCGTTCTCGGTCACCATCTACGGCGCCGGTGTGATCGGCTGCGAGTACGCCTCGATCTTCGTGAACCTGGGCGCCAAGGTCACGCTCGTCAACACGCAGGACCGGCTGCTGTCGTTCCTGGACGATGAGATCACCGAGGCGCTCTCGTATCACCTGCGCGAGCAAGGCTGCGTGATCCGCCACAACGAGCAGTTCCAGGCGCTCGAAGCGCGCGAACGCGACGTCGTGCTGCATCTTGCCTCCGGGCGCAAGATCAAGTCCGACGTGCTGCTCTGGGCGAACGGGCGCACGGGCAATTCCGACCGACTCAATCTGCAGGCCGTGGGCCTCGAGAGCAATTCGCGCGGTCAGATTGCCGTCAACGGTCACTATCAGACGGCCGTGCCTCACATCTATGCCGTCGGCGACATTATGGGTCCGCCCGCGCTGGCCAGTGCCGCGTACGTGCAGGGCTCCTATGCCGTCCAGCACATCCTCGATCCGAACATCGAGCCGCATCATCAGGACATGATCCCGAGCGGCATCTATACGATTCCCGAGATCTCCTCGATCGGACGGACCGAGCGCGAGCTGCAGGAAGCCAAAGTGCCGTACGAGGTCGGCCACTGCGCTTTCAAGAATCTGGCGCGGGCGCAGATGATCGACGAGCGCGTCGGCATGCTGAAGGTCATCTTCCATGCCGAGACGATGGAGGTCCTCGGCGTGCACTGCTTCGGCGAAAACGCATCGGAGATCGTCCACATCGGGCAAACCGTGATGGCGAGCCGCGATCTGAACGACATACGCTATTTCACGCGCACGACGTTTAACTATCCGACCATGGCCGAGGCCTATCGGGTAGCGGCGTACAACGGGATCAACAGACTGACGTGAAACGCGGTAGGCTTGGGCTGTAGGCGCCAGAGGTGGTACACACCCGCGGCCTGCAATCCATTCAAGTGGCTCGAGGGAGGCCTAAATGAGTGTCATCAAAGAATTCCGGGAATTTGCCGTCAAAGGCAATGTCGTCGACATGGCCGTAGGCATCATCATCGGTGCTGCATTCGGCAAGATCGTCAGCTCGCTCGTGGACGACGTCATCACCCCGCCGCTCGGCTATCTGATCGGGGGCGTCGACTTCAGCGATCTCGCCTGGACGCTGCCGGCTCTGCAGGATGGCAAGGATCCGGTGACGATCAACTATGGCGCCTTCCTGCAGACCACCTTCGATTTCATCATCATCGCCTTCGCGATCTTCCTCCTGGTGAAGGGGATCAATCGCCTGAAGCGCAAGCAAGAAGAGGCGCCTGCTGCGCCGGCCGCGCCGCCGCGTCAGGAGGTGCTGCTCGAAGAGATTCGCGACCTGCTGAAGAAGCAGTCCTCGTGATCTGACTTGACTTGGGTTCGCGGCCCTCTGGCGCCGCGAACCTGCGGACGGCAGCTCGTGCGCCGTCCGCGCATTGTCTTCGCCGGCGTTCACACGAGCGCGAACGCATCCCGCGTGAGATTCTCAGGTTCGCTCTCCGTGCACGCCACGTTGTCCTCGATACGAATCCCGCCGTACGGCCTGAACGCTTCCACGCGCGCCCATTCGATGTGCTGTGCATAGGGCGCGGTGCGCGCCTGTGCGAGCAGCAGGTCGATGAAATACACGCCCGGCTCGATCGTGACGACGAAGCCCGGCTCCAGCTTTCGGGTAAGACGCAGGAACGGATGACCGTCGGGCGGCATCCGCACCGCCCCGTCGGGGCTCGCCATGCGGCCGCCGACATCGTGCACTTGCAGACCGAGCAGATGCCCCACGCCGTGCGGAAAGAACACGCTCGTCAGTCCGCATGCGAGCGCGTCCTCGCCGCGTAGCTTGATGAAGCGCGCCTCGTAGAGCGCATCGCCGATCAGCCGATGAGCATTGAGATGGATGTCGACGTAGTCGACTCCGGCGCGCACTTGATCGCACAGGCGCTGCTGCACGCCGTGCATGGCTTGGATGAGGGCGGCGAACTCATCGTCGGCGTAGGAGTAAGTCCGCGTGACATCGCTCGCGTAACCGTTGAATTGCGCGCCCGCGTCGATGAGAAAGGAAAATCGTTCGGTCGGTCGCGCGCGTTCTTGGTGTTGGTAATGCAGGACGGCCGCATTCGCATTCAGTGCGACGATGCTGCCGTATGGCAACTCGCGTTCGAGCTGTCCGCTGGCGCTCAGATAGGCCTGATGAATCTCGTATTCGGATGCGCCGGCGCGAAAAGCAGTTTGCGCTGCGCGATGTCCCGCCGCGGCACGATGGGAAGCGCGCCGCATGCATTCGATCTCGTAGGGAGTCTTGCGGGCACGCTCGAAGTGCAACCGGTCGAGGAGGGCTTGCGGATTGACGGCCGCGAAGCCCCAATCGTCGAATTCCGCACGGGGCTCGCCGATGCAGGCGCAGCGGGGCAGTCCAGCGAGCAGCGCCCGCGCCTCGTTTGGCGCGCGAATCACCCGAATCTCGAAGTGTCGCGTCCAATAATCGTCGGGAATCGCGGGCGGCTTGTGCCAGTAGTCGAGCGGCTGCAGCAGGATGAGCCGCAAGCGTTCTCCGGGACGGTACACGATCCAGCAATCGATCGGGTCGGCGAGCGGCGCCCACAGCGCGAAGTGCGGATTGGTCTTGAACGGATAGGCGACGTCGTCGAGAAACTGCATTCGCTCGCCGCCCGCGTAGATCGCAAGCGATTCGAAGCCGCAATGCTCGAGCGCTGCGTCGGTGCGAGATCGCTGAGTCGCCAAATGATCGCTGTACAAGCTATCGAGCATGGCTACGCATCCGTCGGTGATGTATTGAGCCGGGGCGACCGTGTCATGCAGGGCGAGAGTGCGCGGTCGGCAGCGATAAGCTGCCCGAAACCGTCGCGCTTGTCAGTCCGTGTTCGCGGCAGCCTCGCGCGAGCGGATCAACGGATGGGTGGCAATTCGATACGGCCCCACGAGCCGAAGTCGGCGACGCAGCGTCCTTGCGGCGCCGGCACCATCTTGCCGAGCGCGCCCGTCAGCAAGATTTGGCCTGGCTCGATGGTCCATCCCACATCGATCATCTTGTTCACGAGCCACAACGCCGCCGCCCATTGATCGCCCAGCGCGTCGCGCCCGGTGCCGCGGCTGAGCTCGCGCCCGTTGCAGATGAGCGTCACGCTGGCTGCGTTCGGATCGCGCTCGGCGAGCGGCATGAAAGTGCCGACGATGAAGTACGCCGCGGCGACGTTTGTCGCGACGATGTCGAGCATCGTGATCGCTTCGGGGGCTTGGTAATCGAGATTCGGTAGCTCGATCGCCGGCGCGACGGCGTCGACATGCGTGCGGAGCGAAGCGATCGAGTTCAGGCGCTGCCGAATCGGTGCGCCGACGCGCAGCGCCACTTCCGTTTCGATGTGCAGTCCGCGCAGCTCCTCGAGCTGCAGTACGGAAGGCATCGTATCGGGCTCGCGAATGAGCACGCCCGCAATCGGCTCGTGCGCGTCGAAACGCGCCTGCGACGCAGCCGAAGTCAGTCCCGCCTTGAAGCCGGCTGGCGCGGAGGCGCGCAACACGCGCTGTACGGTGCGTCGCTGCACGCGATAGGCATCCTCAGTTGTCAATGTTTCGTCAATGCGATGCGCGTGCGGCAACGATTCGTGTCGTTGCCAGGCGGCGACGATCGCATCTTCGAGCGCTCTGTGCGTGCTGCAGCCGAGCAGCAGAAATGCCGAGAAAAATAGGGCCAACGCGTTGCGCGGCAACCGGTCGCTCATAGATGTAAATAAAATGTCAGTAACGCCTGCGATGTCGCGAGTTGTTCAAATCAAGAGCTAAACAAACTAGAATCCCCGCGGTCAAAGCGAGGGATCGATCCTTCGCTGCGAAGTTGCCAACATCGTTTCAACTCTCGCCACGGGTGGATAATCAAATGAACACGAAGATGCTCCTTGCTGCTCTGCTTGCGTCGCTGTCGCTGGCTGCCTGCTCGAAGCAGGAAGCTCAGGATGCCGCCGCCGAAGCAGCTGCCGCTGCGAACGAAGCTGCTGAAGCCGCTGGCGAAGCCGCTGAGGCCCTCGAGGGTGCGGTTGCCGACGCCGCCGAGGCTGCTGCCGATGCCGCCGATGCGGCTGCCGAAGCTGCTGGCGAAGCCGCCGAGGCTGCCCAGGAAGCTGTGCAGTAATCGCAGCGTATCCTTGCGCGAAAGGGCGGCCGCAAGGCCGCCCTTTCTTTTTGTCCGGACGAAATGGCATGGATGCGCCGCGCTCGAGCGCATCATCCCAAGAGACGCTCTGTCGGATAGTCTGGGCTCCGGTCACGCCGAGATCCTTTGCAGGGATTGCCAACCGCCTTGCAGGCAGCGAAGGTTTCCGTCGCTATCGGATCCTGCCGGCACCGCTCGGTCGAACGTTCCAAGAGCGTTGACCCGCATCCCGCAGAAGTGGACCATCGTGGGAAGAGTGCGAAGGAGGCGGCTTGTAGCCGACATCGTGCAGTGCCAGTTCGGATTCGCGACGCCCACAACTCCGCCCAGGATCGTCTCTGGATCCAGCGGCATTATCCGCAATATCTGGACGATCTGACGGCATCCAGCATGAACACGGGGCTGTTCCCCGCGTATGCCGAGCGCGAGCCCGAGCTCATGGCGCGTTGGTTCGCCGACGACAGCTCGCACCCGCTCATCATCCTCAAGGACGAGCAGCCGGTCGGATTCGCGCTCGTCAGTCGTCCGCCGCGCAATCGGCGCGAGCAGTTCGACTATTGCATGGCCGAGTTCTTCGTCGTCGCAAGCGCCCGCCGTCGCGGTGTCGGTCGCGATGCCGCGCACCTCATCTTCAATCGCTTCGCGGGAAACTGGCTCATCACCGAGTTCGCCTACAACAAGGCGGCCGTGGCGTTCTGGCGCGCGATCATTTCCGACTACACCGGCGGACGTTTTCGCGAAACGCTCGCGTACGGCGAGATCAAGCACATGTTCCGCTCGCGCACGGCCGGCAGAGAGTGACGCCGCGCGAGCGAAGATGGCGCACGCGCTGACGCGCGCCTGGTGAACGGGTTACGCCGTCTTGCGCTTCGGCCTGCGTGCGCGCTCGAGCACTTCCTTCAAGTAGCGGCCCGTATACGAACGCTCGTTCGCGGCGATCTGCTCCGGCGTGCCGGTGGCGACGATCGTGCCGCCGCCGCTACCGCCTTCGGGGCCGAGGTCGATGATCCAATCGGCGGTCTTGATGACATCGAGATTGTGCTCGATGACGACGATGCTGTTGCCTTCGTCGCGCAGCCGATGCAGCACGCGCAGAAGCTGCTCGATGTCGTAGAAGTGCAGGCCGGTCGTCGGCTCGTCGAGTATGTACAGCGTGCGGCCGGTCGAGCGTTTCGAGAGCTCCTTGGCGAGCTTCACGCGTTGCGCTTCGCCGCCGGAGAGCGTCGTCGCGTTCTGTCCGAGACGAATATAGGAGAGCCCGACGTCGATCAGCGTCTCCAGCTTCGGCGCGATGGTCGGGACGTTGCGGAAGAAGGCAAGCGCATCTTCCACCGTCATCTCGAGCACTTCGTTGATGTTCTTGCCCTTGTAGCGAATTTCGAGCGTCTCGCGGTTGTAGCGACAGCCCTTGCACACATCGCACGGCACGTAGACGTCGGGCAGGAAGTGCATTTCGACCTTGATGACACCGTCGCCCTGACATGCCTCGCACCGTCCGCCCTTGACGTTGAAGCTGAAGCGGCCGGGCTCGTAGCCGCGCGCCCGCGCTTCGGACACGGAGGCAAAGATCTCGCGGATCGGCGTGAACAAGCCGGTGTAGGTGGCCGGATTGGAGCGCGGCGTACGTCCGATCGGGCTCTGATCGATGTCGATGACACGATCGATCTGATCGAGCCCTTCGATCGCATCGCAGGGCGCCGCATCGGTGGAGGCGTCGTTGAGCACGCGCGCGACATGCTTGTAGAGCGTGTCGTTCACGAGCGTCGACTTGCCTGAGCCCGACACGCCCGTCACGCACGTCATCACGCCAAGCGGGATCTCCACGGTGATGCCGCGCAGATTGTTGCCGCGTGCGTTGACGATGCGCAGCACGCGATCCTTCTGCGGCGGCGTGCGCATCGTCGGCACCGGAATTTCGCGGGCGCCGGAAAGATACTGGCCGGTGAGCGAGCTCGGATTCTTGGCAATCTCCTGCGGCGAACCTTGCGCGATGATTTGACCGCCGTGCACCCCGGCGCCGGGGCCCAAGTCGACGACGTAGTCGGCGCGGCGAATCGCGTCCTCATCGTGCTCGACCACGATCACGGTATTGCCGAGATCGCGCAGGCGCGTGAGCGTGGCGAGCAGGCGATCGTTGTCACGCTGATGCAAGCCGATCGAAGGTTCATCGAGGATGTACATGACGCCGACTAGACCCGAGCCGATCTGGCTCGCCAGCCGGATGCGTTGCGCTTCGCCGCCCGAGAGCGTCTCGGCGCTGCGATCGAGCGTCAGATAGTCGAGCCCGACGTCGCTCAGAAAACGCAGGCGATCCGAGATCTCCTTGACGATCTTGCCGGCGATCTCGCCGCGCCAGCCCGTGAGCGACAGCGAGCGGCTGAACTCGAGCGCTTCAGCCACCGACAGGCGCGCGATGTCGGGCAACGTGCGTTCCGCCACGAAGACGTGCCGCGCGGCGCGATTGAGCCGCGTGCCACCACACTCCGGGCACGGTTGATTGCTTAGATATTTGGCAAGCTCCTCGCGCACCGCGACCGATTCGGTCTCGCGGTAGCGGCGCTCGAGGTTCGGGATCACGCCTTCCCATTTGTGCGCTCGGCGCACGGTGCCGCCGCGCGTGTCGACGTAGCGGAACTCGATCTTCTCCTCGCCGCTGCCGTAGAGCACGATGCGCCGAACTTCCTCGCTCAGCTCCTCCCATGGCGTCTCGACGTCGAACTTGTAGTGCTTGGCGAGCGATTGCATGAGCGCGAAGTAATAGGTCGTGCGCCGGTCCCAGCCGCGGATGGCGCCGCCTGCAATCGACACGTTCGGATGGTGCACGACGCGCGCAGGATCGAAGAATTGCTGCACGCCGAGCCCGGAGCATGCCGGGCACGCGCCTGCCGGATTGTTGAACGAGAACAAGCGCGGCTCGAGCTCGGAGAGGCTGTAGCCGCAGATCGTGCACGCGAACTTGTCGGAGAAAACCAGCTCTTCGCGAGCGGGGTCGTCGAGGAAGGCGATGCGTGCAATTCCGCCCGACAGCTGCAAGGCGGTTTCGAACGACTCCGCGATACGTTGGCCCGCATCGGCGCGCACTTTGAAGCGATCGACGACCGCCTCGATCGTGTGCTTCTTCTTCGCATCGAGCTTGGGAGGCGCATCGAGCTCGATGAGCTGGCCGTCGATGCGCGCCCGCACGAAACCCTGACTGCGCAGCTGCTCGAGCACCTGCGCATGCTCGCCTTTGCGCGCGTCGATCAGCGGTGCGATGAGCGCAACCGGCGTGCCCTCGGGGAGCGAGAGCACCTGATCCACCATCTGACTGACGGTCTGCGCCGCGAGATCGATGCCGTGATCCGGGCAGCGCGGCGTGCCCACGCGCGCGAACAACAGGCGCAAGTGGTCGTAGATCTCGGTGACGGTGCCGACGGTCGAGCGCGGGTTGTGTGATGTCGATTTCTGCTCGATCGCGATCGCGGGCGAAAGGCCCTCGATGGCATCGACATCCGGCTTCTCCATGACGGAGAGGAACTGGCGCGCGTAGGCGGAGAGGGATTCGACATAACGACGCTGTCCCTCGGCGTAGATCGTGTCGAAGGCGAGCGAGGACTTGCCGGACCCCGACAGACCCGTGAACACGATGAGCTTGTCGCGCGGCAGCTCCAGATCGACGTTCTTCAGGTTGTGCGTGCGCGCGCGGCGGATGATGATGGAAGAGGACATGGGCTCGTCTGCGGGACCTCGGCCGTCAAGCGGGGGATCGAACACTATATGGCGACGTGCCGGGGCGAGCAAAAGCGCCGCAACCGCATCTGCCGTGCCCGCCTGCGGCCAAGGGCTCAAATTGGGTGGAGCCCCGGATATTCGGCCTGCCCGCGCCGGATCGGCGGGTTACAATTCGCCTTCCTAACGAGTAGGGGTCTTACATGGCGCGCGGCATCAACAAAGTCATTTTGGTCGGCAACCTCGGCGCGGATCCGGACACCCGCTACATGCCGAGCGGCAGGGCGGTGACCAATATCCGCATCGCCACGAGCGAGACCTGGAAGGATCGCCAAACCGGCGACCAGCAGGAGCGCACCGAGTGGCATAACGTCGTGTTGTACGACAAATTGGGCGAGATCGCCGCCGAATACCTGCGAAAAGGCTCTCAGGTGTACATCGAGGGAAGCTTGCGCACCCGCAAGTGGCAGGACAAGGAGGGCAAGGACCGCTACACGACCGAGATCATCGCGCGGGAGATGCAGATGCTCGGGGGGCGTGCGAGCGGCGAGCCGCGTCCGGCGCGTTCGGCGCCGGCGGAAGACCGCGCCGCCCCGCCGCCGGCTGCCGATGTCGGCGAATTCGACGACGATATCCCGTTCTGACGGCGTTGGGGTGCACTTTCCAGCGATAGAAGACTTGCGACACGACGCGGCTGCCTGCCGCCTCGTGCGCTGCTACGGGCCGTTGCGCGGGTCCTTCGTGCAGATTTTGAGCTGTCCGTCGCCCGGCATGCCGGGGTCGGGGTGCCGGCGGCCCGGATAGGCTTGCTATCCCGGCGCACTTCCTCCATTTTCTAGCGTCTACGATCATGCCTCGCGTCTACATACGAACGTTCGGCTGTCAGATGAACGAGTACGACTCCGCCAAGATGGTGGACGTACTGCGGGAGGCGGCCGGTTACGAGCCCACCGACGATCCGGCGGAAGCCGATCTGCTGCTGCTCAATACGTGCTCCGTGCGCGAGAAGGCGCAGGAGAAGGTGTTCTCGCAGCTCGGCAGCTGGAAGCAGCTCAAGAAGGCCAAACCGCACTTGCTGATCGGCGTCGGCGGCTGCGTCGCGAGTCAGGAAGGCGAGGGCATCACGCGCCGCGCGCCGTATGTCGATCTGGTGTTCGGGCCGCAGACGCTGCATCGCCTGCCGGCGATGATCGACGAGATCAAGCGCAAGGGACGCTCGGTCGTCGACGTGAGCTTCCCCGAAATCGAGAAGTTCGACTCGTTGCCCGCACCGCGTGCGGAAGGCGCGACGGCATTCGTGTCGATCATGGAAGGGTGCAGCAAGTACTGCACGTTCTGCGTGGTGCCGTACACGCGCGGCGATGAGATCAGCCGTCCTTTCGAGGACGTGATGGCCGAGATTCGTGCGCTCGCCGAGCAGGGCGTGCGCGAGGTGAATCTGCTCGGGCAGAACGTCAATGCCTATCGCGGCCCGATGGACGACGGCACGCTGTGCGATCTTGCGACGCTCATCTATTACGTCGCCGAAGTCGACGGCATCGAGCGCATTCGCTTCACGACGTCGCATCCGGTCGAGTTCAGCGACGCGTTGATCGAGGCGTATCGCGACATTCCCAAGCTCGCCAATTACCTGCACTTGCCCGTGCAGTCGGGCTCGGACCGGATCCTCGCTGCCATGAAGCGCGGCTACACCGCGCTCGAGTACAAGCAGAAGATCCGCAAGCTCCGCGCGGTGCGCCCCGACATCAGCATCTCTTCGGACTTCATCGTCGGCTTCCCGGGCGAGACCGAGCGCGATTTCGAGCAGACGATGAATCTCATCGCGGAAGTCGGATTCGACCAGTCGTTCAGCTTCATCTACAGCCGTCGTCCCGGCACGCCGGCCGCTTCGCTACCTGACGACGTTTCGCCGGAGGAAAAGCAGCAGCGGCTCGCATTGCTGCAGGCGCGCATCGATCAACAGGCGATGGCGATCAGCCAGCGCATGGTGGGTACGGTGCAGCGCGTGCTGGTCGAGCGGCCGTCGAAGAAGAACCCGCATCAGCTCGCCGGGCGCACGGAGAACATGCGCTGGGTGAACTTCGACGGGCCCGAGACATTGATCAATCAGTTCGCCGACGTCCTGATCACCGAGGCGCTGCCGAATTCGCTGCGCGGGCGCTGGGTGCCGTCGACGCAACGCGAGGCGGCGCCGCAGCAGGCCTGCGCGTCGGTTGGCGCGGGATGAACGTCGTGCGAGTGTCGTCGCCCTTGAGCGCCGCTACGGCCGCATCGTTGCGCAAGCGAGGTGTGCGCGGCGCGCCAAGTGTTCATTGTTCGTCGGGACTTCCGCCCCCACACCATAGCCTCACATGAGCGTTCCTCTCGCGACTCGCGATCTCGCATTCGAGCCGGTCGACAACGCGCGGCTCGCAAACTTCGTCGGACCGATGGATGAAAACCTGCGGCACGTCGAGCAACGGCTCAACGTGCAGGTGCGTCGGCGCGGCGGTTGGGTCGAAGTCTCGGGCACACCCGAAGCGACGATCGCCGCCGAGCAGGTGCTGAGGCGGCTGTTCGAGCTGTCCGCCAACGAGCCGCTCACGCCCGATCGCGTCCACCTCGCAGTGCAGGAGGCGGGCATGGAAGCGGCGCCCGCCGTCGTTTCGCGCGCGCCGGATGAGGTTTTGATTCACACGCGTCGCGGCGGCATTCGCGGGCGCGGCCCGAATCAGAAGCAGTATCTGCACAACATCCGCACGCACGATCTGACGTTCGGTATCGGACCGGCCGGCACGGGCAAGACCTATCTTGCGGTGGCGTGCGCCGTCGAGGCGCTGCAGACCGATCGCGTGCGCCGCATCGTGCTGGTGCGGCCTGCGGTGGAAGCAGGCGAACGGCTTGGCTTCTTGCCCGGCGACATCGGTCAGAAGGTCGATCCTTACTTGCGGCCGATGTACGACGCGCTCTACGACATGATGGGATTCGATCGCGTCGCACGTGCGATCGAGCGGCAGGTGATCGAGATCGCGCCGCTCGCGTTCATGCGCGGACGCTCTCTCAACGATTCGTTCATCATCCTCGACGAAGGTCAGAACACGACCGTCGAGCAGATGAAGATGTTCTTGACGCGCATCGGTTTCGGCTCGAAAGCGGTCGTGACCGGCGACGTGACGCAGACGGACTTGCCGAAGCAGCAGATGTCGGGCTTGAAGCACGTGATCAACATCCTACAAGGCGTCGAGAGCGTCGCTTTCACGTTCTTCAACTCGAAGGATGTGGTGCGTCATCCGCTGGTTCAGCGCATCGTCGAGGCGTACGAGCGTCATCAGACGAAGCCGGGCGAAACGCGCGGCGAGGGCGAGTGAGCTTGGCGTTGGCGCGATCGAAGCGAACCCGGCGCGGTGCGGCCGCCCGGGCGACAGCGAAATCGGATGCTGGACACGACGGTGGACGATTGATCGTGACGGTGCAATTGGCCACGCGGCGCCGCGGTGTGCCGCACGCACGGACGCTTGCCGCATGGGCGCGCGAGGCGTTCGCCGCGGCAGAACGCAAGCGCGTGCCGGCCGGTCCGCTCGGGCTCACGATTCGCATCGTCGGCGCGGCCGAAAGTCGTCGTCTCAATCGAACTTGGCGGGGCAAGGACAAGCCGACGAACGTGCTGTCTTTCCCTACGCTGGATACGGCCGCAGAGCCGTGGCTGAGCGCCGCTGCGGCCGATTTGGAGCATCCGCTCGGCGATCTCGTCATTTGCGCGCCGGTCGTTGCGCGCGAGGCGCGCGAGCAGAAGAAGCCGAGCAGCGCGCATTGGGCGCACATGGTCGTTCATGGCGTGCTGCACCTTTTGGGGTACGATCACGAGTGCGAGCCGGATGCTGCACGGATGGAAGGCCTCGAGATTCGCATCTTGCAGCGCATGGGCATCGCGAATCCGTATCTCGATGCCGTGGCTGCTTGATTCGGTCTCATAGATACACAACCGTTCACGACGCTTATGTCTGAGGGCAACAGTAGTTCTGGAAGTCATTCTGGAAGATGGTTCAAACGTCTCACGGAAACCTTCAGCGGTGAGCCGAAGAACCTAGAGGATCTGTCCGAAGTCATCGCTCACGCCCGCGAGCGGGGCATCATCAATCAAGACGCCGCAGAGATGCTCGAAGGCGTGCTGGAGGTCGCGGAGCTGCAGGTACGCGACATCATGGTGCCGCGCTCGCAGATGGTCGTCGTCAATCGCGACGACACGCCAGAAGCCATCCTGCCTGCCATTATCGATTCGGGACACTCGCGCTTTCCCGTCATCGGCGAGGATCGCGACGAAGTCGTCGGTATTCTGCTCGCCAAGGATCTGCTGCGCTTTTTCGTCGAGGGCGGCAAGGATCGGTTCGACATCAAGGAGTGTCTGCGTCCTGCCGTGTTCATTCCCGAGAGCAAGCGGCTCAACGTGCTGCTCAAGGAATTTCGCGCGAGCCACCATCACATGGCCATCGTCGTCGACGAGTACGGCGGCGTCTCCGGGCTCGTCACGATCGAAGACGTGCTAGAGCAGATCGTCGGCGACATCGGCGATGAATACGACACCGACGACGATCTCGACATTCGGCGCGAAGGCGAGCGCCAATTCACCGTCAAGGGTCAGACGCGCATCCACGAATTCAACGAATACTTCGGCACCGACTTCAGCGACGAGGAGTTCGATACGATCGGCGGCCTTGCCACGCACTTCCTCGGTCGTCTGCCGCGCCGCGGCGAGTCGTTCGTCATGAACGGCTTGGAGTTTCGCGTGCTGCGCGCGGATCGGCGCCGGCTCGACACGCTGCGCGTCGTCACGCCGCAGGACATCGTCAAGGAAGAGCTTTGAGCCGGCTCGAAGCGGCGGCTGCCGTGACCCACGGACGCGCGCGAACGATTGCGCAATGCTTGCGTGCGCGGCCTGCGCCGCAAGCGCGTGCGTGTGCGCTACAGTTCGCATGATGCGCGACGCGTTGGATCGATTCTTTGCCTCTACGCTGGCCGTTTGGCTCGCCATGCCGCTCGGTGCGGCGGTGGCGCTTGCGTTCGCGCCCTTCGACTTCTGGCCGATTGCCTATGCGGCGATGGCGTTTCTCTTTCTGGCGTGGGCCGATGCGTCACCGCGGCGTGCCGCGAAGATCGGCTTTCTGTTCACCGCGGGCACTTATCTAGCGGGCACGTACTGGCTCTATCACAGCATCTACGAGATCGGTAAAGCGCCGCTGCCGCTGACGCTGTTCGTGATGTTCGCGCTGGTGGCGATCATGGGCGCGTACACGGCGGGGCTCGGCTATCTCGTCGCACGATGGCTCGTGCCGCGCGCAGCAACATCGCCAGCGGGCCAGCATGCGAACGATGCGCGCACGGTGTTGTCGCTGCTGTTCGCAATGCCGGCAGCGTGGGTGCTGCTCGAATGGTTCCGCGGCTGGTTCCTGAGCGGGTTTCCGTGGCTTGCGCTCGGCTACACGCATCTCGATACGTCCGTATCGGCGCTCGCGCCCGTGGGCGGCATTTACACGCTCAGTTTCGCGGTTGCCGTCTGCGCCGGCGCGCTTGGCGTCATCGTCCGCTGTCGCGGTCGTACGCGCGTGTGGGGCATCGTGGCGCTGGCGGTCGTGTGGCTCGCGGGCTTGCTGCTGTCGCTGCCGCAATGGACGGAGCCGAACGGCCGCACACTGTCGGTCGCCGTCGTGCAAGGCGCGGTTCGCCAGGACCTCAAGTGGAGCCCGGAGCAGCGCGATGCCACGATCGAGCTCTACACGACGCTCACCGAGCCTCATCTCGGCGCCGATTTGATCGTTTGGCCCGAAGCGGCGCTGCCGGCGCTCGCGCACGAGCTCGTGCCCGTGCTCGAGCGCGAGTGGTCCAAGGCGAGCGAGCGGGGCTCTGCGCTCGTCATCGGCCAGCTGCGTTACGACTTCGAGTCGAAGGCGTATTACAACGCCGTGCTGGCGCTCGCCGACGAGCCGCAGTGGTATGCGAAGCGCCGTCTCGTTCCCTTCAGCGAATTCTTTCCAGTGCCGGATTGGGCCAAGGAATGGCTGCGCGGCATGAAGCTGCCTTACAGCGGCTTTGCGGCCGGCGAGCCCGATCAGCCGGCGCTCGATGCCGCAGGCGAGAAGCTCGGCGTGACCATCTGCTACGAAGACGCGTATGCCTCCGATCAGCTCGCGGTGCTACGCGAGGCAACGTTGCTCGTCAACGTCACCAACGATGCGTGGTTCGGCGATTCGACCGCCGCGCACCAGCATCTGCAGATCAGCCGCATGCGCGCGCTCGAGGCGGGACGGCCGCTCATCCGTGCAGCCAACGACGGTATCTCGGCCGTGATCGGCGCAGACGGACGCGTCAGCCACTCTCTGCCGCGGTTCCAGCCGGGCGTGCTCACTGCGACGGTCGAACCCCATCGAGGCCTGACGCCCTATGCGCGCGTGGGCAACGTACCCATCGTGATGCTGTGTGCATTGCTCGTCGGCGCGACGGCGTGGCAAAGCCGACGGCGAGCGCGCGCGAGCAGCGAGCAGGACCAAGCCATCGAGGTTTGAGGCGCGTTGGCCGCGTGCCGACGCGGCGCTATCCGCTGCGGAGCGGTTTCTTTATCATCGGTCCTCGAGTCTGTCTCGCGGTCCGATGGGTGCTGTGAGCTTGCCTGCTGGCGCGGGCATCGAAGCGCGAGCGCGCGGAGGTTCGCAGGCGGCTCTCAGGTCCGGCCGAACACAACAATGAATGTGCTTTTCCGGCCGTTTCTCGCACTGCTTGGCCGGTCGCGCGCAACGCAATGGAAAATCTGCTGCAAGTCATTCTTCTCGGGATCATCGAAGGGATCACGGAATTTCTGCCGATCTCGAGCACGGGACATCTGCTCATCGCGCAACAGTGGCTCGGCCGACGCAGCGAGCTCTTCACGGTGGCGATCCAAGCCGGTGCGATCCTCGCCGTCGTCGTCATCTACTGGCGGCGCCTCTTGGACATGACGATTCACTTCGCGCGGCCCGAGCAGCGCGACTACCTGTACAAGCTGGCCGTAGCGTTCTTCATCACCGTGATCGGCGGCCTCGTCGCCAAGCAGTTGGGGCTCGAGCTGCCGGAAACGGTGGCGCCCGTCGCATGGGCGCTCATCCTCGGCGGGTTCGTCATTTTCGCAGTCGAGGCGTATGCGGCACGGCAGCCCGAGCGCGATACGCTCACCTGGAACGTGGCGTTCTGGGTCGGTATCGGACAAATCATCGCTGCGGTGTTTCCGGGCACGTCGCGCTCGGCAGCGACGATCTTCGCGGCCATGCTGGCGGGCATGACCTCGCGTCCTGCCGCCGCAGAGTTTTCCTTCATCGTCGGCATTCCGACCATGTTCGCGGCGACGGCGTACGAGTTCATGGATCTGTACGCCGACGGCAACATGGCCGAAGAGAATTGGACGGATGTCGCGGTCGGCTTCGTGGTGTCGGCGATCGTGGCGTTCATCGCCGTGAAATGGCTGCTGCGCTACATCCAGACACACCGCTTCACGCCGTTCGCCTGGTACAGAATCGTCTTCGGCGCGGCATTGCTTGCGCTGCTATGAGCATGAGGCTGCCATGAGCGAGATCGATTCGCGCCTTGCCAATCGCATTCTGCTCGGGCTCGGCATCGGCGCGCTGGCGGGGGCGCTCGTGCTCGCGCTCGGAACGGTTGCACCCGAGGTGGTCGAATGGTCGCGCAAACTGGCGACGGCGCTGCTCGATCCGCTGGGACAAGTGTTCCTGCGGCTGCTCTTCTTCGTCGTTATCCCGTTGATCTTTGCCTCGCTGATCGTCGGCGTCGTGCAGCTTGGACGATTGTCCGATCTCGGGCCGCTTGCGGGTCGGACCTTCGCGCTTTTTGCGGTCAACATGGCCATCGGCGTGGCGCTCGGCTTGTTGATGATGAACGTGCTCGAGCCCGGGACGCGGCTCGATGAGGACACGCAGGCGCGCCTAATCGCGGAGTACGGCAGCGCGGCGCAGGGTTACGTGGACAAGCGCGCCGAGCAGCCCGAGATGAGCCTCGGTTTGCTCGTCGACATGTTCATGCCGCGCAATCTCTTCGGCGCATTCGTCGGCAACAATCGCAACCTTCTGGGGGAGGTGCTGCCCCTCATCCTGTTCGCGATCCTCGTAGGCGCTGCCGGCACTCAGCTTGCGCCGGAGCGGCGCGAACGCATGCAGGCGGGACTCGACACGGTCGCGCAGCTCATGACGCACATCGTTCACTTCGCGCTGCGTCTGGCGCCGTATGCCGTGCCCGCGATGATCTTCAGCGTCGTGGTCAAGGCGGGCTTCGACATCTTGATTGCGCTCGGTGTGTTCGTGCTGGGCTGCATCGCCGTCATGGCGCTGCATTTGTTCGGCACCTTCTCCGTGTGGCTCAAGGTGGCAACCAAACGCAGGCCCCTCGACTTCTTTCGGGCGATCACGCCGGTGCTGGTCACGGCGTTTTCGACGAGTTCGAGCAACGCGACGCTGCCTGCGTCGCTTGCGACCGCGCGCGAAACGCTCGGCGTACGGCAGAGCGTGGCGGGATTCGTGCTGCCGCTCGGCGCCACGATGAACATGAGCGGCACGGCGCTGTACGAAGGCTGCGTCGTGCTCTTCGTCGCGCAGGTCTTCGGCGTCGATCTGTCGTTCGTCGAACAGCTGACGTTGCTTGCGCTTGCGGTGCTGAGCGCAGTTGCGGTCGCGGGCATTCCGGGCGGCTCTTTGCCGCTCATCGCGGGATTGCTGATGACCTTCGGCATCCCGCCCGAAGGCATCGGCATCGTGCTCGGCGCGGATCGGATTCTGGATATGTCGCGCACCGTGGTGAACGTCGGCGCGGATCTCGTCACGGCGGTCGTCATCGAGGACCGCACGAAAAGCTAGGCTGAGGCTCTAGGCTGGAGCCACGCGCACCGTCGTGCGCGTCTCGGCTCGGTACGCCGCCCGTGGCCTAGTCACAGGAAGCGGCGGTGTGCAGGGAGACGTCCTTGCTGGACAGCCTAGAGCCTGCGGCTGAAGCCTTACTTTTTCTTCTTCGCGGCCGCGTCGTCCTGCTCGATCGCTTCGAGCAGCTTCTCATCGAGCGTCGGCACGCTCGGTACATCCTTCGCGTCCTTGGCCGCCGCAGCGATCTCGTGCAGCTTCTCGGTGGTCGCGTGCAGATCGCGATACTGCTTCGCGAGCGTCGTCGCGTTCTTCTTCGCCTCGGCGAGCTGCTGCTCGAGCTTGCGCTTGTCGGCGCGCAGCGCGTTGGCCGTGGCTTCCTCTTGCTTGCGGAGCTCGGCTTCCTGACGCTTTTCCTTCTTGAGCGCGTTCAGCTTCTTGAGCACGTTCTCAGGCGTGTCGGAGAGGGCCGTATTGATCGCCTTGATCTCTTTTTCCTTCTCCGCGACGGCGGCCTTGAGCTTCTTGATCTCGTTCGCCGTCGACTGTCGCTCGATGGCAATCGCCTGCTGCATGTTCTCGAGGTTCTTTTGCAGCTCGGCTGCGCGCGCTTCGGCGGTGGATTGCGCCTTCGCCGCTGCCTGAAGCTGCTTCTCGAGAGCCGCCACTTGCTGCTTGGCTTGTTCGCGCGTTTCGGCGACCTGAGCTTCGGCAGCTGCGATCTTCTTCAGCACACCTTCGAGCGCTTCTTTGAGCTCGTCGTGAGAGCAGTTGGGATCCAGCTTCAATGCCTCGGCGGCACCCCGAATCAACACTTGCTTGCTGATCGCAAGCTCTTTCCAAACTTTCAACTGCAGCTCTAGTTGTGCTTGATCCACATCGGTTACCTTCGGGTTGGGGAGAAAAGGGGCGCGGATTATAGTCCAGAACGGCCGTCCCATGGACAGGGTTGGCCCCGGCCGATATGGACCGGCAAACCCCGAAAACAAGGGCTTTGCGCGTGTTCTGGTCTCGCGGGAGGGCCTCTGGCGGCGCCGTCGATCGTTGCCGAACAGACCGCGCTCGACTCCATTGGTTCAAGGTCCGCGACGGTCACGGCAAATCGCTGCGCAAGGCAGACCATTCTGAGCTCCGAACGGCCGCCAAAATTCGTCGAATTGGGGCGGCGGACGCCTTCTGCCGATACCAGCACGAGCATCGAGAGCCCGCGTCGCTCGGAAGGGCGCGCCCCTAATGCGGCGTTGCGCGCCGATATTCTGTCAAGAATCGCCGATTGTGCGGCTTGAAGCGCACGGTGAGACTACCGCACCCGCTAATTCAACGACCTAGGTGCGCCGGGGTAGCACGCAGTGCGCACGGCGCCATGCTTGTCGGCAACCTGTGACGTCCGATTTGAGCATCCGTCGCATGCCTGATTGAGAAGGCTGCGCGCGCGAGGCGAGGGATACTTTCGAGCGCGCGCGGGAAGGGATCAGACGCGCCGTAGAGGCGGAACGAGGGCAGCGGAGTAGCCCAGCGACGTTCCGGGGAGCTTTGAAGGTCGTGATCGCCACGGCGCATACACCGCAGGACGACAGGTACCGCCGCGAGCGTGAGCCCTGCTGCCCCGAGCTTCGGGGCGAGCTCGAACGCATCACCGGCGACATCGACGATCCGGTCCTCAGGCTCAAGTATCTGAGAGCTGTCATCGACGGCGTCGGCGAGGGCCCCGTCGACCTAGTCCCGTGTGCGCCGGTGCGGCGCGCGTGGTACCGCTTGCGCGGGCTCGACACCCTGCAGCGCATGCTTCGTCGCGATGGCGATGCCGACGCTGCCGTCGTCCAGCGCGTGCGTATGGCCCACCGCGCGGCGCGTCGCTCGATCGCGGGGGCGCTCGCGGCGATGCTGTTTCTCGTGCCGGCGCTCTTTGCCGGATTGGTGATCAATGTGGGCGAAGACCGGCCCGTCGAGATCGCCGAAGTCAAGAGCAGCTCGGCGGCCGTGGCGGCTCCACCGGCCGCGCCAGTCGATCCGCAAGCGCCTGCGCTCGCCGAGGTGGCCGAATCGCTCCCGCCGCAAGAGCTGGGGATCGAACCTACCGCGATCTGGCTCGCCGACAAGGGGCCGGATTGGGAGCTGTACAGCAACGGTCTGCGCATCGAAACGGCCTACACGGTCGTCGGCAAGCCGCGCCGCTACAAAGTGCATGATCGCGAGCTCGGTCCGCGGCCCGGCACGCACTCGCAGCCGGTCGGCATCGTCTTTCACACCTCGGAGAGCGATCTGTGGCCGTTGGAGGAAGGTTTCGGGCGGGAGCTGCGCCGCAGCTCTATCGGCCTGATCAAGTACGTCCAACGCGAGCAGGCCTACAACTATCTGATCGACCGTTTCGGACGCGTCTATCGCATCGTCGATGATCAGACGCGCGCCAATCACGCCGGTCGCGGCGTCTGGGCGCGCAATCAGGATGTCTATCTCGATTTGAACAATGCCTTCATCGGCGTGTCGTTCGAGTCGCGCTGGCAGGGTGGGCGCACGCTGCCGATCACGCGCGCCCAGCTCATTGCGGGACGAAATCTCACGCATTACTTGCGCCAACGCTTTGCCATCGCGCCCGAGATGTGCGTGACGCACGGCCTGACGAGCGTCAATCCGAGCCGCCAGCTCATCGGCTATCACCTTGACTGGGCGCGCGGCTTTCCCTTCGAAGCCTTCGGCCTGCCGAATCTGTACGCCTATCCGACACCGAGCGTGGCGCTGTTCGGCTTTCGTTACGACGAGGATTTTCTCAACAAGCTCGGCGATCCATGGCCGGGGCTGCACGCTGCGGAGCAACTGCTGGCGGAAGAGGCGCGCGCACGTTCGCTCTCGATCGAAGCCGTGCGTCGCGAGCGTCAGGCTCGTTATCGCCAATGGTCCGATCACGCGGCGACCGACGCGGACGTCGCACGCAAATCCGCACCTTCTGGAACCCAAGACAAGCGAGGGTAGAGCGATGGAAGACAGAACCGATCTCGATGCCGAGTCCGGCAACGCTGCAAGCAGCAGCTCACACAGCGCAACGCAGACGCGCACGCGTATCGGTCTCGATGTCGGCACGAGCAAGGTCGTGACGGCCGAGGGCGATGCCAAGAAGTCGAAAACTCAGGCGCAGTTGAACGCCTTCTTTGCGGTGCCGTACAGCGCATTGCACGAATCGTCGCTCAAGCAAAGCAACATCGCGTTCTATCGCGAAGGCGACGAGCTGATCGTCTACGGTTCGGACGCGGACAAGTTCGCGCAGATGTTCAATGCCGAGGTGCGTCGCCCGATGGCCAAGGGCATCTTGAATCCGAGCGAGGCGGCGGCGACGCACGTGCTCGAAACCATTCTGGGCTCGCTCGTGACGACGGCGCGCTCGCCCGGCGAGATGATCGCGTTCTCGGTGCCGGCGGCGGCGCGCGATACCGGCGCGGGTCTGACGTATCACGAAGAGACGATCAAGCATTACCTGCGCGATCGCGGCTATACGCCGCTTGCGGTCAACGAAGGGCTTGCGGTCGTGCTTGCCGAGCTCGGCAAGGAAAGCTTCACGGGAATAGGCATCTCGTGCGGCGGCGGCATGTGCAATGTGGCGTTCTCGTTTCTCTCGATTCCCTCGCTCACCATCAGCATCCCGCACGGCGGCGACTATATCGACAGTGCGGTCGGCGGCGTCGTGCAGGAGCCGGCGACACGCGTCAAGGCAATCAAGGAAGAGACGCTCGATCTCAGCCGGCCGACGAACGACAAGATCGGCAAGGCGCTGCACATCTATTACGACAAGCTGATCGAGATGCTCGTCGACGAGCTCGTGCAGGCGGTGCGAACCTCGCAGCGCTTGCCGCGCACCGATCAGGCTCTGCCCATCGTGCTGGCGGGTGGTACGGCGAAGCCGAACGGCTTTCGCGATCGGTTCGAGCAGGCGCTTGCGCGCCGCACCTTGCCGTTCAAGGTGGCGGAAGTGCGCATGGCAAGCGATCCGCTGACGGCTACTGCACGCGGCGCACTGGTTGCGGCACTCGCGGAGCGCTGAGCGCAATTGGCGAGGCGACATGCGGCGCCTGCACGCGTCGCCTCGTCAGCGCCGCTGCTTCAGGAACTCGCGCCTGTTCTCGCGAGTTTGAGCGCGGCGAGCGCGTGACTGCGCGCCCGCATCGCTGAATCTCCTGGGGAGGGCGCTTGATCGAGACCCTGAACGCTCTCGCGCGTTCGCCTGCGTTGCGTGCCGCCGCCATGCTCACGGCGGGCGGCTTCGGTTTCGCGCTGGCCAATATCCTGCTCGCTCGCGTGCTCGCATCGAGCGAGTTCGGCACGCTCTCGCTGTTTCTGGCGCTGGTGCAGCTGGCGCTCTCGCTCGGCCCGTTGGGGCTCGATCTTGCGATCAATCGCCACCGTCTCGATGCCACGAGCGAGCTGCGCACGTGGGGCTTGATCACGAGCACCGCTAGCGGCCTGCTCATCGCGGCCGGCGCTTGGCTTCTCTATGACATCGCGGGCGCGTTGCTCGCGTGTCTGCTCGTTGCCTCCGTAGCGGCCAGCTTCAATCGTTTCGGCACGGCGGTTCTGCAGACGCAGCAGCGGTTCGGGTATTCGCTGTTTCTCGGGCAAGTGCACAACTACGTCCTACTGCTGGCCGTGCCGTTGCTTTGGCTCGCAGACAGCGAGCACGCATTGCCGATTGCAGTGATGCTCACGATTTCCTATCTGATTACTTGCGCGGTCGGTTGGCGCGCGGCGCGCAAGCGGCGCTTGCACGAGACTGCGGCACCGATGAGCGCATTCGTGCGCGAGTCGTTGGCCGGCTTCGGCATTCTGCTCGCGACACAAGTGCTGTGGCAGCTCGAGCGTCTGGTGATTCCGCGCACGCTGACCCTGGAGGATCTTGCGACTTTTGCGGTCGTTGCCGCCATTGCGGGCAGTCCGTTTCGCATGATGCAGATCGGCATCGGGCACACGCTGTTGCCCGGTCTGCGCGCATGTCGCAGTCGGGCCGACCTGCGCCGTTTGATGAAGCACGAAGGCGCGATCGTATTCGGCGTCTCGGTCGCAGCGGTGGTCGTGGTCTTCGTTGCGACGCCGTGGATCGCCGAGTGGTTTCTCATGGGGCGCTACGACATCTCGTTCGCGTTGCTCGTGGCCATCGTCGCGACGGGGTTGCTGAAAGTAATCAATGGTTTCGTGAGCGCGATCGTGCAGGCATTCGGCACGACGCGTGCGCTCGCGACCTTCAACGTGACCACTTGGATCGGTCTCATCGCGGGCATTCCCTGTGCCGAGTACGGCGCGCGTTACGGCGTCGTCGGTGTCGTCTACGGCGTGGGCGTGTCATGGCTCGCCATGACGCTTGCCGCAGCGCTCCTCGCGGTGCTGGCGTTGAGGGCCTGGTCGCCCGTGGCCGCATCCGACGCGCTCGGCAATCCGTCGACTGCCTGAGCTCGGCACGCTATTTCAGCGTTCGCAGGATGCGCGGCTCGAACGGCGCGCCGCGTGTCCACGGTTGAGGCGCCCACGCGCGCGGCGGGGCGAACGAAGGTATAGGCGGCGCAAAGCTCGGCGGTGCAGGCGGCCACACGCGCGGTTTGCGCAGCAGCGCGCCGATGCAGCGGTGATTCGTATCGCTGATGCAAGGAACGCACATCTCAGGATTCCTCTTCGTGTTGCTCACGTCGAGGAATGAGACGCCCTGAAGGGGCGCTCGCGCTGGCGCATGATGGACGCGGCGCTGACCGAAAATGGCGAAATCGGGCAGGGCTGCCGCGTGTAAGCGGCGGCTCGCAAGGCGCATGGAGGCCTTGCGAGCCGAGGCAAGAACGAGCGGCGACTAGAAGCGCAACTGCGCGCCGATGCGGACGCGCCGTCCCGCATCCGGGAATCCGACCGCTTCCTGATAGTCCTCGTCGAACACGTTGTCGAGCGCAGCAAAGAGTCGCACTTGCTCGGTCAATGAGCGCGATACCGCGATGTCGACGCGTTCATAGCTCGGGAGCGTGATCTGGCCGGTCGGCACCGAGCTGCCTGCGCGCTTGCCGACGACTTGCGCGTGCGCGTGCAGCGACCAAGCGTCGCCAGGATGCCAGCCGAGCTCGATGCCGCCGAAGCGTTCCGGTCGATAGAGGAGCGTCGCGTCCGCCGCGTCGAGCTCGATGTCGCTCAAGGTCGCGTGCGCGCGTGCCGTGAGCGTGTTCGTCAGCTGTGCGGTCAGCGACACTTCGACGCCGTCGATGCGTGCCTGCGAGCGATTGACGAGGCGGAAGGTGTCGAAGTCGAAATCGATGAGGTCTTCATAACGCGTTCTGAACGCAGCGAGCGCGGCCACGAGACGGCCCTTTGCGAGCGTCTGTTCGATACCGACCTCGAACGTTTCGCTCGTCTCGACGCGCAGGTTCTCGTTGCCGACGAGCGTATCGCCGAGCGCATAGAAGCTCGGTTGCTTGTGGCCGTTCGACCAGCTCGCGTGCAGGCGCGTGCCCGTCGCGGCGAGCGCATAGCTCACGGCTGCACGGCCCGAGCCGCGGGCGCGATCGGTATTGGTGTCGTCGACGCGGGCGGCGCCGTACAGCTCGAGCCCAGCGATCGGCAGGTAGCGTGCTTCGATGAAAGCAGCGCGGCCGACGCGATCGAGATCGAAGTTGCTCGGCAAGGTCATGAAGCCGAGATCGGTCCAGCCCGTGCGCCGGCCGTCTTCGAACTGCACGTCGATGCCGCCGCCGATGGCAAAGCTCGGGCTTGCGACGTAGCGATGGGTGATGGTGACTTGGCCGCGTTCGAAGCGCGTGTCGTTGGCGGTAGCGGGCACGCCGTCGAACACGCCGGGCGCAACTGCGGGCGTCAGCGTTTCTTCGCGACGCGAGAAGAACGAGGCCGTCGCATCGACGGACCATTGCTCGGTGAGCGCGCGCGTCATCTGCGCCCACGCGCTCGTTTCGGACGCTTCTGCGCGTTCATGGTCGCGCAGCACGGCGAACAGCGGGCCGCCGCTTGCGTCGGGGAACGACGCGCGATCGCGCTCGACATGGCGGACGCCGGTTCTGATGGCGCCGAGTCCCGCATCGACGGCGCCGAGCTCGAGATCCGCTTGCGCGCTCGCAATGCGCTGCGTCGAGCCTGCCACCATGTCGCCGAAGTCCACATGGCTCGCCTTGAGGCTGCCGCGCGCGTGGCCGCCGAGCGGGCCGGAGAGCATGAGCGAGGCCCGCTGGAAGTCGTCGCTGCCGCCTTCGGCACGCACGGAGAGCGAGGGCTCATCGGTGGGGCGGCGCGTGATGATGTTGACGACGCCCGCCATCGCATCGGAGCCGTGCACGGCGGACAGCGCGCCGCGCGCCACTTCGATGCGCTCGATGTCGTCGGCGGCGACGGTGGAGAAGTCGTAGCCGCCGCCGCGCGGATTGGACGGATCGTTGACGCGTACGCCGTCGATCAGCACGACGGTGAAATTCGATTCGGCGCCGCGCAAAAAGACTTCGCTGATGCCGCCCGGACCGCCGGGCTGCGTGGCGGATATGCCGGCCGTCGTTCGCAGTAGGTCGAGCACGTCGCGGCCATGCTGCCGCTCGATGCGATCCGCATCGAGGACGCTAAGGCTGATGGCCGACGGTTCGACGAGGCGCGAGGCCGTGACGTTGATCGGCTCGATATCGGTTTCGGCGGCCAACACGGTGCCGACCGCGACGAGTGAGAGTGCAGGCGCAAGGAGGGTGCGGGTGAGAATGAGCATGTCCACGAAAAAACGTTGACGAAGACGCAATCAGCGCCGCGCGGATCGCGGCGGCGCTGAGTTCTGAAGGCTCATGGCCCGGCTGTCAACCGTTAGAGGCTGCGTTCAGCCGGCAAACTGCGAAGCTGGCAATCCTTGCACATCGAGCTCGATCTCGAACAAGCCGCCCGCATGCGGCTGCGCGGCCAGGGCCGCCTCGTCGAGATCGACGGTCGCAGTCGTGATGTAGAGCGTCGTGAGATTGGGGCCGCCGAACGCGCAGCTCGTCGTATTGCTGGCCGGCACGTCGATGCGCGCCAGCTCCTTGCCCGACGGCGCGTGACAGGTCACGCGGCCGGCACCCCAGTGGGCAATCCAGAGATTGCCGTTGGCATCCGTCGTCATGCCGTCCGGCGAACCATCGTCTGGCCCGAACTGAAGCCACAGGCGCCGGTTCGAGAGCTCGCCGCGTTCGGGATCGAAGTCGAACGCGAAGATCTGCCCCGTTGCAGTATTGGTGAAGTACATCGTGCGGCCGTCGAGCGACCACGTCGGGCCGTTGGTCACGGCAAAGCCGTCGACATGGCGCTGACAGCGACGTTGCGGATCGAACGAGTAGAGCGCGCCCGTCGGTTGCACGCAGCCGAAATCCATCGAGCCGGCCCAGAAGCGTCCGCGCGCATCGCACTTGCCGTCGTTGAAGCGATTGCCGGTTCGCTCGGATTCGGCATCGGCGAGCTTCTCCAGCTGTCCGGTGTCGGGGTCGAAGAAGGCGAAGTGATGGCGCAGCGTCACGACGAGCGAGCTGTGATCTTTCCGCTCGGCGACGGCGGAGATCTCCTCATCGAACGACCAAGTCTTCATGCCCGCATCGCGCGGCGTGTAGCAGTGCAGCTTCTTGCCGAGGATGTCGACCCAGAAGAGCGCTTGCCGCCGCGAGGACCATACCGGACCCTCGCCGAGCACCGCCCGCGCAGGCCAGACGCACCGAAGAGCAGAGAGCGCTGTCATGGGATTGCCGTGAGTTGACGGTTCACATTGACATCGAATGGCCGGAGCGGTGAGTGCTCCGGCCATAGCCTAACGTTGTGCGTGTGCCGCTTAGTGCGAATCGCGCGGCACGTCGGCGCCGCTGCCGCCGACCAGGATGTCGAGGTCGCAACCCTGGTGGGCTTGCTGGACGTGCTCGACATACAAGCGATACCAGCCGCGCTTCGGTTTCGGCAGCGGCTTCCATTCGGCCTTGCGGCGGGCGAGCTCTTCGTCGCTGACGTCGAGGTGAATCTTTCGAGCCGCCACGTCGAGCTCGATCATGTCGCCGTTGCGCACGAGCGCGAGCGGACCGCCGTCGGCCGCTTCAGGGGAGACATGCAGCACGACCGTGCCGTACGCCGTGCCGCTCATGCGCGCATCGGAGATGCGCACCATGTCGGTGATGCCCTTGCGCAGCACTTTCGGCGGCAGCGGCATGTTGCCGACCTCGGGCATGCCGGGATAGCCCTTCGGGCCGCAGTTCTTGAGCACGAGCACGCAGGTCTCGTCGACGTCGAGATCCTCGCGGTCGATGCGTGCATGGAAATCGTCGATGTCCTCGAACACGACGGCGCGGCCGCGGTGCTTCATCAGATGCGGCGAAGCAGCCGACGGCTTGATGACGGCGCCGTTCGGCGCGAGGTTGCCGCGCAGCACGGCGATGCCCGCTTGCGGCTTGAACGGGTTGTCGAGCGTGCGGATGACGTCGCGGTTGTAGCAGGGCGCGGCCTTGATGTTCTCGCCGATCGTCTTGCCGTTGACCGTGAGCGCATCGAGATGGAGGAGCGGCGCGATCTCGCGCAGCACCGCCGGCAGACCGCCCGCGTAGTAGAAGTCCTCCATGAGGTACTCGCCCGACGGCTGCAGATTGACCAGGCAGGAGACGTGCGAGGCAAGCTTGTCGAAGTCATCGAGCTTGAGCTCGACACCGATACGGCCCGCGAGCGCGAGCAGGTGGATCACGGCGTTGGTCGAGCCGCCGATCGCCGCATTCGTGCGAATCGCGTTCTCGAAGGCTTGGCGCGTGAGGATCTTCGACATGCGCAGATCCTCTTTGACCATCTCGACGATGCGCCGACCCGTGAGCTGCGCCAGACGCTTGCGGCGCGTGTCCGCGGCCGGGATGGCGGCGTTCTCGGGCAGGGACATGCCGAGCGCTTCGACCATGCAGGCCATCGTCGAGGCCGTGCCCATCGTCATACAGTGGCCTTGCGAGCGGTGCATACACGATTCGGCGGCCGTGAACTCTTCCATGGTCATCTCGCCGGCGCGAACCTTCTCCGACATCTCCCAGACGCCGGTACCGGAGCCGATGGTCTTGCCGCGGAAGCGGCCGTTGAGCATCGGGCCGCCCGACAGACCGATGGTCGGCAGGTCGCAGCTCGCCGCGCCCATCAACAGCGCAGGCGTGGTCTTGTCGCAGCCCATGAGGAGCACGACGCCGTCGATCGGATTGCCGCGAATCGACTCTTCGACGTCCATGCTCGCGAGGTTGCGGAACAGCATCGCGGTCGGACGCAGCTGCGTCTCGCCGAGCGACATGACCGGGAACTCGAGCGGGAAGCCGCCCGCCTCGTAGACACCGCGCTTGACGAATTCCGCGAGCTCGCGGAAGTGACCGTTACAAGGCGTCAGTTCCGACCAGGTGTTGCAGATACCGATGACAGGGCGTCCGTCCAGAAGGTCGTGGGGATAACCCTGGTTCTTCAGCCAGCTGCGATGCATGAATCCATCGCGGTCGTTACGAAGGAACCAAGCGTGGCTGCGACGAAAGGGCTTTTTCTCGCTCATGCTGTTATCCGAAAGTTAATGCGATCCGCGGCGCGAATTGTCTCGTAATGATGCCGCCTGCGGCGTGATCGTACGTGTCATTACGCCGGCCGGCAAAATATCAGATCTTCGCGGAGAGATATTGCAAGCGATATTGCGCCTCGGAGGCTGGCGGCGGAAGGGTGTCGGCTGGAGCAAAAAGAACCACGTCGTGCGGCTGCGCGTGTTCTCAGGCCAACTGCAGTCGATGGCACTTGGTTTCCTGCAACGTGGGTTTCCGCGAGCTGTGCCTGAGCGTCGGCGGCGCTTCAGGAAGCCAAATCACCGGCCATAGCGCGTTCTTGCCAGTCTCCAGTCCCCTGACTCAAGCCTCGGGTGACCGGTCTGACCACTGCCCGAACTGTTTGGCTGGCGGCTGGCGTAATCATGCGCTCATCTCCGGCGAAAAAGCATACTAATTCCGCGAACTAGTCAATCTCGTGCCTGCTTGCAGCGGGCGGCGCAAGCCAGTAGGCTCAGTGGCCTGGCCACTTGCGGCATCGCGGCCACGATCAGCACGTAACAAGTCAACGAGAATCAGCTCGGGTCGTGCCGGCACAGGGGGTAAGCCCGCGCGCGTCCATCTCGGGGGCGAACAAACGGCCGGCTCGCGCAGCCGATAACAAGCGTTGGACGGTGACTCTATGACACAAACCGCCGGCGGCACGACCGCTCAAGCAGCTCCGCTCGCTTCGATCGGGCGCTATCGCTGGGTCATTTGCGCGTTGTTGTTCTTCGCAACGACGATCAACTACATCGACCGCTACGCGCTGTCGGTGCTCAAGGAGACGTTGCAAGCCAATCTCGGCTGGAGCGACGTCGATTACGGCTGGATCACCTTTGCGTTCACCGTCGCGTACGCGGCGTTTCCGTCGCTCACCGGTCGCGTCATCGATCGCTGGGGCGTCAAGAACAGTCTGGCGCTCGCGCTCGTGCTCTGGTCGCTGATGGCGGCCGCGCACGGCTTGGTCGGCACGGTGCTCGGCTTCGTGCTGGTGCGGTTCTTTCTCGGTGTTGCAGAGGCCGCGAACTTTCCGGCCTCGATCAAGGCCGTCGCGATGTGGTTCCCGCAACGCGAGCGCGCCTTGGCGACCGGATTGTTCAACTCCGGCACGAATGTCGGCGTGATCGTGTCGTTCGTCACGGTGTGGTTGGCGACGACGTTCGGCTGGCAAACCGCGTTCGTCGCGATCGGCGCCATCGGTCTTGTCTGGCTGATCTTCTGGCAGCGCGCGTTCTATCCGCCCGAGCAGCACCCGCGGCTGTCGCGCGAGGAGCTCGAATACATTCGCGCCGACCAGCCGCCGCAGCAAGAGAGCGTACGGCTGCCGTGGACGCAGCTGCTGCGCTACCGGCAGATCTGGCCGTTTCTCATCGGCAAGCTCATCACCGATCCGGTGTGGTGGTTCTTCCTGTTCTGGCTGCCGTCTTACTTGGAGCGCGAGCGCGGCCAGAACCCGTTGCAGAGCGCATGGTTGCTCGCGCTCATCTATACCGGTGCGACAGTGGGTTCGATCGCGGGCGGGTGGCTGTCGGGCCATTTGATTCGCCGCGGCTGGCCTGTCGGGAAAGCGCGCATGTGCACCATGTTCCTCGCCGCGGTGTGCATGCCCGGGTCGATCATCGCGTATTACACGGAGAGCTTCGCGCTCAGCGTCGGTTTCATTGCGCTTGCGACCGCGTGTCATCAGGCGTGGTCGGCCAATATCTTCACATCCGCAACCGACATGTTTCCGCAGAAGGTGTCGGGCTCTGTCGTCGGGCTCGGCTCCACCACGGGCGGCATCGGCGGCATGTTCATCACGCTGCTCGCGGCGCTCGCCGTGCAATGGACCGGCAATCAGCAGATCGTGTTCATCTTTGCCGGTCTGATGCACCCGCTCAGCTTGCTCATCTTCTGGCTGGTGCTCAAAGGGCGCTTCGAGCAGGTCGATCTCGCCGCGGCGCGCGATCTGAGTCGCGTGCATCCGCCGCTCATCGTCGCAGGGTTGATCGTGACGGCCGTGGGACTTGCGCTCGTCGGGCTCATCGCTGCGAACTGGCACGTGTGCGTGGCGGCAGCAACGCTGTCCGGCGCAGCGACGGCCGCAACGGCGGCAGGCGGCGTTGCCGTTCTCGGTCTGACGCTGGTCTACGCCGGCCTGCCGCACAAGAGAGGCGTCGTCAGCGCTTGAGAGCCGGAGTTCACGCTGCGCCGCGGGCGTTCGGCGCGCTCGCTTGCTTACAGCCGATACGCCTGCTTCGGCAGTCGATACGCCAGGTCGCGGGCCACCTCGACGGCTTCGCCTTCGTTCATGCGATGCTCGGCAACGAGCCGCGCGAGGAAGGCGCAGTCGATGCGGCGCGCGACGTCATGACGCGCCGGAATCGACAGGAACGCGCGCGTATCGTCGTTGAAGCCGACCGTGTTGTAGAAGCCGGCCGTTTCGGTCGTCTGCTCGCGAAAGCGCATCATGCCTTCGGGGCTGTCGTGGAACCACCATGCGGGGCCGAGCTTGAGCGCCGGATAATGCCCGGCGAGCGGCGCGAGCTCGCGGCTGTATGCGCTCTCATCGAGCGTGAACACGATGATCGACAGCGACGGATCGTTGCCGAAGCGATTGAGCAGCGGATGCAGGGCGCGCACGTAATCCGTCGCCATGGGAATGTCCGCGCCGACGTTCGGCCCGAAGCGCTCGAACAGCGAGACGTTGTGATTGCGCCAGGATCCAGGATGGATCTGCAGCACGAGACCGTCATCGAGGCTCATGCGCGCCATCTCCGTGAGCATTTGCGCGCGGAAGAGCTCCGCGTCGCCGGGCTCGGGCGTGCCGTGCACGATTCGACTGAAGAGCGCCGCGGCTTGCGCGGGCGACAGATCGGCGGTGTTCGCGGTCGGATGTCCGTGGTCGGTCGAGGTCGCGCCCATCTGCGCAAAGAAGGCACGGCGGTTGCGGTGCGCGTTGAGGTAGCCACGCCAGGTCAGCGTGTCCTCGCCGGTGATCTCGCCGAGCTTCTCCAAGTTCTCGCGAAAGCCGATGGTGTCCGGATCGACCACCGGATCGGGACGGTAGGCGGTGATGACGCGGCCCTGCCAGCCGCTGGCAGCAATCTTGGCGTGGTGGCGCAGATCGTCGAGCGGCGATTCGGTGGTGGCGAGCACTTCGATCTCGAAGCGTTCGAACAGCGCGCGCGGACGGAAGGCGTCTTCCTTGAGCTTCGCGGCAATCGTCTCGTAGGCGCGGTCGGCGTTCGCCGGCGTGAGCGGCACGTCGAGCTCGAACACGTTGGCGAGCACCCAATCGAACCACATGCGCGTCGGTGTGCCGCGGAAGAGGTAATAGTGCGATGCGAACAGGCGCCAGATCTTGTGCGGGTCGCTTTCGACCGCGCTGCCGTCGAGCGTGCGCACGCCGAAGTCCTCGAGCCGCACGCCCTGACTGTAGAGCATGCGAAAGACATAGTGATCCGGAATCAGGAGCAGCGTGGCGGGATCGGCGAACGGTTCGTTGTCGGCAAACCAGCGCGGATCGGTGTGCCCGTGCGGACTGATGATCGGCAGATCGCGCACCTCGGCGTAGAGGCGGCGCGCGATGCTGCGGATCGTCGGGTCGGCGGGGAACAATCGATCGGCGGGAAGTCGGTCACGCACGTTCTTCATAGCGAACTCGTCCGAATGAAAAATCGAAACAATGCGGCTCGCGTGCGAGCCCGCGAATCAGGTGGCCAAATGCGCCGTGGAATACAGGTTGATAGTATCTCTCATGAGGCTGCCGCGCACGGCAGCTCGCTTGCAATGTCCTGAGGAGCAGCTCGATGACTGAAAGCAACTCGCAAATTCGTGCGGAAGGATCGGTGCGTGACCGAGAGATCGTGGCCGCGCGCGTCATCGTTACGTGCCCAGGGCGAAACTTCGTGACCTTGAAGATCGAGACGCGTTCGGGCGTCTACGGTCTCGGCGATGCCACGCTCAACGGACGCGAGCTCGCCGTGGCGTCGTATCTCAACGATCATGTCATACCGAATCTCATCGGGCGCGACGCCGGACGCATCGAAGATACCTGGCAGTTTCTCTATCGCGGCGCCTATTGGCGTCGTGGACCCGTCACCATGACGGCGATCGCGGCCGTCGACGTGGCGCTGTGGGACATCCTCGCCAAGCTCGCAGGCATGCCGCTCTATCAACTGCTCGGCGGCCGTTCGCGCGAAGGCGTGCTCGTCTACGGGCACGCCAACGGGCGCGATATCGAAGAAACCGTCGACGAAGTCGGCAAGTACATCGAGAAGGGATATCTGGCGGTGCGTGCGCAGTGCGGCGTGCCGGGTATTCAAAAAGCGTACGGCGTGTCGGACTTGAAGACCGCGTACGAGCCGGCGGAGAGCGAGCTGCCGGTGGAGACCGTCTGGAACACGACGAAATATCTCAACGTCGTGCCCAAACTGTTCGAGAAGCTGCGCGCCGTCCACGGTCCCGACATCGAGCTGCTCCACGACGGTCATCACCGCATGACGCCGATCGAAGCGGCGCGGCTCGCGCGCGACCTCGAGCCGTATCGGCTGTTCTGGCTGGAAGATGCGACGCCCGCCGACAATCAACAGGCCTTCGAAGTGATCCGCCGTCATTCGATCACGCCGCTTGCCGTCGGCGAGGTGTTCAACTCGATCTGGGACTGCAAGCATCTCATCGAGCGACAGCTCATCGACTACATCCGCACGACCATCGTCCATGCGGGCGGCATCACGCACGTGCGGCGCCTGGCGGATTTCGCGGCGCTGCATCAGGTCCGCACGGGCTTTCACGGTGCGACGGATCTCTCGCCCGTATGCATGGGCGCGGCGCTGCATTTCAATACCTGGGTCCCGAACTTCGGCATTCAGGAGTACATGCAGCACACCGAGCAGACGAACGACGTCTTCCCGCACGACTACACGTTCCGCAACGGCCGACTGCACTGCGGCGAAAACCCGGGTCACGGCGTCGACATCGACGAGAAGCTCGCTGCGAAGTTTCCGTACACGCCGAAGCAGCTGCCGATCGCGCGGTTGGAGGATGGGTCGATGTGGGACTGGTAACGCAGCGGTGCTGCGCGACCAGGCTGGGGGGGCAGCAGGCTGGAGGCCGGAGAATAAAGAGGCCACGCGATTGCGTGGCCTCTTTCGTTTAGGTGTTGAAATCCGTGTGCTGATCAAGGCGCGAGCGGCCCGCGCTCCTTCCTCCAGCCCACAGTAACGACTAGCCTACGCCTGCACCGTGACTTACTCCTGCCTAATGATGTCCCGGCGCATACGGGAACTCGAGGGACATGTAGTACTCGAGCGAATGCTCGGGCGGCTCGTATCCTTCCGGTAGCGGGCGGCGGCTGAATGTCTGGAAATAGGCGATGCAGGCATCGCGCCACCACTTGGCTTCCTTCTCCTGAATCGCGAGGAAGGCAGCGACCTGCGCGTGGCGCTCGGGATCGACGAAGTCTTTGAGTCCGTCCCACGTGCGGCGCATCTCTTTGACCGTGTTCACGCCGCGCGTGTAGGCGTGCACGAGCTCGTCCCACAACGTGCGTCCGGATTTCATCTTGTGATCCCACGGCACGTGATGGAACCAGAGCAGATATTCCTCCGGAATGCGCTTGCGGTCGGCAAATACGCGTGCGACCTCTGGTGCGTACTGTGCAACCGCATTGCTGCCTGTCTCAGTGCGATCGAAGCCGATGCCTTCGTGCGTCGCGCGGTGGTAGTAGACCGACGTCCAATCGGCGCGCGGTCCGCCCTCGACCCACGGGCCGGGGCCGTAGTGATGGCCGCGTCCCATGAGGTGATGCAGGCCGAGCGGCGTCATGTAGTCGACCACCGCTTCGCGCGATTTCATCATCATGTCCACCACCGGTCGCACGAAGCGCTCGTCGTTGGTGAACGTCATGCGCGTCCATTCTTCGGCGATTGCGCGCGAGCTGAGATACGGATCCCAGGCGAGGCGTCCGAAGACGTACCAGTTCGCCTGGTCGAAGTGCGAGCCGCTCCAATTGCGATCCGTGCCGATGTTCGCGACGCCGGCCATGCCCGTGCGCGTGTAGCCGTGGAGCGAGCCGTCGATCACCTTGGCGACCGTCGAGCCTTTGCCTTTGACGTACGTATCGGCAGTCAGCGTTTCCTCGAAGAGCGGTCCCAAGTAGGCAAGGTGCGTGGCAAAGCCCAGGTATTCCTTCGTGATCTGGAATTCCATCATGAGCGGCGTGCGCGGCATGGCGCCGAACAACGGATGGAACGGTTCGCGCGGCTGAAAGTCGATCGCACCGTTCTTCACTTGGATGAGCACGTTCTCGCGGAACGTGCCGTCGAACGGTACGAACTCGTTATAGGCCTGCTTGGCGCGATCGTCCGGCTCTTCGTTCGAATAGACGAATGCGCGCCACATCACGATGCCGCCGTGTGGGGCGAGCGCTTCGGCGAGCATGTTGGCGCCGTCGGCATGCGTGCGGCCGTAGTCCTGCGGGCCGGGCTGACCCTCGGAGTTCGCCTTGACGAGATACCCGCCGAAGTCGGGGATGTAGCGATAGATCTCCGCAGTCTTGTCTTTCCACCATTGGCGCACCGCCGGGTCGAGCGGATCGGCCGTCTTCAGCCCGCCGATCTCGATCGGTGCGCTGAAGCGCGCGGTGAGATAGACGCGAATGCCGTACGGGCGGAAGACGTTCGCGAGCGCCGCGGCTTTCTCCAGATACATCGGCGTCAACGCCATGGCGTTCGCGTTCACATTCGTGAGCACCGTGCCGTTGATGCCGAGCGAGGCATTGGCGCGCGCGTAATCGGTGTAGCGCGGATCGAGGTAGTCGGGCAGCTTGTGCCAGTCCCACAACGACTGGCCCGAATAGCCGCGCTCGACCGTGCGATCGAGGTTGTCCCAATGATTGAGCACGCGCACCTGCACGCGCGGGGCGGAGGACACGTTGAGTCTGGCGATGGGGCGTTCCGTTTGCAGCAAGCGCAAGAAATGGAAAGCGCCGTAGAGAACGCCGATGTCGGTATTGGCTGCGATCACGGTGATCGGCTGGCCGTCGAAGCGCGCGCTGCGCAGCAGATAGCCCTCCGGGCCGAGCTCAGCGAGCGGCAGCTTGAGCGCAGCGACGATTTCGGAGGAGGCGGGTGTGCCGATCACGACCGCACCCGCGCGCTCGACCTTGTCGCTCGTCGGGATGTCGGCGGCAAGGATGCCTGAAAGTCCGCGCTTGAGCTCATCCCGCGCGGCCTGCAACGTCGGCGCGGTGCTGGTCGTGACGACATGCGTGACCGTGGCGCGATAGCGTTCGATGAGAGCGGGGGAGGCTGGCCGGTATCGCAGCCAGAGGTCATAGCCGTCTTCGGCGGCCGCGTGCTGCGTCCCCCATAGGCAGCAGAACAGAACGAGAAAGCTGAGCAGGCGTCGTGCTTGGTTCATGCTGGCTCCGTTCGACTAAGAGCGGCGCGTATGCGCTCGCTCGGATCCCCCGCGGGAGCGGCCGGTCGGCACCTCAACGAGCATGGGCGCTGTTCGCATCGTTCGAGTGAGCGCACCTGGTCGGTGCCGCCGGTGTGCGGTGCATTGTACCGATTTGCGTCGGGTCCGCTCGCAATGCGAATAACGCAGACAAATCCGCCGCGGCCGAAACTAAGGTAGGATGACGGGATCGTAGCAACAGGCGACTTGGCAGTGCCCTCGCGGTACTTTCGATCGGCACGAATCGAAACGAATGGCCAATGAAGTGAAATCCGGGCGGCGCAAAGGGACGGCGGTCACCATCCACGAGGTGGCGCGGCGCGCGGGTGTCTCGCCGATGACCGTCTCGCGCGTGATGAACGGCAAGAGCAACGTTCATGAGGCGACGCGCGCCGCCGTGCTGCGCGTCGTGCGCGATCTCAACTACACGCCGAATCCCGCGGCGCGCACGCTCGCGGGCGCGCAGGGTATTCGCGTCGCGCTCATCTACGCGAACCCTTCCGCGGCCTATTTGAGCGAGCTGCTCGTCGGTGCCCTCGACGGCGCGCATCGCAAGGGCGTGCAGCTCGTGCTCGATCGCTGGGGCGATCTGAAGCCGGCCGGCGAAAGGGCGGCGGCGCGCAAGTTGGCGAAGGGCATCACCGGCGTGCTGTTGCCGCCGCCGCTGTGCGAATCGAAGACCATCTCGGCCGAGTTCGTCGCGGAGAACATCCCGGTCGTCGCGATCGCGGCGGGCCATTTCCGCGGCGACATCTCCTGTGTGCGCATCGACGATTTCCACGCCGCCAAGGAGATGACCGAGCATTTGCTCAAGGCCGGGCATCGACGCATCGGTTTCATCAAGGGACATCCGAATCAGACGGCGAGCGCACGGCGTTTCGCCGGCTTCCAGGCGGCCATGGAAGAAGCGGGCATCGGTGTCGATGCAGCGCTCGTCGAGCAGGGCTACTTCACGTACCGCTCGGGTCTCGATGCTGCCGAAGCGCTGCTCTCGAGGAAGCGCCCGCCGACAGCGATCTTCGCGAGCAACGACGATATGGCGGGCGCGGTGGTTTCCATCGCGCATCGTAAAGGCCTCGAAGTGCCCCGCGATCTGTCGGTCGTCGGCTTCGACGATACGCCGATGGCGACGACGGTGTGGCCGGAGCTCACCACGATTCGCCAGCCGATCGCTGCCATGGCGGAAGCGGCGCTCGAGCTGTTGCTCAAGGACATCCGCCGACGCAAGGAAGACCAAGAGCCGCTCGTGGTCGACCACGTCGTCGCGCACGAGCTCGTCGTGCGTGGCTCGGTGGCGCCGCCGCATGCCGAGACGCGCACGCAACCTCATTCACGCATGACTCATGATCGAACATCTACCTAAAGATTGGCAGCAAGCGACGCTCGTCGGTCGCTTGCAAACGAATGAAGGTCCCACGCCGATTGTCGTGCATCGCGGACGTGTCTATGACGTTTCGCGGACGGCGCCGACGGTTGCGCAACTGTTGAATGCTTGGAGCGGCACAGTGCCGAGCGGCAAAGATCTCGGGCCGCTCGAGTCGCTCGATATCGTGCCGGCGTATGCAGAGGAGCGGCCGACGCGCCTGCTGTCGCCCGTCGATCTGCAATGCATCAAGGCCTGCGGCGTGACCTTCGCGATCTCGGCGATCGAGCGAGTGATCGAAGAGCGCGCGCGTGGGGATGCTGCCAAGGCGGAGAGCATTCGTGCGGATCTGCGCGAGCGCGTCGGGTCGGACATTCGTTCGGTGACGCCGGGGTCGGAAGCGGCCCAGCGCCTCAAGCAGGCGCTCATCGCGGACGGCCTGTGGTCGCAGTATCTGGAAGTCGCGATCGGGCCGGACGCCGAAGTGTTCACGAAGGCGCCGGTGCTGGCTTCGGTCGGTTGGGGCGACTGGGTCGGCGTGCGTTCGGATTCGGCGTGGAACAATCCCGAGCCCGAGGTCGTGCTTGCGTGCACGGCGCAAGGGCGCATCGTCGGCGCGACGCTCGGCAACGACGTGAACTTGCGCGACATCGAAGGGCGCAGTGCGCTTCTGCTCGGTAAGGCGAAGGACAACAACGCTTCGTGCGCGATCGGTCCGTTCATCCGGATGTTCGACGAGCACTTCACGCTCGATCACGTGCGTGAGTGCGTGGTGCGCCTCGAGATCGAAGGCGAGGACGGCTTCAAGCTCGAAGGTTCGAGCTCGATGTCGCTCATCAGTCGTAGCCCGGAAGAGCTCGTCGCGCAAACCGTCGGCAAGCACCATCAGTATCCGGACGGTTTCGTGCTGTTCCTCGGCACGATGTTCGCGCCGATCGTCGATCGCGAGGCGAAGGGGCTCGGCTTTACGCACAAGCGCAACGACATCGTGCGGGTGTCGACCGAGGTGCTCGGCACGCTCGTGAACAAAGTGACGACGTGCGATGCCGCGCCGCCGTGGCGTTTCGGGATCAGCGAGCTGATGCGCAATCTCGCGCAGCGAGGTCTGCTGTAAGGCTTAGATTTGCGGCTGCCGAGCGGTGGGTCGCAACGGCTTACGCTCGGCTGCGGCGGTCGGTGGAGGGGCGGGCGCGATCCGTGCCGCCCCGTTTTCGTCAGATGGATCTGCGCCGCGCGAGCTCCTCGCGCTTGGCAGCAAACTCCGAGCGCGCTCGTTCGATCGCATCCGTCTCCGTGGCGTTGAGCATCGCGTTGATGACGCGGTCGAGGTGACTGCGCATGGCTGCGCGCGCAGCCTGCGGGTCGCGCGCCTTGAGCGCTTTCAAGATCTGGCTGTGATCGTCGTAGCGCGGCTGCACGCCGGCATCGCGCGCGCGATCGAACATCTTCATGCACATCGGCGACTTGTAACGCATGTCCCACAGCGTCTCGACCACGCTCGCGATCGCGGAATTGCGCGTGGCTTCCGCGATGGTGATGTGAAAGTCGCGGTCGGCGCGCTCGCCGACTTCGCTCGTCGTGTTGGCGCCGAGAATGGCGAGCAAGGATTCGAGCTTCTCGATTTCCTCATCCGTGATGGTGGTTGCGGCGAGCGCGGCGGCTTCGCCTTCGAACAGGCGGCGCGCTTCGGTGACCTCGAACGGTCCGATGTCCTGCTCGGTGCTGGTCGACTCGGGCGGTGCGGCTTCCACCACATAGATCCCTGAGCCGCGACGCGCTTCCACGATGCCGCGAATCTCGAGCGCAATCATCGCTTCGCGCACCGTCGGACGGCTCACGCCGAATTCCTCGGCCAGCTCGCGCTCGGGCGGCAGGCGCTCGCCGCGCGGATATTTACCGCTTCGGATCTGGGCCACGATCGCGTTGGCAACACGCTGGTACAGCTTTGGGCTGCCGCCGACTGGGATGTCCATCGATGAGGGTCTGGGTGAGTTGGGCAGGCGGCGATTGTATACGTTGCCTGGTCGCTCAGCGACGCGCCGATCCCTGAGTGGTCAGGCCAACTTTCCCTGTCCGGGCCAGCGGATGGTGCCGATTTCCTTCCACGACCCGACCATACCGCCAAAGTGAGCCATTTGACACCCCACTACCGGCGTCGCACAATGAAACTGGTCAGGCCACTATCGCGAGAGACCTGGCCAATCGAGGCGAGATTTGCTGACGCCCGTTCGCTGACGGGCCGACAACAAGGCAACGGGATGATCGAGATCGGGGGGAATCCGCGCGCGTTGGACTGGGCACATCGAGCCGTACTGGCACGGTGTCGCGCCGTCGCGTTCCGACGCTTTCCTCCGATTCGCAGCTGGTTGTGAGCACGAGCTGTCGGCGGACTCACCGTACGTGAGCCGCGAGAGCTGCGTCGCCGCTCAACTTCGTTCGGGAGGACTCGTCGTGACAATTAGAAGACCGCACCTCGTGGGGAGCATGGGCCTGATCGGCTTGTGCTTGAGCGCCGTCAGCCTTGCTCAGACGCCTGGGCAGACGGATCTCGAAGAGATCATCGTCACCGGCTTTCGCCAGAGCTTGCAGAGCTCCACGGAAGCCAAGCGCGAATCGGTCGGATTCACCGACGCGATCTTCGCGGAGGACATCGGCAAGTTCCCGGACACGAACATCGCCGAATCCTTCCAGCGCATTCCGGGCATTCAGATCAACCGCGAGATCAGCGGCGAGGGCACGACCGTCGCCATTCGCGGCTTGAACACCAACTTCACGAAGGTGCTGCTGAACAATGCGCCCGTGGCGGTCGCTTCGTCGTCGCAGGAGGGCGCGAGCGCCAATCGCGAAGTGCCGCTCGACATGTTCCCGCCCGAGTTGTTCTCGCAACTGTCGGTCTCGAAGACCTCCTCCGCGGAGATGGTCGAAGGCGGCGCGGCCGGCAGCATCAACATGCGTATGGCACGGCCCTTCGACTACGAAGGCGCGCGCCTGACCTATTCGGTCCAAGGCGTCGACAACAGCAACAGCAGCCAGCTGGGTACGCGCGCGTCGTTGATCGCGAGCAATACGTGGGATCGCTTCGGCGCGCTCTTCGGCGTGACCGCCGTACGCAACAAGATCGCCACCGAAGGCTTCGAGACCGTCGGCTGGGCGAGCATGTCGCTCACGCAGGATCAATGCGGCGGGCCGGGTGAGCCGTGCAACACGACGGCCGGCAACGGCCCGCAGACGCCGCCGACGGTTCCGGACAACGCGAGCACGCGCGGCGCCGGGCTCAATCCGGGCGATGTCATCGACAATGCCTGGCTGCTCGCGCACAACCCGGGTCGCACGATCCAACAGATCGACAATGCGGTCATTCCGCGCCTCGGCCGCCCGATGTTCGAGGTGGGCGACAAGGATCGCTACAACGCGGTGCTCAGCCTCGAGCTCATGCCGAGCGACTCGCTGCATTTGTACCTCGATTCGATGTACGGCAAGCAGGAGAACGAGTTCGACCGCGTCGACATCATGTGGGGCGTGCGCGCGGGCAGCCAGGGCGGCTTCATCATCCCGACGAATCTCGAAGTCGATCGCGAGGATTGCAGCAGCGGCTGCGTCGTCACGCGTGGCGTGTTCCCGAACTCGCTGTGGCTGCTCGAGTATCGGCCGTACTTCGAGGACACGAAGTTCTGGGGCACCAATCCGGGCCTCAACTGGCAGATCAACGACAAGCTCAATCTCGACATCCAAGCGAACTACACCAAGAGCGAGTTCGTGCGCGAGTCGCCCACGGTGCTCGTGATCTCCGACGTCACCACGGTCACGTACGCGAACGACGGCGGCATTCCGCAGATCGGCTCGAGCGTGGATATCAACGATCCCGCGAACTTCCGCTGGATGACGCCGGGCCGCGGCCGCGTGCCGGCATCCGACGACGTCGGCCGCGTGAACCTGCCGATCGAGACGCGCGAGACCGAGACGAGCGGCGCGCGTTTTGCGCTCACCTGGGGCGATGACACGTTCAACGTGAAGTTCGGTGGCGCCTACGACGACATCTCGCGCGACATTCGAGCGCGCGGTAACGATGCGCTCTGGCAAGCCGCGGTGTGCGGCGGCAATCCGAGCAACATCGCGCTGCAGCCGAACAGCCAGCCGCCGTGCCGAGGCGAGGACGCCGCGGCGATCACCCCGGGCGCAGGCGGCTATCCGGAGTACGCAGCGCCGTACGCGGGTTCGCTCGTGACGAACGCAGCGGTGCCGAACTATCTGCGTCCCACCAAGTACGGCTTCATCACGGTCGACTGGAATGCCTTCGCGCGCGACACGAACTATGCGCAGTTCCGCGACGCGGCCCCCGAGGCGGGCAGCTTGCCGACCACGGCGAACTGGGGCTCGATCGAGGAGGAGGCGACTGCGCTGTTCGCGCAGGTGAACGGCGATGTGAACATCGGCGAGCACCGGCTGCGCTACAACGTCGGCGTGCGTTGGGTGCGTACCGACCAGAGCGTCACGTCGCGTATCACCTCGCCGGATCCTGCGAATGCGACCTTGCCGGACGGCGAGCGTCGGCCCGACATCGCGAGCTACGTGACGCTCGACACCAAGTACGAGAACTGGCTGCCGTCCGCGAACCTCGCGTGGAACGTGACGGAGAACGCGATCGTGCGTGCGGGTCTATCGCGCACCATGACGCGCGCGAATCCGACCGACATGCTGCTCGGTCTGTCGATCGGCAACGCCGACGTCTCGCAGGTCTCGCTCGGCAATCCGGATCTCGATCCCTATCTCTCCGACAATATCGACATCGGATTCGAGTACTACACCGGCCGCGAGGGCTACTTCGGCGTGACGGCCTTCCGCAAAGGCATCGAGGGCTTCACCCAGCGTCAATCGCGCAACGTCACCTTCGGCGATCTCGCGCAGTACGGCGTGACGCTCGATTCGCTCAGTCAGCAGCAGCGCGATGCGGTGCTCGCGCGCGGCGGCAACAATGCCTTCGTCGAGCTGCGTCAGACGGTGAATGCGAGCGGACGGCTGACCATCAACGGCCTCGAGTTCAACTGGGTGCAGCCGCTCGACTTCCTGCTCGAAGGCACCGCGCTCGACGGCCTGGGCTTCACGGCCAACTACACGATCATCGATCAGAAGGGCGAGGGCGCAGCGCCTGCGATCGCGGTCGGCGTGCCACCGGAGAGCTACAACGCCACGCTCTATTACGAGAAGCATGGTGTGACCGCGCGTCTGTCCGTGACGCACAGCCAGGGCTCGCAGCTCACCGGTCCGAACAGCAATCAGCAGGGCGTGATCGGCGCGGAGCTCTACGGCGATGACTTCACGCAGTGGGACTTCTCGTCGAGCTTCGACCTCTCGCAGATGTTCGGTCTGTCCTCGTGGGTGCCGCAGCTCACGGTGGACGTGATCAACATCACGGAGGAGAAGCGGCGGGTCTACCAGCAGTTCACGAACGCCACGTTCACCGAGTTCGACTCGGGCCGGACGGTGATGATCGGTCTGCGCGGCAGCTTCCGCTGATCGTTGCGGGCGCGAGGAAGCGGCCGCTTCAAGCGGGCGCGCCGCTTCCTTCGCGCGGCGTTTCGGCGCTGCCGTACACCGCTGCGGCGGTCGTGCGCAGCGCTTCCAGCACTTTCAATGCCGCCGGCGAGAGCAGCCGGTCTTTGCGCAGGATGAGCCCGAACGGCTCCATGCCGCAGGGCACTTCGACCGGCAGGATCGACACCATGCCGTGCTTCGCGTAGTACTCGGCAATGTCGCGCGCGACGATCGCAATGAAGTCGCTCTCCTGCAGCATCTTCGTGATGAATAGGAGCGAGGCGCTTTCCACCACGACTTGCGGGCGATCGAGTCCTGCTTGCCGGAACATCTGATCGAACGGACGGCGCAGCACGCTGCCGGCCGGCGGAATCACCCATTGCGCATGCTCGAGCTGCGCGAGCGTGAGGCTCGGGACCGAGAGGAGGGGATGGTTCGGACGGCCGATGATGCTGATCGGTTCGTCCGAGAGTCGTTCGAAGCGCAGCAGCTCGGTGTCGAAGCGGTCGAGCACGCGGCCGATGACCATGTCGAGCTCGCCGCGTCCGAGGCGTTCGAGCAGGACATCGCTGGTTTCGACGTGCACGGTGATCTGCAGATGCGGCTGTTCGCGTTTGACGAGCGAAATCGCCTGCGGCACGACGGACAGGCCCGGTGATGTCACGGTGCCGATGCCCACGCGGCCGAAGCGGCCGGCCTTGAGCGCATCGAGCTCTTCGCCCGCATCCTCGAGCGTCGCGAGGATCATGCGCGCGTGGCGGATCAAGGACTCGCCGTACCAGGTCGGACGCATGCCGCGCGAATGCCGCTCGAAGAGCTCGACGCCGAGCATGTCTTCGAGGTCCTTGAGCAGCTTCGAGGCGCCGGGCTGCGCCATGCGCAGGATTTCCGACGCGCGGTGGATATTGCCCTCCTCGGCGAGAGTCACTAGCAAGAGCAGCTGGCGCGGCTTCAGGCGGGCGCGCAGGTACCAGGGCAGTGGAGTCAGCATGGCGCAGGACGCTCGATAATCTTTTGCATATGGAATCTGCTCCAATCTATATTTGTTTGCAATCACTTTTCGGGGACAATCCCGGTTTTCCTGTGGGCCGTTGACTGGCGACGGTCGAGGTCACACAGTGCAACCCTTCCGGCTGAAATATCGTCAACGCGCCGTCCGCGGATGGCGCAGCGTGAGAGCACGAGCGTGATTAAAGGACATTTCATCGACGGCAAGTGGCGGACCGGCACGACCGGCAAGCCCGACATCAATCCTTCTGATCTTTCGGACGTCGTCGACGAGTTCGTCGAGGGCGGCAAGGCGGAGGCCGAAGAGGCCATCGCGGCGGCGAAGGCAGCGTTCCCTGCGTGGGCGAATGCATCGCCGCAAGTGCGCGCGGACGTGCTGGACAAGGCTGGCACGGAAATCCTCAATCGCCGCGAAGAGCTCGGCAAGCTGCTGGCCCGCGAAGAGGGGAAGACGCTGCCTGAGGCGATCGGCGAGGTCGTGCGCGCGGGGCACATCTTCAAGTTCTTCGCCGGCGAGGCGCTGCGGCTGAACGGCGAAGTGCTGCAGTCCGTGCGTCCTGGGCTCGAAGTGCAGATCTTCCGTCAGCCGCTCGGCGTCATTGGTCTTATCACCCCGTGGAACTTCCCGATCGCGATTCCCGCGTGGAAGCTGGCGCCCGCACTTGCCTACGGCAACACGGTCGTGATCAAGCCGGCCGATCTCACGCCGGCCTGCGCGTGGACGCTGTTCGAAATTCTCGAGCGCGCCGGTTTGCCGCAGGGCGTGGCGAATCTCGTCTTCGGTCGCGGCAGCGTCGTGGGTCAGGCGCTCATCGAGTCGCCCGACGTCAACGGCATCAGCATCACCGGCTCGGTGACGACGGGCCGCGCGGTGGTGGCGCGCTGCGCGCAGCTCGGCAAGCGCGTGCAGGCCGAGATGGGCGGCAAGAATCCGATGATCGTCCTCGACGATGCCGATCTCGACGTTGCGGTGAACGCCTCGATCAACGGCGCGTTCTTCTCGACCGGTCAGCGTTGCACGGCTTCTTCGCGCTTGATCGTGACGGAAGGCATCCACGACCGTTTCGTCGCGGCGATGAAGGAAAAGCTGCTCGCGCTGAAGGTCGGCCATGCGCTCGACCCGCAGACCGAGATCGGTCCCGTGGTGGATCAGTCGCAGCTCGAGCGCAACTTGTCGTACCTCGACATCGCGCGGCAGGAAGGCGCGGAAGTCATCGGCGGCGCGCTGGTGGAGCGTCCGACGAAGGGTTACTTCATGCAGCCTGCGCTGTTCCTCAACACGACGCCCTCGATGCGCGTCAACCGCGAGGAGATCTTCGGTCCGATCGCGTCGGTCATTCGCGTGAAGGATTACGAAGAGGCGCTGCGTATCGCGAACGACACCGAGTTCGGTTTGTCGGCGGGTATCTGCACGAGCTCGCTCAAGACCGCGCAGCACTTCAAGCGTCACGCGGCGGCGGGCCTCGTGATGATCAATGCACCGACCGCTGGCGTCGACTATCACGTGCCGTTCGGCGGCGTGAAGGGCTCGAATTACGGTCCGCGCGAGCAGGGCACGTACGCCCGCGAGTTCTACACGACCGTCAAGACGGTCTACGTTGCGTGAGGCTTAGGCGTGCGGCTCGTTCAATACGTTGATGACTCCGGAGCGCTGCGTGTCGGTCGCGTCGATGGCGAGCGCGTCGTCGAGGTGCTCGGCTTCGGCTCGATGTACGAGCTGGCGCTCAAGGCCATCGAAGCGGGCGCATCGCTCGAAGCGCTCGTCGGCGGCGCGGCCAGCGGCCGCGCCGAATCGTACGAGGAGCTCAAGCGTTCGCTGCGGCTGCGTCCGCCGCTCACGCATCCGGATCCGGCGCACTGCCTGGTGTCCGGCACGGGGCTGACGCATCTCGGCAGCGCCGCTGCGCGCGATGCCATGCACAAGAAGGTCGAGCGCGCCGAAAACGAGCTCACCGATTCGATGCGGCTGTTCAAGCTCGGCATCGAAGGCGGCAAGCCGGCACGCGGCGAAGCAGGCGTGCAGCCGGAGTGGTTCTACAAGGGCGACGGCACTGTGGTCGTCGCTCCGGGTGCGCCGTTGCGGCGTCCGGCCTTCGCGCTCGACGGCGGCGAGGAGCCCGAGCTCGTCGGCTTGTATGTCATCTCCAAGGACGGCGTGCCGTATCGTCTCGGTTTCGCGCTGGGCAACGAGTTCTCCGATCACGTGATGGAGCGCCAGAACTATCTGTACCTCGCGCATTCCAAGCTGCGTCAGTGTGCAATCGGTCCGGAGCTGCGTACGGGCGCCTTGCCGGAGAGCCTCGAAGGGCGCAGCCGCATTCGTCGCGGCAACGAAGTGGTGTGGGAGAAGCCGTTCTTCACGGGCGAAGCGAACATGTGCCACTCGTTCGCGAATCTCGAGTACCACCACTTCAAGTACGCCGAGCATCGCCGTCCCTTCGACGTGCATCTGCACTTCTTCGGCACGGCGACGTTGAGCTTTGCGGACAGCGTGCGCGTTCAGCCCGGCGATGTGTTCGAGATCGAGCTGCCAGAATTCGGCGCACCGCTCGTCAATCCTCTCGAAGTGGGCGAGGAGCGTTACGCAATCGATTCCGTGCGTTCCTTGTAAAGAACGCACGAGCGCACGCGGGCTCGCAACGCAGCGGCGAGCCCGCGGCCCTGCCCATGGCGCAGGGCAACGGTGATGCTGCGACTACCTGGCGCAGATGTGGGCGGAATATTGCGATTTCTTGCCGAGATCGTGGATTCGGGACCCTGCCAGGTTGAATTTTGGTAGCGGTATCATTACGCTCCGACGCCAACAAAGACCTGTCGTCCTAGGGGGTACCGCGGACGAGCAGGACCGCACGATCAGCCAACCTTTGGAGGTCGCTGCTGATCCGCCTTCGGATCGGAATCTCGCGCGGCCAGCGATGTACCGGCATTCATGGACAGTAGCGGCGGCTGCGGGCTGCGGTTCGCTCGGATTGATCGGATGAAAGACGGCAACAGGCCCATGTATGACGTGCGTCGAATCGAACAAACGCCGCGATCGCTGTCTCGGGACGCGGCTCGCTGCCGTCCCGGCGACGTCGTCGTACGCCGCAGGGCTTCGTGAACATCCGCGCGCGCGGATCGAGACCTGCGGCAACGTGCGTCTCCTTAAGCTCATGTGCGCTCGCTCGAGCGACATCAACGTCGCAGTCGGTTCGCCTCGGTCGGCTGGCCTCGCAGTACCCGTGTTCGGACTCGAGCAGGCTACGAGCGTCATCGCGCGCATGACGCAAAGCACAGATCGTTAACAACTCGCGAGGATGCGATGTACCTAGGCATCGATATCGGCACATCGAGTGTGAAGGCGGTCATCGTCGACGACACCGATGTTGTCGTGGAGCAGGCTTCGGCGCCGCTCAATGTTTCGAGACCGCAGCCCGGCTGGTCCGAGCAGGATCCTGCGGATTGGTGGAAGGCCACGAACGCTGCCGTGAAGTCGCTGTCCCCCAAGGCGCGTCGCGCCGTACGCGCGGTCGGTCTGAGCGGACAGATGCACGGTGCGACCTTGCTCGATGCGCGGGACAAGCCGTTGCGCCCGGCGATTCTCTGGAACGACGGCCGTAGCGAGAAGCAGTGTCTCGAGCTCGAAAAGGCCGAGCCCAGAAGCCGCAAGATCACCGGCAACATCGCGATGCCGGGCTTCACTGCACCGAAGCTCCTGTGGGTGCGCGAGCACGAGCCGAGCGTCTTCGAAGCGACGAAGACGGTGCTGCTGCCGAAGGATTATGTCCGCCTGCTCATGACCGGCGAGAAGGCGAGCGATTGCTCCGACGCCGCAGGCACCCTGTGGGTGGACGTCGCCAATCGCCGCTGGTCGCCGGAAATGCTCGCCGCGAGCGGGCTCACCGAAGCGCATATGCCGCGGCTGTGCGAAGGCTCCGAGGTCTCCGGGACGCTGCTTGCTGAAGTCGCAGACGATTGGGGCATGGATCGTGTCGTGGTCGCAGGCGGCGGCGGCGACAACGCGGCCGGTGCGGCTGGCATCGGCGTGATCAACGCCGGCGATGCATTCTTGTCGCTCGGTACCTCGGGCGTGCTGTTCCTGGCGACGCCGAAGTTCCTGCCGAATCCCGATCGCGCGGTGCATGCGTTCTGTCACTGCTTGCCGGGACGCTGGCATCAGATGAGCGTGATGCTGAGCGCTGCGAGCTGCGTCGATTGGGCGGTGAAGCTGACGGGTGCGGCGGATGCGGCCGAGCTGCTCGGCAAGGTCGAAGCGCGCGGTCGGCTCGACGGTCCCGAGATCTTCCTGCCTTATCTCTCCGGCGAACGCACTCCGCACAACGACTCGCAAGCGCGCGGCGTCCTGTTCGGGTTGTCGCACGACACCGATGCGACAGCGATCGGCCAGGCAGTGCTCGAAGGCGTGGCCTACGCGTTTGCCGACGGGCTCGATGTGTTGATCGAGGCCGGCGCGACCATAGATAAGATTTCGGTGATCGGCGGCGGTGCTCGCTCCATGTGGTGGGGCGGGGTGCTCGCGGCCGCGCTCGGCAGACCCCTTATTTACCGCGATGGCTCGGAGGTCGGTCCCGCGTACGGCGCGGCGAGACTCGCCCGACTGGCCAAGACCGGAGAAGCGGCGGAGGATGTGTGCAAGCCGCCGCCGGTCCGCGTGGTGATTGAGCCCAATCAACGGGACATCGATCAACTGGCGCCGAAACGACGTTTGTTTTCAAAGCTTTACCAAGACCTTCGTGCGCGTTTTCGAGGAGAATGACCATGTCTGCAGCCTTAATTGAAAAGTCGACGTCCTATTTCAGTGGCGTCGAACCGATCCGGTACGAAGGTCCGGATACGACCAATCCGTTGGCGTTCCGCTGGTACGACAAAGACCGCATCGTGCTCGGCAAGCGCATGGAAGATCACCTGCGCCCGGCCGTGTGCTACTGGCATTCGTTCGCCTGGGACGGCCACGACATCTTCGGCGCGCCCACGTTCCACCGTCCCTGGAATCAGGGTCCGATGAACGAAGAGGCTGCGTGGGCCAAGATGGACGCGGCGTTCGACTTCTTCACCCGTCTCGGCACGCCGTTCTACTGCTTCCATGACGTCGACGCGATGCCCGTCGCGACGACCATCAAGGAGCACGTCGAGAACCTCGCCAAGACCGTCGACCGCCTCGAGAAGAAGCAGGCGCAGACGGGCGTGAAGCTCCTGTGGGGCACGGCGAACCTGTTCTCGCATCCGCGCTACATGGGCGGCGCCGCCACCAACCCGGATCCGGAAGTGTGGGCGTTCGCGGCGACGCAGGTGCGTCACATGATGGACGCGACGAAGCGCCTCGGCGGTACGGCCTATGTCCTGTGGGGCGGCCGCGAAGGCTATGACACGCTGCTCAACACCAATCTGCGTTGCGAGCTCGACAACTTCGGACGCTTCCTGCAGCTGGTCGTCGACTACAAGTACAAGATCGGCTTCAAGGGTACGATCCTGATCGAGCCCAAGCCGCACGAGCCGACCAAGCACCAGTACGACTTCGACACGGCGACCGTGTACGGCTTCCTGAAGAAGAACGGTCTCGAGAACGAAGTGAAGGTCAACATCGAAGCGAACCATGCGACGCTCGCCGGCCACAGCTTCGAGCACGAGATCGCGATGGCTCACGCGCTCGGCATCTTCGGCTCGATCGACATCAACCGCGGCGATCCGCAGAACGGCTGGGATACGGATCAATTCCACAACGATCCGCTCGACATGACGCTCGCGATGTACCGTATCCTCAAGGCGGGCGGCTTCACGGACGGCGGTTTCAACTTCGACGCCAAGGTGCGCCGTCAGAGCATCGATCCGGTCGACATGTTCCACGGCCACATCGGCGGCCTCGACCTGCTCGCCCGTGCGTTGCTCTCGGCGGCCAAGCTGATCGAGGACGGCAACATCGACAAGTTCGTCGAGCAGCGCTACGCGAAGTGGGACGGCGATCTCGGCAAGAAGATCTACGCGAAGGATGCTTCGCTCGCGTCGATCTCCGACTGGGCGCTGCAGAACAACATCAACCCGCAGCCGGTGTCGGGCCGTCAGGAGTACCTCGAGAATCTGGTCACGCGCGCGATCTAAAGCGCACGCAGGTTCCAGTGCGAACGAAAGCCGGGCTGAGCAATCAGCCCGGCTTTTTTATTGGCCCTTGGACGGCGAAGCAAACGAAAGACAAATAAGAAAGGCCGGACCCGTTGCGGGTCCGGCCTCTTACTTTTTGGCTCAGCCGAGCCAGAAGCTGAAGTACAGGTACAGACCTGCCACGAGCACGAGAATGGCTCCGGCGAGGAACTTGTTGCCGGCGTCCCAGCTGCTCTTGATCTCATCGCCGGCAGTGGCGCGGATCGAAGCGTAGGTGAGGCCTTCGATGTTCTCGCGCGGCGGCGGCGCGCTCGTCAACGAACCGACCACGAGCAGGACGATGCTGATCAGGAACAGCACGCCCGTCGCGTAGAGGAAGTTGAAGTCGCCGATCGCGGCGAGGAACGCCGGATTGCTGATCTTGCCTTCACCCGTGCCGAAGAAGGCCTGGCAGGTGAGCTTGATCATGCCCAGGATGAAGCCGCCGGCGAGCGCCCAAACGGCGCCGCGCGAGTTAATGCGGCTCCAGAACAGGCCGAGCAGGAACACGGCCGCAATCGGCGGCGCGAGATAGCCCTGCACGCTCTGCAGGTACTGATACAGACCGCCGCCGGAGATCACCTTCATCACCGGGATCCACAGGATGCCGAGGACCACGACGACCGTGGTGGCGATGCGTCCGACCGTGAGCAGATGCTTCTCGGACTGACCCGGACGCAGCTTCTCATAGATGTCGACGGTGAAGAGCGAAGCGCTCGAGTTGAAGAGCGACGCGAGCGAGCTCATGAGCGCCGCCAGCAAGCACGCGACGATGAGGCCGCGGATACCGGACGGCAGCAGCGTCGTGACCAGCGTCGGGAACACCGTGTCGCCGTCGATCGTGGCAACGCCGTCCACGACCTTCATCGGCAGCTGCAGCAGACCCTTCTGGTGCAGCGCCCAACCGATCATGCCCGGCACGAGGAAGATCAGCACCGGCCAGACCTTGAGCAGACCGCCGAACAGCGCGCCGCGGCGGGCAGTGGCGAGGTCCTTGGCCGACAGCGCGCGCTGCACGATGTATTGGTCCGTACACCAGTACCAGATACCGATGATCGGGGAGGCGATCAGCACGCCGAGCCAGGGGAACTCGGGATCGCTCAGCGGACGCCACAGGGCGAACGCTTCCTTGTTGGCGGCTGCCGCGGCCTTGAGCTCGGTCCAACCGGCGACAATGCCCGCGCCGTCACCGAGCTTGTTCAGGCCCATGTAGGTGATGACTGCCGCGCCGAACAGGATGATGACCGCCTGCGGCGTGGCTGTGGCCATGATGGCGCGCATGCCGCCGAAGACGGTGTAGATGCCCGTGACGATGACCGTCGTGAACGCGCCGACCCAGAAGGCGTTTTCCGGCGAGCCGAACGTATCCGGCAGCAGCGCCTGGAACACGATCGCGCCCGCATAGACCGTCACGCTCACCTTCGTGAACACGTAAGCGACGAGCGAGACGACCGAGAGGATGCTGCGTGCCCGCGCGTTGAAGCGGCGCTCCAAGAACTCCGGAATCGTCTGCACCGCAGACTTGTAATAGAAGGGCACGAAGAAGCCTGCGAGCAGGATGAGCACCCACGCGTGCAGCTCCCAGTGCGCCATGGCCATACCGGTGGACGCGCCCTGACCGGCGAGACCGACGATGTGTTCGGAGCCGATATTCGAAGTGAAGATCGAGGCACCGACCGCAACGAATCCCGCATTGCGCCCGGCGAGGAAGTAGTCGACGGAGTCTTTCTGCTTACGACCGTACCACCACGCCAGGAAGCCGATTAGGACGAAATAAAGAAAAATGACGATCCAATCCAGGCCGGACATCGAAGGGCTTTGCATAAGCTGTTGCACCTATTTGAGGCCCGCCCAGCTCGCACTCGTCCGCGCGCTCCTGTGACAGGAGGCGAGCACAGGTACAACGGGTTCGGGCCGATTGTTTTTGAGTTAAGCCTAGCTATTGAGTTCTAGCGGCCGAGCTCTGATCCCCCACAGCCGGCGCACACCTTAGGATGTCGCGCGCTGTCTCGCAAGAGTATCGGCTGATAAAGAAGGGTTAGGGGCCATGGCAGGGCCGGGCCTCCTGGAACCCGCAGCCCTAGCGACCGCAGCTCGTGCGAGAGCGCAACAGGCGCTCTCAGCTCCCTGCGAAAAGGAGGCGCCGCAGGAGGCCGGGCTGCATGCGTTTTAGCGCGGTCGCGCCGTCTTGCGGTCGAGCTTGGCGCTCGAAGGACAAGCAGCGGTCGATGAGCTTACGGGCGCGCCGATTCAGCCACGGTAACGGCTCGTACTTGAGGCCGCGCTGTCGGGCGACCGCGAGCGTGCAGCGCTGGAACGGATGCTTCCCGGCGAGCAGCTCATATGCGATCACTCCGAGCGGATACAGATCGTCGGCGGGGTGGGGCGTTGCCTGCTGCGCCCATGGATCGGCCGTGTAGGCTTCGCTGTAGGCGCGCATCGTGAGCGTATCGAGCACATCGAGCGATTCATTGCTCGCCGGAACGGCGCGCACGAGCCCGAAGCCCACGATCTTCGGCGTTCCGTCCTCGCACAGGAACACGGCATGCGGATTCAAGTCGCAATGGACCACGCCGTGTCGGTGCGCATACGCAAGCCCGGCAGCGATGCCGCGGACGATGGGCCAGGCTTGCTCGAACGCAAGACCGTTGCCGCGTACTTCGCGCACCAATGTGCTGAGCCAACGGCCCCGCAGCGGCTCCATCACGATGAAGACCCGATCCTCGTGCTTGCCGATGCCGCGAAGTCCCACGATGTTCGGATGGACGAGCGAATGCGTGCGCTGGACCACCGCGGCGAGCGCGTCGTAGGCCGACGGTTGCTCACGCAGGCTGATTGCGATCACTTTCACCGCGACGCGCGGATTGTCATCCGGCGGGGCTTCGAGATCGATCGCATCGAAGACCTGACCGATGCCGCCGGGACCGAGCGGGGCGACGAGCTGGTAGCGCCCATCGAGCACCGTTCCGATCGGCAGCGTATCCGCGAGGGTCGGTGTCGGCTCCGGCTCTGTCGAGGGAGCAAGCTCCAGCTGTACGGTCTGCGGTTCTTCGTCGCGACGTAGCGCAGCGCGCGCAAGTGCCACAGGACGCGTCAGCGGGCGGAACAGGATTTCGCGCAGTTGTTCTAAGCTGGTGATCGCCGGTGTGGCGCGACGGTCGGATGGCTTGGGCGTTGCGGAGCGTAGGGACGCGATGGCAGTGGAGTCGAACCAAACTGTTCGATCGGCTTGAAAGCCTTCGAGCGCATCGAACAAGGCGCGAGCCGCGGAGCGCGTCAGTCGTCCTTTGGCCGCTTCCGTTTCGATCCGCTGGTTCCAGAAGCGCGTTCTGACGGGATCGGCCTTGGCGGCGGTAGCGACGGCGCGGCAGGCCTCGTCCAACGACAGACTCCCTTGGCTCAAACCTGCGATGATGTCCTCCAACTGCACCGCCATGTGTCCTCCGCCATCTGTTTTTGTTGTTCGTCATCGGCGACGGCCGCAGGCTTCGCGGAACCTCACGGTTGTCGCGCGTTGTCATGGTGTCAGAGGATAGGATCGCGGCTCGGGCCGATTGTGTGACAGCCGGCTCATTTTCGAGCCGTGGGCTAGCAGCAACAGCACGCGGCCGCCGTGTGGCTGACGCTGAGATTTCAGTTTCGAGAAACGCGTCGTGATGGAATCTGCTCGAGAGCTCGTGGCGTTATCGCCCGCGGAGATGAGCCGCTACAGCCGCCACTTGGCACTGCGTGAAATCGGCATCGAAGGGCAGCGCAAGCTCAAGGCGGCGCGCGTGCTCGTGGTCGGTGCGGGCGGTCTCGGTTCGCCGGCGAGCTTGTACTTGGCGGCGGCGGGCGTGGGCACGCTGGGCCTCATCGACAACGACCGGATCGATCTCTCCAATCTGCAACGTCAGGTGCTCTACGGTACGGAGCTCATCGGGCAGGTCAAAGTCGAAGCGGCACGCGCTCGGCTCGCATCGCTCAATCCCGAGATCCGCATCGAGACGCATGAGGTCGAGCTGCGTGCCGCGAATGTCATGAGCATCGTCGCGCAATACGACCTCGTGCTCGATGGCACCGATCGGTTCGCCACCCGCTATCTCGTCAACGATGCATGCGTGCTGCTCGGCAAGCCGCTCGTGGCAGCGGCGATTCATCGGTTCGAAGGACAGGCGCTGACGTATGTGCCGGGGCAGGGACCGTGTTACCGGTGTGTGTTTCCCGAGCCGCCGACCGATGGCCTCGTGCCCAACTGTGCCGAAGCAGGCGTGCTCGGAGTATTGCCGGGCGTGCTGGGCGCAATTCAGGCGACGGAAGCGATCAAGCTGATCGTGGGCGCCGGTGAGCTGCTGGTCGGACGCTTGCTCACCTACGATGCGCTGTCGCTCACCTTTAACGAATTTCGCGCCGCGCGCCGTGAGGATTGTGCCGTCTGCGGACGCGCGCCGACGATTCGCGCGCCGCAGGATCTGCCCGAGGCATGCAGCGCGGACGATCTGGCTGCCGTGCGTCGGTTGACGCCGCAAGACCTCAAGGCATTGATCGATTCGGCACAGAGTACAGTGGTCATCGATGTGCGCGAGCCGCAGGAATTCGCGCTGGCGCACTTGCCGAACGCGCGCAACATTCCGGTGCGTGAGCTTGCGGCGCGGCTGGCGGAGATTCCCGATTCCGATGCCGTGGTGTTCGTGTGCCGCAGCGGCGCACGCAGCTTGGTGGCATCGGGCATTGCCCATCGCAGTGGCTTGCGCGCGCCGGCGCACTTGGAGGGCGGTTTGCTTGCGTGGGCGCGCGAGATCGATCCGTCGTTCGAAGTGGCGGCCGCACGCTGAGGCGTGCGCGATGAGCGTCGTTTCTGATCTCGCCGCGATTTTCAGCGCTGCGCAGCGGAACGGCGTAGCGACGCCGGCGGGCGGCCGAGTAGCCAACCGTTCGTCGGCTGCCATCCGGCAAGCTCTTGGAAACGACGCTGCCACGCCTGTTCGAGTGCTCTAGCTGCGTCCGGCGGTACGACGCGCACTGCGCTCGGTATGCGCACTACTTGTCCCGGCCTGTTCACGATATCTCTCCTATCGAACGACCTCTCCTATCGAACGCGTCCGGCCACCGCGTGACGCAGCGCCGGTCGCGTCATGCTCCTGGTGGGACGCAACGACGATGCTCGCGCGGTGGCCGCCACATCGACGAGCAGGGCGGTTGTAAATGCCACGAACACGAGTGCGCCGAGGGCGACGACGATCAGCGCTTTGACGAACCAAGCAATCACCGAAGCCATCCCGATCACCTTCAAGTCGATTCATGGGTGCAAACTTAGCCCGAGTAACGCGGCCGATCATCGGGGGATCGGGAACGATATTGATTCCTCAAAGGCAGGACTCGCGGCGGTGCGAACACGCTGCGGGAACGATCCGAAGAGGGCGTCCCATCGGGGCCGGGAGGAGTGTGCGCGGCCGGGTGGCGGCGGTCCATCGACCTTTAGAGCGAGGTCTGATTGAGTTGGGTACGGAGTCCGGCGACAATCGCCGATACCGACGAGCAACAGCGTCGTCGCGGCCAAATCAACAATAACGTCTAATGACGACGGAGGAGCGCATCATGAACGAAGTCGCGCAGGCCCCGGCAGCCAAGACCGACATGGCGAAGATCATTTACGTCTTGTATCTGCTTGGGCTGGTGACCGGTGTCACATCCCTGGTCGGGGTGATCATGGCCTACGTCCATCGCAGCGATGCGCCTGATTGGCTCAAGTCGCATTACACGTTCCAGATTCGCACGTTCTGGATCATGGTCCTGTACGGGTTCATCTGCGGCATTCTCACGATCCTGCTGATCGGCTTTTTGTTGTTCATCTTGCTGGCGGTGTGGTGGGTCGTGCGATGCGTCAAGGGGCTCAAGTACCTTGACCAGCGCGTGGCCTATCCCGACCCGCAGACTTGGGGTTTCTAAGTGCGCGTGCGCTCGGGGCCGAAGCCCTGAGCGCGTCCTTCGCTGCGAGCCGCCGCTGGGGCTGTGGCGCGGCGGCTATCCGGGCGCTTAGGGGGCGCCGGAACTTTCACACGAGTAACGCCGATAGGGCTCGAGCTGCTGGCGCTCCGCCCCTCCGGGCACACATATATATGTAATGCCGAAGGGGAGTGGCCGCTACGCGGTCGCGACGTACGGGCCGCGCAGGATTAGGGATCTAAGAGGGAATCGGACGGCTGCTACACCGTCACCATGACCCGCGGACCGGGTGTCGCGGGCTGGAAGGTTCCTTGCTTGCCGTAGGTCTTCGCTTCGCGGGCACGGCCGGTCAGGAGGTCGAGCATGCCTTCGACCTTCTTGAGTCGCGCGGTGACGAGGGCGCCGTTGCGATCGTTCGCTTCGCGGCACCGTCCGGCGCGCTCCGCGCATTCCGCCCAGCGCTTCTTGAGCGAGCCCGATGCATCGCACCAGGCGAGCAGGCGCTCGAGGCCCGTCACGTCGGCGGGCAGATTCATCATGCGGCAGAGCGAACGCCGCTCGTCTTCGATACGCAGGAGCTGACCGACGCAAGCCTGTCGCGTTTCGCCGGCGCGCTCGAGGCCGGCCACGTCGTTGGCGACGAGCAGCTCGTGCTCCTGTTCAAGCACGCTCTGCAGCTGTTCGAGCAGGGCAGCCTCTTCGCCGAGGAGCTTTTCGAGATGTTCGCGGCAGACCGTCACGTCCAAGGTTACTTCTCCGCTGCGTGCAAGTCGCGATCCATCTGGATCAATTTATCGGCGATCCGTTCGGGCGACACTTGATAACGGCCTTCTTCGATCGCTTGGCGAATCTCGCCGACACGCGCTTCGTTTACGATAGGAGCGCTCTGCACGGCGTGCTCGAGCGCTGCGAGCTGGCGCGCCTGATCCGTGATGCGCACGGGGCTCGTCGAGGCGGCCGATGCGGCGGTGCCGGTCGTGCTCTGGCGCGAGCGCGCGACCGCCTTCTCGCCGCCGACCTGCACGGGCCGATTGGGGAAGCCACCGATTTTCGTAGTCACGTCCTGATCTCCTCAGCTATGCCCCACTTAGCGGCCGCATTTCTGAGAACTTTAGCAACAAATTAGCTGCAGCCTGATGCAGTCATTAGGGAGAACTCGCAAGCCGAGGCCGCGGCAGTCCCGCAATGCGTCGAGCCGGCCGATGCGTGCGGGCGTTCGCCAGAAGCATTGACGGGCGACCCACAGCGTCAGAAAACTGGCGCTCGCTATTCATGAGCCTACCCGCACGACGCTGTCGCTTTCGACCACGCCTTCCACGATCTTGAGCGACGTCACATTTTGCACGCGGATACGGTCGCGGGCGGCGCCGTCGCTCAACGCTTGACCCTGCGCGCGGATCTGTACTCCGCCTGTTTCCGCAATGAGCGTCACCTGCTGGCCGCGCCGGACGAGAATGTCAGGCGCGAGCGCATCGACGGTGAGCGCACTGCCGGCCGGCAAGGCGCGCTTCAAGTGGTGTCCTTGCAGGCTCGCGATATCGGTGACGAACATCGATGCCGTTCCCGGCAAGCGGCGCACTTGCGGCTCGACGTCTGCAAGCGTCACGCGCGCGCGGCGCGCGAGCGCATGGCGCAGCACCAATACCGGCACCTCCGTTTCGATCGTCACCGGCACGTACACCGTCCAGGAGGCGGGCGCGGTACAGCGCACGCCGACCGTCATGCGCGGAGTGAGATTGCCCGTGTGCGACGAAAATGCCTCGAGCGGCTCGGCGCAAGGCGTGAGACGCAAGCGCGGATCGAGCGGCGCGGCGGCGACGAAGTGCTTGGCATTGCCTTCGGGCAAGCGCGACAGCACGAACGCTTCCGCGGCTTTCTGCACCTCGCTCAGGGATTGGGTCGATGCCTGCGCCGACGCCGTCATCGTCACGGCAGTCGCCACAACCACCAGATGTGCCCACATGCTCACGGCTCGTTTCACCTCGACGTTCGTTTGACGCCTATAGAAGAAGAGCAAAGTAAATGCCATGAGCGCCTCTGCTCGAGACATCGGCAGGGCAGAGGCTCGCGAAGATGTGACGCAGTCGACATCGGTAGAACCGACGGTCTCGTGCTGAGCTCGCGAGAGCCGACAGCGCGGCGTCCGATCGTTCGTCGCGAACGCTCGCGCGCAAAGACTTCAGCGAACAAAGCAACTTCGCCTGGCGCGGTCGCGGATCGAGGACGTTGCCGCTCTTGCCGGCGGCAATAATTTGCCGCTGCGTCGATCGTGATTGCTGTCGCAAGTTTCGCGCGCGGTTTTGTGATGTGCGGCGTGAAGCAGCCGGCGCGCCGCGCGCAAGGTGCTTGTGGCACGCGGCTTGCTATCTCCTGGGTCAGACAGTTTTCTGACGGAGGCAGCAATGCCAACGAAGCTCGATTCTTATCTAGGCGTGCACGCAGCGGCGTTGCAGCTGCGCGCCCAGCGCACCGAAGTGTTGGCTGCGAATCTCGCGAATGCCGACACGCCGGGTTACCGCGCGCGCGACATCGACTTCAAGGCGGCGCTCGCACAGGCCGGCGCGCCGAACAGCGGCGTGCATCTGGCGACGACGCAAGCGGGCCACATCGCTCCCTCTTCCGTTAACGGCACGACACCGCCCGAGCTTAAGTACCGCGTGCCGCTCGCGCCCGCGCTCGACGGCAACACGGTCGACGTGCAGCTCGAACAGGCCGCTTTCGCGGAGAACAGCGTGCGCTACCAGGCAACGCTGCATTTTCTGAATTCGAAGTTCCGCGGCCTGATGACGGCCATCACCGGCCAGTAATCGCAGGCGAGAACGCACGAAGGCACACGGGCAGGCACTCAAGCAGAGGACACCATGTCGAGCTTCAAGATCTTCGAGATCGCCGGTTCCGGAATGAGCGCGCAGTCGGTGCGTCTCAATACGACGGCCAGCAATCTCGCCAATGCCGACAGCGTCAGCAGCGATCCCAATCAGGTCTACAAGGCGCGGCATCCGCTCTTCGAAGCGATTCGCGCGGGACTCGGTACGAATGCGCCGTCAGCCGGCGTGCAAGTGCGCGGCATCTACGAGAGCTCCGCGCCGCCGGTGGCGCGCTATGAGCCCGGCAATCCGCTCGCAGACGAGAACGGCTACGTGTACGCGCCGAACGTCAACATCGTCGAAGAGATGGTGAACATGATCTCCGCGTCGCGTTCGTATCAGAACAACGTGGAAGTGATGAACACCGCCAAGGAAATGATGCTGGCGACGTTGCGACTCGGCCAGTAACGAAGTAGGTGCCCGATGAGCACGAGCAGCCCGGAGCGAAAGACGACGGATGCGGCAGCGAACGCCGCCGCGTTGCGTCTCTACAAGGTTCGCCGCCAGCGCGTGCGCGTCGCACGCGTCGTTGCCGCGGCAGCGCGGCGTCAATCTCAAGCAGCGTGAGGTGCGCGTATGTCGATCGCCGATCTCATCAGCCCCACTCAGAGCGCGAGCGCCGCGCGCTCCGGCGGGCTGTCCAAGAAGGATCAGCTCGGCCAGAAGGAATTCCTCACGCTCATGCTCGCGCAGCTCAAGAACCAGGATCCGTTCAAGGCGCTCGATCCGAGCGAGTTCCTGGGCCAGCTGGCGCAGTTCGGTACGGTCACGGGCATTCAGGAAATGCAGAGCGCGTTTGCGACCTTCACCGAGTCGATGCGCGCATCGCAAGTGCTCGACGGCGCGAACATGGTCGGTCGCGACGTGCTCGTCGCTGCCGACGAGGTGACGCTGCCGGCGGAGGGAAGCATCAAAGGCGCCGTCGACGTGCCGCAGGTGGCAAGCGGCGTGGAGATCAAGATCACGAATGCATCCGGACAGCTCGTGCGCACCATTCGGCTCGGCGACAGCGAAGGGCTGACCGAGTTCGAGTGGGACGGCTTGACCGACGACGGCTCGCGCGCACCGGCGGGAAGCTACGGAATTGAAGCCATCGCCAATATCGGCGGCGGCAACTATTCGCTCGAAACGCTGATGTCGAGCCGTGTCGCGAGCGTCACGATCGACAGCCGGCGCGGTTTGTTGCTGAACACCGCGACGCTCGGGCAGCGCAGCTTGAGCGACGTGCGTCGTGTGATGTGACGTGAGCAGCGAAGAATCTAGTTTTCAGGAGCTACGAACATGCCTTTTCGTCTTGCACTGAGCGGTTTGAATGCGGCACAGGCCGATCTGTCCGTCACGGCGAACAACATCGCCAACACGGCAACGACCGGATTCAAGGCGTCGCGCGCCGAGTTCGCGGAGTTGTTCGCGGTGTCTCGCCAGGGCGTGAGCTCGGTGGCGGTCGGTAACGGCGTACGCGTCTCGAACGTGGCGCAGCAGTTCACGCAAGGCAACATCGACTTCACCGACAACAGCCTCGATCTTGCGATCAGCGGCCAGGGCTTCTTTATCCTGAGCGACGGCGGCGCGTTGACGTACACGCGCGCCGGTGCTTTCCAGGTCGATCGCGACGGCTACGTGGTCAACAGTCAGAATCAGCGCCTGCAAGCCTATCCGCCGCTCGAGAACGGCGGCTTCAACACGGGCGCGTTGGCCGACATTCAGCTCGTGACGAGCGAGAGCCCGCCGTCGCCGACGACTGCGGCCGAGGTGGTGATGAATCTGCCGAGCAATGCGCAGGCGCCGACGGTTGCGACTTTCGATCCGACGAATCCGCACAGCTACAACCATGCGACGTCGATGACGACCTACGACACGCTCGGCGCGGCGCACACCGCTACGCTGTACTTCGTGAAGGACGATTCGGATCCGGCGCAGCCGCATCAGTGGCTGGCGCATTTGTACATCGACGGCGTGGCCGTGGGTAACAGCCAGCTTCAGTACTCCGATACGGGCGAGCTCATCGAGCCGGCGGACGGACGGATCAACTTCGGTACGCACGTGCCGACCACCGGCGCGCAGCCGATGGAAATCACGTTCGACTTCGGTCGCAGCACTCAGTACGGCGAGGGCTTCACGGTCAACGCCGTGACGCAGGACGGCTATACGACGGGCCGCCTCATCGGCATCGATATCGATGCGACGGGTGTGGTGCAGGCGCGCTTCACCAACGGTCGCTCGATCTCCCTCGGTCAGGTCGCGGTCGCGAACTTCGCGAATCCGCAAGGCTTGCAGCAGCTGGGCGACACGAGCTGGGCGGAAACCTATGCATCGGGTCAGGCGCTGCGCGGTCAGGCAGGCAATTCGGGATTCGGCTTGATCCAATCGGGCGCGCTCGAATCCTCGAACGTCGACATCACCGAGCAGCTCGTCAACATGATCACCGCGCAGCGCAACTTCCAGGCGAACGCGCAGATGATCTCGACGGCGGATGCGATCACGCAAACGATCATCAACATCCGCTAAGCGAATATCGGCAGGCCAGTCCGTTCACCGGAGCTAGCACATGGACCGCTTCCTTTACATCTCGATGTCCGGCGCGAAGGAGACTTTGCGCGCGCAGACGGTGAACAACTACAACTTGGCGAACGCCAGCACGACTGGTTTTCGCGCGGACCTCTCGGCGTTCCAAAGCCGTGCCGTCGCAGGTTCCGGCTACGCCTCGCGCGTCTATGCAACGCAGTCGACCACGGGCTGGGACCAGACGCAGGGCGCGCTCACGGCGACCGGGCGCGATCTCGACATCGGGATCAACGGACCGGGTTGGCTTGCCGTGCAGGGGCCGGACGGACGCGAGGCGTATACGCGCGCGGGCGATCTGCGCATCGATCCGAGCGGCTTGCTCATGAACGGCGCAGGTCATCCCGTGCTCGGCGACGGCGGTCCGATCACGGTGCCGCCGCATTCGTCCATCGCGATCGGTACGGACGGAACGATCTCGATCGTGCCGATCGGCCAAGGTCCGGAGGCCACCGCGATCATCGGCCGCATCAAGCTCGTCAATCCGCCGCCGGAGTCGGTCGAACGCGGCAGCGACGGCTTGTTCCGTCTGCGCGACGGGGGCGATGCGCCTGCGGATGCCAGCGTGCAGCTGGTCGCGGGCGTGCTCGAGACGAGCAATGTCAATGTCGCCGAAGCGATGGTGAACATGATCGAGCTGGCGCGTCGGTTCGAGCTGCTGGTCAAGGCGATGCGTACTGCAGAAGAGAACGCGGACGTAGCGGCGCAATTGCTGCGGGGCGTGTAACGCAGAGCGAGCGCCGATCCGGCAATGGTGACGATAGCAATGAATCGATCGGCAAGGCTGCAGGTGACGAGCGCCGCGCGCGTCTTGGGCTCTGAGCAGCGCCCGGAGCCCAGCGTCCAGCAACCAGTTTAAGGAGTGCAACTATGAATCCAGCACTTTGGGCCGCCAAGACCGGCCTCGATGCACAGCAGACGCGGATGACGGTTACGTCGAACAATCTCGCGAACGTCAATACGACGGGCTACAAGAAGAGCCGCGCGGTGTTCGAGGACTTGCTGTATCAGAACGTACGCCAAGTCGGCGCGTCGACGTCGCAGGACACGCAGCTGCCCTCGGGTCTGCATCTCGGCACGGGCGTGCGCGTCGTGGCGACGGAAAAGATGTACACGCAGGGCAATCTGACGCAGACGGGCAATGCGCTCGACGTCGCGATCAATGGCCGCGGCTTCTTTCAGATCCTCTTGCCCGACGGAACGATGGCCTATACGCGCGACGGCAGCTTCCAGGTGAGCGCGCAGGGCGAGCTCGTGACCTCGAGCGGCTTCCTCGTGCAGCCCGGCATCATGATTCCCGAGGGCGCGCAGTCGATCACGATCGGCGCTGACGGCATCGTCACCGTGCAGCTGCCCGGCCAGGCGACGCCGACGCAGGTCGGTGCGCTTCAGCTATTCGACTTCATCAATCCGGCAGGTTTGCAGCCGCGCGGCGAGAACCTGCTGCTCGAGTCGGCTGCGAGCGGTCCAGCGCAGGCCGGCACGCCCGGGCTCAACGGTCTGGGTCTGCTCGTGCAGGGCTCGCTCGAGAGCTCGAACGTCAATGTCGTCGAGGAGCTCGTCAACATGATCGAGACGCAGCGCGCCTACGAGATGAACTCGAAGGCCATCGCGACGACGGACCGCATGCTCGAGTACGTGACGAACCAGCTGTGACCGTGACGCAGCGGCACGATCCGAGCGAGCACTAATGACGTGACAAGGCAGAGCGCAACGATGGCATCTCGCAAAGCTGCAATGAATCAAACTCGTGTCGGCGCGTTGGTCATGGCCGCGGCGCTGAGCGTGCTGTTGACCGGCTGCGTGACGGCGCCGCCGGAGCCCGATTATTCGGCGACGTGGCCCGAGCCGCCGCCGGCGGCGACGCAAGGAAACGGCGCGATCTATCAAGCCGGCACCGACATCTCGTTGTTCGAGAATGCGGTGGCGCGTCGAGTGGGCGATACGCTCACGATTCGCTTGAACGAGAACACGGCGGCCTCGAAGAGCTCGAGCACGACGACGAAGAAGTCGACGTCGATCGATCTGCCGGGCCCGACGATCGGCGGTCGCTCGATCACGCGTCACGGCAGGGAAGTCTTGAGCGCGAACCTGCAGAACGAAACGGGCTTCGACGGCCAAGGCGCAAGCTCGCAGAGCAATCGCTTGCACGGCGAGATCACGGTGACGGTCGCGCAGCGCTTGCCGAACGGCAATCTGCTCGTACGCGGCGAGAAGTGGATCCAGATCAATCAAGGCAAAGAGTACGTGCGCATCCAGGGGATCGTCCGTCCGATCGACATCGAGCCCGACAACTCGATCTCCTCGCTCAAGGTAGCGGACGCGCAGATTTCCTACGGCGCCAAAGGCGCGCTCGCGGACGCGAACTCGCCTGGATTGCTCGCGCGGTTCTTCAATCTGCCGTGGATGCCGTTCTGAAGTATGGGCTCCAGGCTGTGGGCGGTAGGCGGTAGGTAGACAAGAGAAAGGCACACAAATGCATACGGTGCTAGACAAGCTCTTCAACACCTTGCGATGCGCGAGTCGGCGTGCTGTGGCTTTGGCCGCCAGCCTCCAGGCCCCAGCCTGCGGCCTGTTCGCCGTCCTCCTTTTCGCCTCCTTCGGCGCCCAGGCCGAGCGCGTGAAGGATCTGGCTTCGGTCTCCGGCGTGCGTGGCAACCAGCTCATCGGTTACGGCTTGGTAGTCGGTCTCGACGGTACGGGCGATCAGACGAGCCAGACGCCGTTTACGATTCAGAGCATTCGCAACATGCTCGCCAAGTTCGGCGTGACGATTCCGCCGAACGTCAATCCGCAGCTCAAGAACGTGGCTGCGGTGACGGTGCGTGCCGACCTGCCGCCGTTCGCCAAGCCGGGACAGACGATCGACGTGACGGTCGACTCCATCGGCAATGCCACGAGCCTGCGCGGCGGCAGCCTGCTCATGACACCGCTGCGCGGCATCGACGGCGAGGTGTATGCGATCGCGCAGGGGAGCCTTGTGGTGAGCGGCTTCGGCGTGTCGGGCCGCGACGGTTCGCGCATCGCGGTCAACGTGCCGAGCTCTGGGCGCATTCCGAACGGTGCGACCGTCGAGCGCGCGGTGGCGACCAACTTCGCGACCGAGCCGTATGTCGTGCTGAACTTGCACACGCCCGATTTCACGACCGCCGCACGCGTCACCGACAGCATCAACGCGCTGCTCGGTCCCAACACCGCGCATGCGATGGATGCCGTGTCGATCCGCGTGCAGGCGCCGGTCGATCCGAATCAGCGCATCGCCTATCTCTCGACGCTCGAAGCGATCGAAGTGGAGCCCGGCGAGGCGCCGGCGCGCGTCATCGTGAACTCGCGGACCGGCACCGTCGTGATCGGTTCGGCGGTGCGTGTGATGCCGGCGGCGGTGGCGCACGGCTCGCTGTCCGTGACGATCACCGAGCGTGCGGATGTCAGCCAACCGAATCCGATGTCGCGCGGCGAAACGGTCGTGACGGCGCGCTCCGAGATTCAGGTCGATCAGCCCGAAGCGCGCATGTTCGTGTTCAACGCCGGCGTCAATCTCGACGAGATCGTGCGGGCGGTGAATCAGGTCGGCGCAGCGCCTGGCGACCTCGTGGCGATTCTCGAAGCGCTCAAGGAAGCCGGCGCGCTGCGAGCCGAGCTCATCGTGATCTGACGGTGCGGCCATGACTGAGCCCGTGGGCTTTTTCGCCGATACGCAAGCGCTCGCGTCGCTGAAGCAGGACGCGAAAGCGCAGGATCCGGCGGCGCTGCGCGAAGCGGCGCGACAGTTCGAAAGCCTGTTCGCGCAGATGCTCCTGCGCAGCATGCGCGAGGCGAACAAGAGCTTCGGCGGCGACTCGCTGTTCGGTAGCGATCAGGCGGATTTCTATCAAGACATGTTCGACAGCCAGATGGCCCTGCATCTCTCGAAGGGGAAGGGCCTGGGGCTCGCCGACATGTTGATCCGCCAGCTGACGATGACGCAGGGCGGATCGCAGGCGACGGACGCTCCGGCGAGTGCGCCGCAGGCGACGCGCGCGACGTCCGAAAGCGCGCGCACGAGCGCAGCGCGCTCGGCAACCGGCCCGAGCGTCGCGAGCTCGAAGGCCGACTTCGTGCGCAAGTTCCTGCCGCATGCGGAAGCAGCGGCGCGCGAGCTTGGCGTCGATCCGCACGTGTTGTTGGCGCAGGCGGCGCTCGAGACGGGCTGGGGCCGTGCAGTGCCGACCGATGCGCGCGGCGACTGCAGCTACAACTTCTTCGGCATCAAGGCGACCGGACGCTGGTCGGGCGCCTCGGTGAGCGTGCCGACGCTGGAGTTCGAGGACGGTTTGCCGGTGCGCAAGACCGAGCGTTTCCGTGCCTACAGCTCGCCGGCGGAATGCTTCAAGGATTATGCGGCGCTGATTCGCAACAACCCACGCTATCAACGTGCGCTCGGCAGCGGCAGCGACGTGGTGAGCTACGCGACGGCCTTGCAGGAGGGCGGCTATGCGACCGACCCGGACTATGCGCGCAAAGTCGTCGCGCTCGCGCGCGAGCTGCGCGAGTTGACGGCAGCAAACGGAGGTCCGGCATGACTGCGACGGTCGGACGCGTGGGCTCTCTTCTCAGACATCACTTCGACCGCGGATGCCGCGTAGGCCCGATGCGGAGGTCTCATGGCTGATTTCTTTCGTACCAGCCTGTCGGGCTTGCTGGCGTTCCAGCGCGCGCTCGACGTCACGAGCCACAATATCGCGAACGTCAACACGCCGGGCTACAGCCGTCAGATCGTCGAGCTGGGCACACGCCCGGCGCAGCCCTACGGCAACGGCTGGGTCGGCAGCGGCGTCGCCGTGACGACCACGCGGCGCATGTTCGATGAGTTCCTCGCGCTGCAATCGCGTTCGAGCTCGAGCAGCTTGCAGCATCTCGACGTCTACGCGCGCAGCGCCGAGCGCCTGAGTAATCTGTTCGGCAACTCGACGACCGGTTTGACTGCGGCTCTGCAGAGCTTCGTGAACGCGTTCCAAGGCGTGGCGAATGCGCCGACGTCCGTTCCTGCGCGGCAAGTGCTCCTCGGCGAAGCGCAGACGCTGCAGCAACGTCTGCGGGATTTCGAAAGCCAGCTCGCCGCCATGGACGCGGAGATCAACTTCAAGCTGCAAGGCGAGGTGGCGGAGATCAACGCGATCGCGCGCAGCCTCGCCGATCTCAACCATCAGATCACCGTCGGCTACGGGCGTTCCGGCGGGCAGCCGCCCAACGATCTGCTCGACCAGCGCGATCGGCTGCTCGACAAGCTGGCCGAGAAGGTTTCGATCACCACCGTCGCGCAGGACGGCGGCGCCGTCAACGTGTTCATCGGCAACGGTCAGCCGCTCGTGTTGGGCGAGAATGCCAATGTGCTCGCGGCGGTGCCGAGCGAGTTCGACGCCAACCGGCTCGAGATCGCGTTTCGCGGCGTGAACGGCTCGGTCAACATCACCGAGAACATCCGCGGCGGTTTGCTCGGCGGCTTGCTCGATTTTCGTCGCGAGCAGCTCGATCCTGCGCACAACTCGCTCGGGCGCATGAGCCTGGCGCTGGTGGAAATCGTCAATGAGCAGCATGTGCGCGGCGCCGACTTGGCCGGCGAGCGAGGACAAGCGTTCTTCGCGATCGGCAGGCCCGAAGCGATTCCAAGCAGCTTCAACACGGGCTCGAGCGCCGTGACGGCAAGCATTGTCGACGTCGAGGCGTTGACGCAAAAGGATTACGTGCTCGAGTACTCGGGAGGGGCGTGGCAGCTGCGCGATGCCCGCACGGGTGCGCCGGTGCCGATGACGGGCAGCGGCACTGCGGCCGATCCATTCGTGGCCGAAGGCGTTGCGTTCGAGGTGAGCGGTGCGCCGGCGGAGGGCGATCGATTCATGCTGCGGCCGACACGTTCGGTGGTGAGCGGTCTGCAGGTATTGGTCAACGATCCTTCGAAGGTCGCTGCGGGGGCGCTGCTCACGACTGGCGTGGGTGCGGACAATCTCGGCGCGGGCGCGATTTCCGAGGCCGAGATCATCGATCTGGACGCGCTCGACACCCAGCCGGTCACCATCGAGTTCACAGGTCCCAACACGTACAGCATCAACGGCGGACCGCCGATTACCTTTGCGGGCAGTCCGATCGACATCACGCACAACGGCTGGCGCGTGACCATTACCGGTACGCCGGCGCAGGGCGATGTCTTCACGGTCGGACCGAGCGGAGCGGGCGACAATCGCAATGCGCTCCTGCTCGCCGAGGCGCTGCAACGGCCGATCCTGAACGGCGGCACGACCTCGCTCAGCGCGGCGGTCGGGCAATTCGTCGGCGACATCGGCGTGGCGGCGAAGCAGGCGCAGGTCAATCGCGACGCGCAGGCCGTCGTGCACGAAGAGAACCTCGCCTCGCGCGACAGCGTCTCGGGCGTGAATCTGGACGAAGAAGCAGCCAACTTGCTCAAGTTCCAGCAGGCCTACCAGGCCGCCGCCCAGCTGATCCGCGTCGCGGACACGCTGTTCCAGACGCTCTTGGGCGCAACGCAACGCTAACTTTTCGTGCGAGCGGACCATGAGTGAACGGGCAGGTCTCAAGGAATCGGTTACAGCGGCCGATGAGCCAATCATCGCGGACCGCTGACGGCGATATCGGGGGCTTACATGCGCATCTCCACACCGGGTCTTCACTACAAGGCGCTCACTGCCATGCTGCAGCAGCAGAGCGTGCTGTCGAAGATCCAGAACCAGATCGCGACGGGTAAGCGTGTGCAGACGCCGGCGGACGACCCCGTGGCGGCCGTGCACATCCTGGAGCTCGAGCGCGCGCTTCAGGAGTCCGATCAATTCAAGGCCAATGCCGATGTGGCCACCAATCGGCTGTCCCTCGAAGAGCAGGCGCTGCAGGACGTGAACAAGGTCCTCGTGCGGGTGCGCGAGCTGGCCGTGCAGGCGAACAACGCGCCGCTCGATGACGAGGACCGGCGCATGATCGCGATCGAGCTGCGCGAACGCCTGAAGGAGCTCGTCGCCATCGCCAATCGCCGCGACGGCAACAACGAGTTCTTGTTCGCGGGTTATGCGACGACGACGCAGCCGTTCTCGATGCAGGGTACCGCGATTGTCTATCGCGGCGATCAAGGCAATCGCCTGCTACAGGTGGGCACCAATCAGATGGTCGCCGACAGTCATTCCGGGTTCGATGTGTTCCTCAATATCCGCGAGGGCAACGGCGCTTTCGTGCTCGGCGCCGCCGCAACGAATACCGGTTCCGGAACGCTTGGCGCAGGCAGCGTCGTCGATCGCCAAGCCTGGGCCAATGCGGCCGGCGATTACACGGTCGCTTTCACGTCAGCGGACGGCGATTACGAGATTCGCGACAGCGGCGGCAATGTGATCGCGACGGGCGTGCATACTGCGGGCGCATCGATCGAGTTCAACGGCGTCAGATTCGAGCTGAACGGCATGCCGGCGGCGGGCGACTCCTTCACGGTCTCGCGCAGCCGCACCGAGGACATCTTCACCACGGTGCAGAACCTGATCGATACCATCGAGGGAACGGAGAACCAGGCGGTATTGAGCAGCAACATCGGTCAGACGTTGCAGCAGCTCGATACGGCAGTCGAGCATTTCCTGCTGATTCGTGCCGAAATCGGCTCGCGCTTGTCGAGCCTCGAGACGGCCGAGGCGGCGCGCGACGACCGGGTGCTCGAGCTCAAACGCATGAAGTCCGAGCTCGAAGATCTCGAATACGCGGACGCGATCACGCGCATGCAGCAACAGCTCGTCAGTCTGCAGGCGGCGCAGGCCTCGTACATGCAGATCTCGCAGCTGTCGCTGTTCAACTATCTCAAGTAGTCGAGCTCGAGACAGAGTCCATAGTGCGTCGTTGCGGCTGCCGACGTCGGTCGGAAAGCCGCGGGCGGCCGTATGACGCTGTGCGGGACGCAGATGCGCAAGGCGTAAGCATCTGTTGGCATGGGCCAAATCGGCGAACCGGACCCAAAAGCCGTGATCTCTTCCACAGTTTCCAACGCCGGGCTCGCGACCCCTCAAGTTCGTCCGTCGTCCTCCGATACAGGCGTTGACAGCAGATCGGCGCGCATCACGACGCCAGTGCTGAAATTAGAGCCGCGGACGGGTGTCCCGGCGCAGGTCAACACCAGGAGTTAGTTTCATGGCACTTGTCATCAACACGAACGTGATGTCGCTGAATGCGCAACGCAATCTGACGACATCCGCCAACCAGCTTGCGGTCTCGCTGCAGCGGCTGTCTTCGGGTCTGCGCATCAACAGCGCAAAGGACGATGCGGCGGGTTTGGCGATTTCCGAGCGGATGACGACGCAGATTCGCGGCCTCAATCAGGCGGCGCGTAATGCGAACGACGGTATCTCGCTTGCGCAGACGACGGAAGGCGCCCTGCAGGAGGTGACCAACAACCTGCAGCGTATCCGCGAGCTTGCGGTGCAGGCTGCGAACGCCACGAACAGCGATAGCGATCGCCTGGCGCTCGACCAGGAAGTGCAGCAGCGCTTGGCCGAAATCGATCGCATTGCGACGCAGACCAGCTTCAACGGCCGCAAGGTGCTCGACGGCTCGTTCGGCAGCGCGACCTTCCAGGTCGGCGCGAACGTCGGCGAGACGATCGGCATCGAGCTCAATACCAGCATGCGCGTTGCCGCGATCGGCCAGCTGGCGGTGCAGAAGTCGGGATCGACGAGCGGCATGTTCGATCGCGTCTACGTTCAGACGGGCGATCTGACGGTCAACGGTACGTCGATCGCGGCCGGAGAGTACAAGAGCGTCAAAGATCTCGCCGCGGCCATCCAAAATGTCGCTGGTGATGATGTCGTAGTCAACGTGAATGCCAGTGGTGAGATCGAGATCACCAACAATAGCGGTGCTGATCTCACGATCGGCGGTAGCTTGGCCGGTGAGCTCACCTTGCCCGGTACCATCGCGAACGGCGCTAGCGGCAATTCAACCGGGGCAGCCCAAATGTTCGACGGCCTGACGCTGAACGCGGGTCAGCTGACGGTTGCGGTCGGCGATGGCGCCGCAGTCGACCTGGCGGGTACCTATGCGACTGCGCAGGATCTCGTTGACGCGATCAACAGCAAGGTGAGCGGTGCGATCGCTGTCGTGAACAGCGACGGTACCATCAGCATCAATGCGACCGGTGATCTCACGATCGGCGGCTCCGACGCACAAACGCTCTTCGACTTCACGCCAGGCACCACGGTCGCCAACGGTAGCTTGAGCGGCGTCAGCGTCGTGAACACGGATGCGGCCAACGACACGATCATGCGTGTCGACGCGGCTCTGACGGCGGTCAGCGCGCTGCGCAGCACCCTCGGCGCGATCCAGAACCGTTTCGAGTCGACGATTACCAACCTGCAGACGGTTGCCGAGAACCTCACGGCTTCCCGCAGCCGCATCCAGGACACGGACTTCGCGGCCGAAACGGCGGCGCTCACCCGTGCCCAGATCCTGCAGCAGGCGGGTACGGCGATGGTCGCGCAGGCGAACACGGTCCCACAGAACGTGCTCTCGCTGCTGCGCTAAGCATGAGCATGTAAGCGGATGATCCGGCTCGTCTCGAGCTCGATCGAAGCGGGCGGTGAGGGTCGCAGGACCCTCACCGCCTGTCGTGCTTTTCGTGTGCGGAGGCGCACATGAGTCATTTGACGATCAAATCGGTGCAGCAGGCGCCCAGTGCACGGCCGGCAGAGGCGGTGCGCGAGCTTGTCGTGCCGGACACGACGCAGGAGGCGCGTTTCGAGCCGCCGCGGGCGGCAACTGAGGAACAGATCAAGGCAATCGCCGAGCAGATCGAGTCTTATCTCAAGGCCTCGCGGCGGGGGCTGCAGTTCGAGGTCGATGGGCAGAGCGGGCGCGTCGTGGTGCGGGTGCGCGATCCGGCGACCGGCGATGTCATCAGGCAGATCCCGGGCGAGGAGGTCTTGCGGCTGGCGCGTGCTTTGCACGCAGACTCGCAGCAGAAGGCGCCTTTGTTGCTCGACCTCACGATCTAGTACGCGGGGAGTAAGCTCGGCATGGCCACGTATCAATCGCTCGGCATCGGCTCAGGCTTGGACCTGAATACGCTCGTGGCGCAGCTCGTTGCTGCGGAGCGGGCGCCCAAGCAGCAGCAGATCACGAAGCAGCAGTCGAAAGTCGCGGTCGAGCTCTCGGCGATCGGTACGTTGAAAGGCGCGCTGAGCGCATTTCAGGGCGCGGCATCGGCGCTCAAGCTACCGACGTCGTTCAACGTTTTCGCGGCCAAGTCGAGCAACGAAGAAGTCTTCACGGTTTCCGCGGGCGAACTGGCGCCTCCCGGCGATTACGACGTCGAGGTGGCGAGCATCGCGACGGCAGAGCAGATCTCCTCGCGCGCCTTCGCCAACGGCGAAACGACGATCGGTACCGGGACGCTGACGATCTCGGTCGGCGAACAGAGCTTCACGGTCGAGATCGGCGAAGACAGCGCAACCCTCAAAGGCATTCGCGATGCGATCAATCGTGCTTCCGACAATACCGGCGTGCGCGCCACGATCGTCAACGGTACGGACGGCGCACATCTGGTGCTCACCTCCCAGAAAACGGGCGAGGCGAATCGTCTGACGGTGACAACAAGCGGTGCAGGGCTCGACGTGCTCGCTTACTCGGAGGAGGCACCCAACGAATATACGCAGATTCGCGCGGCTCAGGATGCAATCATCTATATCGCGGGCACCGAGCATCGCAGCGCCTCGAATACGGTGACGGGCGCGATCGAAGGCGTGACGCTCAATCTCGTCAAAGCGGATGTCGGCAACGTGCATTCGCTCACGATCGCGCGGAACATCGACACGCTGGTCACGCGCGTCAATACCTTCGTTACTCAGTTCAACTCTCTTGCCGGCGTCATGGCGAGTCAGCAGAGCTACGAGCCGACGACGAAGACGGCTGGCGCGCTGCTCGGCGATCCGCTCTTGCGCGGCATCGAAAGCTCGCTACGTCGCGAGCTCTCGCGGCCGATTGAGGGCGCGAGCCCTCCGTACAACACGCTTTCGAGCATCGGCATCACCGTCAAGGTGGACGGCAAGCTCGAGCTCGATCAGACGAAGTTGCGTCAAGCGCTCGAAACGGATTTCGCTGCCGTGCAGCGGCTCTTCAGCGGCGAGGACGGTATTGCCATGCGCATCGACAAAGCCTTGTCGCCGCATCTGGCGTCGGACGGCTCACTCGCGCAGCGCAACGAGACGCTGAACAGCCGCAACAAGAAGCTCGAGGACGATCTCGCCGCGCTCGATGCGCGCATGGCCGTGATCGAGCAACGCTACATCAAGCAATTCACCGCGCTCGATGCGTTGCTCGCGCAGCTGCAGACGCAGTCGAACTATCTCGCGCAGCAGCTCGCGAACCTGCCGAAGGCCGGTCGCGACTAACCGGTCGGCGCTCGTTCCAAGCAGGGTGGGGCGGCGTGCTTTCCGTCCTGCTGCGGTATGAATCCCTTCCCTCGATCGCACTCAAGTCGGCGGCCCATCCGCCGTTAACCTCCGTGAGTGGATGAATTGTTCGGAGCGTTCGATGAGTGCGTATCCTCAGGCGGCCAAGGTTGCGGCGTACAGCGCAACCGCTGCGCACGGTGGAGTGGCGGCGGCCGATCCGCACAAGCTGGTGCTGATGCTCATGGACGGCGCGATCGAGCGCATCCGTAGCGCACAGGGCTGCATGCAACGCGGCGAGATGGTCCAGAAATCGCAGCTCATTCATCGCGCGGTGGCGATCATCGGCGAGCTGAATGCAGCGCTCGATTTCTCGGCCGGCGGACAGGTGGCGGCGAACCTGAGCGCCCTGTACGACTATATGGTGCGGCGGCTCCTCCAGGCGTCGCTTGAGAACAAGGTGGAGCTGCTCGACGAAGTCGCGCGGCTGCTGCAGGACATCCGCGGCGCGTGGGTGTCGATCCCAGCGGAGGCGCGAGCACGATGAGCTCCCCGATTGCAGAGAGCGTGCTGGCGGCCACGCACAAGCTGGTCCAGCAGGCAATGACGGGCCAGTGGCAGGATGTTTCGAAAACGCTGGCCGAGCGGCGCCAGCTGCTCGACGAGCTGAGCGCCAGCGCAACGCCGCACGATCAGCCGTGGCTTGCGGCGCTCAAGCAGGCGATGGCCGAATCGGATGAGGCAATCGCGACGATGAGCGCCGCCGCGAGTACGCAGGAATCCGCACCGGCAGCAGGCGGCGTCGCCGGCGCCGACGAGATGCTCCGGATGATCAGACAGAGCAGGTAAGTTGCGGCGACAACAATCAGATTGCAGAGAGTTTTGCTTGAGGCAAAGTGCGCTGACGGCCTACTATTGATCGAAAGGCCTGCGACAACGGCGACCCGCGATGTACGAAGGAATCGATACCATCGTTCTCTACGAAGAACTGGCCTACGAGGACGTGTTGCCGGTTGCGTGGCGTCGTTTGCCCGAGCCGTTTGATCCCGCCCTCATCGGCGCTTTTGCGGACCGCAATGTGCGCGTCTTGCAGGCGGTCGCGGCCCTCGATGAGCACGGCCAGCTCGAGAAGGCCGACGACAACTCACCGTATGCCGCCGACATGGCGCGCCTCGAGCTCAAGGTGAACCTGTTGCTCGACATGGTCGGGCAGTTGCTTGCGGCCAGCCATCCGCGACCGAAGCCGGCGGCCGTCCGCTTCAATGCGCTCGGCGGTGTCTTCCAGTCTGCGCCCCCGTTCCCCGATCTCGGCAGCCAAGGCGTGCTCGAAGTGTATCTGCGCGAGTGCATCGCCGAGCCGCTGCAGCTCTTGGGACGCGTCGCTTCGGTGGGGCCTGATGGGCGCGTGAAGGTTCGCTTCGTGCCGCCCGGCGAGCACGTCGCCGATCTGCTCGAGAAGCTCGCGTTCCGCAAACATCGCCGTCAAGTTGCTGGCGCACGCCAAACGAAGGGGCGCTGACGAATCTCTGACGCGTTCACGTACGGCGTGCAGAGCGCCGCGCGGCACTATGTGAAGCGCGTCTCATCGATTTTCTCGTTCTCTCATGCACATGCGCGCGCGACGTGCGTCGCACTTTTTCGCGCGCGTTGCTTGCTTCCCCTTGCGCGGCGCTCAGGGATTTCCCGAGGCAAGCGCCAAATTTCTGGCACTGTGTCACGTCCGTCCGGCGTTCAGGGAAAGCCTGATAGTGGACTTGCGGTGTGCCGCCACAATGCCCGCCAACACCGCGGCACAACAAGAACGACGCCGCAAGAGGAAGCGATGATGAATTTGAGCGAGACACAACGAATCCGCATTCTCACCGTCCAACGGGCAGTCGTGTACGACTGCGATGTCGAGCGCGCGGAGCGTGTGGCTCAGGTTCTCAAGGAGCTCGATCTCGAACCCCTCTTGATCGATCACGCGGCGCTGATGCGCGCCGTGATTCAATCCCCGATGACGCCGCCGGCGTTGCTCATCGGCGATCCCGGCGATTGCGACTGGATCGAGCTCGGCGCGGCCTTGCGCGAGCAGCTCGGCGACATCCCGGTCGTCTCCTACGGCTCGCACGAAACGGCCAATCTCCTGATCGAGGCCGTCGGCGCAGCGCGCGTGCGTCGCTTGCCGTTCCCGTTCAAGCATGCGGCGCTCGCGGCGGCGCTGCGGGTGCCCGCCCAGGCAGTCTTCGAAGAGACGGCTCGCCACGTCAACATGCCGATCGGGGAGTCGCCCGCGATGCGCCAGGTCAATCAATTGATCATGCAGGTCGCGGCGCATGATTCGAACGTGCTCATCCTCGGCGAGTCGGGCACCGGCAAAGAGCTGGCTGCCCGCGCCGTGCACGAAGCCAGCCCGCGCCGTCAGCGTCCGTTCGTCGCGATCAATTGCGGCGCGATTCCCGCCGATCTGCTCGAAAGCGAGCTGTTCGGACACGAGAAGGGCGCCTTTACGGGTGCGATCACGGCGCGCAAGGGGCGCTTCGAGATCGCCGAAGGCGGCACGCTGTTCCTTGATGAGATCGGCGATATGAGCCTGCCAATGCAGGTGAAGCTCCTGCGCGTCCTGCAGGAGCGCGTCTTCGAGCGCGTCGGCAGCCATACGCCGATCCGCTGCAACGTGCGCATCATTGCGGCCACGCATCGCAATCTCGAAGAGGCGATCGCGCGCGGCACGTTCCGCGAAGATCTCTATTACCGACTCAACGTCTTCCCGATCGAAATGCCGCCGCTGCGTGCGCGCATCGAGGATCTGCCGCTGCTCGTGCAGGCGTTCAACGAACGCAATCAGGCCGAGGGCCGCGGTCGGGTCGAGCTGACGCAGCGCGCACTCAAGGTGCTCTCGCATTATCCCTGGCCGGGCAACGTGCGCGAGCTCGGCAATCTCATCGAGCGCATGTCGATTCTCTATCCGAATCGGCGCATCGACGTGGCGGATCTGCCGCCGAAATATCGTCCGGCGTCCTTGCTGGCCGAGCTCGACCTCGATGCCGAGGAGCGCGAGGATCCGGTGATGATCATGCCGCAGCTGCGCGAAGAAGAAGTGGAGGAGACCGACGAGCTCGACGATCGTCAGGTCATGTCGCTCCTGACCGAGCAGCCGGCATCGACCGAGCTGCTCGCTCAGTTGCCGCCCGAGGGTCTCGATCTGCGCGATCACCTCTACACGATCGAGCGCAACCTCATTCAACAAGCATTGAACCGCGCAGGCGGCACCGTTGCGCATGCCGCGCGTCTGCTGCGCCTGCGCCGCACGACGCTCGTCGAAAAGCTGCGCAAGTTCCAGATGCTGAACGAGACGGCTGCGTCGGAAGTTTGACGGAGGAGGCAGTGGCCTGCCGCCGCACCGGCAAAAAGGTGCGCCCGATTGTGACGGGCTCCGCAGGAACATCGCCTCGTCGTCGCTTTTCGGGTCCGTGGAACAGAACTTGCTCTTCTCTTTGCGTTGCAATCGAAAGATCTCGACGCAAACCCTGAAGAGATGAGTTACGCAGCGGACATGCAGGTCAACGATCTCCTCGCGGACGACGGCGGCACCGACCGCGATCTGTCGCTGCCGTGCGAGAGCGACGTGCTTGGTCACGCGGACGTCGACATGGTGGCGGTGAGCGAGCCGTCGCGCCGTCTGGCCGAGCTCGCACGGCGTGTCGCCATGAGCGATTGCACGGTGCTCATCTCCGGCGAATCGGGAACCGGCAAGGAAGTCCTCGCGCGCTACATCCATCGCAACTCGCCGCGCGCATCGAAGCCCTTCGTGGCGGTCAACTGCGCAGCGATTCCGGAGAACATGCTCGAGGCGCTGCTGTTCGGCTACGAGCGCGGCGCATTCACGGGTGCGCATGCGGCGCATCCAGGCAAGTTCGAGCAGGCGCAAGGCGGCACCTTGCTGCTCGATGAAGTGACCGAAATGCCGCTCGGTCTGCAGGCGAAGCTCCTGCGCGTGCTGCAAGAACGCGAAGTGGAGCGGCTCGGCGGGCGTACGCCGATCGCGCTCGACGTGCGCGTGCTGGCGACGACGAATCGCGATCTGCGCACGGAAGTGGCCGCGAATCGGTTCCGGGAAGACCTCTACTATCGCTTGAACGTCTTCCCGCTCACGACGCTGCCGTTGCGTGCGCGTCGCGACGACGTCCTGCCGCTTGCGATGCGGTTGCTCACGGCGCGTTGCCGGCCGGGCGAGCGCATTCCGGCGCTCACCGCCGATGCGGCGCATCTGCTGCTGACGTATCCGTGGCCCGGCAATGTCCGCGAGCTCGACAACGTGATGCAGCGCGCGCTCATCCTGGCGAACGGTCCGGTGATCGACAGCGAGCACATCCATCTCGAGCCGCTTGCGCCGAGCGTGCGCATGAATGAAGTGAGCGCGCTGCGCATCCCGCAGCATGAGAACGCGGCGCCGGTGAACGGGCGTAAGCCCGTGCAGGCGCGGCCGCTCGCGAGCACGCGTAGCGCCGCCGAGCACGAGCTGATCCTCGAAGCGCTGCGTGCCGACAACGGCAACCGTCAAGCGGTGGCCAAGCGCCTCGGCATCAGCCCGCGCACGCTGCGCTACAAGCTCGCGCGGATGCGCGAGGCGGGCATCGAGGTCTAAGAGCGCCACAATCGAATCGGAGGCGAAAGAAGCATGTCTACGTCGCACATCGATGCTGTGTTGTCGCAGATCCGCGCGATGCAGTCGCAGATCCGCGGCGTGCAGGCGCCGGCCAACGAAGTCGGCAAGGCGGCCGGCTTGGGTCAAGTGGTCGAGGCGCCGGGGAGCTCGTTTGCGCAGGTGATGAAGCGCAGCCTCCAAGAGGTCAATCAGACCCAGCAGCGCGCCGCCGATCTTGCCGCACAGTTCGAACGCGGCGTACCGGGCGTCGAGCTGCCGCAGGTCATGCTCGAGATGCAGAAGGCGAGCGTGTCGTTCCGCGCCGTGACCGAGGTGCGCAACAAGCTCGTCGAGGCGTACCAGACGATCATGAACATGCCGATCTGATGGATCGAATGAAGGTGCTGTGAGGCGGAAGGTAGAGAACATGTTGTCAGCCGCATTTGAACGGTTCGAGCTGCCGACGCGCTGTGCCCAGCGCGGCGTCGCGCTGCGTCGCTGCCATCGCCTTGGTTTCGCTCGTGAAATGCAGGAGGCGACGCGATGACCGCCGAAGCGCCCGCAATGCCGCGCACGCTGATTCCGCCGAGCCTCAAGCCGCTTCTGATGCTGGTCGGCATCGCGGCGGCCGTCGCGCTCGGCGTCGGCGTCGTGCTGTGGTCCAAGGAGCCGACGTATGCGTTGCTCTTCGGAAACCTCAGCCAGAAGGACACCGCTCAGATCGCGCAGGCGCTCGATTCGCTCGGCGTGCCTTACAAGCTCGATGCAGCGACCGGCGCCATCACCGTGCCGGCCGAGCGGGTCCACGACGTACGTTTGAAGCTTGCCGGTCAAGGCCTGCCGGAGGCGGACGGCGGCTTTGCATTGATGACGAAGGATCCCGGTTTCGGCGTGAGCCAGTTCATGGAGAGCGCACGCTACCAGCACGCGCTCGAAACGGAGCTCGCTCGCACCATCGCCAATTTGCAGGCGGTGGAAGCGGCGCGCGTGCACCTGGCGCTGCCGCGTCAATCGGCGTTCGTGCGCGACCGTCGTGCGCCGAGCGCATCGGTGTTCCTGCAGCTCAAGCCCGGCCGCCGGCTCGAATCGCAGCAGGTGACGGCGATCGCGAACCTCGTTGCATCCAGCATTCCCGAGCTCGAATCGAGCCAAGTGACGGTCGTCGATCAGCAGGGTCGCTTGCTGTCGGCGCCCGGCAACGACGATGAGCTCGCGGCACGCGAGAAGCAACTCGAAATCGCACGCAACCTCGAAGAGCGTTACACCAGCCGGATCGAGTCGCTGCTCACGCCGCTCGTCGGTCTTGGTCGCGTGCGCGCGCAAGTCGTGGCGGACGTCGAGCTGTCGACGACCGAAGAGGCGCGCGAACAGTATCGTCCGGAAAGCCAGGTCGTGCGCAGCGAACAGACGATGGAGGAGATGAGCCGTCTCGGCACGGGGCCGCAGGGCGTGCCCGGCGCTTTGACGAATCAACCCCCGACGCCGGGCGTAGCGCTGCCGCCGGGTGCATCGGCGGTGCCGGCCAATCCGGCCGATCCGAACACGACGCCGGAGAATCCGGCCGCTCCGCCGGACAACGTCTCGCGTCAGGCGACGCGCAACTACGAAATCGATCGCACGATCGCTTACACGAAGCAGCCCGCCGGGCGCCTGAAGAGGCTGACCGTCGCGGTGCTCATCGACAACCTGCGCAGCACGGACGAGAACGGCAATGTCGTCGAAACGCCGCTCACGCAGGAAGAGCTCGACAACATCACGCGCCTGGTGAAGGACGCGGTCGGCTTCGATGCCTCGCGCGGCGACAGCGTCAACGTCGTCAATGCGTCGTTCCGCGGCGAGATGCAGAGCGAACCGCTTGCCGTCGAGGACGCGCCGTTCTGGCAGAACCCGCTCGTGCGCGACATCGCGAAGCTGCTTGCGGCGCTCATCGTGCTCATCGTGCTGGTCGTGAGCGTGCTGCGGCCGCTCGTGCGCGGCCTGCTCGGTCCGCCGCGCGAGGAACCTCCGCCGTCGCTGCCGGCTCCTGAGGCCGCGGCCGTTGCGACCGTGACGGAGGCGCCCAAGCCGGCGCTCGATTTCGAGGGACAGATCGCACAAGCGCGTGCGCTCGTGAGCCAAGATCCCGCTCGTGTGGCGCAGGTCGTCAAGTCGTGGGTCGGCAGCGATGACTAACGGCGACGGAGTCGAGACATGAGCCTGCAACAACGACAAGAGAAACGCAGCGGAACCGAACGCGCCGCGATCCTCTTGCTGACGCTCGGCGAGCAGGAAGCGGCCGAGGTCATGAAGCACATGGGCGCGAAGGATGTGCAGCGCATCGGCGCCGCGATGACGCAGCTGCAGAACGTCTCGCGCCAGGAAGTGACCGAAGTGCTCAATCAGTTCACGGCGACCGTGGAGGAGCAGACCTCGCTCGGCGTCGGCGTGGACGAGTACCTGCGCAAGGTGCTGATCGGCGCACTCGGCGAAGAGAAGGCGGCCGGCATCATCGATCGCATCCTGTTCGGGCGCTCGAGCAAAGGCCTCGAGTCGCTCAAGTGGATGGATGCACGAGCGGTCGCCGAGCTCATCCGCCATGAGCATCCGCAGATCATCTCGATCGTGCTCGCGTATCTCGATCCGGATCAGTCGGCCGAAGTGCTGGCGCAGTTCCCGGACTGGTTGCGCGCCGACGTCGTGATGCGCATCGCGACGCTCGACGGCATCCAGCCGAGCGCGCTGCAGGAGCTCGACGACGTGATCGAGAAGCAGTTCGCCGGCAAGACTGGCGCCCTCAAGACCTCGGTGCTGGGCGGCGTCAAGGCGGCGGCGAACATTCTCAATCTGCTCGACTCCTCGCAGGAAGCCTCGGTCATCGAGCAGATCCGCAAGGTCGACGAGAACCTGAGCAACAAGATCCAGGATCTGATGTTCGTGTTCGACGATCTGGTCGACATCGACGATCGCAGCATGCAGGAGATCCTGCGCGCGGTGCCGAGCGAGCGGCTGCTGATCGCGATGAAGGGCGCGGACGAGGCGGTCAAGGAGAAGATCTTCCAGAACATGTCGCAGCGCGCTGCCGCGATGCTGCGCGACGATCTCGAAGCGAAAGGGCCCGTGCGTCTCTCCGAGGTGGAGGCGGCGCAGAAGGAAATCCTCGCGATCGTGCGCAAGATGGCCGAGAACGGCCAGATTCGGCTCGGTCGCGGCGAGGAATTCGTTTGAAGCCCTGCGGCGCGGTCTGAGCGAACGCTAGTCGCCTATGAATATGAATGCGAACGCCGTCAGCCTCTGGGATCTGCCGGAAGTCTCCGGCGAGCCGGTGCAGGCGCGCCGGGCCGGCAAGACGGTCGCGGAGATCGAGGAGGTCGAGCGGCAGGCCTACGAAGAAGCGTATGCGAAGGGGCATGCGGCCGGCCACGCCGCGGGACTCGCTGCAGGCAAGGCGGAGTACGACAAGGTCATCGCGCAGGCGCACGCGCAGGTCGAACGCTTGGCGCAGATCATCGATTCACTCGCCAAGCCGCTCGAAGATGTCGATGCGCAAGTCGAAACCGAGCTGACCAATCTGGCATTGACGGTTGCGCGTCAGCTGGTGCGGCGCGAGCTGCGCGTCGATCCGGCGCAGGTGATTGCAATCATTCGCGAGACGATTGCGCTGCTGCCTGCGGCCGCACGCGACGTGCGCGTGCACTTGCATCCGGAAGATGCGGCGGTCGTACGCGAGCGGTTGGCCGAGCCGGCGACGGAGCGCGCCTGGAGAATCGTGGAGGATCCCGTCATGACCCGCGGCGGCTGCCGCGTGACGACCGAGCATGCGCAAATCGACGCGCGTCTCGAAACCCGTATCAACGAGGTCATCGCGACGATCCTGGGCGATGAGCGCAGCGTGCCGCGCGGGAGCGATGCGAACTCATGACGTCGCTCACGCCTGCAGCCATCAAAGCCGCGCGCACGACGCGCTGGAGCGAAGGACTCAAGCGCTGTGTACAACGCGCCCAGCTCGTGCAGCCGCCGCCGGTCGAAGGTGTGCTGACACGCATGGTCGGCTTGACTCTCGAGGCCGCCGGCTGTCAGGCGGCGGTAGGCGATCGCTGCGACGTGCTCGCGAGCGACGGCGCCACCGTCGAGGCGGAAGTCGTCGGGTTTTCGGGCGATCGTCTGTATCTGATGCCCACGACGGACATCCATGGCTTGAAGCTCAATGCGCGCGTGATTCCCCGGCTGGGTGCGGGCATGGTCGCCGTGGGCGATGAGCTGCTCGGACGCGTCATCGACGGCGCCGGGGTGCCGCTCGACGGATTGGGGAGCCTGCGCTGCGAGCAGCGCGTGCGGCTCACCGGAACGACGATCAATCCGCTTGCGCGCCGTCCGATCGACGAGCCGCTGGATGTCGGCGTGCGCGCGATCAATGCGCTGCTGACCGTCGGTCGCGGCCAGCGCATCGGACTCTTTGCGGGCAGCGGTGTCGGTAAGAGCGTGCTGCTCGGCATGATGGCGCGCTACACAAGCGCGGACGTGATCGTGGTGGGTCTCATCGGCGAGCGCGGCCGCGAAGTGAAGGAATTCGTCGAGCGCATTCTCGGCAAAGAAGGCCTCGCGCGCGCCGTCGTAGTCGCTACGCCGGCCGATCATCCGCCGCTCATGCGTCTGCACGGCGCGTGGCGTGCGACGGCCATCGCCGAGTACTTCCGCGATCAAGGCAAGAGCGTGCTGCTCATCATGGACTCGCTCACGCGCTTTGCGCAGGCGCAGCGCGAAATTGGGCTCGCGATCGGCGAAGCGCCGGCCACGAAAGGTTATCCGCCGTCCGTGTTCGCACGATTGCCGCATCTCGTGGAACGCGCCGGGACCGGTGCGAACGGGCGCGGCTCGATCACGGCATTCTATACCGTCCTCACCGAGGGCGACGATCAGCAGGATCCGATCGCCGACGCGGCGCGCGCGATTCTCGACGGCCACATCGTGCTGTCGCGGCGTATCGCCGAGTCCGGTCACTATCCGGCCATCGACATCGAAGCGTCCATCAGTCGCGTCATGCACGAGATCGTGCCGCGCGAACATGCCGCGGCAGCGCGCCGCTTCAAGCAGATTCTCTCCACCTATCAGCAGAACCGCGATCTGATTGCGATCGGCGCGTACCAGAAGGGCAGCGATCCGCGAATCGACGCAGCGCTCGCGCTCTGGCCGACGATGCAGCAGTTCTTGCAGCAGGACTTGCACGAGCGCGTGACGTTGGAGGACAGCATTGCGGCGCTGAATGCTCTGATGGGACAGGAGGCTAGCTCGTGACGCGCGCGCAGCGGTTGCAGCCCGTGCAGCAGCTGGCGGAGGAAAAGGAGCGCCGCCTCGCGCAGCGGCTGGCCGCGTGCGAGCAGCGCGTCGCCGAAGCCGAGCGCAAGCTGATGGAGCTCAAGCATTATCGCGAAGAATACGAGCGCCAGTTCGCCGCTCGTGCCGGCCTCGGCATGGGCGCAACGGCGCTACGCGACTACCAAGTGTTTCTCGCACGCCTGTCCGAGGCGATTCGGCAGCAGACGGATCTGGCTGCACGAGCGCGGACGGAGCGCGATGCGGAGCGTGCGCGTTGGCAGGAAGCCGCCGTGCGCGCGAAAGCGGTCGATCATGTGATCGAGCGGTGGCGGCTCGAAGAACGCCGTGTGCTCGAGCGCAAGGAGCAACGCGAAAGCGACGAACGCGCACAGCGAAAGGTACAGCAGCAATGATGAACGCGACTTCACTTGCGCCGAGCACGGCGACAGCCGCGCCGCAGACCGGCACCGCAAGCACCGGGCCGCAGACGGCGCCCACGGATTTCTTGACGCTCTTTGCGCAGATCGTCGCGCCGTCGAGCGAAGAGGCGGCCGGCGCGCTGCCCGCATTCGCGGACGATGCCGCGACGCGCGATTCCGAGCTAGAGCTGCCGACGGATGCGGCGCAGCTCGTTCCTTGGATGCAGGCGCTGCTCGTCGATTCGGAACGCCTTGGCGGTGCCTTACCGAGACAAGCCGATGCACGCACGAGCCTTCTCGATCGCGTCTCGCAGGCAACGCTCGATGGGCGCACCGTCGCGACCCTGAGCGAGGCACAGCAGGCGTCGGGCGAGGCGGCCGCGGCCGATACGGAGCTCTTCAGCATGCCCGTCAGCGTTGCGGAAAACGCTTCGCACGCGAAAGCTCAGGCAGCCGCCGATCCCACGCGGCCCATTCACACGCCCGTCGGTAATGCGCAATGGGCCGACGAGCTCGGCGCTCGTCTGACGACGCTGACGGAGCAGGGCCGCTATACCGCCTCGCTGCGTCTTGCACCCGAGCACCTGGGTCCGCTCGAAGTGCGCATTGCCGTCCAGGACGATCAGGTCACGGTGTGGTTCGGCGCAGCGCATGCGGATACGCGCGCGGCCATCGAGCACGCGCTGCCGCGCCTGCGTGAGATGTTCGCGGCACAGGGCATGTCGCTCGCGGATGCCGGCGTATTCCACGAGGCGCCGCGCGAGCACGCGCAGCATTTCGCTCCGCCGGGCGTGTCTGCCGATCGCGCCGATGCGTCGTTCGATGAGCGCGAGGCCGCACCGGCACGAGTCGCCATGGGGCTTGTCGACGCCTACGCGTAGCGTCCGCTCTCGACTGACGCACGCGCTGCGGGCGCGTAAGATGTCTAGCGCTTGGGCACCGAAGCGTGCCGCCGCGTAGCGCGCAATCCATGAGCGTCTGTTCCGCCGTTTCGATCAGCGTCAACGATCAAGCCATCGTCTTCTTCGGCACGGAAGGGGCGTGCTGGCGCGTACCTGTGAGTCAGCTGCGCGCCATCGGCGAGGTGCGCTCGGCGACGCTCGAGGATGGGCACTATCTCGTCGTGCTCATCGACGACAGCGGTGCGTGGTTTCAGGCCCCTGTTCGTGCGGCCGGTATGGAGCTTGCCCTCGAACGGCTCGCAGCCGTGTTGGGCAAACCGCTCGCGCTGAGCTTGGCGCACGCACGTGAAGAGGCGAGCCGAGTGCTGTGGCCCGAGGAGCTGGCCGAGCAGCCGCTGTTCGAACGCGACGGCGATCCTATCGTCGTGCGTCGCGCAGTGATCGAGGCGATAGCGGAATGCACCCGCAGTTAGCGAGCGCGCAGCGTCGACGACGCGTCGCGTCTTCGACGTGAGCGGACTTGCATCACACTCCGAACGCCAACTTTCTGTCGCATGCCGATGAGCGTGCGCTGGATCACACTCTGATTTTTGCCGCTTTTCCTTACGCCATCGATACTTGCGCGTGATGCCAAGGCTCTGGCACGCGCCTTGCTCTTGCCTCGGCAGTGAATTCGTTGTCGAGGATGGAAATGGCTGATCCGACCGTTGCCGATGCGCAGGCGTCGGCTCCGCAAAACAAAGCATCGATGCTGCTGGGCATGATCGTCGCGGCGCTGTTTGCGGCCGCGGCAGCAGCCGGCGCCGTCTATTGGTTTGCCGCCAAGGCGAACAACAATGCCGAGGCGGTGCGCGATGCGCGCATGAGGGCGCCGGCGATCTACATCGAGCTCGATCCGCCGTTCGTCGTCAACTTCGAGGCGCGCGGCGTCATGCGCTTCCTGCAGGTGGCGATTCAGGTCATGACGCGCGATCCGCTGACGGCCGATCTCATCAAGGCTCACGATGCCGTGATCCGCAACGATCTGCTGATGCTGCTGAGCGGGCAGAGCTACGAGGTCCTCAGCACGCGCGAGGGCAAGGAGCAGCTGCGCACCGAAGCGCTGCAGGTCGTCATCAAGGCCATCGAAGCCGAAGGCGGCGACGGCTCGAGAATCGAGCAGCTCTACTTCACTTCGTTCGTCATGCAATGAGGAGGATGCGGTGGGAGCGGTGAGGACGGCGCTCGTGAGCAACCGAACCGCAGCGACGGCGTACGCAGCCGTTTTCTTTGCCGCCCCGTAATCCACGAGAACTTCGATCAGTCGGCCCTATGTCTCCGAACGACGTACTCAGCCAAGACGAAATCGACGCGCTCCTGCACGGCGTCGACACCGGTGCGGTCAATACCGAGCCGGAGCCGGCGCCGGGAGAGGCGCGGCCTTACGACTTTGCGAATCAGGTGCGCATCGTGCGCGGCCGCATGCCGACGCTCGAGCTCATCAACGAGCGCTTCGCGCGGCTGTTTCGCACCAGTCTGTTCAACATGCTGCGGCGCGGGCCGGAAGTGGCCGTGGCGCCGATCAAGATGCTCAAGTTCAGCGAGTACGTGCACACGCTGCACGTGCCGACGAGCCTGAACCTGGTGAAGATCCTGCCGCTGCGCGGCACGGCGCTCGTCATTCTCGATCCAAAGCTCGTGTTCGCCGTCGTCGACAATTTCTTCGGCGGCAACGGTCGCTTCGCCAAGATCGAAGGCCGCGAATTCACGGCCACCGAGACGCGCATCATCCACATGCTGCTCAAGCACGTCTTCGCCGATGCGAAGGAAGCGTGGTCGACGGTGGCGCGCATCGATATCGAGTACCTGAACTCGGAGATCAATCCGCACTTCGCCAACATCGTCAGCCCGACGGAGATCGTCGTGGTCACGAGCTTCCACATCGAGCTCGACGGCGGTGGCGGCGATCTGCACATCACGATGCCGTACTCGATGATCGAGCCGCTGCGTGAGCTGCTCGATGCCGGCGTCGCGAGCGATCGCGTCGAGCACGACGAGCGCTGGATGCAGGCGCTCAAGGACGAGATCGAAGACGCCGAGGTCGAGCTCACCACGGTGCTCGGCCGGGGCAAGATCACGATGCAGCAGCTGCTCGAGCTCAAGCCGGGCGACATCGTGCCTTTCGATTTCAACGGCCGCGCGACGGTGTACGCGGAGGACGTGCCGATCTTCCGCGGTCGTTTCGGCGTCTCGCGCGGCCAGCAAGCCGTGCAGATCGAAGAACGGGTCGCGCGTCAGAAGCCCAATCTGCTGGAAAAGCTGCTGGCGACTCAGCCCTGATCATCCCCTCAACCCTAGCCGCACTGGATCGAACCTATGAACGCGAACACCAACCAGAACACCGCACGCGCCGCGGAGTTCGGCGATTTGGAAGACCGCGGGCTGTCCGAAGCCGCTCGCGAGGTCAACCTGGAAGTCATCCTCGACGTGCCCGTCACGCTGTCGATGGAAGTGGGGCGCACCCGCATTCCGATCCGCAATCTCCTGCAGCTCAATCAGGGCTCGGTCGTCGAGCTCGATCGTGCCGCTGGCGAGCCGCTCGATGTGTTCGTGAACGGCACGCTCGTGGCCCACGGCGAGGTGGTGGTCGTCAACGACAAGTTCGGTATCCGCCTCACGGACGTGATCAGCCCGGCCGAGCGGATCAGGAAGCTCAAGTAACGCTCGTACGCAGACGGCGTGGCCACGAGGGGACGCTAGTGACGCAAGCGATGCAAGCGATCGAGGGCGTGTGCCTGCGCGCGAACGTGCGCCGGCATGCGCGCGCGGCGTGGGGCGCACGTGCCTCGCGATGCGTTGCCGCCTTCGCGTTCCTGACGGCGGCTGCATCGCAGTCGCTTGCTGCCGAGACGTTCGCGGCGCCGAGTGCGGCGGAGAAGGTCGCGACGTCGTCGACCGCAGGGTTGGTGCAGGTCACGATCTCCTTGCTGCTCGTGCTGGCGGCAGTGTTCGCCGCCGCTTGGGCGATGCGGCGCTTGCGCGGTTTCGGCCGGCTCGGTCCCGGAGCGATCGAGGTCGTCGGCGATCTTGCGCTCGGTCCGCGTGAGCGCGTCGTGCTCGTGCAGGTCGGTAAGCAGCAGCTGCTGCTCGGAGTAACTGCGGGCGCCATCAATACGCTGCACGTGTTGCCCGAGCCGATCGCGCCGGCGCAGACGGGACAGGACGGCACCGATGCGTCGAGCGGCGCGCCGACGGTGCCGCCGCACCTGCAGTTCAAGACGATTCTCAAACGGAGCCTGGGGCTATGACGAGTGCGCGCGCATCCATGGGCGCACCGGTGCGTGCGTCGCGTTGGCCGCGGGTGCTTGCATTCGCGGCGCTCGGTAGCGTCCTCATGGCATTGCTGCCCTCGTTCGCGTCGGCCGCCGGCATTCCGGCGGTGACCGTGACGACGGGCGCGAACGGAGGTCAGGAATACTCGCTCACGCTGCAGATCCTGATCCTCATGACGGCGATGACGCTATTGCCGGGCATCGTCCTCATGATGACGGCATTCACGCGCATCGTGATCGTGCTCGCAATCCTGCGGCAGGCGCTCGGGGCGGGACAGGCGCCGCCCAATCAGGTGCTCATCGGACTTGCGCTGTTCCTGACGCTGTTCGTGATGGGACCGGTCGTCGACAAGATCAATGCGGAAGCGGTGCAGCCGTATATGGCGGGAACGATCGACGCGACCACGGCGCTCGAGCGTGGCGTCGAGCCGCTCAAGCGCTTCATGCTCGATCAGACGCGCGAGAGCGACATCGCGACGTTCGTGCGTATTTCGGGCGGCGAAGGTTTCGAGAAGCCCGAGGACGTGCCGCTGCGCATCCTCGTGCCGGCCTTCGCGACGAGCGAGCTCAAGTCCGCATTCCAGATCGGTTTCTTGCTCTTCATTCCGTTCGTCATCATCGACCTCGTCGTGGCGAGCGTCCTGATGTCGATGGGCATGATGATGCTCTCGCCCGTGCTCATCTCTCTGCCGTTCAAGCTCATGCTCTTCGTGCTCGTCGACGGCTGGGGGCTGATCATGGGGACGTTGGCGGCAAGCTTCTACACGTAGCCGGGCTCGCAATCGGCGCCAAGCGAGCAGGGCATAGCAACATTCCAAGACAATGACTCCAGAACTCATCATGACGATCGGCCAGCGCGCGCTCGAGACGACGCTCTTGCTCGCCCTGCCGCTGCTCCTTGCGGCTCTGCTCGTCGGCTTGCTGGTCGGCGTGTTCCAGGCCGCCACGCAGATCAACGAAATGACGCTCTCGTTCATTCCGAAGCTCATCGGCATGGCGTTGGCGATCGTCGTCGCTGGACCCTGGATGCTCAAGGTGCTCGTCGGCTACACGCGCGAGCTGTTCGAGAGCATTCCGGGCCTCATCGGATGACGCTGCTCGGTCATCGACCATGATCGCGGTCAGCAGCGGGCAGCTCGAAGCGTGGCTGGCGCAGTACTTCTGGCCCTTCGTGCGCATCGGGGCCTGCTTCATGGTGGCGCCGGTGTTCGGTGCACAGTTCCTGCCGCGACGCGTGCGGTTACTGCTCGCGCTGGCGGTCACGCTGATCGTAGCGCCGTTGCTCGCTACGCCCGAGGTGCGGCCGTTCTCCGCGGAAGGTCTCGTCGTTACCGTGCATCAGGTGCTCATCGGGGTGGCGATGGGCTTTGCGCTGCAGATCATTTTCGATGCGCTCGCCATGGGCGGACAGGTGCTGTCGAACACGATGGGCCTCGGCTTTGCGTTCAACGTCGATCCAATGCGCGGTGCGAGCACTCCGGTGCTCGGGCAGCTGTACATGCTGCTCGTCACGCTCACCTTTCTCGCGCTCAACGGGCATCTGGCGCTCATCGAAACGCTGGTGCAGGGCTTTGGCACGTTGCCGGTCGGCACTACGGGTCTTTCGACCGATGCGCTCTGGGCGCTCGCCCTCTGGGGCGGTCAGCTCTTTGCGGGCGCAGTCGCCGTGGCGCTGCCCGCGATGACGGCGCTGCTCGTCGTCAACATCGGCTTCGGCGTCATGAGCCGCGCGGCACCCACGCTGAATCTCTTCGCGGTGGGCTTCCCGATCACGCTGATCTTCGGGCTCGTGATCGTCTGGGCCGCGCTGCCTGCCGTGCAGGCGACCTTCATGGAATCGCTGTCGGGCGCGTTCGAGCTGCTCGGCCGCCTGGTGAGCCGCCCATGAGCGTACGTGCGAACGATTTCGCCCTTGCACTGCTGAGCATGCGTCCATCGCACGTCTGAACGAGCCATGGCCGAGCACGAGCAAGCGCAAGAGCGCACCGAAAAACCGACACCGAAACGCCTCGAAGAAGCGCGGCGCAAAGGTCAGATTCCGCGTTCGCGTGATCTGACGGCGGCAGCGGTGACGCTCGCGGGCGGGGCTTCCTTGTATCTCACCGGCGGCTACGTCGCCGAGCAGATCAGCGGCATGATGCGCAGCAGCTTCTCGCTGAGCCGAGAGGAAGCGCTCGATGCGTCGTACTTGCTGCCGGCATTGGCAGGTGCGGCGGGCGAAGCGCTCCGCGCCTGTCTGCCGCTCTTGGTCATGGTGTTGGTGGCGGCCCTCTTGGCGCCGCTCGTGCTCGGCGGCTGGAACTTCAGCGGCGAATCGCTCGTGCCCAAGTTCGAGCGCTTGAGCCCGCTGCAAGGATTCAAGCGCATGTTCTCGCCGCGCAGCTTCATCGAGCTCGGCAAGGCGCTCGCCAAGTTCGGCGTAGTCGCGGTCATCGCGGTCATCGTGCTGTGGAAGGACGCCGGGGAGCTCATCGGCCTCGGGCGCGAGCCGCTGCCGCAGGCGATCGCGCATGCCTTCAAGCTCAGCATCCAAGGCTTTCTCGCGATCTCTGCCGGCTTGCTGCTGATCGCGGCGATCGACGTGCCGTATCAGCTCTGGCAATACGCCAAGCAGATGCGCATGAGTCGCGAGGAGGTGCGCCGCGAGCTGAAGGAGAGCGAAGGCTCGCCGGAAGTCAAAGGACGCATCCGTCAGCTGCAGCAGGAATTGGCACGCCGCCGCATGATGCAGGACGTGCCGAGAGCGGACGTCGTGGTCACCAACCCGACGCACTTCGCGGTCGCGCTGCGCTACGACGAGAAGCGCATGCGAGCGCCGATCGTCGTGGCGAAAGGCGTCGATTTGGTGGCGGCGCGCATCCGCGAGATCGCGAGCGAGCACGACGTGCCGATTTTCGAGGCGCCGCCGCTCGCCCGTGTCCTGTACCGCAACGTCGACATCGGCGCCGAAATTCCGGCGAGCCTGTATGTCGCCGTGGCTCAGGTGCTGAGCTACGTCTACCAACTGCGCGTCGCCAAACGCTCGGGCGCGCAGCTGCCGCAGCGGCCCGTCATCGACGTGACGGAGTGAGCGCGCGATAGCGAGCAGGGAATGTGACCTGCGTCACTTCCCGTCTCGTCGTCGCGCTCGCTGCGTCATCCGCTAGGGGGGGCCCCGAAGCGCCCCGCATCCATCGCCCGAGCATCTCCTTTCCAAACTGTGAAGAAATCCCGCAGCGCGCAAGGGCGCGTGGCTTGGGAGTTGCACCTATTAGGGCAGTCGCGCTCGTGACGGATCTCTGACGCACGAGCGACGAGAACGTGACAGGTGATGAAAGTGACGGAAGCGATGCCGGCGGCGTTGCTGTGGCCCGCTGCAGCGCTTCCGAGGACAGCTTAGAGCCGACAGACCAAGACGATGGCTTCTGCCGCTGCAACAACCTTCGATCTACGCGCGCTGCTGCGTTCCGGCATCGGTGTGCCGGTCGGCGTGCTCGCGGTCATGGCGATGGTCATCCTGCCGTTGCCGCCGCTCGCGCTCGACGTGCTGTTCACGTTCAACATTGCGCTCTCGCTCATCGTGCTGATGGCGGTCTTCTATGTGCTCAGGCCGCTCGACTTCGGCATCTTCCCGACGGTACTGCTGATCGCGACGCTGTTGCGCCTCGCGCTCAACGTCGCCTCGACGCGCGTCGTGCTCCTGCACGGTCATGAAGGCTCGCATGCGGCCGGCAAGGTCATTCAATCCTTCGGCGAGTTCGTCATCGGCGGCAACTACGCCGTCGGCGTCGTGGTGTTCGCGATTCTGACGATCATCAATTTCGTGGTGGTCACGAAGGGCGCCGGGCGCATCTCGGAAGTGAGCGCGCGCTTCACCTTGGATGCGATGCCCGGCAAGCAGATGGCCATCGACGCCGACTTGAACGCCGGGCTCATCACGCAGGAAGAGGCGCGCGCGCGGCGTGCCGAGGTGCGCGCGGAAGCGGACTTCTACGGCTCGATGGACGGTGCGAGCAAGTTCGTACGGGGCGATGCGACGGCGGGCATCCTGATTCTCGTCATCAACATGCTGGGCGGCATCAGTATCGGCATGATGGCGCACGACATGGCGTTCGGCGAAGCCGCGCGTGTCTACACGCTGCTCACGATCGGCGACGGTCTCGTGGCGCAAGTGCCGGCGCTGCTGCTCTCGACTGCGGTCGCCATCATCGTCACGCGCATGTCGAAGTCGCAGGACATGGGCGGCGAGCTCGCCAGGCAGCTCTTCGGTCAACCGCGCGCGCTGGCGATTGCCGCAGCGCTCCTCGGCGTCATGGGCTTGGTGCCCGGCATGCCGAACGTTGCTTTCCTGCTCATGGCGGCCGTGTGCGGCGGCGCAGCCTGGTGGTTGCACAAACGCTCGGTTGCGCAGACGCAAGCGGCGGCCGAGCCGACGGCAGCGCCGGAAGCGCAGCCTCAGCTGCCGCCGGAAGCGCGCGAGCTCACGTGGGACGACGTGCAGCCGGTCGACATCATCGGCTTGGAAGTCGGCTATCGGCTCGTGCCGCTCGTCGACAAGGCGCAGGGCGGCGATCTGCTCGCGCGCATCCGCGGCGTGCGGCGCAAGCTCACGCAGGATCTCGGCTTCCTGATCCCGGCGGTACACATTCGCGACAACCTCGATCTGGCGCCGAATGCCTATCGCATCAATCTCTCCGGCGTGCCGGTCGGCGAGGGCATCATCTATCCCGAGCGCGAGCTTGCGATCAATCCAGGCAAGGTGTTCGGCAAGCTCACCGGTATCGAGACGCGCGACCCGGCATTCGGCATGGAAGCGGTCTGGATCGAGCCGAGCTCGCGCGATCACGCGCAGACGCTCGGTTACACGGTTGTCGATGCGAGCACCGTCATCGCGACGCACTTGAGCCACATCATTCAGACGCACGCGCACGAGCTGCTCGGACACGAAGAAGTGCAGCAGCTGCTCAACGCGCTCGCCAAGACGGCGCCGAAGCTCGTCGAAGATCTCACGCCGCGGTTGCTGCCGCTCGGCACCGTCGTGCGCACGCTGCAAGGCCTGCTTGCCGAGCGCGTGCCCATTCGCAACATGCGCACGATCGTCGAGACGCTCGCCGAGCATGCGCCGCGCACGCAAGACCCGCTGCAGCTCCTGGCTCACGTGCGTGTGGCCCTCGGTCGCCAGATCGTTCAAGAGATTGCCGGCATGTCGAGCGAGCTGCCGGTGATCACGCTCGAGCCCGATCTCGAACAGCTCCTCGCCAACTCGCTCGCGGGCGCAAACGCAGCGACGCCGGGACTCGAGCCCGGTCTTGCCGAGCGCATGCAGCGCGGCCTTGCCGAAGCAGCGCAGCGGCAAGAGCTGAACGGCGAGCCGGCTGTGCTGCTCGTCGCGCCGCAACTGCGTCAGACGCTCGCGCGCTTCGTGCGCTCGATCGTGCCGGGCATGCACGTGCTCGCCTGGAACGAGATTCCAGACAACCGCAAGGTGCGCTTGGTCGCGGCGGTGGGTCGATGAAAACGGCGATGGGCTGCGGACTACGGCAGGAAATGAGCAACAGATCGATGGAATGCCTCGTGGAGACGATTCTCGGCACGGCGCTTAGCGCGTGGTCCGAGAACGGAGCGAACGCATGAAACTGAAACATTATCGTGCCGCCGATATGCGTCAGGCCTTGCGCATGGTTCGCGAAGCGCAAGGTCCGGATGCCGTGATTCTGTCGAGCCGTCGGATCAATGGCGGCGTCGAAGTCGTCGCTGCCGTCGATTACGACAGCGAGAGCAGCGCCGAGGCGCACACGCACGCGGCAGGGCATGACGGCTGGCAAGGCGCGGCGGCTCGTCAGAGCGAACCGAACGCCAGGAGCGAGCGCGCGTCGTATGCACAGTCGCCGAGCGAAGACGACTTCGCCGCGCTGGCGCGTCGCATCGCGGGCGAGCGCAGCGAGCCGTCGGAGCAGGGCACGGATGTAAACGAAGAGCTGCGCATGCTCCGGCGCATGCTCGAGACGCAGCTTGCGACGCTCGCGTGGAACGATTTGTCGCGGCGCGCTCCGGTGCAGACGGAGCTGCTGCGCCAACTGACCGTCATCGGTTTGGCGCACGATCTGGCTGCCGAGCTCGTGGCGCAGCTGCCTGCACGTCTCGAGCTCGCCGAAGCGCAGCGTCTTGCGCTCGCGTTGATCGCGCGGCGCATCGAGGTGATGGAGGAGCGTTGGCTCGATGCCGGCGGCGTCGTCGCGGCGGTCGGTGCGACTGGCGTCGGCAAGACGACCTTGATCGCCAAGCTTGCGGCGCGCTGGGTGCTGCGGCACGGCGCGCGCGGCATCGCGCTCATTTCCACCGACTCGATTCGCATCGGTGCGCAGGAACAGATTCACACGCTCGGTCGCTTGCTCGGCGTGCCTGCCTACGCGACCGACGGTCCCAAAGAGCTGCCGCAACTGCTCGAGCATCTGCACGACAAGCGGCTCGTGCTGATCGACACCGCTGGGTACAGCCAGCGCGATCCGCGTCTTGCGGTCGAGCTGCCCATGTTGGCGAGCGCGAGCTCGCGCATCGAGACGACGCTCGTGCTCTCCGCTGCGGCACAGGCCGGCGCGCTCGAAGAGGCCACGGCGCGTTTCGCGCCGGCGCGGCCTGCGAGCTGCGTGCTCACCAAGCTCGACGAGGCGACGAGCCTCGGCGGCTCGCTTTCCCTGCTGATTCGCGCGCGGCTGCCATTGGCCTATGTGACCGATGGCCAGCGCGTACCCGAAGACATGAGCCCGGCGCGTGCCCACCAGCTGGTTGCGCGTGCGGTCGAGCTATCGCGCAGATCCGGCGCCGAGGCGGACGAGGATCTGCTGCGCAGACGCTTCGGCGGAGTGGCTCATGCCCTTGCATAACGACAACACCAACGAACCAGGCGCCATGCACAACGCGACGCAACCGCCCATATACCGCGCACCGCGGATCGATACCGAGTTCCTGACCATCGTCGTGCGGCCGAGCCCGTACTCGAAGCGCACGCCGCTCGGTCGCAGCAAGAAGGCAACTCTTCGCAGACGGTGGTTTTCATGATCGAAGCAGTGCATTCGCCCGGATTGAAACGCGCCGCGCAGCCTGGACCGGTCCAGGTGATTGCCGTAACGGGCGGCAAGGGCGGTGTCGGTAAGACGAGCGTCGCCGTGAACTTGTCTGCGGCGCTGGTGTCGGCTGGCCGACGCGTAATGCTGCTCGACGGCGATCTCGGGCTCGCCAACGTCGATGTGTTTCTCGGACTGTCGCCGCGTCACACGATGGCGCACGTGCTGTCCGGCGAGCGGACGCTGGAAGAGATCATTCTCGAATCGCCGCAAGGCATTCAGGTCGTGCCGGGCGCATCGGGCGTGGCCGAGCTGGCCAATCTCTCGGCGGCGGGTCATCTCGCACTGATCCAAGCATTCAGCTCGCTCAGCAACCGCATCGATACGCTCATCGTCGATACCTCGGCAGGCATCACGCACAGTGTGATTCAGTTCACACAGGCGGCTCAGCACGTGCTGCTCGTCGTGTGCGACGAGCCGGCCTCGATGACCGACGCGTATGCATTGACGAAAGTGATGAGCCGAGGTCACGGCATCACGAAGTTCCGCGTGCTGGCCAACATGGTGCGCCGGCCGGGCGAGGGCGAAGAGCTCTTTCGCAAGCTCGAACGTGTCACCAGCCGCTTCCTCGACGTTACGCTCGATTACGTAGGGGAAATCCCGGACGACCCGTATCTCCGGCGCGCGATTCGTGAACAGCGTCCGGTTGTGACGGCGTTCCCGGCGTGTCCGGCCTCACGGGCATTCAAGAAACTGGCGCTTACCGCCGATAAGTGGCCTGTACCGGACTCTCCGCGAGGCAACCTCGAGTTCTTCGTGGAACGGCTCGTGCGCAAGCCTCAGGTGCGCCTGGAGGTCGTGCGATGAGCGTGAATGCGTACAAGGCAGTTTCGAACGTGTCGAACACGGAAGCGCTCGTGATGCGGCACGCCGAGCTGGTCAAGCGCATCGCGTATCACCTGGCCGGGCGCTTGCCGGCCTCGGTGGAGGTCGACGATCTGATTCAAGCCGGCATGCTCGGCTTGCTGGAGGCGGCCGCGAACTACACGGCCGACCGTGGGGCGAGCTTCGAGACTTACGCAGGCATTCGCATTCGCGGCGCGATGCTCGATGCGCTGCGCAAGCTCGACTGGGCGCCGCGCTCGGTGCATCGCAAGGCGCGCGCAGCGGCGGCCGCGATCCGCGAGATCGAGGCGGAGCTCGGCCGCGAAGCGCGCGACGAGGAGATCGCTGAGCGCATGGGCGTGTCCCTGAGCGAGTACTACAAGATCGCTCAGGATGCGGCGAGCTGTCGCGTGACGAGCCTCGACGAGACGCATGGCGACGACGACTCATTGCTCGGTCGCCTGGAGGACGAGCGTGCGGATCCGTTCCTCGATGCAGCCGAGGAAGGTTTTCGCGAAGCGCTGGCCAAGGCGATCGACGAGTTGCCCGAGCGCGAACGCCTCGTCATGTCGTTGTACTACGACGACGAGCTGAACCTGAAGGAGATCGGCGCGGTGCTGAAGGTGACGGAATCGCGAGTTTGCCAGCTGCACGGGCAAGCGTTGGTCAGACTGAAAGCGCGTTTGGCCGACTGGCGCGACCGCAACGACAAGCGGACGTGAGCACGCGAGCTGGAGAGTGCGATGGATTCGATAGTGGCCGTCCGGAGCGTGCGGCATCTTCTACGAAGCCTCGAGCCTCCAGTCGATTCTTAGGAGACGCAAGTGAGCAAAGATATGAAGTTTCTGGTGGTCGACGACTTTTCCACGATGCGTCGAATCATCAAGAACCTCTTGAACGATCTCGGCTACGCCAATGTGGTGGAAGCCGACGACGGCCAGACGGCGCTGCCCATCCTGCAGGGCGGCGGAATCGACTTCCTCATCACCGATTGGAACATGCCCGGCATGCCGGGTCTCGACTTGCTCAAAGCCGTGCGCGCCGATCCGAAGCTCGCCAAGCTGCCGGTGCTCATGCTGACCGCCGAAGCCAAGCGCGAGCAGATCATCGAAGCGGCGAAAGCCGGCGTGAACGGTTACGTCATCAAGCCGTTCACCGCGGCGACGCTCAAAGAGAAGATCGACAAGATCCTCGAGCAGCGCGCCAACGCGGCATGACGTGTCGGTCGAAGGAACAGCGAGATCGCCGATGCGGTGCCCGGACGTGCGGCCAGCCGAGGAGCGGAGCATGACGACCACGACAACCTCCCTGCGCGATGAGTACGGCGCGAACGTGATGGCGCTCGCCGATGCGCTCACGTCGGGCGATGACGCACGCTTTTTGGAAGAGCTCGATGCGCTCGTGCAGCGGCGCGAGCGCGCGCTCTTCGGCGAGCTGCGCAAGCTGACGGGCGATCTGCAAGCCGCGCTCGATCGCTTCACGCTCGATCCGCGTCTGCTCACGCTCGCGGAGAAGGAAGTGCCCGATGCGCGTCACCGCCTCGATCACGTGATCAAGCTCACCGACGAAGCGGCGCATCGCACGCTCGATCTGGTCGAGCAGTCCGCGCCGCTCGCCGAGCGCACCGCGCGCGAGGCGGCGCAGATCGTGGAGCTCTGGCGGCGCTTCCGCGCACGCAAGATCGAGGTGGATGAATTCAAGCACATGGTCGAGCGCATGGACGCATTTCTCGAAGCCACGCGCACCGACATGGACAAGGTGCGCGGCAATCTCTCGGAAGTGCTGCTCGCGCAGGGCTTCCAGGACCTTACCGGGCAAATCATCCGCGGCGTGATGAAGCTCGTGAGCGAGCTCGAGACGACTTTGATCGATCTCGTGCGCATCTCGCGCTCGGGATTGCGCAACGGCGAGACGCCGAGCGACGAGCTGCGGCGCGGCTTCGGTCCGGCCGTTCCCGGCGTGAACAACGGTCCGGCCGTGAGCGATCAGAACGATGTCGATGCCCTGTTGTCGGGACTGGGCGTATAGGAAGGCGAACGGGTCCGCTAACGCATGGATATCTTGAGTCTCATCGGTCTTGCGCTCGGAGGATGCGCCATCATCGTCGGCGCGATCCTCAAGGGTGCAGGCGCGCATGCCTTGCTCTCGTCGGCGGCCTTCATGATCGTGGTCGTCGGCACCGTGGCGGCGATCTGCGTGCAGACGCCGCTGCCGGTCATGAAGCGTGCGCTCAAGATTCTGCCGTGGGTGTTCCGTCCGCCCAAGGTGCAGCGCGCCGAGCTCATCAAGCGCATCGTCGAGTGGAGCAATACCGCGCGCAAGCAAGGTCTGCTCGGCTTGGAGAGCGCCATCGAGAGAGAGCGGGACGACTTCGTCCGCAAGGCGTTGCAGCTCGTCGTCGACGGCAGCGAGCCGGACGTGATCCGCAATACGCTCGAGGTCGACATGCAGGTTCGCGAGCAGGCCGATACCCGCGCGGCGCGCGTCTTCGAAGGCATGGGCGTGTATGCGCCGACGCTCGGCATCATCGGCGCGGTGCTCGGCCTCATGTCGGTGATGCAGAACCTGGCCGATCCGAGCAAGCTCGGCCAAGGCATCGCCGCGGCGTTCGTCGCGACGATTTACGGCATCGGACTTGCGAACCTGTTCTTCCTGCCTGCGGCGAGCAAGCTCAAGGTGGCGATTCAGTCGATGACCGAGGTCCGCGAGATGGTGATCGAGGGAATGATCTCCATTGCGCAGGGCGAGAACCCCCGCAGCATCGAGTCGAAGCTGCAGGGATATCTGCATTAGGACTGCCGCGTGCCGGCAAGAGGAGCCTTGCGATGAACCCGACTCTTGCGGCAGCGTTGCGTTCAGACGCTCGGTAGCTCTCACTCATGGCGCGCCGTCACAAGAAGCACGAAGAGCACATCAACCACGAGGCGTGGGCGATCCCCTATGGGGATCTGCTCACCTTGTTGCTCGCGTTCTTCGTGGTGATGTACGCGATGTCGTCCATCAACGAGGGCAAGTACCGCGTGCTGTCCGATTCGCTCGTGGCCGCATTTCGCGGCGCGCCGCGCACGATCGAGCCGATTCAAGTGGGCGAGAAGACGAAGGGTTCGGGCGCCGACATTCAAATGACGATCGTGCAGCAGGCGATGCTCGAAGGTCAGCCGCGCGACATGCTCGAGCCGCTGTTCGACTCGCCGATCGTGCGCGAGCGCTTCGGCCATGCGCCGAATCGCGCGCTCAATTCCGAAGCGATGCCGACCGGCGAGTTGGTGACGCTCGAAAGCGTGGCGCGCGAGGTCGAGCGCGCCATGGCCGGACTGATCGAAGAGGATCTCATCGTCGTGCGGCGCCAGAGCTCCTGGGTGGAGGTGGAGATCCGCACCGACATCCTGTTCCCGAGCGGCGTAGCGACGCTGTCGCCGAGTGCCGAGAAGATTCTCGAACAGCTGGCCGCCGTGCTGGCACCGTTCCCGAATCCGATCCGCGTGGAAGGCCACACCGACAACGTGCCGATCAACACGGTGGCGTTTCCGTCGAATTGGGAGCTCTCGGCGGCGCGTGCAGCGAGCGTCGTGCATCTCTTCATGAAGCAGGGGCTTGCTCCGCAGCGTCTCGCAGTCATCGGCTTGGGCGAATATCGCCCGGTGCAGTCGAACGCCACGCCGGAAGGCCGCAACGCGAATCGGCGTGTGGTGCTGGTGATCCTGAGCGGCGACGGGCTGCCCGAAGGCGATTACGGTCAGCGCCGTCTGGCGCCGCCGCCGGAAGCGCTCACCGAGCGCGCGCCGGTTGCCGAGCCTGCAGTCGGGCTGGCAGGCCCCGTCAAAGCAGCACCCTGATTCTTTGCGCCTCGGCCGGCGCAACCATCTCTTTGCCGACTTGCGAAGTGCCGGCAGACGTTTGGCACGCCTCGTGCTTGATTCCCTGTAGAACCCTCGCGCGCGCGCCAGAAAGTTGACGCAGCGAATGTGACGAGGGTCACAGGAGTCGCTATGTTCGAGATTCTGCCCAATCCTTCGCTCGAGCTCGTGTTGATCGCGGGACGTGCGGTGATGCTGATCGGCGCGTTCTGGATCTTTGCGTTGGCCTTCATTCGCTGGCGGCGCGCGGACGAGCGCAATACCGAACGGCTGCACGCACAGCTCGAACGTACGTTCGAGGAAGTGCGCAGTCTCCACGAGACCATCGCCGTGATGAAGGCGCGCCTTGAAGCCTTGAACGAACGCGTCGAAGTCGATGCGCGGCTCGCACCGGCCGGTCCGGTCAGCGCGCAGCGCGGCTACGACCTGGCGCAGCGGCTCGCGAAGAACGGCTCGGACATCGAGGATCTCATGGCGAGCTGCGGAGTGACGCGCCATGAGGCCGAGCTCTTGCTGCGTCTACATGGCGGCAAGCAGCGCGACGGCGAGGCGAGCTGGACGAATCGCGATGCGCCTGCAGCCGCGAGCCCATCGCCAAGCTGGTCGATGCCGGCGCAGCCGACGCCACCGCCTGCCGCTACGGGCAGAAAACGCGGGTCGTTATTGAGTGTGGTGGGATAGCTAGGCCGTTGGCTCTGGTGCTTTGGCCCTGGGTGCTGGGCCAGAGATTTCCTTGGCGTGAGCGTCCTTCCTGCCGATGCGGAGCGAAGGCCTTCGTGCCGCAAGCCCTCGGTCAAGTCACCGCTTGCCGCTGACCATCCACGCGAACGCCAACACATGCGCAATGGCGACGTAGAGCTCGCGGGGAATTTCCTGATGCAGCTCGACCCGGGCTAGTGCCGTTGCGAGGGCGGTGTTCTCCTGCAGCGGTACGCGATGCTCGCGCGCTTTCTCGATGATGCGCTCGGCGAGCTCGCCGCGACCCTTCGCAATGACGCGCGGGGCACCGCGACGGTTGTAGTGCAGGGCGACTGCCAGTGCCTGACGTCGTTCGCTCATGCGCGCACATCCAACAAACGGGCAGGGCGCAGACCGTGTTCGCCGGCCGGCATGCCATGAAGACAGACGATTCGATCGATCTCGAGCCCGGCTTCGCGCAGCATCGCTTCGAGCTCGTGCGAGCGTGCGGACAGTGCCTCGACGATACCTGCCGATTCGGCACGCAGCTGCACGCCGACGCGCCGGCCGCGCAGCGTGACGCGCGCATGCAAGGCGCCGACGGCGCCGAGATCGAGCGCGGCTTCGACGGACCACGCGCGCTGTGCGTCGCGTTCGCCGCGCGCAGCTTCTTCGTCTTGCGCGATGCGCAGACGCAGCACGCTCGCGCGATCGTCGTGCCGAATCGGCAGCTCGATGAGGAGCGCGGGCGGTGCCTCCGCGCCGCTGTTGGCGAGCTGAACCGTCGTCAAACGTGCGAGCGCACCTTCGGTCTGCCGCGACAACTCATGCAGTTGTTCGGCGGGCGCATCGAGCAGCGCAAGCGTCGCCGGTGCGCCGTTGAGCGCCTGCAGCGGGCCGTGCTGCGTGGGAAGCGGCGCGTGGCCTGCGATGTCCGAGCGCGCAGCGCTGCCGCGTGCGCCGGCATCCTGCAGCGCGCGGTGCAGGCCGAGCAGCAAGGCTTTGAGATCGTTGGCAGGCGCATCCGACATGCGGCTCGTCTGCGCGCCGAGATTCGCTTCGAAGAAAGTGCCCGAACGATGCACGGCCTGTTCGAGCGCATCGGGATCGGTGAGCGAAGCCGCTTGCGGAAGCGCTTGCCACAAACGCGCCGCGGCCGCGAGCACCGGGCGCGGCAACGCGTCCGTGGCGCCCTTGCCGCGCGCGAGCCACGCGAGATTGGCGAGCAGCAGCGCAGGGCTTTCCTGTTTCGGAAGGAATCGTCGCAGCGCTTCGGCCGTCGCTTGCGCTTCGTCGGCTTCAGGTGCCTCGACGGACAACGTTTCCAGCGCGAGCACGGGATGCGTGCGCAACACGCGCACTTGCAAGCGCTCGCCGTGTGCCGGTCCGTGTTCGTCGCCCGAGGCGATGCGGGCGGGATAGCGCTGGCCCGCGAGCTCGAGCCAGAGCTCGCCGGTGCTCGCATTGCGGATGGCGAGCGCCGGCAATACGGCGCCGATGCGCCACTCGGCCAGCAGGCTCGGGCGCAGATGGGTCGGCGTCGTGCCGCGAATGCTCTCCAAATCAAGTCGCATGTCGAATCGAGCCAGCGCGGCCCCGTGTGACGTGTATCACGGCAATTTAACGGCAGCGCTCGGCAGGGCTTGAGTGAATGCAGCGCGCGACGATGCAGAGTGAGAAACCTTCGGCGGCCCGCGTCGCCGTCCGCGCCGCTTTGGCGGGAAGCCTGCGGGTTTCCCTCATGGGGCGATTGCCATAACGCGACGCAGCTCTCATCAAGCGGCTAGGGCAGATGCCGATATGTAAGCAGGAATCTGTGAAATCGTGCCCGCGAGGAGCGAGCACCGCCATGAAGACGACGAAACGCAAGTCCAAATCGACAGAGACGACGCCGGCGGCTGAGGCAGGTGCGCCGGCGGGCGGCGTGCCGCAGGACGCATCTTCGGGACGCGTCATCGCGCTGTCGAGTCACTGCACGATCAAGGACGCTGCGGCGCTCAAGCAGGAGCTGTGCAAAGTTGCGCAGGCGACCGACGAGGTCGTCGTCGATATCGGTGCCGTCGAGCGGGTCGATACCACCACGATCCAGCTCCTGAGTGCTTTCGTACGCGATCGTCAACGTCGCGCTCAGAAGGTGACGTGGTGCGGCGTATCCCAGGCATGGGACGAGGCAGTGCGTCTGCTGGGCGCCGGCGAGATTCTCGGCTACGGCGCGCAGGGGGCTAGCTCGTGACGCGCATTCTCGCAGTCGATGACTCGCCGTCGATGCGGGATATGGTCCGCATTGCGCTCACGAGCGCCGGTTTCGAAGTCGTGCAGGCGACCGACGGCGAAGAAGCGCTGCGGCTGGCGCGCGCGGAAGCGTTCGACCTCGTGCTCGCCGACGTGAACATGCCGAACATGGACGGCATCGCGCTCATTCGCGCGCTGCGCGCAGAAGATGCCTATCGCCACACCCCGATTCTGATGTTGACGACGGATGGATCCGCCGAACGCAAGCGGGAGGGAAAAGAAGCAGGTGCGACTGGGTGGATCGTCAAACCGTTCGATCCGGCTCAGCTCGTCGCCACGATGCTGCGGGTACTGAGATAAGTCATGGCGCTCGATCTTGCTCAATTCCACGACGCGTTCTTCGACGAGAGCTATGAAGCGCTCGATACGATGGAAGCGGCGCTTCTCAAGCTCAACGTCGGCGCGCCCGATCCGGAGCTGATCAATACCATTTTCCGTGTCGCCCATTCGATCAAGGGCGGCAGCGCGACTTTCGGATTCACCGAGGTCGCTTCGTTCACGCACACCTGCGAGACGCTGCTCGATGAGCTGCGCGGCAATCGCATGCAGGTGACGCAGCACATCTCGAACCTCTTGCTCAAGTCCGTCGACGTGATGCGCGAGATGCTGCGTTGCGTGCAGCACAAGGAGCCGATCGATGCGCAGCGCGTCGCCGATCTGCAGTTCGATCTCGAGCTGACCATCGCACAGAACGATGCGGCGGCCTCGTCGCCGGCAGCGGCGCCGGCGCCCGCAGCGGCAGAAGCGCCTGCGCAGCCGGCGGTGCAGGGCATGGCGCATCGCTGGCGCATTCGTTTCAAGCCGCGGCCGCAGCTGCTCGCGCACGGCAACGATCCGCTGCGCATGCTGCGCGAGCTGAGCGAGCTCGGCGTGCTCGAGGTCAAGCTCGATGCCGCCAAGCTGCCCGAGCTCGAGCAGCTCGATGCGGAAAGCTGCTACTTCGCATGGGACATCACGCTCGAGAGCGACGCCGGCCGCGACGTGATCGAGCAGGTCTTCGATTGGGCCGAGGGCGACTGCGAGCTCGAGATCACCGACGAACGCGCGGCACCGGCCGAGTCGGGCTCGACCGAACCCGGCACGACGGCCGCTCAACCTGAGCCAGCCGCCGCCGCGAGCGCGCCGGCTGCGCCAGCCAAGGCCGAAGCGCCCGCACCGAGCCCAGCGCCGAAGCCCGCGGAAGCACCCAAGGTCGTGCACGAACACGACAGCCCGAAGCACGGCTTGGGCGACGGCAGCTCGATTCGCGTGAGCACCGAGAAGATCGACGAGCTCATGAACACCGTCGGCGAGCTCGTGATCACGCAATCGATGCTGAGCCAGCTCAGCACGAAGGTGACGGGCCCGGTGGCCGAGCAGCTGCGCTCGGGACTCGCGCAGCTCGAGCGCAACATGCGCGAGCTGCAAGAGAGCGTGATGCGCGTGCGCATGCTGCCCATCAGCTTCGTGTTCAGCCGCTTCCCGCGCATGGTGCGCGATCTCAGCCAGCGTCTGAAGAAACAAGTCGAGCTGAAGGTCACGGGCGAGCAGACCGAGCTCGACAAGACGGTGCTCGAGAAGATCGGCGATCCGCTCGTGCATCTGGTGCGCAACAGCGTCGACCACGGCATCGAGCTGCCGGAGGTGCGTTTGGCCGCGGGCAAGCCGGCGACCGGTACGGTGTCGCTCGAGGCCTATCACAAGGGCGGGAACATCACGATCGAAGTCGGCGACGACGGCGGCGGCCTCGACAAGGACAAGATCCTGGCGAAGGCGCGTGCGCGCGGCCTCGTCGGTCCGAACGATCAGCTCACCGACGAGCAGATCTACGACCTCATCTTTGTCGCGGGCTTCTCGACGGCCGAGCAGGCGACCGATATCTCGGGGCGCGGCGTCGGCATGGACGTCGTCCGCCGCAACATCAAGGAATTGGGCGGCACGATCGAGGTGCGCTCGCAGCGCGGCAAGGGCTCGCGCTTCATCATCACGCTGCCGTTGACGCTCGCGATCGTCGACGGTCAGTCGGTGGTGGTCGGCACCGAGACGTACATCGTGCCGCTCGTCACCATCATCGAGTCCCTGCAGCTCAAGCCGGCCATGGTCAATCGCGTGGCCGGTCAGGGCGAGGTGTTCTGGTTCCGCGAGCAGTACGTGCCGATCGTGCGCCTGCACGAGGTGTTCGGCGTGCGCCCGCGTTCCACGCACCTGCATGAGGGGCTGATCATGGTCGTCGAAGGCGACGGCAAGCGCGTCGGCCTGTTCGTCGACGACCTGCTCGGTCAGCAGCAAGTGGTCATCAAGTCGCTCGAAACCAATTTCCGCCGCGTGGAGGGCGTGTCGGGAGCAACGATTCTCGGAGACGGTTCGGTTGCATTGATTCTCGACGTTCCAGGGCTGATTCGCGTCGCTTCGCAGCGGGCGGCCGCCTGAGTACGCGTGACGTTTCGATAACTCAAACAAGGCACAGCTATGAAAACGTTCAACATGAGCATCAAAGCGAAGCTGTTCACGACTCTCGCCGTGAGCGGCATCGTGATGATCGTCGTGGGCGCACTCGGCCTGTCGGGCACGAAGTCGAGCAACGCGCACCTCGATGCCATTTTCTCCAATCGGTTCATGCCGACAGGGTGGGTCGGTACGATCGAATCGCATGCACGCGAGTTGATCGAGCAAGCCGAGGATCTCGTCATTCGTCAGGATGCGAGCTCGGCGCGCGGCGCGCTCAATACGCTGAACGAGCGCAGCGTCGAGATGAAGGAGCTCACGCGCAAGCTCGAGGCGACCGAGCTGACCGACAAGGAGCGCGCGCTCGTCGACGCCTTCACCGAGCATCAGCAGACGGTGCTGGCGGCGGTGAGCGAGGCGGTTCGTGCCGCCGAGGCCGGCGCGTTCGATACAGCGGAGAAGGCGCTCATCGAGAAGGCGCGGCCGAGCTACGAGAAAATGAACAGCACGGGCGATGCACTGCTTGCCATGCAGATCGACGTCGCGCAGGAGATGCGTGCGGCGGCCGAAGGCGCCTTCAAGCGTAATCGTATGCTGATCATCGGCGCGATCGTGCTCGGCATCGGCTTTGCCTCCGCGCTGCTCACGTTGCTGATTCGCTCGATCATGAGCACGCTGAATGCGGCGGTGAACATCGCCGAGCGGATCGCTAGCGGCGATCTCGGCAACGAGGTGCGCGTCGAATCGAACGACGAGCTCGGCCATCTGCTCAACTCGCTGCGCCGCATGGATCAGAAGCTCGTCGAGATCGTGGCGAGCGTGCGCGACAGCGCCGATGCGGTGGGCACGGCGGCGCGTCAGCTCTCGCGCGGCAACGACGACCTCTCGCAGCGCACGCAGGAGCAGGCCGCGGCGCTCGAGGAAACCGCTTCGAGCATGGAGCAGATGACCGCGACCGTGAAGCAGAACGCGGACAACGCGCGTCAGGCCAATCAGCTTGCGGTCGGTGCGCGCGAACAGGCGGAGAAGGGCGGCGCCGTGGTGCATCGCGCGATCAGCGCGATGGGCGAGATCAACGCCGCGAGCCGCAAGATCGCCGACATCATCAGCGTCATCGACGAGATCGCCTTCCAGACCAATCTGCTCGCACTCAACGCCGCGGTGGAAGCGGCGCGCGCCGGCGAACAGGGCCGCGGCTTCGCGGTGGTGGCGACGGAAGTGCGCAACCTCGCGCAGCGTAGCGCGAGCGCGGCGAAGGAGATCAAGGATCTCATCAACGACTCGGTCGAGAAGGTCAAGGTCGGCTCGGAGCTCGTCGACGAGTCGGGCAAGACGCTGGCCGAGATCATGGAGAGCGTCAAGAAGGTCACCGACATCGTGGCCGAGATCGCCGCGGCGAGCGAAGAGCAGTCGGCCGGCATCGAGCAGGTCAACAACGCCGTGGCCCAGATGGACAACGTGACGCAGCAGAACGCCGCGTTGGTCGAGGAGGCCTCGGCCGCGAGCAAGGCGATGGAGCAGCAGTCGGCGAAGCTCGTGTCGCAGATCGGCTATTTCCGCACGACGCATGGCCGCGCCATCGCGCGCGAGGTCGTCGCGACGAACGTCGAAGAGCGGCCGGCTGTGGTACGCCCGAGCGTTCAGAAGCCCGTCCGTGCGACCACGCCGCGATCGGCAGCGATGCCGGCGGCACCGCGCAGCACGCCGGCGCCGCTCGCACACGCCAGCGGGGACGACAGTGTTTGGCAAGAGTTTTGAGAGATGACGAAGGACGGTCACGGGGCGCAGTCGCAAGAGTGCGCCCCGCGGCTCTGACTCACCCCACAGCGCAGGTTCACCACGATGACTACGATCAATGCCTCGGCCCAAGACGCAGCCGCTTCCCGATCCAACCAGGTCCTCACGTTCACCTTGGGCGACGAGACCTACGGGGTCGATATTCTGCGCGTGCAGGAAATTCGCGGCTGGTCCCCGGTGACGCGCATTCCGCAGACGCCGCCGCACGTGCTCGGCGTGCTGAATCTGCGCGGCTCGATCGTGCCGATCGTCGATCTGCGTATGCGCTTCAATCTCGAGCGCGCCGAGTACACGCCGCTCACGGTCATCATCGTCCTGTCGATCGAATCGGCGCACGGGCGTCGCGACATCGGCCTCGTCGTCGACGGCGTATCGGATGTGATCGACGTGAAGCACGATGAGGTCAAGCCTGCGCCGGAGCTCGGCGAGCAGGTCAGCACCGAGTTCATCGAGGGCCTGACGTCCGTGTCGGGGCGCATGGTGATGCTGCTCGATATCGACAAGCTCGTCGGCGGCGACATTGCCGACGTCGCGGCGCTGCCTGCCGCGGCCAACGCATGAGGTTGAAGGCGCGCCGAGAAGCAAGTCGCTGAGCGCCGCTTCATCTCTTTCTGCGGCGCGCGCCGTCCTGCAAAGCCATCATGTCCAACAGCTCGACTGCTCGGTCGTCTGCACACGAAGCCGACGGATCACCCGTGCTGCGGGATCCGGAGTTCGACTTCATCCGGCACGTGGTGAGCGAGAACGCAGGCATCGTGCTCGGCCCGAACAAGCGTCAGCTCGTGCAAAGCCGCGTCGCGCGCCGCATGCGCGAGCTCGGCATCGCTTCGTACGAGGCGTATTGCGAGCACGTGCGCGAGTCGGGGCCGGAGGAGCTCGTCGGTCTGATCAACGCGCTCACCACGAACGTCACTTCGTTCTTTCGCGAGAACCATCATTTCGAGGCGCTCGCCGGCTACATGCTGCCCGAGGCGATGCAGCGCAACTCTGCGACGCGCCGTCTGCGGATCTGGTCGGCGGGCTGTTCGACCGGCGAAGAGGCGTACTGCATCGCCATGGTGGCGAGCGAAGTGGTGCCGACGATGCCGCGCTGGGATCTCAAGATCCTCGCGACCGACATCGACAGTAACGTCATCGCGGAAGCCGAGCGCGGCGTCTATCCGCTCGAACGCGTCGCCACGATTCCGGAAGCGCGGCTCAAGCGTTTCTTCCGGCGCGGCACCGGCAGCGAAGAGGGCAATGTCCGCATTCGTCCCGAGGTCGCGCAGCTCGTGACATTCCGGCCGCTCAATCTCATGCAGGAGTGGCCGATGCGCGGACCGTTCGACGTGATCTTCTGCCGCAACGTCATGATCTATTTCGATCAGCGCACGCGCGAGCGGCTCATCGAGCGTTTCGCGCGGATCCTCGCGCCGGGCGGCTATCTCTGCATCGGGCACGCGGAATCGATTCACGGCAGCTCGACGCCGTTCAAATCGGTCGGCAAGACGATCTATCGACGCACGGGAGACATGCGTGCTGGCTGAGCGAGCCCAATTACCGCCGGCGCTGCCCGGGTTCGAAGGGATTCGCCGCTATCGCGACCAGAGCGGCAAAGTCGTCGTCAAGCTGCTGCCGGGCGATTACTACGTCACCCGCGGCGACGAGGTGCTCGACACGATCCTCGGCTCGTGCGTGGCGGCGTGCATTCGCAATCCGAAGCTGCGCATCGGCGGCATGAATCACTTCATGCTGCCGCGCCCGAGCGCGCACGGCAACGATGCGTGGGAAAAGGTCGCCGGACGCGCCACGCGCTACGGCAGCGCCTCGATGGAGCAGCTCATCAACGGGATCCTGCGCGCGGGCGGCACGCGAGCGGATCTGGAGGTCAAGATCTTCGGCGGCGGGCGCGTGTTGTCGAGCATGTCCGACATCGGCAGCCGCAATGTCAGCTTCGTCCGCGAGTATCTGAAGCAAGAAGGTTTGAAGGTCGTCTCGGAAGACGTCGGCACGATCTATCCGCGTCACGTGCAGTACTTTCCGATGACCGGCCGTGTGCGTGTCCGCTACCTCAAGCCGCGCGCCGATGTCGTCACGCAAGAGCAGAAGTTCTTGAAGCGCATCGAGCAGGCACCGGTGGCGGGCGAGATCGATTTGTTCTGATTCATTGGTGGCGAGGTGGCGCAGAGACGAGATAGGTAAGCGACAAGCGCTGACGCAACGAAGCGAGAGGACTTACCGGAACGATCGCGAGCATCGTGGCGGTATCGTCCCATCGCACATCGTTCGTCGCCGACCGATTCGTCGTCCCGCCTCGTCGGCCCAGAGGTCGCAATGGCTATCAAAGTGCTCATCGTCGATGATTCCGCGCTGGTGCGTAAGCTCTTGATGGAGATGCTCTCGCGCGATCGCGACATTCAGGTGGTCGGCACGGCGTCCGATCCGTACGTTGCCCGCGAGAAGATCAAGCAGCTCAATCCGCACGTGATCACGCTCGATGTCGAGATGCCGCGGATGGACGGGCTCACCTTTCTCGAGAACCTCATGCGTCTGCGGCCCATGCCGGTGGTCATGGTGTCCTCGCTGACGCAGCGCGGCGCCGATGTCACGCTGCGGGCGCTCGAGCTCGGCGCGGTGGATTTCGTGGCGAAGCCGCGCATCGACGTTGCCGGTACGTTGGTCGAATACGCGGATGAGCTGATCGCCAAGGTCAAGGCGGCCGCCGGAGCGCGAGTGAGCACCCGGCTCGGCTTGACGCGCGCACCGAATCTCCAAGTCGATCCGCGCCGCACGGCGGATGCGATCTTGCCGGCCACCGCGACGCGTCCGCGCGTGCTGTACACGACCGATCGCATCGTCGCGATCGGCGCTTCGACCGGCGGCACCGAGGCCATTCGCGAAGTGCTGCAGGCGCTGCCTGCGGATGCGCCGGCCATCGTCATTTCGCAGCACATTCCGGCGGCGTTCAGCCGCCCGTTTGCCGAGCGCATGAATCAGTGCTCGGCGATGTCGGTATGCGAGGCGCAGGATGGTCAGCACATCCTGCCGGGACACGTGTACATCGCGCCGGGCGACCGGCACTTGATCATCGAACGCGACGGCGCGCGCTATCGATGCCGGCTGAGCGACGGTCCGCACGTCAATCGTCACCGGCCGAGCGTCGATGTGATGTTCCGCTCGGTCGCGCAGAACGTCGGACCCAATGCGACCGGCGTGCTGCTCACGGGAATGGGCGATGACGGTGCGCGCGGCTTGCTCGAGATGCTGGAGGCGGGGGCGCACACGATCGCGCAGGACGAGGCGAGCAGCGTCGTTTGGGGCATGCCGGGTACGGCGGTACGGCTGGGCGCCGCTCAGCAAGTCTTGCCGCTGCACCGCATCGCGGAAGCCATCCTGCATCTGGCGGCGGAACGTGCCGGCCACCTTGCCGCGAACGGCTGAGGACCGTCGGCGCGGCCGCGCCGCACATCTTCATATCAGAAGTGATAACCGCGCCGTATCGCAGCGCGAGTCGCGTGTGTACGCTGCTATGCAGCAAGGAGGGTGGCAGCTGCGTCTGCCGTGTAGGTACGGAGATTCGTTGATCCGCTTCAGCCTTCATTCTTGCATGCCGATAACCTGATCATGATCGCAGATAACACAGCTCAAGATAGCCTCGCGACGACTGTCCCGTCCGCTACCTCGAGCGCGTTCGCCTTCGTCGCGGAGCTTGCTCAGGAAGTCTCGCGCGGGCGGGTGGAATTGCCGTCGTTCCCGGATGTCGCCCTGCGCGTGCGCAAGGTGCTCGCCGACGAGCATGTATCGAACGAACAGATCGCGCGCGTCGTCGGCTCCGATGCCGGGCTCGCCGCCCGGGTGTTCGCGCTCGCCAACTCGGCGGCGCTCAATCGCAGCGGCCGCACGATCACGGACTTGAAAACCGCCGTGAACCGCATCGGCCACAACAACGTGCGCACCGCCGCGGTGTCGTACGCGATCGCGCAGCTGCGGCGCGCAGCGGAGCTGCAGCACATCGCAAAGGAGCTGGAGGCGCTCTGGCAGGAGGCGACCCTCGTCGCGGCGCTTGCCTACGCCATCGGTTCGCGCGCGCCCGACGTCAGCGCCGACGAGTGCATGCTCGCCGGGCTTCTGCACAACGTCGGCAAGATCTATATCCTGGCACGCGCCAACCGCCATTCCGGCTTGTTCGAAGATCCGGCGGCACTTGGGCAGGTGATGCGCGACTGGCACGCGAACGTCGGTAAGGCGATCGTCGAGAACTGGGGTTTCCCGGAGCACATTGCCGAGGCGGTCGGCGAGCACGAGAACATCGACCGGCATGCCGGTCAGCCGGACGTCACCGACGTGCTGACGGTGGCGGTCATGATGTCGAGCTTCGTCGGTCAGGAAACCGATCTCGAGCTCAACATGCAGGGCGTCAAGGCGTTCTGGCGGCTCGATCTCGACAACGCCAAGTGCGTCTACATCATGCGCGACTGCAAGGAAGAGATCGCGCTGCTGCGCTCGGCGCTCGGCGACTGAGCGTGCTCATGCGACGCGCACCGTCGGCAGCCGCGTCGGTGCGCGTCCTTCGACCTGCCGGCCGCCGACGCGCCGTTTCGCTGCGGCTCTTCCCGTTGGTTTGGGGGTTTCCCTCATTGCGCGCTACAGCGTCGGAGTAGGAACGTTCCGTGAGTGCCGTACGTACCGTTGGCACGGACGCCTCCCACCCTTCATCGTGCCATCGGAATTAGCTGCATGCCCGGAACGATTCTCGTCGCCGAAGATGATCCCGAAGCACGCGAGCTGCTGAGGCTCGTGCTCGGCCCGGGCTACCACGTGCTCGCGGCGGCCGACGGCGTCGAAGCCTACGAGATGCTGCGCCGTGAGCGGCCCGATCTGCTGATCACCGACATCGTCATGCCGCGCATGGACGGCTACGAGCTCGTCCGCAAGGTGCGCGAGCAACAAAGCACGGCCGACCTTCCCGTTATCTTCTGTTCGGCCTCTTATCACGAACGCGAAGTGCGCGAGATGGCGCGCGAGCTGGGCGTCGTGAGCACCTTGGCCAAGCCGTACGATCACGATTTGGTGAGGAGCATCGTGGCCGATGCGCTCGCAGCGCGCTTGCCGACCGCATCGTGCGAGACGGACGTTACCGATGCCGACGCGGCGCGATGCCTGCACGAAGCGCAGGAGCGCTTGAACGCGATGGTGGCGTTCAGTCGCCGGCTGTTCGCCGAGGCCGACGTGTCGGGTATTGCCGCCTGTGCGAGCGGCGCCGCCCGCGAAATTCTGTTCGCGCAATGCGCGCAAGTGTTCCTCGGCGAGGATGCGACCCCGGAGCTTGCGACCGCGAGCGGTATCGAAGAGAGCGAGCTTGCCGCCGTATTGGCCTCGCCGTTGTACGCCGAGCTGCGCGCGCGTATCGAGCAGGGCCAAGAGCCCGTGTATCCGGAATCGCCGCGCGATACGTCGTCCGAACGCGGCCAGCTCACATCGTTGCTCGGCGTGCCGATCGCATCGGCCACGCGCCGCTACGGCTATCTCTGCGTCGTCAATCGCATCGGGTTACGTGCGTTCACGGCGGAGGATGTCGGCATTGCGCGCGCGATCGCGGCGCAGGTGGCCATGGCCTACGAGAACGCGACGCGTTGTCACGCGCTGCAAGCGGAAATCGCGCGCCGCTCGGCGATGGAGGAGCAGGTGCGCCGCCTCAATCGCGAGCTCGAGGCGCGCGTGCGCGAGCGCACCGCCGAGCTCGAATGTGCGAATCGCGAGCTCGAGACGTTTGCCTATTCGGTCGCGCACGATCTGCGCGCGCCGCTGCGCTCGATCGATGCGCAGGTGCAGCTCTTGTGCGCGGGCGGCATGGGCGCACTGCCGCGTCCGGTGGTGGTGCAGCTCGAACAGATTCGCCGCGGCGCCGAACACATGAGCGCGCTGATCGATGGGCTGCTCGCGATCTCGCGCGTGCGTCACGCGGAGATGAGCAAGCAGCGCGTCGCGCTCGGCGATCTCGTGTCGCGGACGCTCACCATGCTCGCGAGCGAAGTCGAGGAGCGGCCGATCGAGTGGCGCATTCATCCGCTGCCGACGGTCGAGTGCGACGAAGAGCTGATCCTGCAGGTCTTCGTCAATCTGATCCACAATGCGATCAAGTACACGCGTCCGCGCACGCAGCCCGTGATCGAGATCGGCTACGAGCGCGGCGAGCGCCCCAATGTCTACGTGCGCGACAACGGCGTCGGCTTCGACATGCGCTATGCCGCCAAACTCTTCGGCCCGTTCCAGCGCCTGCACCGGCAGGATGAGTTCGAGGGCACCGGAGTCGGGCTTGCGACCGTCAGCCGCATCGTCGAGCGGCACGGCGGGCAGGTCTGGGCCGAATCGACCCTCGGCGAAGGTGCCGTCTTTCACGTGATGCTGCCGGGCATGTGACCGGCGACGGGCCGGCGGACTGATCCGGCGGCTGCTGCCTCCGAGCGGCAAGCGGCGCCCGCGACCCGCAGGCTGCGCGCGCCCGTGGACTCCAAGGCCCAGACTGATTAGTCTCCCGGCCTCCGAACATCCCTAGACCCGCGATTTTCATGCAAGAACGTTACGATCCGGCCGCCGTGGAAGCGGCAGTGCAGGCGTTTTGGGCCGAGCGCCAGGCGTTTCGCGTCAGCGAAGATCCCGAGAAGCCGAAGTACTACTGTCTATCGATGTTCCCGTACCCGAGCGGTCGGTTGCACATGGGGCACGTGCGCAACTACACGATCGGCGACGTGATCACGCGCTTCATGCGCATGCAGGGGTACAACGTGCTGCAGCCGATGGGCTGGGACGCGTTCGGCCTGCCCGCCGAGAACGCGGCCATGCAGAACAACGTGCCGCCCGCGAAGTGGACGTACGACAACATCGCCTACATGAAGGGTCAGCTCCAGTCGCTCGGTTTCGCGATCGACTGGGAGCGCGAGGTCGCCACCTGCGATCCGAGCTACTACCGCTGGAATCAGTGGCTCTTCCTGCGGATGCTCGAGAAAGGCATCGCATATAAGAAGACCGGCGTCGTCAATTGGGATCCCATCGATCAGACCGTGCTCGCCAACGAGCAGGTGATCGACGGCAAGGGCTGGCGCACGGGCGCCGTCGTCGAGAAGCGCGAGATCCCGATGTACTACCTGCGCATCACGGCGTATGCGCAGGAGTTGCTCGATGCGCTCGATGAGCTGCCCGGCTGGCCCGAGCGCGTGCGCACGATGCAGGCGAACTGGATCGGTCGCAGCGAAGGCGTGCGCGTGAGCTTTCCGTACGAGCTCGACGGCGAACGTCGGCTCTTGAACGTGTTCACGACCCGCGCCGACACCTTGATGGGCGTGACCTTCTGTGCGGTGGCCGCCGAGCATCCGCTGGCGACGTACGCCGCGCGCAACAATCCGGAGCTCGCCGCATTCATCGAAGAGTGCAAGCGCGGCACCGCCATGGAAGCCGAGCTGGCGCTCATGGAGAAGAAGGGCATGCCGACCGGCCTGTTCGTGACGCATCCGATCACGGGTGCGCCGGTGCCGGTCTGGGTCGGCAACTACGTGCTCATGACGTACGGCGAGGGCGCCGTCATGGGCGTGCCCGCGCACGACGAGCGCGACTTTCATTTCGCCAAGAAGTACGGCCTGCCGATCGTGCAGGTGATCGACACCGGCAGCGGCAAGTGGAACGGCGTGCCCGAACAATGGGAGGCCTCGTTCGAAGAGCACGGCGTCTGCGTCAATTCCGGCAAGTACGACGGGCTCGACCATCAGCAAGCCGTGGATGCGATCGCGGCCGACCTGAAGGCGCAAGGGTTGGGCGAGAAGCAGGTGCAGTGGCGCCTGCGCGATTGGGCAATCTCGCGCCAGCGTTACTGGGGCTGCCCGATTCCGCTCATCCGCTGTCCGAAGTGCGGCGATGTGCCGGTGCCGGATGAAGATCTGCCCGTCGTGTTGCCGGAAGGTCTCGTGCCGGACGGCAGCGGCAATCCGCTCGCGAAGACGCCGTCGTTCCTCGAGTGCAAGTGTCCCAAGTGCGGCGGCGCGGCGCAGCGCGAAACCGACACGATGGACACGTTCGTCGATTCCTCGTGGTACTTCCTGCGCTTTGCGTGCGCCAACAACAACGAGGCGATGGTCGACGAGCGCGCCCGTTACTGGATGCCGGTCGATCAATACATCGGCGGCATCGAGCACGCGATCCTGCACCTCCTGTATGCGCGCTTCTGGACGCGCGTCATGCACCACCTCGGTCTCGTCCCCGTGCAGGAGCCGTTCAAGAACCTGCTGACGCAGGGCATGGTGCTCAACGACATCTATTCGCGTCGCACGCCCGACGGGCGCATCCGGTACTTCAATCCCGCCGATGTCGAAGTCCTCTACGACGCGAAAGGTGCGCGCATCGGCGCGCGGCTGAAGAGCGACGGACAGCCGGTCGACTGGGAAGGCATGCGCACGATGTCGAAGTCGAAGAACAACGGCGTCGATCCGCAGCAGCTCGTCACGCAGTACGGCGCCGACAGCGTGCGCTTGTTCATGATGTTTAAGGCGCCGCCGGAAGACACGCTCGAGTGGTCCGACGACGGCGTCGAGGGTGCGGCACGCTTCCTGCGCCGTCTGTGGCGCGTCGTGTACGAGCACGTTGCGGCGGGCGATCTGCCGTCGCAGGTTGCGCCCGATGCGCTCAGCGACGCGCAGCGTGCGCTGCGGCGTGCGGCGCATGCCACGCTCGCGAAGGTCACGGACGACATCGGGCGGCGGCGCGTCTTCAACACGGCGATCGCCGCCGTGATGGAGCTGATGAACACCTTGTCGAAGTTCGACGATCGCTCGCCGCAAGGGCGCGCGGTCGTGCACGAGACGCTCGAGCTGATCGTGCAGATGCTCTCGCCGATCGTGCCCCACGTGTGCCAGGCGCTGTGGGAAGCGCTTGGACATGCCAACGATCCGCTGATCGATCGGCGCTGGCCGCAGCCGGATCCCGCGGCGCTTGTGCAGGACGTCATAGACGTCGTTGTCCAGGTCAACGGTAAGCTGCGCGGACGCGTACGCGTGGCCGCCGATGCGGACGAAGAAACGGTCCGCACCGCGGCGCTCGCGGACCCGAACGTGCAGAAGTGGACCGAGGGCAAGCCGATCCGCAAGGTCATTGTGGTCAAGGGCAAACTCGTCAACGTCGTCGTCTGAGCGCAAGACTCGTGCTCGAGCGAGCCGCGCTCGGCGCGGCCCGCTCAGGGTTTGTCCCATGCCTTCCCCACGGCGCAGCTGATACTCGTTCGCGGAGCGAGGATGCACACTGCGTGCACCTGATGCCTACGGTTCGCGTGCGCGTGCCTCGAGAGGAGAGGGAAGATGGAGGCAGAAGCGATTGCTACTCGGATGTCGGTGCTGACGCGCGCACTGCCGTTGCGCATTCTGCTCGTCGACGCCGATCCGCGCGAACGCGACTCGTTGGCGGAACGCTTGAGCACGGCCGGATTCGAGGTGCAGATCGCGGCGCACGGCGCCGCGGCGCTCGATCTGCTCGCACGGCGTTGGTGTCCGATCGTCATTGCCGATTGGCAGATGCCCGAGATGGACGGGCTTTCGCTCGCGAAGGCGATCCGTGCCGATCGTCGCGATACGTACATCATCCTCACGACCGCACGTAGCCGACCGGTCGATTGCGCGCGTGCCTACGCCGCCGGCGTCGATGATTTCCTCACGAAGGACGTTTCCGAAACCGACCTCTTTGCGCGCATCAACGCCGCGTACACGACGTTGGCGTTGCGCCGTTCGCTCGAGGAGGCGCGGGCGGCACTTGCGCTCTTCAATGGCGCGCACAGCGAGTCCGGTGCAGGGGCGATGCGTGAGCTCTACGCCAAGCTCGAATCCGAGATCGCCCGTGCGGAGCGCTACGGCCGAACGCTCTGCGTGATCACCGTCGGCATCGGTCCTGCAACCGACAGCGCCGAGCACGATCCGGAGCTGCTCGTGCGCATCGTGCGTGCGCTGAGCAGCGTGAGGCGCGCGCACGTCGACACCGTCTGGCGTATCGCGACGGACCGCGGCGCTGCGTTCGCCGTGATTCTGCCGGAGGCGAGCATTGCCGACGGTCAGGTCATCAAGGATCGGCTTCTGGGCGCGCTGCGTCGGATGCTCACGGCGACGCAAGCCGCTTCGGTCAGCTGCGGCCTTGCGGCAATCGAACGGGGCAGCGCGAACGGTGTGGCGCCGGTTGTGCTTCTCGATGTGGCCGAGCGTTGCCGCCGCTGTGCCGGCCGCATCGGCGGCGAGCAGCTCGAAACGGTGAAGCACAGCGTGGCCGGTCACGTGGCGATCGCCTGCCGCCAGGGGTATGCGATCGAGGGCAGCTGTCCGCTGCAGGCAGGCGAACGCGCAGCTTGAGTCTGCGAGCGGTCCGCCCCAGCGAGATTTCAGTACAAGCCTACGTGTGCGCAGTAGAATGGCGCACATGGCCGTACGCATCTTCTTCCGTCTGTCTCTTCTCGTGTTTGCGACGACGCTCGGCGCCTGCGGCTGGCACCTGCAAGGCCGCGTGCAGCTGCCTGCCGTCATGGCGGTCACGTACGTCGACAGCCAGGATCGCTATACGGATTTCGATCGGGCGTTGCGCGAAAGCCTGCGTGCCGCCGGCGCGCAGCTGGCGAAGGACAGGCGCGATGCGACCGCAATCGTGCGCATTCACGAGGATCGCAGCGGTCAGCGCGTGCTGACCGTCTCGGCGCGCAACACACCGGCGGAGTACGAGGTGTTCTACGTGATCGAGTACTCCGTCTCCAATCAAAGCGGCCAGCTCATCGAGCCGCAACGCATCGAGCTCACGCGCGATTACAGCTACGACACGAGTGCCGTGCTCGCCAAGCAGAAGGAACAGGCGATCCTGCGCGAGGCGCTCGCGCGCGATTTGGCGGCGCTGGTGGTGCGGCGCTTGAGCGCGCTCTGAGGCATCTGCCGTGAGCGCGGCGAACCCGCTCGACATCGAGCCGCCCGTACACGTCGACGGCGACGTATTGCGTGCGCGCGATCTGCCGAGCGCCGCTCTGCATGATCTGCTTGCGAAGTATGGGCTGCGCGGTTGCGAGCAACCGCTCGGCGAGCCGATCGTCGGCTCTTGCTGGGGCGACTGCGAAGCGGGCTTGGTGCGCGACTGCGTTTACTGGCGCGCCGATACGCCGATCCATTCGATCCTGCACGAAACCGCGCACGTCGTGTGTATGGACGCCGAGCGCCGTCGGACGCTCGAGCGCGATGCCGGCGGCGATTTTGCCGAAGAGGATGCCGTCTGCTACTTGCAGATCCTGCTCGCCGACGAGCTCGAAGGCGTCGGTCGTGCCCGCATGTGGCGCGACATGGACGCATGGGGCTACACGTTCCGATTGGGATCGGCGCACGCGTGGTTCGAGCACGATGCGGCCGACGCGCGCGCGTGGCTCATCGCGCACGGGCTCATCGATGCGCAGGAGGCTGTCACTTGGCGCTTGCGGACCTGACGCGGAAGCGATCGGTTGCGCTCACGAGCTCGTGAACGATGCCCGGCTCGAAGCCGGAGTGGCCCGCATCGGGCACGATGCGGAAATCCGCTTCCGGCCAGGCTCGATGGAGCGCCCACGCCGTTTGCATCGGACAGACCACATCGTAGCGTCCCTGCACGATCACCGCGGGGATCTGGCGAATGCGCTCCACGTCTCGCAGCAGCTGATCTTCTCGCTCGAAGAAGCCCTTGTTGACGAAGTAATGGCATTCGATGCGTGCCACGGCGATCGCGAAGTCTTCGTCGCCCCACTGCTGCACGTGCTCTTCGTCGATATAGAGATGGCTGGTGGCCGCTTCCCACATCGACCACGCGCGGGCCGCTGCGACGCGGATTGCGCGGTCGGGGCTGGTCAGGCGCGCATAGAACGCCCGAATGAGGTCGCCGCGCTCGTGCTCGGGAATGACAGAAATGTAGTCCTCCCAGCGATCGGGGAAGAGGGCGCTTGCGCCTTCCTGATAGAACCAGCGCAGCTCGAACGGGGTCAGCATGAAGATCCCGCGTAGCACGAGCTCGGTGACGCGCTCGGGATGCGTCTCGGCATAGGCGAGTGCCAGCGTCGAGCCCCACGAGCCGCCGAAGACGAGCCAACGTTCGATGCCGAGGTGCTCGCGCAGCTGCTCGATGTCGCTGACCAAGTGCCAGGTCGTATTGTCTTCGAGACTGGCATGCGGACGGCTGCGGCCGCAGCCGCGCTGATCGAACAGCACGATGCGGTAGGCGCTCGGATCGAAGAAGCAGCGGGCGCGCGGATTGCAGCCCGCACCGGGGCCGCCGTGCACGAACAGTGTTGGTTTGCCTTGCGGATTGCCGCATTCCTCGAAATAGATTTCGTGTACGGGCGAGACGCGCAGATAGCCCGTGCGATACGGCTCGATCGCTGGATACAACGTTCTGCGTTGCGAGCTCATGATCACTCCTTCACATGCGCGAAGTGGTGGGCAGCGAAGTGTCGAGAGCGCTCGAAACGAAGCGCCATCTCGTTGCCCAGCATCGGCGCGCGCTCACCTTATCACGTCGCGAACGCGCAGGTGTCGGCCGGACGTGCGCGCGATATGCACCGCGTGTGTAAAAGAAAGCGACAAGTGCGCAAGCGCGCATGGAGCGTTACGCTTGGTGGCGAAGGGTGTGTTTTCGCTTGAATACATAATGAAAACGTTCCTCTATCGTCTCGTGCTTCTCGTCGCCTGCGTCGGTACAGCGCCTGCCGCGTCGGCGGCCAAGCTCGGCTACGATCCGAGCGCCGATCCGTTCGAGCAATATCACGCAGCCATCGAGCGCGCCGAGCGCGAGGACAAGCTCGTGCTCATCATTGCCGGCGGCGATTGGTGCCGCTGGTGCCATGTGCTCGAGCGCTTCCTGGCGAGCGATCCGCAACTCGAGGAGCGCCTGAACGAAACCTTCGTCGTCATGAAGGTGTACGTCGGTTTCGACAACTACAACGATTTCTTCTTCTCGCAGCTGCCGCCGGCCAAGGGCGCGCCGCACTTCTGGATCGTCTCTCCGCAGAAGGAAATCCTGGCCTCGCAATCGACCGGCATGCTGGAGGCGAACAAGCAGGGCTACGACCGAGAGGCGTTCCTGGCGTTCATCGACGAGTGGGCGGCCAAGGTGCGCTCGGGCGCAACGCGCCGCGTCGCCGCGCTCTAACGCGCCCGGCGTTCCGGCGCGTGCAATGCGCGCTAGACTCCTGATCTGCGATCAGGAGACAACAGTGCCCGTTACGATCGAAAAGCTGCGCTGTGCGCTCGATGAGCGCGGCAGCGTCTTCGAACCGCTCGATGCCGTCGGGCTCAGCAGTCAGCGCAATGTGCACGTCGTGCTGACGGCGCCCGGACACGTGCGCGGCAATCATTTCCACCGCCTCGGGCGCGAGGTGAGCACCGTCGTCGGGCCGGCGCGCGTGAGCTATCGCAAGGACGGCCAGCTGACGGCGGTCGAGGTGCCGGCAGGGGAGGCGTGGCGATTCGAGTTTCCGCCCGGTGTGGTCCATGCATTCGAAAACACCGGCACGGCGCCGATGCTCATCGTTTCCTTCAACACGGTACCGCACGATCCGGCCCAGCCCGATACCGTTCGCGAAGTGATCGTTCCGCCGCCCCGCTGAGGCCTGTCTAACGCCTCGGAGCCCGTGCGCGGCTCCCGCAAACATCCCTGCTTCACAGGGCCCGAGTTGCGCGGCATCTGCTCGACGCTGCAGACTTCGCCTCATGCGCGCCCATGACAACGACTCGCAGACGGCCGTAGCGGCAGCCCCTGCCGCGCGGATGCCGCGGCAGATTCCATACATCATTGGTAACGAAGGATGCGAGCGCTTCTCCTTCTACGGAATGCGCAACATCCTCACGCCGTTTCTCGTCGGCTCGTTGCTGCTCTATGCGCCGGAGGCGGAGCGCGCGGGGATCGCCAAAGAAGTCTTCCATACGTTCGTTGCGGGCGTTTACTTCTTCCCGCTGCTCGGCGGCTGGCTGGCCGATCGCTTCTTCGGCAAGTACCGCACCGTCTTCTGGATGTCGATCCTCTACTGCATCGGGCACGCGTGCCTGGCCATCTTCGAAGACGATCGTAGAGGCTTCTACACGGGGCTGTTTCTCATCGCGCTCGGCTCGGGCGGCATCAAGCCGCTGGTGGCTTCGTTCGTCGGCGACCAGTTCGATCAGACCAACAAGCATCTCGCGAAGATCGTCTTCGACGCCTTCTATTGGATCATCAACTTTGGCTCCTTCTTCGCTTCGTTGCTGATGCCGATTTTCCTCGTGCGCTACGGGGCGAGCGTTGCTTTCGGCATTCCCGGTTTGCTGATGCTGATCGCGACCGTGGTGTTCTGGGCAGGCCGCAACAAGTATGTGCACGTGCCGCCGGCGCCGCGCGATCCGCATTCGTTCTGGCACGTCGTGCGTACGGCGTTGTTCGCGCATGCGCCGGGCGAGGGCCGAGCCGGATTGGCTGTGGCGGCTTTCGGTTGGCTCGGCGCCATCGTCGCCATCGCTGCCATCGGCAGCCTCGGGCTCGTCACCGCGGGGTGTCTTGCGCTCGTAGCCGTCATCGGGTGCACCGCGATCGGTGCGCGGATGCAGCTCGAGCGTGCGCGCCGCACGCATCCCGCCGAAGCCGTCGACGGCGTCGCGGCAGTCTTGCGCGTGCTCGTCGTGTTCGCACTGGTCACGCCGTTCTGGTCGCTTTTCGATCAGAAGGCTTCGACCTGGATTCTGCAGGCGCAGGCCATGGCGCGGCCCGACTGGCTGCACGTCGCGCAGATGCAGGCGCTGAACCCGATCCTCGTCCTGCTCATGATCCCGTTCAACAATTTCGTGCTCTATCCGCTGCTGCGTCGCGCAGGCTTCGAGCCGACGCCGCTGCGGCGCATGGGATTCGGGATCGCGTTCGCCGGACTTGCCTGGATCGCCACGGGCGGCATTCAGCTTGCGATCGACGGCGGCGATGCGGTGTCGATCGCCTGGCAGGTGCTGCCGTACTGTCTGCTGACGTTCGGCGAAGTGCTCGTGTCGACCACCGGGCTCGAGTTCGCCTACAGCCAGGCGCCAACTTCGATGAAGGGCGTGATGATGGCGTTCTGGTATCTCGCGGTGACCTTCGGCAATCTCTGGGTGCTGCTCGTCAACGCGAGCCTCAAGCTGGACGTCGTCACGGCAGCGATCGCCGCGAGCGGTCTGTCGCAGAATGCGTTTCTGATGTTCTTCTTCGCCGTCTTTGCGCTCGTGTCGGCGACCGCCTTTGCGTTCTATGCGCGGCGCTATTCGATGCAGGATTACTATCGCCCGGCGCAGTGACCGTACGCCGCCTCACGCGCTGGGGCGGCGCAAGTCTGCCGTGATCGCGGCATGCCTTGCGATCGTCTCCTCGTGCACGGCCTCGCGCCACGGCTCGGCCAAGGCGGCCTCGTACCAGTCCTGCATTGCGGGCAGCGCAAGGAGCCGGCGGGCGTAGTCGCTCGCGCTGGCATCTAGCTCGAGCCCGTACGTTTGAACGCGGAAAGCGACCGGCGCAAAGAACGCATCGACCGCGGTGAACGTCGCGCCTGCGAGAAACGGTCCGCCGAAGCGCGCGAGTCCGTCGTTCCAGAGCTCGGCCACGCGCTCGATATCGCGCGCGAGCGCCGGCGCAACCGAACGCAGCCGCGCCCGAATGCCGCAGCTCATCGAGCAGATCTCACGCAGCGTCGCGAACCCCGTGTGCATTTCGGCCGCCGCCGAGCGCGCCCAGGCGCGGGCGCGGACATCGGCGGGCCATACGCCAGGATGACGCTCGGCGAGGTATTCGGCGATCGCCAGCGAATCCCAGACCGTGTCTTCGCCGTTGTTGACCAGGCAGGGCACCTTGCCGGAAGGCGAGAAGGTGCGGAACCTCTCCCAGTTAGAGGCGCCTTCGAACGGGACCAGCCGTTCTTCGAAGTCGATCCCGAGCGTGCGCATCAGCACCCACGGGCGCAGCGACCACGACGAGTAGTTCTTGTTCGCGATGTAGAGAAGGTACATGGCGGGTTCCTCGAAGCGGCCGGGCGAACGATTGTAGCGAGGTCGGCGGGGCAAGGCTCGCGCGCTCTGCGCCGCGATCCGGCGGTCGCTCGGCGCGGTGTACCGTTGTATCGTCCACGTAGCTCTGCGACAGGCAATCGCGGCGCGAGCCCATGACAGCGAGCATCGTGCCGGTGAGCGTGCCAAGCCATGAGCTCGCGGATTGAACTTGTGCAGCGCTCATGAAGTCGAACGCGGCGTCAGGGGGCTGAGACATCATGACAAGGTTGTTGCACGCGGTGGTACTCGCCTGGTTGGCTGTCGGCACGGCGCGCGGGGACGGCGTCGGCACGGTCGATGAGCTGCCGGAAGAAGAACAGCTCTATGCCGCGCCGACGCGACCGGATCGCATCGGACGCATTGCCGCGCCCGTCATGATCAACGGCCAAGGGCCGTTCAAGATGATCCTCGATACGGGGGCCACTCAGTCGGTGATCACCAAACGCGTGGTCGATGCGCTGGGCTTGACCCTGCATCCCGATTCGAAGCTATTGCTCCACGGCGTGACCGGATCGCTCGCAGTGCCCGCAGTCGAGCTCGAGACGCTCGAAACCGGCGCGCTGGTCCAGCGCAATCTCAAGGTCGCGGTCTTGGGCTCGGTGATGGGCGGCGGCGACGGTATTCTCGGGGTGCAAGGCTTCGAGGGCTTGCGCGTCACCGTCGATTTCGTGCGAAATCAGGTGACGATCACTCGCTCGCGCGGCGAGCGGGCGCGCTTCAACGAAGGCACGATTCCGGCGCAGCTGCGCTTTGGCCGTCTGCTCGTCGTCAACGGGCACGTCGGGCGCATCAAGGTGAAGGCTGTCATCGACACGGGCGCCGAAACGACCCTCGGCAATTTCGCGCTGCGCGACGCGTTGCTGCGGCGGCGCCGGCACTCGGCGGAAGTCGACGATGCCGTCGTCATCGGGCTCAACGACGCCTCGCAGTACGGCCGCTTCATCCACACGCCGATGATCAAGCTGGGCGAAGCCGAGATCAAAGGTCTGCACGTCATCTACGGCGACATCCATGTTTTCAAGATGTGGGGGCTCGAGAACGAGCCGGCGCTCTTGGTAGGCATGGACGTGCTCGGCGCGCTCGAGCGCCTGGTGATCGACTATCAGCGTCAGGAAATTCAATTTCGTAATACCTTTCGGTTGCCGTAGCCGGCAGGCTGCGGCAGGATCGCATCATCGTTCGTATCGGAGTCGTTCATGAGCACGCGACGTGATTTCTTGCGTGGTGCTTCGGCGCTGGCCGGCACGTTGCTCTTGTCCTCGAGCCCTTTGCAAACGACGGTGGGCGCCGAGCGCGCGGTCTTGCGTACGCGCGTGATTCCCTCGGGCGGCGAAACGATCCCGGTCATCGGCTTGGGAACCTCGGGCAGCTTCGAGGTGCCGCAGGGCAGCCCGGAATACGAGGCGCTCAAGGAGGTGCTGAAGCGCTTTTTCGACGGCGGCGCCAGGCTCATCGACACCGCGCCCACGTACGGCAATGCGGAAGACAATCTCGGCGCGCTTCTCGAGGAGCTCGGGCTGCGCAAGCGAGCGTTCATTGCAACGAAGCTGTCTGGCGTCACGGGTCGCGAAGAAGGACTCAAGCAGTTCGAGAGCACGCTGGCGCGGCTGCGCACCGACAAAGTCGAGCTGCTTCAGGTGCACAACCTGCGCGATTGGAAGACGCAGTTGGCGCTCGCGCGCGAGCTGAAGGAAGAGGGGCGCGTCAGATATGTGGGTCTGACGCATTTCCTCGATTCCGCGCACGATGAGCTCGCCGACGTCGTCGAGCAAACGCGGCCCGATTTTCTGCAGATCAACTATTCGGTGACGAATCGGGGCGCCGAGAATCGACTGTTCCCGCTCGCGAAAGATCTCGGCGTCGCGGTGCTCGCCAACCGCAACTTCAATGACGGCGCGCTCTTCAATCGCGTCCAAGGCAAACCGCTGCCGGCGTGGGCTGCGCAAATCGGCGTGACGTCGTGGGCACAGATGTTCTTGAAGTTCGCCTTGAGCGCCGAGGCCGTCACGGCAGTGATTCCGGCCACGGGCAAGCCGGATCGTCTGAGCGACAATTTGAAGGCCGGGCTCGGCCCGCTGCTGACGCCGGCCCAGAAAGCGGAGCTCATCGCGCTCGTCGGCTGACGGGCGCTCTGCCTGCATCGCGACGGCGGTAAGCCGCGCTGCGGATCGTCGGCGCGGCGCATGCATGCAGCGCCGCTCTGGTGTATGGTCGCGGCCGCAGCATTGCAAAGACAACACGAATTCGTTTTCGCAGTTCTTCGGGGGAATCGTCTTGAAAGCTAAGCTGGTAGCGCTGTTCGGGCTCGCTTGGGTTGCGTTCGTGACGCCGGCCGTTGCCGAGCAACCCGCCTATCTCGATCCCAACAAGTCGTTCAAGGAACGCGCCGCAGACTTGGTCGCGCGCATGACGCTCGAGGAGAAGGTGGCGCAGCTGCAGAACGACGCGCCGGCCATCCCGCGGCTCGGCGTGCCGAAGTACGAATGGTGGAACGAGGCGCTGCATGGCGTCGCTCGCGCAGGTTCGGCGACGGTGTTCCCGCAAGCGATCGGTTTGGCGGCAACCTTCGACACGAAGCTCATGCGCGAGGTGGCTACGGCGATCAGCGATGAGGCGCGCGCCAAGCACCATGAGTTCGCCGCCCGCGAGCAACGCAATCGCTATCAAGGCCTGACCTTCTGGTCGCCCAACATCAACATCTTCCGCGATCCGCGCTGGGGTCGCGGTCAGGAGACGTACGGCGAAGATCCGTTCCTGACCTCGCTCATGGGCGTCGAGTTCGTGAAGGGCTTGCAGGGCAACGATCCGCTCTATCGCAAGGTCGATGCGACGGCCAAGCATTTCGCCGTGCACAGCGGGCCCGAAGCCGATCGGCATCACTTCGACGTGCATCCGAGCGAGCGCGATTTGTGGGAAACCTATCTCCCGGCGTTCCAGGCGCTCGTGCAGGATGCGAAGGTCAAGTCCGTGATGGGCGCGTACAACCGTGTCTTCGGCGAGTCCGCTTCGGCGAGCCAGTTCCTGCTCATCGACGTTCTGCGCAAGCGGTGGGGCTTCGACGGCTACGTGGTGTCGGACTGCGATTCCATCGAGGACATCTACAAGTACCACAAGATCGTTGCGACACCCGAAGAGGCGGCTGCGCTCGGCATCAAGTACGGCACGAATCTGAATTGCGGCACGACGTATGCGGCCCTGCTCAATGCGGTCAAGCAGGGGCTCGTCACCGAGGCGCAGATCGACGAGATGCTGACCAGTCTCATGGTCACGCGCTTCGAGCTCGGCATGTTCGATCCGCCGGAGCGCGTGCGCTGGCAGAACATTCCGTACTCGGTCAATCAATCGCCGGAGCACGACTGGCTTGCGCGGCGTGCTGCGCGCGCCTCGCTGGTGCTGCTCAAGAACGATGGGATCCTGCCGCTGTCGCGCGACATCGGCACGATCGCCGTGATCGGTCCGACGGCGGACGAAGTGATGTCGCTGCTCGGCAATTACTACGGCACGCCGGCGGCGCCGGTGACGATTCTGCAGGGCATTCGCGAGGCGGTCGGGCCGAACACGAAGGTGCTTTACGCGCGCGGCGCGGATCTCGTGGAAGGGCGCGAAGAGCCGCGCGCGGCGCCGGTCATCGAGCCGACGTATCTACGGCCCGAGCCCGGTTCGAACGAGCAGGGCCTCAAGGGCGAGTACTTCAACAATCCGGATCTCGCCGGTACGCCGGTGCTGACCCGCGTCGACAAGCGCATTTCGTTCCGTTGGGATCGCGGCGGGCCGATCGACGATCTGATCGCGCGCGGCGAGTATCCGTCGGAGGCGATTCCGAGCGACTACTTCAGCGTGCGTTGGACCGGTCAATTGTTACCGCCGGTGTCCGGCAAGTACGAGATCGCGGCCGGCGCCAACGACGGCGTGCGCGTATACCTCGACGGCACGCTCATTCTGGACAAGTGGGAGCTCACGCCGCGCACGACGAGCAAGAGCGTCACGGTGACATTGGAGGCCGGCAAGGCGTACGACTTACGCGTCGAATACTTCGACGACATTCGCGATGCGGAGGTGCGTCTCGGCTGGCGCTTGCCGGGCGCCAAGCCGCCGCTCGAAGAGGCGCTCGCTGCTGCGCGCGCCGCCGACGTGATCGTCTTCGTCGGCGGGCTCACGGGCGACGTCGAGGGCGAAGAGATGAAGGTCGACTACCCCGGCTTTGCCGGCGGCGATCGCACCGATCTGCGCTTGCCCGGATCGCAGCGCAAGCTGCTCGAAGCATTGCACAAGACCGGCAAGCCCATCGTGCTCGTGCTGACCACCGGCTCCGCGCTCGCCATCGACTGGGCCAAGCAAAACGTGCCGGCGATCTTGGTGGCGTGGTATCCGGGACAGCGCGGCGGCAATGCCGTGGCCGATGTCTTGTTCGGCGACGCCAATCCGTCGGGCCGTCTGCCGGTGACGTTCTACAAAGAGCGCGAGAAGCTGCCGCCGTTCGAAGACTACAGCATGGACGGGCGCACCTATCGCTACTTCAAGGGCGAGCCGCTGTATCCCTTCGGTCACGGGCTGTCGTACACGAAGTTCGAGTACTCCGATCTCAAGCTCGATCGCACGCAGGCGGGGGCGAACGACACGATCAGGGCGACGCTGACCGTCAAGAACGTCGGTGAGCGCGCCGGCGAAGAAGTCGTGCAGCTCTACGTGCGTCCGGTCGATGCCAAGGACATGCGCGCGATCAAGGAGCTGCGCGGCATAGAGAAGATCGCGCTCTATCCGGGCGAGGCGCGTACGGTGACCTTTACGCTCGAGCCGCAGCGGCACATTACCTATTGGGACACCGAGCGCGATGCCTATCGCGTCGCGGCCGGCCGCTACGAGATCGAGGTCGGTGCCTCGAGCACCGATATTCGCCTGCGGGCGCCGCTGCTCGTCGCGGCGGATTGAGGCGCCCGTGGTGGGCCAGGGAAGGCTATTGCTCGTTCGCACGGCAGCTCGTGCACCGGACGCGCTAACGTAACATTGCTCTCGCTCACGCTCGAGGAGGATTCGATGCTGGCACGATTCGATCGGATGGCGTTCGTCTTGGCAGGCGTTCTTGCGTTCGCGGGTTCGTCGGCGGCAAGCGCCGATGTGCACGAGCAGGTTGCCAAGGCGGAGTGGAGCGGCACGATCTCGAAGGCACGCTTGGCGCATCTCGACCGTGTGCTCGAAGAGTACGTCGCAGACGGTCGGATTCCCGGGGCAGTGATGCTGGTTCTGCAACACGGCGAGCCCGTTTACGAACGCGCAGTCGGTTTCGCCGACAAGGAAGCGAAGCGGCCCATGCGCACGGATACGATCTTCCGTATCGCATCGCAGACCAAAGCCATCACGAGCGTGGCCGTCCTGCAGCTCGTCGAGGAAGGCAAGCTCACGCTCAACACGCCGTTGAGCAGCATCATTCCGGAATTCGGCCAGGCGCAAGTGGCCGTGGCGAAAGACGGTGCGACCGAATTCGTGCCGCTAAGGCGCCCGATTACGATTCGCGATTTGCTCTCGCACACCTCCGGCTACTCGTACGGTTTGGAGCCGCAGGTCGCATCGCTCTATGCCGCGAAGGGATTGGGTCCGGCGGCCGGTTTCGGTTGGTACACCATCGACAAGGACGAGCCGATCTGCACGACCATGGCGCGGCTCGGCACGCTGCCGGCAGTCGCCCAGCCTGGTGAAGCGTGGGTCTACGGTTACAACACCGACATCCTCGGCTGCGTGGTCGAGCGCGTCTCAGGCAAGCCGTTCGATGTGTATTTGCGCGAGCGCATCCTCGATCCGCTCGACATGCGCGATACGCACTTCTTCTTACCGAAGTCGCAGCGCGATCGTCTGGCGACGGTCTATGCGAGCGGCGAGGACGGCAAAGCGGTGCGTGCGCCCGAGGGCGCGAAAGGGCAAGGCCATTACGTGGACGGACCGCGCAAGAACTTCTCCGGCGGCGCCGGACTCTTGTCCACGGCGCGCGACTATGCGCGCTTCCTCGAAATGATCCGCAACGGCGGCACGCTCGACGGCAAGCGCATTCTCGGACCGCGCGCGGTTGCGCTCATGCGCACCAATCAAGTCGGCGAGCTGCACTCGAGCAACGGCGCGGGCTTCGGTCTCGGTTTTCAGACCGTGGAGCGCTACGGCGCGAACGGCATGGAAGCGCCGGGCGGATTCGGCTGGGGCGGAGCGTACGGTTCGCTCTATCGCATCGATCCTGCCGCAGGGCTCACGATCGTCTTCATGGTGCAGCTGATCCCGAATCGCACCGACATTCGCGAGAAGGTGACCGAGCTTGTCTATCAGGCGCTCGACTGATCTCTTCGTGCAAATTGTGCGGCGGCGCTAAGGGGCGCCGCCGCGCTCGCAGCTTCTCACGAGCCGCGGCACGAAATACGCGAGCGTGCCGATGCGCGCCAGATAGTGCACGTGTAAGGCCGCCCAGAGGCCGTGATTGCCCCACGGCGTGAGCAGCCACCAGCCGATGCCGAAGATGGCGAGCGAGGCGAGCATGGCATTGCGCATTTCCGCGGTGCGCGTGGCGCCGATGAAGATGCCGTCGAGCTGAAACGCCCACACGCCGAGGATCGGCGCGGCTACGACCCACGGAAGATAAGCGCGCGCAGCGGTGCGCGTCGTCGGATCGACCGTCAGCGCGTCGATGATGGCGGCACCGAACAGCGCAATGACGAGCGCTGCAAGTGCGGCGAAGCCGGCCGCCCAAAGTGTGCTGATGCGCGCGGCGGCCATGAGGCCCGCACGATGCGCCGCACCCACCGCGCGTCCAACCAGCGCTTCTGCGGCGAACGCGAATCCGTCCAGGAAGTATGCGCTCACCGCGATGAGCTGCATCAGCACGGCATTCGCAGCGAGCGTCACGTCGCCTTGTCGTGCGCCCTGCGCGACGAACCACGCGAACACCGCGATGAGCGCGAGCGATCGGATCATGATGTCGCGGTTCACCGCGATCGTGCGCTTGAGCTGGCCGGCTGCGAAGAGGCGCTCGCGCCGCCAGCGTGCGTGCAAGCCGCGCGCATGGCGTAGAGCCAACACGATCCCGACGACGGCAGCGAGACATTCGACCGCCAACGTACCGAGCGCCACACCGCGCACGTCCCAGCCGAACACCAGCACGAAGAGCGCATCGAGCGCCATGTTGGCGAGATTGAGCACGAGCTGCAGCACAAGCCCGATGTCGGTGCGGCCGAGCCCGATGAACCAGCCGAGCAGGGCGTAGTTCGCAAGCGTTGCGGGCGAAGCCCAGATGCGCACGTCGAAATACGCGCGTGCGAGCGCTTCGACCGTCGGCGTCGCATCGAGCAGCGCGAACGCGCACTCGCGAATCGGCCATTGAAAGACGATGAGCGCCGCGCCGATGACGCCCGCGAGAAGCAATGCGCGGCCGAGGCAGGCCAGGACTTCATCTTGATCCTGTGCGCCCGTGGCTTGGGCCGCCAGTCCCGTCGTCCCCATGCGCAGAAAGCCGAACGCCCAGAACGCAACGGTGAAAACGAGCGCGCCGAGCGCCACGGCGCCGATATAGGCAGGATCGGGCAGGCGTCCGACGACCGCGGTATCGACGACGCCGATGAGCGGCGTCGAGACGTTCGAGAGAATGATCGGCAGCGCGATGGCGAGCACCGCGCGATGCGAGGGAACGCCGGGCTCGGCGCGTCGCAGGTCAGCTCTCGGCAAGGTGGCGCACGAGATCCTGGGTGTAGACGGGCAGATCGCTCAGCTTGCGCACGCAGATCGACAGGTTCCGCACGGCCCAATCGTCCGTCAGGTCGATACGGTGCAAGGCCATCGTCTTCATGTTGCGCGTCGCATTGGTCTCGGGCACGACACCGATGCCGACATTGCACTCGACCAGTCGGCACACGGCATCGAAGCTGCGCAGCTGCACGCGCAGCTTGAGGCGCCGGCCGATGCGATCGGCCTTCTCGGACAGGAATCGCTGCAGCGAGCTGGTGCGATCCAGCCCGACGAAGTCCGCATCGAGCGCATCGGCAAACGCCATCTTGTCGATGCCGGCGAGCTTGTGATTGAGCGCGGTGATGATGACGAAGCGATCGACTCGGAAGGGAAAGACCTCGAGCCCCGTGACGTCTTCGGTGCCCGCGACGATGCCGACGTCGGCCTTGCCGTCGGCGACGGCGGCGACGATCTCATCGCTCAAGCGCTCCTCGATATCGATGTTCACCTGCGGATGCGATGCGAGGAATTCGCTCAACGGACCGGGCAGGAATTCGGTCAGGGCGTTGGTGTTCGACATGAGGCGGATGTGCCCCTTGAGGCCGTCCGCGTATTCGCTCAGATCGCCGCGCATGCGCTCGGCCTGCTGCAGGATCAGGCGCGCGTGATGCACGAGAGTCTGCCCGGCGGGCGTCGGATGAACGCCTTGGCGCTCGCGATTGAGCAAGCGCGTCCCAAGCTCGATTTCCATGTTGCGGATGCGCGTGCTCGCCGCCGCGACGGCAAGATGCATGCGCTCGGCGCCGGCCGTGATGCTGCCGGCTTCCACGACATTGAGGAACAGCTTGAGATCGACGAGATCGAAACGCATGGCCCTGATTGTCCGCGACGGCGTGCCGCCCGTCCACTGTCCCAGCCGCGACGCCTCAGAGCTCGACGCGGATGCCCGCGTGCAGCGAGCGTCCCGGCAGCGGCGCGAGCTCTTTGAGGGGCGATGCGTGGCGCCGCGCTTCCTCATCGAGCAGGTTCGTGCCGCGCAAGAACATGAGCAGCGATCCGGCGCGAAGCGGCAGGCGATAGCTCGCATCGAGCGCGAGCAGCGTGTAACCGGCGGTTTCGCGCTCGTTCGCAGCCGTCTTGTCCTGACGCGCGTGACGATACGCCTGCAGGCCGACATGCAAGGCTCTGTGCTCGAAGTGCAGCTCGAGGCCATAGCGAAGCGGCGGGATTTGCGGCAAGTCCTCGCCGGTATCGAGGCGTCCGCGGACGTAATCGCTCGCAACACGCAGCTCCAGCCGCGTATCCGCACCATGTAAGAGCGGAAAGGTGAGCTCGCCCTCGAAGCCGTAGAACGTCGCATCCTGCTGGCCGAAGCGAAACACCGGCAGCTCGTCGAGCTCCTCGCGGGTGTCGTACGCGTAGATGTAATCGGCGAAGTCGTTCCAGAACGCGCCGAGCGACCAATGCACGCCATCCTCGCTATGCCGATGCAGCGTCAGATCGAGCGTCCGTGCCGTTTCCTTGCGCAACGATTCGGTGCCGATCTCGAAGCGCGCGACCGCAAGATGCGGCCCGTTCGCATAGAGCTCGACGCTCTGCGGATGCCGCTGCGAGCGGGTGAGATTCGCCGCCAAGGAGTAATCGTCGGGAAGGTTCCACACGGCACCGGCCGAAAAGCTGTAAGCCGTCTCGTCATAGCGCGGCAGGCCCTGCGGCGTAAGGCGCTGCTGCTCGATGCGTGCGCCGAGCTCGAGTGTCACTGCGCCGAAGCGACGTTCCTCGAATGCAAACAGCGCGCGCTGATCGAGGATGGAAGGCGGCACGAATGCTTCTGCCCCTTCGGCATCGAAGTCCGTGTGCACGTATTGCGCGCCGATCGTGCCGCGCCAACCAGCGAGCTCGCTGTGATCCAAGTTCAGGCGCACGTCGTAACCCGTCTGACGAAAGACCGTGCCGATTGCAGCGCCCTCGAGCTCGCGATGCGCATAATCGTTATAAGCAGCGCGGATGCGCAGGCGCTCGAGCGCGCCCGTGCGCAGTGCGCGCTCGGCCTTCAGGTCGTAGCGGTCCTGGCGCATGTCGATGCGCAGGTGGTGCTCGTCCGGCTCGTGCGTCTCGTCGGCCTCATCGCCATGCGCATGATGAGCTGCGGGTACGCCGTAAGTCGTGTCGTAACGGCTGACTGCGACACCGACGAAGCTGCTCTCGCTGCCGGCGCTGATGCCAAAGGCGCCGCCTGAGGATTCGCTCGCCGAGTTCTCGATCTTGCCGCGGACAAAGGCTTCGTCCGGATGCTCTGCGAGATGCTCGGCACGCTCAGCAGCCGAGAACGCATAGCCCGGAATTGCCACGTCGTCCGTGTCGCGCTTGAAGCCGTCGACGTGGATGCGCACGCGCTCGCTGCCGAGCTCGAGCCGTGCCACGCCGGTGCGCTCGTCCGCAGCCGTGTCGGCGCGCAGTTCGAGCACGCCGCGATCGGCCTCCTTGGTGAAGCGTGTCGGAATGCGCCCGTCGACGACGTTGACGACGCCGCCGACGGCGCCGCTGCCGAAGAGCAGCGTGGCCGGGCCTTTGAGAATCTCGATCTGATCGGCAAGCACCGATTCGACGGCAACGGCGTGGTCCTGGCTCAAGCTGGAGACGTCGAGCGCGCTCATCCCATCCTGGAGCATGAGCACACGCTCGCCGCCGAGTCCGCGGATGATCGGACGGCTCGCGCTCGGTCCGAAATAGGTGGCGCTGACGCCGAGCTGCGAGGCGATGGACTCGCCCAGCGACGAGGCGACCTGGCGGTGCAGGTCATCGCCGCTCAGTACGAATGCCGGCTGCGCGATGTCGCGCGCCGTTTCGCGCAGTGCGGTGGATGTGACGATGATTTCTTCGAACGAGCTCTCTTGCGCTCGCACCGAATGAGCAAAGAGCGTCGCGCAGACGGCGACGCCGAGAAAGTATCGATTGCACATGGATGAAATGCTCCGAAGTGCCAACGGACGATGAGCCGCAGATGAGCGGCGCGTGCTCGCGCGAGGCGAGCCTATGTGTCAGCGGCTTACGGAGCGGGTGGCGCGCGCGGGCGGGCGCAAAGAGCGGGGGAGCTCTCGACGAGGCGTTCGCTTTCGGGAAGCGTTGCGCCGAGCGTGGCTACGAACAGCCGTGGCGCATGCTCGTGCCGCGGCGCATCGGCCATATGGCCGAACTGTACGCAATGGTCGCAGTGCGCGGCATGTTGCGCGAACGGGCTGGCCGGATCGTGCGTATGCGTCGCTTGCGCGATCGTGTTCAACGCAAAGCCCATGGCAAGCGCCACGAGCACGGCGCGTAGCCAACGGGAGGGATGACGCAAAGCGTTGAACATCGTAGAGCGAAGGCTAGCCCGGACGGCGGCATTCTGTGAAGTGCGCCGGCCAGGCCGCGGCCGCCTCGGGTGCGAGCCTGGCGGGGGCCGCGGCGCTGGCAGCCGTCGCCCCGATCCGCCATAATCCAGGCACCGAAACAACGACGTTTACGTCAGAGTGTCGAAGCCGCTCATTTCTCGTCCAGCAGCCTCTCTCGACGCTGCCGCCGCTCGTCAGTGAAGATCTCCGGCGACAATCTCAACACCGCGCTCGCCAAAGGCGTCGGACACATCTATCTCGTCTCCGGCGACGAGCCGCTGCTCGTCAACGAGGCGGCGGATGCGATTCGCGCGAAGGCGCGCGCACAAGGTTTCACCGAACGCGAGCTGCACGTCGTCGAGCGCGGTTTCGACTGGCAGGCATTGTTGAGCGGCAGCCGCGCGCTCTCGCTGTTCGCCGAGCGCAAGATCCTCGAGATCCGGCTGAGCGGTGCGCCCGGCGAGCAAGGCGCCGACGTGCTCGTCTCGCTCGCAGCCGATCCTTCGCCCGATACGCTCGTGCTCGTCATCACCGGTAAGCTCGACGGTCGCACGCTGAATTCGCGTTGGGTGAATGCGATAGACAAGCACGGCGTGGTCGTGCAGGTCTGGCCGGTCGAGCTCGCTCGGCTGCCGGCGTGGATTCGCGAGCGGCTCGCGCGGCACGGTCTGAAGGCCGATCCGGCGGCAGCCGCACTTCTGGCCGAGCGCGTCGAAGGCAACTTGCTCGCCGCGCATCAGGAAGTCGAAAAGCTCGCGCTGCTCATGCCGCAGGGCACGATCACCGCAGAGGCGGTCGTCGATGCCGTTGCCGACAGCGCCCGTTTCGACGTGCTGCAGCTCGGCGAGGCGGCCATGCGAGGACAGATCGCCCGGGCGCTGCGCATCCTCGAGGGCTTGCATGGCGAAGGCGTCGAGCCGACGCTTGTGCTCTGGGCGCTCAACAAGGACTTGCAGTGGATTGCGCGGGCGCAGGCGCTCATGCGCAACGGCCGGAGCGCCGACATGGCGATGAACGCTTTGTATGTTTGGCGGCCGCGGCAGGCGGCAATGAAGCTTGCGTTGAATCGTTTGACGGCCACCGACGTGAGAGGGCTTCTCATGGATGCGGCCAACGTGGACCGCGCCATCAAAGGTGCGCTTCGCAGCGATCCGTGGATCGAGCTGGAGGCGCTGGTTGCGCGCTTTGCGGGCGCCCGTTTGGGGCGTGCGGCCTGATCCGTCGAGCTGTTGCCATAGCGAGAGTCATGAAGCCCATCGGCATTTTCGGCGGCACTTTCGATCCGATTCATTTCGGACACTTGCGTACGGCCTTCGAGCTGCTGCAGGCGCTGCGCCTGAGCGAAATGCGCTTCATGCCGGCGGGCAATCCGCCGCATCGCGAGGCGACCGTTGCGACTGCCGAGCAGCGCCTGGCGATGGTGCAGGCGGCCACGCGCGATCAGCCCGGTTTCGTCGTCGACGATCGGGAGATCCGCCGCGAGGGATTGTCGTATTCGGTCGATACGATGCGCACGTTGCGTGCGGATTTTCCCGACCGTTCGCTGTGCCTGATCGTCGGCATGGACGCATTTCTCGGCTTGCCAAAGTGGCATCAGTGGCGCGAACTATTGGAGCTCGCCCATCTGGTCGTCGCGCATCGGCCCGGTTGGCGGGCACCGAGCATGGGACCGCTCGGCGAGCTGCTCGTCGATCGCGGCACGGGACGCATCGGCGATCTGCACGAGTCGCGCGCCGGGTGCATCTACATTCATGCAGTCACGCAGCTCGAAATCTCATCGACGGAGCTGCGCAAGATGATCGCCGCAGGACGCGATCCGCGCTATCTGATGCCGGATGCGGTGCGGGCCATCATCGAGGAGACAGGTTGCTACAAGCGTTCATGAGCTCGCACGTGTTCTGCGGCAAGAGCGCCCGCGAGCCTCGCACTGTCTCGTCTCAAGACGCTCTTGCTCTCGGGCCCTACGACGTCAGCTCGCCGCCAGCCGGACGACAGGCGCACATTCACCTGCAATTGAGGTAAGCATGGCCGCCAAACGCGCGAAGACTTCACGGACCACCCGCTCGACGACCAAGGCCAAGACGCCGGCCAAGACAGCGGGCAAGACTCGCTCCGCCGCTGCGAAGAAGACGGCGACGGCGAAGAAGACAGGCGTAGCCGCGGCCGCCAAGGCCAAAGCGAAGACGAAGGCGACAAGCGACCTGCTCAAGGTCGTCGAGCACGCGCTCGACGAGATGAAAGCGGTGAACGTGAAGGTGCTCGACGTGCGCAAGCTCACGGACATCGCCGACACGATGATCATCGCGAGCGGTAATTCCGATCGACACGTGCGCTCGATCGCCGATCGCGTGGTCGAGCACGCCAAGAAGGCGGGCTTTCGGCCGATGGGCGTGGAAGGCGAGCGCGACGGCGAATGGGTACTCGTCGACCTGCAGGATGTGATCGTGCACATCATGCTGCCGCGCGTGCGCGAGTTCTATCGGCTCGAGAGCCTCTGGGACGTGAGCCCCACGCGGCGCGAGGCGGCCGCCGCCAACGGTTGAAGTCATCGCGCCGTGCGGCTCGTTCTCATTGCAGCCGGCACGCGCCTGCCGAGCTGGGTCAACGAGGGCGTCGCGGAGTACGCGGCGCGGCTGAAAGGCGAGTACCGCTTCGAGCTCAAGGAAATCCCGCTCGGCCAGCGCAGCGGCGGCGACGTCAAACAAGCGCTTGCCAAGGAACGCGAGCGTATGAGCGCGGCGCTACCTGCCAATGCCTATCTCGTGGCGCTGCAAGTGACGGGGCAGCCGCTTACCAGCGAGCAGCTCGCGAAATTCCTCGAAACGCGTGCCCGCGACGGCCGCGACGTGGCATTTCTGATCGGCGGACCCGACGGCATTCCGCCCGAGCTCGACGCGCGCGCCGATTTTCGCTGGTCGCTCTCGCCGCTCACGTTGCCGCATGCCATGGCGCGCATCGTCGTCGCCGAAGCGCTGTATCGCGCCGTCACGATCATCAAAGGGCATCCGTATCACCGGGCCTGACCGGAGGCCCGCGCGGCACTCGCGCGCTCCGTAGCGCAGCGCATCGTTGCGCGAGCGCTCAGACTTTCATTTTCGCCAGCGTCGCGAGCGCGGCTGCGGCGGTGGGGAAGCGCTCGTTCGGATTCTTCGCAAGCAGGCCGTCGATCAAGCTTTGAAAACGCGCGTGCTCCGGCGGAAGCGTCGGGATCGGATCGTGGCGATGCGCATGGAGGATCGCCATGACGGTATTGCCGCGGAAGGGACGTTGACCAGTCAACATTTCGTAGAAGATCACCCCGAGGCTGTAGAGGTCGCTGCGCTGGTCGACGGGCGCGCCTTCGGCCTGTTCGGGGCTGATGTAATAGGGCGAGCCGCGTATCTCGCCGGCGAGCGTGACCTGCGTGGCGTTCTCCATCGGCTTGGCGAGGCCGAAGTCGATGAGCACGATGCGTCCGTCGGCGCGCATCATGACGTTGGCGGGTTTCAGATCGCGGTGGCAGAGTCCGGCCGAATGCACCGCCACGAGCGCACCGGCGATCTGCACGAAGATGTCGATGCTGTCGCTCACCGTCATGAGATTGCGGATGCGCAGCTCGAGGCTGCCGCCCGGAAAGTACTCGGTGACGATGTAGCGGAAATCCTCGCCGTGGCCCCAATCGTAGATATCCACGATCGCGGGATGCCGGATGCGCGTGAGCAGCTCGCGCTCGCGCTCGAAGCGCTCCTCCTCGCCGGCATCGGCCGTCGACAGCGGGCCGGTGCGCAGGACCTTCACCGCCACGTTGTGGCCGAGCTCGAGCGAGTGCGCGACGTAGATCTCCGACTTCGGCGAGGTCGCGATGGTTTGTAGGAACCGGTAGCCCGGAATACGCGGAAACGAGAGCGGCTGCCGATCTAGCCCCCTCAAGCTCCTCATCTCGTTACCGTGGCGCATCGTCGCTGACGCTTGTCTTGATCTTGTGTTCCAACCGCTGCGATAGCGCTATCACCGCCGCACGCGGTGGATAGGCATTTGCAAACGGGGGGCGAGCGTAGCGGGTGAGGCGCCTAGCGGACTAGAGACTGGATCACGAATGTGCCCGGGCGATGCGGCGGGAAGTGCGCTTGGCCCGAACTTGGCTATGATAGTCGGCAAGCAGGTCGCGGCGGCATGCCGACCGCGACGGGGGACTCGACCGTGGAATCGAAATACGTGATCGACGCCGGCAAACGGCTGATACACGTGAGGGTGTGGGGCGAGATGCGCGCCCAAGGCTTGATCGCGCTGATGCGGCGGATCGGCTCTGACCCGCTGTACCGGCCGGATATGGACGCGATCGTCGACCTGCGTGAGGCGCACGGCGATTGGGATTATTCGGAAATCCAGCGTCTGCGCGACTTCCTGGCGCGTGCCGCCGGTTCCGAGCGACGCCTGTGGGCAGGCGTCATGAGCCCGGGGCCGCTGGCGGCGGCCGCGCGGATGTTGATCGTCATCAGCGAGCCGGTGGCCCCCGGCCTGCAGATGCAGCTCTTCGACGAGCCGCGCTCGGCGGTCCGCTGGATCCGCGCCAGCCGCCGCGTGCACGGCGCCTTCCTGCCGCATCGAGCCGAGCAGCCGTCCGCTTCGGTTCGTTAGCCCTCAGCGCCTTGCCCGTCGGGGTGGCGCTCCAACGCAAGTTCAGCACGAGTTCAGCGCTCGCTCGCTAATCCTGGCAGCACTGAGGCCATCGCCCGAAGGCTCGTACCCGACAAGCCTGCGCGTTACGCCTTGTTTTTGTTAACCGAACAATACAATCGGCGCGCGCGGACCTGTATGCTTCGGGTTATGGAAAGTTTTTCCAAGCCTTTGATCTATCTAGCTTCCGCATCGCCGCGCAGGAGCGCTCTGCTGCGCCAAGTGGGGGTTCCCCACAGCGTGCGTCCGGTCGATATCGACGAGGCGATCGCCCCGGGCGAATCGCCCGGCGCGTACGTCACCCGCCTGGCCGAAACCAAGGCGCGCACCTTGTGGCAGCGCTTGGCGCCGGAGGAACGCTTGCCGGTGCTGGGAGCCGATACGTCGGTCGCGCTCGATGACGAGATCATGGGCAAGCCGCGCGACGAGCAGGACGGCGTGCGCATGCTGGCGCGGCTGTCGGCGCGGACGCATCGGGTGTTCACGGCGGTCGCGCTCTGTCACGAGGGCGGTTGCGCCACCCAGCTCAGCGTCAGCGAGGTTTCGTTCCGCAAGCTCGAGCCGGAGGAGATCCAGGCTTATTGGCGCACGGGAGAGCCCCGCGACAAGGCCGGCGCGTATGCGGTGCAAGGGCTTGCAGCGCTGTTCATCGAGCGCATCACGGGCAGCTTCTCCGGAATCATGGGGCTGCCTTTGTTCGAAACGGGCGAGCTGCTGCGCTCGATCGGTTGGCGCCTCGACGGCGCGACGGTGCAATGACTGCCGAAATTCTCGTCAATGTGAGCCCTCGCGAGGTCCGTGCGGCCCTCGTCGAGAACGGCGTTCTCCAGGAAATTTTTCTCGAGCGTGCCAACCGCCGCGGCTTGATCAGCAATATCTACAAAGGTCGCGTCTCGCGCGTGCTGCCGGGCATGCAGGCCGCGTTCGTCGACATCGGGCTCGAGCGCACTGCGTTCCTGCACGCTTCCGACATCGTGCATCCGGCGGTCGGGGAGAACGGTCAGCCGGATCATCCCGTCGACGAGGGCAAGGCCGCCGACATCCAATCGCTCGTCTCGGAAGGCAGCGAAATCCTCGTGCAGGTGCTCAAAGATCCGCTCGGCACGAAGGGTGCGCGTCTGACCACGTTCATCACGCTGCCGTCGCGTTATCTCGTGTACATGCCCAAAGGGCGCGGGATCGGCATCTCGGCGCGCATCGAAGATGAGGCGGAACGGCAACGCTTGCGCGAGGCGGCGATGATGTTCGTGCGCCCGGACGAGCCGGGCGGCTATATCGTGCGCACGGCCGCTGAAGGCGCCTCACCAGATGCGCTGCGCGCGGACATGATGTTCTTGCAGAAGCTCTGGGCGGTGCTGAGCGAGAAGGCTGCGCATACGCGTCCCGGCAATCTCGTTTACGAAGATCTCGCCCTGCCGTTGCGGGTGCTGCGCGACATCGTCTCGAGCGGCGTCGACAGGGTGAGCGTCGATCATCCCGAGACGTTCCAGCGCATGCAGGAATTTGCGCGCACGTTCATGCCGGATCACGTCGAGCGCATTGAGCTGTACCGCAGCAATCGGCCGATCTTCGATCTCTACGGCATCGAGGATGAGATCAAGCGCTCGCTCGAGCGCAAGGTGCCGCTCAAGTCGGGCGGCTATCTCATCTTCGATCAGACCGAATCGATGACGACGATCGACGTCAATACGGGCGCCTATGTCGGTCACCGCACGCTCGAGGAGACGATCTTCCGCACCAATCTCGAGGCGGCCGTGGCGATCGCGCGGCAATTGCGGCTGCGCAACTTGGGCGGAATCATCATCATCGATTTCATCGACATGGAAGAGGAGGAGCACCGCCGCCAGGTGCTGCAGGCGCTCGAGAAAGCGCTCGCTTCCGACCATGCCAAGAATCACATCTCCTCGGTCTCGCCGCTCGGCCTGGTCGAGATGACGCGCAAGCGCACGCGCGAGAGCTTGGAACACATGCTGTGCGCGCCGTGTCCTACCTGCGAGGGCCGCGGTTTCGTCAAGACGACGGAGACGGTGTGCTACGAGATCTTCCGCGAGATCTTGCGTCAGGCCCGTCAGTTCGAGTTCCAGGAGCTGATGGTGCTTGCGCATCAAGACGTCATCGAGCGGCTCCTCGACGAAGAGTCCGCTGCGCTGGCGGAGCTCGAAGTGCACACGGGCAAGCCGATCCGTCTGCAGACCGAGGCGTTGTATCAGCAGGATCAATACGACGTGGTGCTGATGTGAGCATCGCACCGCGTGACAGGTTCAGCGCTCGTTGCGACGCGTCTGCTGCGCGTGCCGAGCGAAAGGTTCGAAACGAGTAAGCGAAAGTGCGCGCGATTTCCCGCAGAGGCAGCCCCTCCCAAGCCTCGCCGGCAGAGGCGGGCACGCCTGCGGGCGCCGCTCGCTGGCGGCGCGTGGCGAAGCTGCTCGTGGTCACCGCGGTCACGATCGTGCTGCTCCTGGCGGCATTGCTCGGCGTCTTCGGCATCATCGTCGGGCGCGTGCCCGAGTACCGCGTGCAAGTCCAGGACTGGCTGAGCGAGCGCACCGGTGTCGTCATCGAATTTCGTTCGCTGAGCGCGCGCCTGCGGCTCTTCGGCCCCGAGCTCATTTTCGAAGATGCGGTCGTGCGCACGCCGGATCGAACGCAGGTGCTCGCGACCGCCGAGCGCGGCAGCGTCGCCTTCGATCTGTGGAACTCGCTGCGCAACCGCCAGCTGAGCGCGGGCCGCTTTTCGCTGAGCTCTCCGGAGATCGGCCTGATTCGCACGCGCGAGCGGCGGATTCAGCTCTTGGGGCAGTCTGCGCTGCCCGAGCGCACGAGCGCGAAGCCCATTGCGATCGAGCAGCTGCCGACCGGGCAATTCCGCGTGCGCAATGCGCGCGTGACCTTTACCGACGAGGTCACGGGACGCGGCCCGTGGTCCATGTCCGGCATCAGCTTCGATCTGACGCGCGATATCGACTCGATCCGCTTGCAGGGCGACGCGCGGTTGCCCGACTCGCTCGGCGGGGCGCTGCGATTTGCCGCCACGGCAACGGGCGTGCTGAAAGATCCGCATGCCGTCGTATCAACTTTCTCGATCGCTGGCGAGGATCTCGACTTGGCCGGCTGGGCCGACGTGTTTCCCGACGAGTGGCCCGTGCCCGAAACCGGCCACGGCTTGCTCGAGTTGGCGGGTTCGCTGCGCGGCGCCGAGCTGACGGAGCTGTCGGCGCGCGTCGATTTCGCGCGCGTATCGGCGGTGCTGCCGCTCTGGGTCACGCCGTTGCCGGGACCCGAACCGATGCCCGTGCACGAAGACGATCGCGCGCAGCCGTATGTCCCGCCTGTCGTGAGCACGGCACGCATGAGCGCCGAGCCGCAGAGCGACCCGCAGCTGCCGGCGCAGAGCGCCGAACCGACGACCGAGATCGTGAGCTACGAGCGCATCGCGTTTCAGGCGCGTGCGCAGCGCGACGGACAAGACTGGCACGTGAGCATCGCGGACCTCGATCTGTCCCGTGCGGGCTCGCCGTGGCAAAGCGCACGCATCGAAGGAACTTGGTCGCGCACCGAAGCGGCGCAGCGCGGACGCCTCGCAGTCGATCGGCTCGTGCTGGGCAATATCTGGCCGCTGCTCGCCTATCTGCCCGAGAGCCCGTTCCTCGCGAAGCTGCGTGCGCTGCGTGCGCGAGGCGTTCTAGAAAATATTGCCGTTACGTTCGAACGCGCTGCGGACGCAACGCCGGCGTACACGATCGAAGCGAAGCTTGCCGACGTCGGCTTCGATCCCGTGGCGCGCATCCCTGGGGTGACCGGCATCAGCGGCACGCTGCGTGCCGATCACACGCAAGGAGAGCTGCATGTCGTCGGGCGCGAGGTGACCTTCGAGCTGCCGCGGATGTTCCGACATGTGCTCACGGCCGCTACGCTCGATGGCGATGTGAGCTGGAACGTCGATGCCGAGCGCATCGAAGTGCACAGCGACAATCTGCAGGTTGCGGGGGAGGACGGTCGCGCGAACGCGGTGCTGACCGTGCGCGTGCCGCGCGATGGCGGCATGCCCGTGCTCGAGATCGCAGCGCGCAGCGAAGACTTGAATCTCGCCGCCACCGGCAAGTACGTCCCCGGACACAAGCTCAGCAAGAAGACGCTCGCCTGGTTCGACAATGCATTCGTCGATGGACGCATCAAGTCGGCGAGCTTCGAGATGAACGGGCCCGTTCGTCTGTTTCCGTTCCGGAACGATGAGGGCACTTTCACTGCCCGTGCCGAGGTTGAAAACGCCACGCTCCTCTATCACGACGCGTGGCTGCCGCTCACCGACGTGGCCGGCGAAGTGAGCTTTCACAACCAGAGCATGAATGTACGCGTCGATACCGGGCGCGTCGGCGGCCTCACGACGAACGGCGCTACGGCGGAGATCAAAGATCTCAAGGACGTCGAGTTGCGCGTGCGCGCCGCAACGCAAGGCACGCTGACCGACGCGTTCTCCTTCCTGCTCGCAAGCCCACTTGCGTCCACCATGTTGGGCGAGCAGCTCGCCAAGCTCGAAGGCGAGGGGGCCGTGACGGCGGATGTTCGGCTCTTCCTGCCGATCAAACGCATGGAACGTCGCGATGTGCAGGTCAACGCCAAGATCGCCAATGCGACGCTCAAGCACGGCGACATCGAAGCGCCGGTGCGTGCGCTCTCGGGCAGCTTGAGCGTGCACAACAGCCTGCTGACGCGCGCCGAGCTACACGGGCGCTGGCTGTCCGGTCCTGTGGCAGTCGAAGCGATGCGGCTCGATGCGCGCTCATCCGAGCTCGTCGCGCACGGCCGTGCGGATGCGGCGTGGCTGAAAACGTTGCTCGACGTGCCCGCATCGATCGACATCGATGGCGAAGCGGCATGGCGCCTTACGACGAAGCTCACGGCGCGGGCGGACGATGAAGCGCAAGAGGATCGGCGCTTCCAGCTCACGGCCGATCTGCGCGACTTCGCGCTCGGGCTACCGGCGCCGCTCGGTAAACGCCTCGGCGAGCCGCGCCAGCTCGATCTCGTCATCTCGCTCGAGCCGCGCAATCGCGCCGTCGTGCGCGGTGCGCTCGGCGACGTGCGTGCGCTGCTGAGCTTCAGGCGCGACGACGGCGGTTGGATTCTCGATCGCGGCGGCGTGCGCGCGGACGGGCAGCCTGCGGCCGTGCCGAGTCATCGCGGTCTGCGCATCGAAGGCTCGATCGAGCGTTTCGTGCTCGACGATTGGCTCGCGCTCAAGGGGCCGGAGCGGCGCAACAACAAACGGCGGCTGATCGATTACTTACAGGCGGCCAATGTGCGCGTCGGCTCGTTCGAGCTGTTCGGCTATCGCTGGTCGGATCTGCGCGGCGTGTTGCAGGCGACGACGAACGGCTGGCGCATCGATGTCGATGGTCCCGAGGCGGTGGGGCAAGTCTTCCTACCCGAATCTTTCACGGGCAGCATGCCGCTGCGCGCGACCATGGAACGGCTCGTGCTCGCGAAAGGACCGCGTGAGCGAAATGACGGATCGTCAGGCGCACAAACCATCGATCCGCGTCAAGTGCCCGCGCTCGAGGTGCATGTCGACGACATGCACATGGACGGGCGCAAGCTCGGCACCGTCGATCTCACCGCAACGCGTGTCGCGTCGGGGCTCAACCTCGAACGCTTGAAGATCTCGAGCGGCGCGCTCGAAGCAGAAGGTTGGGGCGAGTGGCTGATGTCGCCGCAAGGCCCGCGCTCGCGCCTTACTCTCACGGCGCGCAGCTCCGATGTCGCAGCAACGCTCGTCGCGCTCGACTACACGCCGTTCATGGAAGCGCAGCGCGGCGAGCTGCGAGCGCAGCTCAATTGGGCCGGCGGTTTCGATGGCAGGCTCCTCGAACGCGCTTCGGGCACGATTTCAGTTCGCGCAGAGAACGGCCAGATCGTGAACCTTCAGCCCGGCGCGGGCCGCATGCTCGGGCTGTTCAGCGTCGCTGCGCTGCCGCGCCGGCTGGCGCTCGATTTCAGCGATTTGACCGACAAGGGGCTTGCTTTCGATACGATTCAGGGCGATTTCGACGTGCTGGAGGGAAATGCCTACACGTCGAATCTGCTGCTGCGCGGCCCGGCTGCCGAAATCGGTATCGCCGGCCGAACGGGCTTCGGAGCGCGCGACTACGATCAAACCGCGGTCGTTACGGGCAATTTGGGCGCATCGCTCCCGGTGGCCGGGGCGATCGCGGGCGGGCCCGCGGTGGGGGCGGCGCTGCTCTTGTTCTCTCAGGTCTTCAAGGAGCCGCTCAAAGGCATGACGCGCGGCTACTACCGCATCACCGGGCCGTGGGACAATCCGAATGTCGAGCGAGTGGATGCTTCCGCCGCGAAGGATGCGTCCGCTCGTGTCAGTGGAGCGAGCGAATGAGCGAATCCCGAGCGTTGCCCAAGACGGCAGCAATTCAAATGAATTCCGGCGCCGACGTCGCGGCGAATCTCGCAGCGGCACGCACGCTGCTCGAGCGCGCACGCGCCGAAGGCGCGCAGCTCGCCGTGCTGCCGGAGAACTTCGCGATCATGGGTCGACGCGAAGCCGACAAACTGGCGGTTGCAGAAACGCTTGGCGAGGGACCGATTCAGGATTTCTTGAGCCGCACCGCGCGCGAGCTCGGTATGTGGATCATCGGCGGCACGGCGCCGATCCGCTCGGAAACGCGGCCAGACAAGGTCGCGGCCGCCAGTCTCGTCTTCGACGATGCCGGACGCTTTGTCGCGCGCTACGACAAGATTCATCTGTTCGACGTCGATCTGCCGGATCGCGAGGAACGCTATCGCGAGTCGGCCACCATCGCGGCCGGCAGCAAGCCGGTCGTCGTCGAGACGCCGTTCGGACGCGTCGGCCTGGCTGTGTGCTACGACGTGCGTTTTCCCGAGCTGTTCCGCCACTTGCTGGCCGAAGGTGCGCAGATTCTGTGCGTGCCGGCGGCGTTCACCGCAGCCACCGGCCGCGCCCATTGGGAAACGCTCATTCGTGCGCGCGCGATCGAGAATCTATGCTACGTGATCGCGCCCGCGCAAAGTGGCGTGCATGCGAGTGGGCGCGAAACCTACGGACACTCCATGATCGTCGATCCTTGGGGCCACGTGCTCGCGTGCGTGGAGGAAGTCGGGGCAGGGGTTGCAGTCGGCGAAATCGACCTCACGTTGCAACAACAGGTCCGCGAGCGTTTCCCCTCGCTCGCCCATCGCCGTTTCCGGATCGCCGTCTGAGAGGTCTTTGGCGCCCGCTATGTCCACCCATCCGATCACCCGCGAAATGCTCCATCTCGAACTGCCGCAGCAGGCAACCGGCGTCGAGGCGCTCGAAGTGGCGCGTCAGTCGATTCTGCATCCGTCCGGTCTCGACGAAGATCGCATCGCGAATGTGCTCGGCAGCGTCATGGGCTACAGCGTCGATTACGCGGATTTCTATTTCGCGTTGACGCGCGAGGAGTCCTGGTCGCTCGAAGACGGCATCGTCAAAGACGGATCGCACAGCATCGAGCAGGGCGTCGGCGTGCGCGCGCTGTCGGGCGAGAAGACCGGATTTGCGTATTCCGACGAGATCGTTCTGCCGGCCTTGACGCAGGCCTCCGCAGCCGCGCGTGCGATCGCGCGCAGCGGCGGCAATGCCTCCGTGCAGGCGTGGCGCGCATCGACCGGTCATCGGCTCTACGCGCCGATCGATCCGCTCGAAGGATTGAGCGATGCGGACAAGGTGCGTCTGCTCGAGCGCATCGATGCCGAAGCGCGCCGTCTCGATCCGCGCGTCACGCAAGTGATGGCAAGCCTTGCCGGCTGTCATGAAGTGATCCTCGTGATGGCGAGCGACGGCACCATCGGCGCCGACGTGCGGCCGCTGGTGCGCATGAACGTTTCCGTGATCGTCGAGCAGAATGGCCGGCGCGAGCAGGGCTATTGCGGCAGCGGCGGCCGCTACGGTTTTGCCCGTTTCCTCGAGAACGACCGTTGGAAGGAGCTCGTGGCCGAAGCGGTGCGCAGCGCCGTCGTCAATCTGGATGCGCGTCCTGCGCCGGCCGGAACCATGACCGTCGTGCTCGGGCCGGGCTGGCCGGGCGTGCTGCTGCACGAAGCGGTCGGGCACGGGCTCGAAGGCGATTTCAACCGCAAAGGAACGTCCGCGTTCACGGGGCGGATCGGCGAGCAAGTCGCATCCGAGCAGTGCACCGTCGTCGACGACGGCACGCTGGGCTCGCGCCGCGGCTCGCTCAACATCGACGATGAAGGCACGCCGACGCAGTGCACGACGCTGATCGAGAACGGCATCCTGCGCGGCTACATGCAGGACAAGCTCAATGCGCGGCTCATGGGCGTCAAACCCACGGGCAACGGCCGGCGCGAGTCGTTCGCGCACATGACGCTGCCGCGCATGACCAACACGTACATGCTCGCGGGCAAGTACGCCCCCGAAGAGATCATCGGCTCGGTGAAGAAGGGCCTGTACTGCAAGAACTTCGGCGGCGGTCAGGTCGACATCACCTCGGGCAAGTTCGTGTTCTCGGCGAGCGAGGCCTATCTGATCGAAGACGGGCGCATCACCGCCCCGGTGCGCGGCGCCACGCTCATCGGCAACGGCCCTGACGTGCTGCGGCGGGTATCGATGGTCGGCAACGACCTCAAGCTCGACGAGGGCGTCGGCACTTGCGGCAAGGAAGGGCAGGACGTGCCGGTCGGAGTCGGCCAGCCGACGCTGCGCGTGGACGGACTCACAGTCGGCGGCACGCAGGCAGGCTAAAGTCGCGTCCGTCCCAGGCTATTGCTACGATGGCCGCGCACTCCCGCGGCTCGCTTGAACGATACGATGTGGCTCGCCCGACCGATCTACGAATTCCTGCCTTATCTCTACATGCTGATCGGCGTCGGCGGGCTGACGGCCGCATGGTTCGTGGACACCGAGCCCTTGCCCAGCATTTTCATGATCGTGGGCGCGCTCAGTCTGATGGGTGGGTTGGTCGTCTGGCTGCGCCGGCGCGATTACCGCACGCGGCAGGCCGAGTACAACCGTAAATCGCTCGACGATTGACGCTGCGCGCCGTTGGAGCGGCGCGCGGCAAGAGATCTCCGCTCAGCTGGCGCCGGCGCTGCGCGTTTCTGCGGCGGCAGGTACGGGCTCGATTCCGTCGGCTTCGGTGACCGTAGCGGCCGCTCCAGCGTCTCCCTGCATGTAGCCCTCGGGCAGCGGCACAGCATCGTCCTCACCCGCATCCGCAATCACTCGCGTGCGCGTCAGGCGCTCGTCGAAGTACATGATCTCGTGCTGCCCGATCTGCACGACGTCGCCGTCGTTGAGCATGCGTCGGCGCACGCGCTTCGAGCGCACGTAGATGCCGTTGGTGCTGTTCAAGTCCTCGAGCACGCAGGTGTGCAGCGTCGTGATGATCTGCGCGTGATGGCGGCTGATGTACTTGCTGTCGATCTGCAGATCGTTGTCGGGCGTGCGCCCGATGATGAAGCGTCCGGGCGTGAGCTCGCGCTCGGCAATCGTCTGGCCGTTGTAGCCGACGAGAATGCGACCGAGCACCACGCGCTTGTCCGCCGGGCGTTCCGCGACGGGCTCGCTGCGTCCCAAGCCCGGCGGCACGTGCAGGCGCACCGAACGCTCGGTGTACTCGACCCATTGCAGCTCGTCGATCGCGGCGCGCACGTCTTCGAGCGTGACGATGTCGCGATCGCGCGCATACGCCGCCATCATCGAGGTATCGCACAGCGTATTGATGAGACGCGGAATGCCGCCCGTGTAGCGATAGATGATCGGGAAGGTATCAGGCTGGAAGATCGTGCGGCCTTGCGAACCGGCGACTTCGAGCCGGTGCTCGATATAGGCCTGCATGTCGCTCTTCGACAGCGCAGTCAGGTGGAAGCGCAGACGAATACGCTGCGCGAGCTGCACGAGGCTCGGCGAGTTCAGCTTGTCGTTGAGCTCGGGCTGTCCGGCGAGGATGATGCGCAGCACCTTTTCCTTCGTCGTTTCGACGCCGGATAGCAGTCGGATCTCCTCGAGCACCTTGTTCGAGAGATTCTGCGCCTCGTCGACGATGAGCAGCACGCGGCGACCGTTGGCGTACTGTTCGATCAGGAATTCGTTGAGCGTGGCGAGGAGCTCTGCCTTCTTCATGCGGAACGGCTGGAAGCCGAACTGCACGAGAAGCGACTGCAGGAATTCGGTGGCGGAAACCTGCGTCTGGTTGATCTGCGCGACGACGACGTCCTTTTCGAGCTCTTTGAGGAACGTCTCGATCAGCGTGGTCTTGCCGGAGCCGATCTCGCCTGTGATGACGACGAATCCGTCCGTGAACCAGATCGTCGACTCCATGTAGGCTTTGGCCCGGGCGTGATGTTTGGACAGGTACAGAAACGCCGGGTCCGGGGTGAGCCGGAACGGGAGCTCTTGCAGTTTGAACAGCTCGAGATACATGTCTTGTCGCGTACCTCTGGGACCTGCCTATCTCGTGTGCGTCGGCGAACGCTACCCGGTGTGCGCGCGCCCTGCACGTGCAGAATGCTCATTTCCATGCCCGGCGGCGCGAGCCAGTTTACGGGCAAAGCCTTGGGTATTCAAAAGCGCACCCAGACGGCATCGTGCCTGCATATCAGGCCAGGAAACGGCATTCGATGGCGCTGGCCTTTGGGCCGTTGACATCCTTCCGGCGACTGGCTGCGACGGATGACGCTGCCCGGCCGCCGTATCCCCGAGCGCACGGTTGCCTCGGCGGGGGAGGCGGGCTCAGGCGAGCTTCAGTCGCAAAAGCTGTTTCAACGCGCGATCCCGGCGCGCCGCCGATGCGGCGACGATCGTGCAATGCCCCAGCTTTCGATTGGGCCTAGGTTCTTTACCGTAGCTGTGAAAGTGTACGCCCGGCACGCGCAGAATGTTCCCGAGCTCGGGGATGCTGCCGATGAAGTTCACCATGGCGGAATGTCCTACCGGCTCGGTGCTACCGAGCGGTAAACCGAGGATCGCCCGCACGTGATTTTCGAATTGGCTGGTCTGCGCGCCCTCGATGGTCCAGTGGCCGGAGTTGTGCACGCGCGGCGCCATCTCATTGGCGATCAGCTGGCCGCGTTTGACGAAGAATTCCACTGTCAGCACGCCCGCGTAGTCGAGGTGCTTGAGCAGGCGCGTCAGGTAGCGTTCCGCCTGCGTCTGGAGCGCAGAGTGCCGATACGGCGCGATCGAATAACGCAGGATGCCGTTGGCGTGCGTGTTTGCGGAGAGCGGATAAAAGCGCGTTTCGCCGCGCGTGCTGCGCACGGCGATCAGCGACACTTCGCGGCTGAAATCGACGAAACCCTCGTAGATAAGCGGCACCGCGCCGAGCGTCTGCCAGGCCGTCTCGAGATCCGACGCCTTGCGAATCAGATATTGGCCGCGTCCGTCATAGCCGAGGCGGCGGGTTTTCAATACGCCGGGAATGCCGATGTCGCGCGCAGCCTTCTCCAGGTCGTCGAAGCTGTCGACCGGCGCATAGGGCGGCGTCGGAATCTTCAGCCGAGCAAAGCAATTCTTCTCATCCAATCGATCCTGCGACGCGCCGAGCGCCGCAACCGGCGGCAGAAAAGGCTTACGCGCTGCGATCTCGCTGACCGCCTCGACCGGCACGTTCTCCACATCGAACGTCACCACGTCCACCGCGTCGGCGAGCTCGGCCAGGCGTGCACGATCGTCGAACGCGCCGCAGATGATGCGGCCGACTTGAGCGCCGGGTGCATCCGCGCTCTGGTCGAGGAACACGAAACGAAGCCCAAGGGGATAGCCCGCCAAAGCCAGCATTCTGCCAAGCTGGCCGGCGCCGATGATGCCGATCTTCATGAATGTGCGGAGGACGATTCGCTCGGATCGGGATGTGCGAGAACTGCTTGCGTTTGCTCGGTTCGGAAGGCGTCGAGCGCAACGCGAATGTGATCGTACTTGTTGGCGAGGATGGCGGCCGCGAGCAGGGCCGCATTGGTCGCGCCGGCTTGGCCGATTGCCAGCGTGCCGACCGGGATGCCCGCCGGCATCTGTACGATCGAAAGCAGCGAGTCGAGCCCGTTGAGCGCTTTCGATTGGACAGGGACGCCGAGCACGGGCAACGACGTCTTGGCGGCCACCATGCCGGGCAGGTGCGCTGCACCGCCGGCGCCTGCGATGATGACTTCGAGGCCGCGCGCACGCGCCGAGCTCGCGTACTCGAACAGCAGGTCGGGCGTGCGATGCGCGGAGACGACGCGCGTCTCGAATGGGACGCCGAGGCGCTCGAGCATTTCCGCCGCGCGCTGCAGCGTGTCCCAGTCGGACTTCGAGCCCATGATGATGCCGACGAGCGGGTTCATTCGTGAATTGTAGCCGATACGCGGCAGGGATGGGGTGTTTAGCCGGACAGGGCCTCGCGCAGGACGCGAAACAGCTCACGCGATGCATGCGGCGGCGAGCCGTTCTGCCGTTCGATGCGGGCACGCTCCAGCAGCTGCGTGAGCGCTCGTCGGTCGAGCGGCTGGCTAACCTCCTGGCTCAAGGCGTCGAGGGCGCTCGGCCCATCGCGCAGGAGCCGATCGCGCCATTGCTCGATACGGCGAAAGCGCAGTGCTTCGGCACGCTCGCGCAGGCGTTTCGCCTCGAGGGCAGCGCGGATCGGCTCGGCGTCGATCTTGCGCATCAGCTTGCCTATGTACTGCTTCTGGCGATACAGGCCGCCGTGCGCCGTGATGCGCCGTGCCAGCATCACGGCATCGCGCAGCGCTTCCGGCAGCGGCAGGGCGTCGAGCTCCGCCTGCGGCAGCTCGATCAGCCGTTCGCCCAGCGCCTGCAACTCGTCGCTTTGGCGCTTGCGCTCGCTCTTGCTGGGGCGTTCGTAATCTTCCTCGTCGGTCATGCGGCGATTGTAGCGGCAGCCGGCGCGCTTGCGCGGTCTTTGCGCACGTACCGGTCGGTGAAAGTCGCGCGCGGTTTGTTGCAAGTCACCTGGCGCGATCGGCGCTAGAATGGCCGCATGCACACACCCACGCGCAGCTCAGGCTCCAACCATCAGCTCAGTCACTCGCAGGAAGATCTCGAGCGGCTCGTCGTCTTGGCCCTCGAAGAAGCCAAACGTTTGGGCGCGAGCGAGGCCGAAGTAGGCGTCAGCGTTGATACCGGTTTGTCGGTGACGGCGCGCCTCGGCGAGGTCGAAACGCTCGAGTATCAGCGTGATCGCGGCATGGGCGTGACGATCTATCGCGGCAAGCGCAAGGGCTCGGCCAGCACGGCCGATCTCTCCGAGCGCGCGATTCGCGACACCGTTGCCAAGGCCTACAGCATCGCGGGCTTCACGGCCGAAGACGACTGCGCCGGATTGCCCGATCCCGACACCATCGCCAAGGATCCGCCCGATCTCGATCTATGCCATCCGTGGTCGATCGAGCCGGACCAGGCGCGCGATCTTGCGGTCGCGTGCGAAGCGGCGGCACTCGCCTTCGACAAGCGCATCGGCAATTCGGAAGGCGCCACGTTGTCGACGCATCATGGGCTGCGTGTCTTCGGCAACACGCTCGGGTTTCTCGGCGGCTATGCGACCAGCCTGCATAGCTTGAGCTGTGTCGTCGTCGCGCAGGAAAACGGCGAGATGCAGCGCGACTACTGGTATAGCTCGGTGCGCGATTGGCGCGAGCTCGAGGACGGAGAGCGGGTCGGTCGGCTCGCGGCCGAACGCGCGCTGCGGCGTTTGAATGCGCGCAAGCTCGCCACGCTGACGGCGCCGGTGCTGTTCGTGCCCGAGCTCGCGCGCGGGCTGTTCGGCCATTTCTTGGGTGCGATTCGCGGCGGCAGCCAGTACCGCCGCGCGTCGTTCCTGCTCGGCGCAGCCGGGCAGCAGATCTTTCCCGCGTGGCTGCAGATTTCCGAGCGTCCGCACATCCGCAAGGGCCTGGCGAGCGCGCCGTTCGATAGCGAGGGCGTGGCGACGCGCGATCGCGAGCTCGTCGATC